>JAABUZ0100001182.1_pt1 | contig 51890 bp, 55 predicted proteins | sample 5562091 | NCBI WGS metagenome assembly JAABUZ01 (sample SAMN12813069, study PRJNA571459) | rock metagenome | isolation source: Antarctica rocks | place: Antarctica: Victoria Land, Linnaeus Terrace sud | collected 2015-12-21 | reverse complement strand
TGATCAGAACAGCCGTACCGCCGAAGGGGAAGTTCTGGTTCTGTCCTTGACCGGTCACGCCGAGGAAGAAGTTCGGCAGGACGGCGATGACGCCGAGGTAGATCGACCCGGGCAGCGTGATGCGGGAGAGGACGTACTGGAGGTACTCCGCCGTCGGGCGTCCGGGCCGGATGCCGGGGATGAAGCCTCCGAACTTCTTCATCTCGTCCGCACGTTCCTCGGTGTTGAACGTGATGGCGACGTAGAAGTAGGTGAAGAAGATGATCAACGCGAAGTACAGGAGGATGTGCAGCCAGTTCGACTGGTTGGCCAGGTAGCCCTGCACGAACCGGGAGAACGCCGAGTTGCCGCCCCCGACGAGCCGCGACAGGAGGTCGGGCAGGTACAGCAGCGACGACCCGAAGATCACCGGGATGACGCCCGCCTGGTTGACCTTCAACGGCAGGTACGTCGATGTCCCGCCGTACATCCGGCGGCCCACCATGCGCTTGGCGTACTGCACCGGGATGCGGCGCTGCCCCTGCTCGACGAAGACGACGCTGGCGATGATCACCAGGCCGAAGGCGCAGACGACGGCGAACACCAGGCCGCCCGAGCTCGAGAGGATGTTCGAGCCCTCGGCGGGGATGCGCGCCGCGATCGAGGTGAAGATGAGCAGCGACATCCCGTTGCCGACGCCGCGTTCGGTCACCAGCTCGCCGAACCACATGATGACCGCGGTCCCCGCGGTCATCACCACGACGATCACCGCGAGGTCGAAGATGCCCGCGCCCGGAAGGATCGGGTACGTCTGTGGGTCGCAGTTCGCGAAGAGCTGGCCCCGCTGCGCCAGGGCGACGATGCCGGTGGACTGCAGGATGGCCAGCGCGATGGTCAGGTACCGCGTGTACTGGGTCAGCTTCGACTGACCCGACTGGCCTTCCTTCTTCAGCTGCTCGAACCGGGGGATGACCACGGTGAGCAGCTGGACGATGATGCTCGCGGTGATGTAGGGCATGATGCCCAGCGCGAAGATCGACAGCTGGAGGAGCGCTCCACCGGAGAAGAGGTTGATCAGCGAGTAGACGCTGGAGGCGTCGCTGCCCTCGACCACGCGGAGGCATTCCTGCACGTTGCGGTAGGAGACACCCGGAGACGGGACCGTCGCGCCGAGGCGGTACACCGCAACGATGCCCAGCGTGAACAGGATCTTCTTACGCAGGTCCGGCGTCGCCAGGGCGGACCGCACGGCGCCGAGCACTCGGGCCTCCTGATGGTCGTACCGGTGGACTCCGGCGTCGGGCGGCGGCCCACGCGAGGAGGGGGTTCGGCTCGCGCGGCGCGAGGGTTCGACCGGCGTCGGCGGGTCGTGCCCGAGGGTAACAGCGGGTCCCGGGGCCCGTCCGAGCGCAGGTTGGGGATGCGGTCGGGCCGGACCACTCGGACAGGTCGCGGGAGTCCTAGAGGACCGTGGTGGTGCCACCCGCGGCCGCGATCTTCTCGCTCGCGGCGCCGGAGAACGCGTGCGCGCTCACCCGCAGGGCCACGGCACCGACCTCACCGGTCCCGAGCACCTTCACGGGGTGACCCGGACGGACCGCACCCGCCGAGACGAGCTCGGCCGGACCGACCTCGCCACCGTCGGGGAAGAGTCGCGCGAGATCCCCGACATTGACCACCTGGGACACGACCTTGCCGCGGTTGCGGAAACCCTTGAGCTTGGGCAGCCGCATCTGCAGTGGCATCTGCCCGCCCTCGAAGCGCGCGGGGACGTTCTTGCGGGCCCCCGTGCCCTTCGTGCCGCGACCCGCCGTCTTGCCCTTTCCGGCCGCACCACGCCCGACGCGGACCTTGGTCGTCTTCGACCCCGGGGGCGGGCGCAGGTGATGCAGCTTAATCGGGGTGCCGGTCTCGCTGGCCATCAGTTCCCCACCTCCTCGACCGCCACCAGGTGGCGGACGGTCGCGATCAGCCCGCGGTTCTGGGGGGTGTCCGGGCGCACCACGGTCGTGCCGATGCGCCGGAGCCCCAGCGTCCGCAGGGTCTCCCGCTGGTTGCGCTTGCCACCGATCCCGGACTTCGTCTGGGTCACCTTGAGGTCGGCCATCCTCAGGACACCTGCCCGGCCCGCTGGCGCAGCATCCGCGCCGGCGCGACATCCTCGAGCGGCAACCCACGGCGCGCCGCGACGGCCTCGGGCACCTGCAGGGCCTTCAGCGCCGCCACCGTGGCGTGCACGATGTTGATCGCGTTCTGGCTGCCGAGCGACTTCGACAGGATGTCCGCGATGCCCGCGCACTCCAGCACGGCGCGCACCGGGCCGCCGGCGATGACGCCGGTACCGGGGCTCGCCGGACGCAGCAGGACGACGCCGGCGGCGGCCTCCCCCTGCACGGGGTGCGTGATGGTGCCGAGGACGCGGGGCACGTCGAAGAAGTTCTTCTTCGCCTCCTCGACGCCCTTGGCGATCGCGGCCGGGACCTCCTTGGCCTTGCCGTAGCCGACGCCGACCTTGCCGTCGCCGTTGCCGACGACGACCAGGGCGGTGAAGCTGAACCGCCGGCCACCCTTGACGACCTTGGCGACGCGGTTGATGGCGACGACGCGCTCGAGCGTCGCCGTCCGGTCCTGCTCGCCGCCGCGGCCGCCGCCCTGGCGGTCCCGGCCTCCTTGACGGTCGCCGCCCGGTCCGCCCGGGCCGCCCCCGCCCTCACGCCGTGTACGTCCCGGCATCAGGCGTTCCTTCCTTGCCACATCGTGGTCAGTCTGGTGTGCGTGGTGGGAGTGCTCGTCATCAGAACTCGAGCCCTCCTTCGCGGGCCGCATCGGCGAGGCGCGCGATGCGGCCGTGGTAGCGACGCCCGCCGCGGTCGAAGACCACCGCGCTGACGCCCGAGGAGATCGCCCGCGTGGCGAGCAACTCGCCGACCCTTCCGGCGCGGGCCTTCTTGTCGCCCTCCATCGCGCGGACGTCGGCCTCCATGCTCGACGCCTGGGCCAGCGTGTGGCCCGCGAGGTCGTCGATCACCTGGGCCACCATGTGCCGCGACGAGCGGGTGACGACGAGGCGGGGCCGCTGCGGCGAGCCCTCGATCTTCTTGCGCAGCCTCGCGTGCCGGCGGATCCGCCCGGTACGGCGGGAGCTCGACACGTTGGTGCCGAGCGGCCCGCGGGCCTTCTCGGTGGTGGTCCCCGTGGTGGGGGTCCCGGTCTCTGCCATCACTTGCCCGTCTTCCCGACCTTGCGGCGGATCTGCTCGCCGGCGTACCGGACGCCCTTGCCCTTATAGGGGTCGGGACGGCGCAGCCGCCGGATGTTGGCGGCCACCTGGCCGACCAGCTGTTTGTCGATGCCCTGCACCCCGAAGCGCGTCGGGCTCTCGACGGTGAACGTGATGCCGTCGGGCGCCTCGACCCGCACGGGGTGGCTGTACCCGAGCGCGAACACCAGGGTCGTGCCCTGCAGCTGCACGCGGTAGCCGACGCCGTGGATCTCGAGCTTGCGCTCGTAGCCCTGGCTCACGCCCACCACGAGGTTGTTGAGCAGCGAGCGCGACAGCCCGTGCAGCGAACGGTTCTCCCGCTCGTCGTCGGGGCGACTGACCGAGACGACACCGTCGTCGACGGCGACCGAGATCGGTTGGTCGACGGTGTGGCTCAAGGTGCCTCGCGGCCCCGTGATCGTGACCTTCTGCCCCTCGACCGCGACGTCCACTCCGGACGGCACGGTGATCGGGGCCCTGCCGATACGTGACATGGTGTCTGGTCCCCTCCTTCCGAGCCGTTACCAGACGAAGGCGAGGACTTCCCCGCCCATCCGTCGCTGATAGGCCTGCCGGTCGGTCAGCAGGCCCGAGGACGTCGAGATGATCGCGACACCGAGGCCGCCGAGCACGCGCGGCAGCTCCGTCGACTTCGCGTAGATCCGCAGGCCCGGCTTGGATACACGGCGGATCCCGGCGATGCTGCGCTCGCGGTTCGGCCCGTACTTCAGGTCGATCACGAGCGACTTGCCGACGGCCGCCGGCTCGGTGCGGTACGCCGCGATGTAGCCCTGCTCGAGCAGGACCTGGGCCACCGTGGCCTTGAGCTTGCTGTGGGGCATGGCCACGTTCTCGTGGAACGCCGAGTTGGCGTTGCGCACGCGCGTGAGCATGTCCGCGATCGGGTCGGTCATCGTCATCGCGACCAGGTCACCTTCCTCGCCGTGGTTCCCCGGGTCGTGCGCTGGGCGCGCGACCCCGAGACGGGCCTGCGGCGTCCGGGGCGGGTCAGAGAGGAGGTACGGGGGGAGCCCTCCGGGAGGAGGAACTCCCGGTGCGCCACGCGGGTGATCACGCGGAGCAGTGCGGGGTCGATGTCGTGTGCTCTGGTGTCGGTGCTCACCGTGTCCTCGGCGTCCTCGGCGGGCGTGCCGCTCGCGGCGCTCACCACGAGGACTTGCTGACGCCGGGCAGCTCGCCCTTGTGCGCCATCTCGCGGAGGCAGATGCGGCACAGCCCGAACTTGCGCAGGACCGCGCGGGCGCGCCCGCAACGGTTGCAGCGGGTGTAGCCGCGCACCGCGAATTTCGGTGTGCGGGCCGCCTTGTTGACCAGTGCCTTCTTCGCCATTCTCAGTTCTCCCTGAACGGGAAGCCGAGCTGACGCAGCAGAGCCCGGCCCTCCTCGTCGGTGGTCGCGGAGGTGACCACGGTGACGTCCATGCCCCGCGGCCGGTCGATCGAGTCCTGGTCGATCTCGTGGAACATCGTCTGGTCCGACAGACCGAACGTGTAGTTGCCGCTCCCGTCGAACTGCCGCGGCGACAGGCCGCGGAAGTCGCGGATGCGCGGCAGGCCGATGGTGAGCAGCCGGTCGAGGAACTCCCACATACGCGCTCCGCGCAGCGTCGTGCGCGCGCCGATCGGCATGCCCTCGCGCAGCTTGAACTGCGCGATCGACTTGCGGGCCTTGCGGATCTCGGGCTTCTGCCCGGCGATGAGGGTGAGGTCGCGGACCGCCCCCTCCATCAGCTTGGAATCCCGGGCGGCCTCGCCCACCCCCATGTTCACGACGACCTTGACCACGCCGGGCACCAGCATCGGGTTCGTGTAGCCGAACTGCTGGGTCAGCGCGGACACGATCTCGGCGCGGTAGCGCTCCTGGAGGCGGGGCCGGGTAGTCAGATCGCTGGATGCCGTCTCGGTGCTCGTCATCCGATGTCCTTCCCCGTGCGGCGCGACACGCGCACGCGCTTCTGCTCGCCCTCGCCGCCGTCGCGGTAGCCCACGCGGGCCGGCTCGCCGTCGGCGTCGATGACCATCACGTTCGAGACGTGGATGGCGGCCTCCTGCGTGACGATCCCGCCGGACTGGGCACCACGCTGGTTCGCCGACTGGGCCGTGTGCTTCTTGACGCGATTGACGCCCTCGATGAGGACGCGCTCGCGCGTCGGGTAGGTCTTGATGACCTTGCCCTTCGCGCCCTTGTCCTTGCCGGCGATGACGACGACCGTGTCACCCATCTTGACCTTCATGGCTAGAGCACCTCCGGCGCCAGCGAGATGATCCGCATGAACCTCTTGTCGCGCAGCTCGCGGCCGACCGGGCCGAAGATACGCGTGCCGCGGGGCTCCCGGTCGTTCTTGATGATGACCGCGGCGTTCTCGTCGAACTTGATGTAGGAACCGTCCGGGCGGCGCTTCTCCTTGCGGGTGCGCACGATGACGGCCTTCACGACGTCGCCGCGCTTGACGCCCGACGCGGGGATGGCTTCCTTCACCGTGGCCACGATGACGTCGCCGATGCCGGCGTAGCGACGGGACGAGCCGCCGAGCACACGGATGCACAGGATCTCCCTGGCACCCGTGTTGTCGGCGACCCGGAGTCGCGACTCCTGCTGGATCACTGCATGTCTCCTGACCTTCCCGCGGAGCGGGGCTCCGCGGATGGTTTCTGCCGCGGCACGGAGTGTCGCGGCGGAAGGACAGCCCGGGCGGAGCCCGGTCCACGCCTTCCCTCGGGGGGCTCGGGGGGCGGAGCCCCCCGAGGGTTACTTGGCCTTCTCGAGGACCTGGACGAGTCGCCACCGCTTGGTGGCCGACAGCGGACGCGTCTCCATGAGGAGCACGCGGTCGCCGGGGCCGGCGGTGTCGTGCTCGTCGTGCGCCTTGACCTTCTTCGTGCGGCGGATGACCTTGGAGTAGCGCGGGTGCTTCACCCGGTCCTCCAGGCTGACGACGATGGTCTTCGCCATCTTGTCCGAGACCACGAGACCCTCGCGGGTCTTGCGCAGTCCGCGGTCGTCGCCCCGCGGCGGCTTCTGCTCGGCGGGCGCGTCGGCCTTGACCTCGGAACCCAACGCGGTCACCTGCGTCTCGTCACTCGCCTGCGTCATGCCGCTCCCTCGTTCTCGTCGGAGCCGGACCCCTCATCCGGGCTGACCGACAGGCCCAGCTCCCGCTCGCGCATCACGGTGTAGATGCGCGCGATGTCGTGCCGGACGGTGCGCAGCCGCCGGTTGTTGTCGAGCTGGCCGGTGGCCATCTGGAACCGCAGGTTGAACAGCTCCGCCTTCGCCTCGCGGACCCGGGCCACCAGCTCCTCGCCGGTCAGCTCCCGCAGCTCGTTGGCGGGGGTTTCCCCGGCCATCAGAACTCCCCCTCCCGGGTGACGATGCGGCAGCGCATCGGCAGTTTGTGCTGCGCGCGGCGCAGCGCCTCTCGGGCGGTCGTCTCGTTCGGATAGCTCATCTCGAACATGACGCGGCCCGGCTTGACGTTGGCGACCCACTTCTCGGGGGAGCCCTTGCCGGAGCCCATGCGGGTCTCGGCGGGCTTCTTGGTCAGCGGGCGGTCCGGGAAGATGTTGATCCAGACCTTCCCGCCACGGCGGATGTGGCGGGTGATGGCGATACGGGCGGACTCGATCTGCCGGTTCGTGACGTAGGCGTGCTCGAGAGCCTGGATACCGTAGTCGCCGAACGACATCTGCGTGCCGCCCTTGGCGGCACCGGACCGGTCCGGCCGGTGCTGCTTGCGGAACTTGACCTTGCGGGGGATGAGCATCCTCAGGCCTCCGCGTTCTCGGTCGACGAGGTGGCCTCCGGGGACTGCCCGGCGGCCGCTCCCCCGGTCGTGGAACCGGCCTGCTCGGCCGCGGCGCGGCCGGCGTCGGTGCCCGAACCGGTGGTGCCGGAGGCGCCCGAGCGGCGACCGCGGGGACGCTCGCCCGCGCCGCCGCGCGGACCGCGTCCACTGCGGTTGTCGCGCGTCGCGACGTCCAGCGCCGCCTGGCGCTCGGACTCGCGCTTGCCACCCACGACGTCGCCCTTGTAGATCCAGACCTTGACGCCGATGCGGCCGAAGTTGGTCCGGGCCTCGAACAAGCCGTAGTCGATCTCGGCGCGCAGCGTGTGCAGCGGGACGCGACCCTCGCGGTAGAACTCCGAGCGCGACATCTCCGCGCCGCCGAGACGCCCGGAGCACTGCACGCGGATGCCCTTGACGCCCGGCGAGCGCATGGCCGACTGCATGGCCTTGCGCATCGCTCGGCGGAACGACACGCGGTTGGACAGCTGCTCCGCGACGCCCTGCGCCACGAGCTGCGCGTCGGCCTCGGCGCCCTTGACCTCGAGGATGTTGAGCTGGACCTGCTTGCCGGTCAGCTTCTCGAGGTTGCCGCGCAGGCGGTCGGCCTCCGCGCCGCGGCGGCCGATGACGATGCCCGGTCGGGCGGTGTGGATGTCGACGCGCACGCGGTCCCGCGTGCGCTCGATCTCGACCTTGGAGATACCGGCCCGCTCCATGCCCTTGGAGAGCATGCGACGGATCTTGACGTCCTCGGCCACGTACTCGGCGTACTGCTTATCGGCGTACCAGCGCGACTTCCAGTCGGTGGTGATCCCGAGCCGGAACCCGTGCGGGTTGATTTTCTGACCCATCAGCGGGTGCTTCCCTTCGCGCGGGTGCGGCCGCCCCGCGTGGTACGGCCGGAAGTGACCGACGTGACTTCCACGGTGATGTGGCTGGTCCGCTTCCGGATGCGGTACGCCCGGCCCTGTGCCCGGGGCTGGAACCGCTTCATGGTGGGGCCCTCGTCCACCGTGATCGTCGAGATCACGAGCGTGGACGGGTCGATGTCGAAGTTGTTCTCGGCGTTGGCCACCGCGCTCGCGACGACCTTGGCCACCGGACCTGCCGCCGCCAGCTGGGCGAACTGCAGCACCGAGGCGGCCTGTCCGACGGGCATGCCGCGGACCAGGTCCACCACGCGGCGGACCTTCATCGGCGACATGCGCACATGACGCGCCTTCGCCACGGCACCGTTCGGCGCCGTGCCGACGGTGTCGTCGGTGTCGGCTTGTGCAGCCATCGTGGACGTACCTTCCTGATCGAGCGGGCCTATCGAGCGGGGTGGCGACGCGGGCCGCCGGTCAGCGGCGACGGGACCGGCGGTCGTCCTTGATGTGCCCGCGGAACGTGCGGGTCGGGGCGAACTCGCCGAGCTTGTGCCCGACCATGGCCTCGGAGACGAACACCGGCACGTGCTTGCGTCCGTCGTGGACGGCGAGCGTGTGACCGATCATGTCCGGGATGATCGTGGAGCGCCGGGACCAGGTCCTGATCACGGTCTTGCGCCCGGTCTCGTTGAGCGCGTCGACCTTCTTGAGCAGGTGGTCGTCGACGAACGGACCCTTCTTCACACTGCGTGGCATCGCTGTCTCTCCTCCTTGCCCAAGATCCGGGGCATCAGCGCTTCTTCTTGCCCTTGCCGGTGCGGCGGCGGCGAACGATCATGCGGTCGCTCTCCTGCCGGCGTCGGGTACGGCCCTCGGGCGTGCCCGCGGGGTTCACCGGGTGACGTCCACCGGACGTCTTGCCCTCGCCGCCACCGTGCGGGTGGTCGACCGGGTTCATCGCGACGCCCCGCACCGACGGGCGCTTGCCCCGCCAGCGGTTGCGGCCGGCCTTGCCCCAGTTGATGTTCGAGTGCTCGGCGTTGCCGACCTCCCCGATCGAGGCCCGGCACCGCACGTCCACGTAGCGGATCTCGCCCGAGGGCATCCGCAGCTGGGCGTTCGGGCCGTCCTTGGCCACGAGCTGCACCCGTGCACCCGCAGAACGGGCGATCTTCGCGCCCCCCCCGGGGCGGAGCTCGATCGCGTGCACCACGGTGCCGGTGGGGATGTTGCGCAGCGGGAGGTTGTTGCCGGGCTTGATGTCGGCCCGGGGCCCGCTCTCCACCGCGTCGCCCTGGTGCAACCGCTCCGGGGCGATGATGTAACGCTTCTCCCCGTCGGCGTAGTGCAGGAGCGCGATGCGCGACGTGCGGTTGGGGTCGTACTCGATGTGCGCGACCTTGGCCGGCACACCGTCCTTGTCGGCCCGGCGGAAGTCGATGAGTCGGTAGGCACGCTTGTGCCCGCCGCCCTGGTGCCGGGTGGTGATGCGGCCCGTCGCGTTCCGGCCGCCCTTGTTGTGCAGCGGACGGACCAGCGACTTCTCCGGGTGGTCGCGCGTGATCTCGGCGAAGTCCGAAACGCTGGCGCCGCGCCGCCCGGCGGTCGTCGGCTTGTACCTGCGGATTCCCATGGTCAGTACCTCGTCCAGATGGTCCGGCTCCGCTGCGCTCCGCGTCCCTCAGGCACCCGGGCCTCCGAAGACGTCGATCGTCCGGCTCTGCGGCGTCACGGTGACCACGGCGCGCTTGGTGTCCTTGCGCTTGCCGTAGCCGCGGCGCGAGCGCTTGCGCTTGCCCTCGCGGTTCAGGGTGTTCACGCTGGACACCTGCACGTCGAAGATCTCCTGCACGGCGATCTTGATCTGGGTCTTGTTCGCGTCCGGCCGGACCAGGAACGTGTACTGCCGTTCCTCGAGGAGGCCGTAGCTCTTCTCGGAGATCACCGGCGCGAGGATGACGTCGCGCGGATCGCTGATCACTGGTCGGCCTCCTCTGCGACCATGCCCGTGCTGCGGGCGGTCTCTTCTGCGCGTCCGGACACGAATGCCTCGAGCGCCGCGGTCGTGAAGACCACGTCGTCGGCGCGCAGGACGTCGTAGGTGTTGAGCTGGTCGGGGGTGAGCAGGTGCACCGACGGCAGGTTGGCCAGGCTGCGCCGGCCGGCCACGTCGTCGCGAGCGACAACGGCGAGCACCTTCTGGTGCGCGCGGTCGGGGGTCACGACGCCCTGGAGCGCCGTGCGTGCGCCCTTGGTGGACGGCGCCGCTCCGTCGACCAGCGCCGAGAAGACGTGGATGCGCTCGTGGCGGGCGCGATCGGAGAGCGCTCCGCGCAGGGCCGCCGCCTTCATCTTCTTCGGCGTGCGCTGCTCGTAGTTGCGCGGCGTCGGACCGTGGACGGTCCCACCGCCGGTGAACTGCGGCGCACGCACCGAGCCCTGGCGGGCGCGGCCGGTGCCCTTCTGGCGGTACGGCTTCTTGCCGCCGCCCCGGACCTCGCCGCGGGTCTTCGTGTCGTGCGTGCCCTGGCGGGCCGCCGCGAGCTGCGCGGTGACCACCTGGTGCATGAGAGCGGTGTTGGCCGGCGCGTCGAAGAGCTCACCGGGGAGCTCGACGCTGCCGTCGGTGTCGCCCGTCGGGGTGTGCACCGGCACCGAGCGGGTCTCACCCGCCGCCGCCGAGTGGCGGTCGTGGCGCGCGAGACGCCGGGCCTCGCCCGAGGAGTAGCCGGACCGCCGGGCGCCGGCCAGGCTCGCCCGCGCGACGTCCGCGGCGGAGCCCGTCGTCGCTCCGGTGGGCTCCGCGGAGTCGGGACCCTCGGAGTGGGGGGCCTCGGCGTCGGTCACACCGGGGGTGTGGCCGTCCGGGGACTGCTGGCTGGGAGTGCTCACCGCTCGGCACCGCCCTTCGGTTCGGCCTTCGCCGCGGTCGTCACGAGGACCAGGCCGCCGCGGGGGCCGGGAACGGCCCCGCGGATCAGCAGCAGGCCCGCGTCGGCGTCCACGCCGTGCACGGTCAGGTTCTGGGTGGTCGTGCGCACGTTGCCCATGCGCCCGGCCATGCGCGTGCCCTTGAAGACGCGCGCGGGCGTGGCGCAGCCGCCGATCGAGCCGGGCGAGCGGTGCTTGCGCTGCGTGCCGTGGCTGGCGCCGAGGCCGTGGAAACCGTGGCGCTTCATCACGCCGGCGGTGCCCTTGCCCTTGCTGGTGCCGGACACGTCCACGATCGCGCCGGAGGCGAACGCCTCGGCGGTGACCTCCTGCCCGACGGTGTAGTCCGCGGCGTCACTGGTGCGCAGCTCCACGAGGTGGCGTCGCGGCGTCACGCCCGCCTTGGCGAAGTGGCCGGTCTCCGGCTTGTTCACCTTGCGGGGGTCGATCGCGCCGAACGCGAGCTGCACCGCGGAGTAACCGTCCACCGACGGCGTGCGCACCTGGGTCACGACGCACGGTCCGGCCTTGACCACGGTCACCGGGACCACCCGGTTGGCGTTGTCGAAGACCTGGGTCATCCCGAGCTTGGTGCCGAGGACCCCGTTCATCTGCCGCTCGGCAGCATCGGTCGCAGTGCTGCTGGCCATGGGGGACCTCACTGGATGTTGACGTCGACGCTCGCCGGCAGGTCGATGCGCATCAGCGCGTCCACCGTCTTCGGCGTCGGGTCGACGATGTCGATCAGTCGCTTGTGGGTGCGCATCTCGAAGTGCTCGCGCGAGTCCTTGTACTTGTGCGGCGAGCGGATGACGCAGTAGACGTTCTTCTCGGTCGGCAGCGGCACCGGCCCGACCACGGAGGCGCCGGTGCGGGTGACGGTCTCGACGATCTTCCGAGCCGACGCGTCGATCGCTTCGTGGTCGTAGGCCTTGAGCCGGATGCGGATCTTCTGTCCCGCCATGGTGGCTTGCCGTTCCTCTTCTCGTCCCGGTGATGGGGTGGGGTACGGGCGATGGCGCGGCGCCGGGTGACGCCGTTCCCCCGCCACCCCTTCCCGGCCCACGCGGTCGGGTGTGTCGGCTCCGTCGGCAAGCTCCGCCACCCATGCCCTCGGGCATCCGCGGCGGCCCTCGCGGACCTGTCGCTGTTCAACGTGTGTCCGTCCCGGCACGAGGGCACCGGTACGGTGGGCCCCTCGCGGGGCCCGGGTCCCACAGGGCGCCTCGCGGCGGCCCCGGACCCTGCTCACGCCGGGGCGGTCGGCTCCGTACCATCTGAGCCGACCGCCCGGGCGAGCAAGGTCTCCAGTCTCGCACGGCGGCTCGCTCCGGCGGACACCGGGGGTTCCTCGGGGAGGAGCCCCCCGGCGGGACCTACTTGCTGATCTTCGTGACCTGACCCGCACCGACGGTACGGCCGCCCTCGCGGATCGCGAACTGGAGGCCCTCCTCCATGGCGATCGGCTGGATCAGCTGCACCGACATCTCGGTGTTGTCCCCGGGCATGACCATCTCGGTGCCGTCGGGGAGGGTCACCACGCCGGTGACGTCGGTCGTGCGGAAGTAGAACTGCGGGCGGTAGTTGTTGAAGAACGGCGTGTGCCGCCCGCCCTCGTCCTTGCCCAGGATGTAGACCTGGGCGTCGAACTCGGTGTGCGGCGTGATCGAGCCGGGCTTGCCGATGACCATGCCGCGCTCGACGTCCTCGCGCTTGATACCGCGCAGGAGCAGACCGACGTTGTCGCCGGCCCGACCCTCGTCGAGCAGCTTGCGGAACATCTCGATGCCCGTGGTGGTGGTCTTCGTCGACTTCGCGCGGATGCCGATGATCTCCACCTCCTCGTTCACCTTGACGATGCCGCGCTCGACGCGGCCGGTCACGACGGTGCCGCGCCCGGTGATGGTGAAGACGTCCTCGACCGGCATGAGGAACGGCTTGTCGGTGTCGCGCTCCGGCGAGGGGATCGCGTCGTCGACGGCGTCCATGAGGGTGACGATGGCGTCGGACCACTCGGCGTCGCCCTCGAGCGCCTTCAGCGCCGAGACGCGCACGACAGGGAGGTCGTCGCCGGGGAAGTCCTGCGAGCTGAGCAGCTCACGAACCTCCATCTCGACGAGCTCCATGATCTCCTCGTCGTCGACCATGTCGGCCTTGTTCAGCGCGACGACGATGTAGGGAACGCCGACCTGGCGGGCGAGCAGCACGTGCTCGCGCGTCTGCGGCATCGGGCCGTCAGTGGCGGCCACGACCAGGATCGCGCCGTCCATCTGTGCGGCACCGGTGATCATGTTCTTCACGTAGTCGGCGTGCCCGGGGCAGTCGACGTGCGCGTAGTGCCGCTTCTCGGTCTGGTACTCGACGTGCGCGATCGAGATGGTGATACCGCGCTGGCGCTCCTCGGGCGCCTTGTCGATCTGGTCGAACGCCGACGCCTGGTTCAACTGCGGGAACTTGTCGTGCAGGACCTTCGTGATGGCCGCCGTCAGCGTCGTCTTCCCGTGGTCGATGTGACCGATGGTGCCGATGTTGACGTGCGGCTTGGTCCGCTCGAACTTGGCCTTCGCCACTGCTCTCGTCCTCCTGGACTGTGGTGTCTCTCCGTTTCCGGACCCTGGCCCGGAACGGTGTCTGCGTCGGGTGGTGCGGTCCTCGCGTGGTGCGGATCGTGATGGAGTACGACCCGAGGTGACGACACGAGGCTAACGGGGCACCCATCCCGCTCCTCCCGCGGCCCGCCCGTTCCACCGTCTGGGGGGACGGACCGCGGGTGGATCACTCGCCGGTCGCCTTCGCGATGATCTCCTTGGCCACGCTGGTGGGGACCTCCGCGTAGGAGTCGAACTGCATGGAGTAGTTCGCCCGGCCCTGGGTCCGCGACCGCAGGTCGCCGACGTAGCCGAACATCTCCGAGAGGGGGACGATCGCACGCACGACGCGTCCGCCGGCCCGCTCCTCCATGGCCTGGATGTGGCCGCGGCGGGAGTTGAGGTCGCCGATGACGTCGCCCATGTAGTCCTCGGGCGTGTTGACCTCGACGGCCATGACCGGCTCGAGCAGCGCGGGGTCGGCCTTGCGGGCCGCCTCCTTGAGCGCCATCGACCCGGCGACCTTGAACGCCATCTCCGACGAGTCGACCTCGTGGTACTGGCCGTCGAGCAACGTCAGCTTCAGGCCGACCATGGGGTAGCCGGCGAGGATGCCGTAGTGCATCGCGTCCTGCGCGCCCTGGTCGACCGAGGGGATGTACTCGCGCGGCACCCGACCGCCGGTGACCTTGTTGACGAACTCGTAGAGCGCGCCGTCCTCGGTCTTCTCCATCGGCTCGAGCGAGATGATCACTCGCGCGAACTGCCCGGAGCCGCCGGTCTGCTTCTTGTGCGTGTACTCGTACTTGTCCACCTTGCGGCGGATGGTCTCCCGGTAGGCGACCTGCGGCTTGCCGATGTTCGCCTCGACCTTGTAGTCGGACTTCATCCGGTTGACGAGCACCTCGAGGTGGAGCTCGCCCATGCCCTTGATGATGGTCTGGCCGGACTCCTCGTCGAGGGCGACCTGGAAGGTCGGGTCCTCCTCGGCGAGCCGCTGGATCGCCATCGAGAGCTTCTCCTGATCGGCCTTCGACTTGGGCTCGATGGCCACCTCGATGACCGGGGCCGGGAAGGTCATCGACTCCAGGATCACCGGGTTCTGCGGGTCGCACAGGGTGTCACCGGTCGTCGTGTCCTTCAGACCGACCACGGCGTAGATGTGGCCCGCGCGGGCCTCGTCGACCGGGTTCTCCTTGTTGGAGTGCATCTGCAGGAGCTTGCCGATGCGCTCCTTGCGGTCCTTGGTCGAGTTGATGATCTGCGCGCCTTGCGCGATCCTGCCCGAGTAGACCCGGACGTAGGTCAGCTTCCCGTAGAACGGGTGGGCGGCGATCTTGAACGCCAGCGCCGCGAACGGCTCCTCGGTGTTCGGGCTGCGCAGGACCTCGGTCTCGCCGTCGAGCAGCGTGCCCCGCACCGGCGGGACGTCGGTCGGGGCCGGGAGGTAGGCGATGACGGCGTCGAGCATGGGCTGGACGCCCTTGTTCTTGAACGCCGAGCCGCAGAGGACCGGGTAGGCCTCGCCGGTGACCGTCACGGCGCGGATGCCGTGCTCGATCTCCTCGACCGTGAGCTCCTCGCCGGCGAAGTAGCGCTCCATGAGCACGTCGTCCTTCTCGGCGACGGCCTCGAGGAGCGCCTCGCGGTACTCGCTGACCTGGTCGGCCATGTCGGCCGGGATCTCCTCGACGGCGTAGTCCTCGCCCTTGGAGACCTCGCCGCGCCAGGTCAGCGCGCGCATGCGCACCAGGTCGACGACGCCGTAGAACTCCGACTCGCTCCCCATCGGCAGCTGCAGGACCAGCGGCTTCGCGCCGAGCCGCTCGGAGATCGTGCGCACGGTGAAGTAGAAGTCCGCACCGAGCTTGTCCATCTTGTTGACGAAGCAGATGCGCGGGACGTTGTAGGTGTCGGCCTGGCGCCACACCGTCTCCGACTGGGGCTCGACGCCCTCCTTGCCGTCGAACACCGCGACCGCACCGTCGAGCACGCGCAGCGAGCGCTCCACCTCGACCGTGAAGTCCACGTGGCCCGGGGTGTCGATGATGTTGATCTGATGGTCTTTCCAGAAGCAGGTCGTCGCGGCGGACGTGATCGTGATGCCGCGCTTCTGCTCCTCCTCCATCCAGTCCATCGTGGCCGCGCCGTCGTGGACCTCACCGATCTTGTAGTTGATGCCGGTGTAGAACAGGACGCGCTCGGTGGTGGTGGTCTTGCCCGCGTCGATGTGGGCCATGATCCCGATGTTGCGGACCTTGCCCAGGTCGGTCAGCACGTCGCGTGCCACGAGAATCCTCTTCCCTCGGTTCGTCGCCGCGGGCACCTCGTGGGTCTCGCGGCCGTCAGCTCCCGAACGCCGACCCCCACCGGTTCGCGGGGGGGTGACGACGGATCGTCAGTCGATCACCAGCGGTAGTGCGCGAACGCCTTGTTCGACTCCGCCATCTTGTGGGTGTCCTCGCGGCGCTTGACGCTCGCGCCGAGACCGTTGGAGGCGTCGAGCAGCTCGTTCGTGAGCCGGTCGATCATGGTCTTCTCCCGGCGTGCGCGGGAGTAGCTGATGAGCCAGCGCAGGCCGAGGGTGGTCGAGCGACCCGCCCGCACCTCGATCGGCACCTGGTAGGTCGCGCCACCGACGCGGCGGCTGCGGACCTCGAGGGCCGGCTTCACGTTGTCCAGTGCGCGCTTGAGCGTCACGACCGGGTCGGCGCCGTTGCGCTCCCGGCAGCCCTCGAGGGCGCCGTAGACGATGCGCTCGGCCAGGGAGCGCTTTCCGTCCACCAGGACCTTGTTGACCAGCGACGTCACCAGCGGCGACCCGTAGACCGGATCGGACACCAGCGGTCGCTTCGGAGCGGGACCCTTGCGCGGCATATCAGCTCTTGTCCTTCTTCGTTCCGTAGCGGCTGCGGGCCTGCTTGCGGTTCTTCACCGCCTGCGTGTCCAGAGCGCCGCGAATGATCTTGTATCGGACGCCCGGGAGGTCCTTCACGCGACCGCCGCGCACGAGCACGATCGAGTGCTCCTGCAGGTTGTGGCCCTCACCGGGGATGTAGGCCGTGACCTCGATACCGTTCGACAGCCGCACGCGGGCGACCTTGCGCAGCGCGGAGTTCGGCTTCTTCGGCGTCGTGGTGTAGACGCGCGTGCAGACGCCGCGCCGCTGCGGGCTCCCCTTGAGGGCCGCGGTCTTGGTCTTCTCGACCTTGTCCTCGCGGCCCCGACGGACCAGTTGCTGAATCGTGGGCATCTACCGGCTGACTTCCGTTCGGTGGTCTCGGGATCGTTTCGGGGTGCGCTCCGCGGCCGACGGGATCCCGGAGTCGGGCGTGTCGTCGCCATCCATGGTGTGCGGACACACCGGGGGGAACACGGAGCAACCCGACGACGTCGGGCACTGCAGACCAAGATACGCGTTCGGGTCGCGGCGTCGCGCAGCGGGTCGGATCGGGGGCGCCCACACGGCTTTCCCCGGTTGGCGCGGCCTACGGTGCCCTGCGCCGCAGCCCCTCGCGTGCCCTCGGTCACCGTGCTCGGACGCCGACCATGCCGGCGGCGATGCAGGCCACCGCACACCGACCGGGCTCCCCGAGGATGCCCGAGTCGCCCGGACGGCGCAAGCCGTCGACGCGCCGTCCGGGTACGGCCTCAGCGGTACTGGCCGAAGTCGTAGTCGTCGAGCGGGACCGCGGCACCCGTGCCGGTGCCGAACACGTCGGACGAGTAGTACCCGTCGTCGTAGCTCGGCAGGGCGTAGGCGGCCGCGCGGGCCTCCTCGGTCGGCTGGACCTGGATGTTCCGGTACCGATTGATTCCGGTGCCGGCCGGGATGAGCTTCCCGATGATCACGTTCTCCTTGAGGCCGACCAGGCGGTCGCTCTTCCCCTCGATCGCGGCGTTGGTGAGGATCCGCGTCGTCTCCTGGAACGACGCGGCCGACAACCACGACTCGGTGGCGAGCGACGCCTTCGTGATGCCCATGAGCACCGGGCGCCCGGCGGCCGGGTCACCGCCCTCGGAGACGACCCGACGGTTCTGGCCCTCGAACTCGGCCCGGTCCACGACGCCGCCGGGTAGGAACTCCGTCGCCCCCGAGTCGATGATCGTCACCCGCCGCAGCATCTGCCGGACGATGACCTCGATGTGCTTGTCGTGGATCGACACGCCCTGCGAGCGGTAGACCTTCTGGACCTCGCCGACGAGGTGCAGCTGCACCTCGCGCGGACCCATGACCCGCAGGACCTCGTGCGGGTCGGCCGTGCCCTCGAGCAGCTGCTGCCCGACGCCGACGTGGTCACCGTCCGCGAGCGGCCGCTCGGTGCCGTCGACCGTCAGCGTCGCGAGCCGCTGGCGCTTGGACAGCTTCTCGTAGACGACCTCCTCGCTCCCGTCGTCCGGGACGAGGGTGATCTTCCAGAACTTGTCGCCGTCCTCGAGCTGCACGCGACCGTCGACGTCGGCGATCGGCGCCTTCCCCTTCGGGACGCGGGCCTCGAACAGCTCCTGCACGCGGGGCAGACCGGTCGTGATGTCCTCCCCGGCCACACCACCCTGCTGGAAGGTGCGCATCGTCAGCTGCGTGCCGGGCTCGCCGATCGACTGCGCGGCGACGATGCCGACCGCCTCGCCGACGTCGACGAGCTTGCCGGTCGCGAGGGAGCGGCCGTAGCACATCGCGCAGACACCCTGGGCCGAATCGCAGGTCAGGACGCTGCGGACACGGACCTTGGAGACGCCCGCCGCGATGAGGGCGTCGATCGCCTGCTGGCCGACATCGCTGCCCGCCGGGAGCAGCTCGTTCCCGTCCGCGTCGGTGACCGCCGACGCCGCGGTCCGCGTGTACACGCCGGTATCGACGTGGATCTCGCGGACGAGGCTTCCGTCGGGGCCCTCCTCCGCGATGACCATCGGGAAGCCGCGCTCGGTGCCGCAGTCGACCTCGCGGACGATGACGTCCTGCGAGACGTCGACCAGGCGCCGGGTCAGGTAGCCCGAGTCGGCGGTCCGCAGGGCGGTGTCCGCGAGACCCTTGCGGGTGCCGTGGGTCGAGATGAAGTACTCGACGACCGAGAAGCCCTCCCGGAAGTTCGACTTGATCGGGCGCGGGATGAACTCGCCCTTGGGGTTGGCGACCAGGCCCTTCATGCCCGCGAGCTGGCGGACCTGGGTCATGTTGCCCGCCGCGCCGGAGGCGATGATCCGCGAGATCGAGTTGTCCGCCGGGAAGTTGTCCTCCATAGCCCGGGCCACCTCCTCGGTGGCCTGGCCCCAGATGCGCACCATCTCGTCGTTGCGCTCCTGGTAGGAGAGCGCACCGCGCTGGTAGCGCTTGTTGATCTGCTCGGCCCGACCCTCGTACCCGTCGAGGATCTCCTGCTTGTTCGGCGGCACGACGACGTCGTCGATGGCGATGGTGACGCCCGAGCGCGTGGCCCAGTGGAACCCGGCGTCCTTGAGCCGGTCCAGGGTCATCGCGACCTCGGTCATCGAGTACCGCTCGGCGAGGTCGTTGATGATCGCCGCCTGCTTCTTCTTGGGCAGCAGGTCGTTGACGAAGGGGTAGTCATCGGGCAGGAGCTCGTTGAAGAGCACCCGCCCGAGGGTGGTGTCGGCGAGCCACGCCGCGCCGGGCTCGTAGTCCTCGCCCACCATGTCGGGACCGGGCACGATCGTGCCCGGGACCCGGATCCGGCAGGGCGCCTGCAGGTCGAGGGTCCCCAGGTCGTAGGCCATGATCGCCTCGGCCGAGGAGGAGTACGCCCCGCCCTCGCCCGCGGAGCCCGCACGCCGCTGGGTCAGGTAGTAGAGCCCGGTCACCATGTCCAGACGGGGCATGGCGAGCGGACGGCCCGACGCTGGCGACAGGATGTTGTTCGCCGAAAGCATGAGGATGCGGGCCTCGGCCTGCGCCTCCGCCGACAGCGGCAGGTGGACCGCCATCTGGTCACCGTCGAAGTCAGCGTTGAACGCCTCACAGACCAGCGGGTGCAGCTGGATCGCCTTGCCTTCGACCAGCTGGGGCTCGAAGGCCTGGATGCCGAGGCGGTGCAGCGTGGGTGCCCGGTTGAGCATCACCGGGTGCTCGTTGATGACCTCCTCGAGCACGTCCCACACCTGGCCGCGCTGGCGCTCCACCATGCGCTTCGCCGACTTGATGTTCTGCGCATGGTTGAGGTCGACCAGCCGCTTCATGACGAACGGCTTGAACAGCTCGAGCGCCATCTGCTTGGGCAGGCCGCACTGGTGCAGCTTGAGCTGCGGGCCGACGACGATGACCGAACGGCCCGAGTAGTCGACGCGCTTGCCGAGCAGGTTCTGGCGGAACCGGCCCTGCTTGCCCTTGAGCAGGTCCGACAGCGACTTGAGCGGGCGGTTGCCCGGCCCGGTCACCGGCCGGCCGCGGCGGCCGTTGTCGAACAGCGCGTCGACGGCCTCCTGCAGCATCCGCTTCTCGTTGTTGACGATGATCTCGGGGGCGCCGAGGTCGATCAGTCGCTTGAGGCGGTTGTTGCGGTTGATGACCCGGCGGTACAGGTCGTTGAGGTCCGAGGTCGCGAACCGGCCGCCGTCGAGCTGCACCATGGGGCGCAGGTCCGGCGGGATGACCGGGACGCAGTCGAGCACCATCCCGCCGGGGCGGTTGCCGGTGGCCTGGAACGCCGCGACGACCTTGAGCCGCTTGAGCGCGCGCAGCTTGCGCTGCCCCTTGCCCGAGCGGATGGTCTCGCGGAGGTTGTCGGCCTCGGCGTCGATGTCGAAGGTCTGCAGCAGCTTCTGGATCGCTTCGGCACCCATGGCGCCGGTGAAGTAGTCCGCGTAGCGGTCGTAGAGCTCGCGGTAGAGGGTCTCGTCCGCGATCAACTGGGCGCGGTCGAGCTTGACGAAGGTGTCCCACACCTCCTGGAGGCGGTCGAGCTCGCGCTGCGCGCGGTCGCGCAGCTGACGCATCTCGCGCTCGCCGCCCTCCTTCACCTTGCGCCGCACGTCGGACTTGGCGCCCTCGGCCTCGAGCTCGGCGATGTCGGACTCGAGCTTCTGCGCGCGCGCCTCGAGGTCGTTGTCGCGCTGGGTCTCCATGCGCTTGCGCTCGCCGGTGATCTCGCTCTCGAGAGTCGACTGGTCGGCGTGGCGCTGCTCGGTGTTGACGTCGGTGATGACGTACGCCGCGAAGTAGATGATCTTCTCGAGATCCTTGGGCGCCAGGTCGAGCAGGTAGCCCAGGCGCGACGGGACGCCCTTGAAGTACCAGATGTGGGTGACCGGCGCGGCCAGCTCGATGTGGCCCATCCGCTCGCGGCGGACCTTGGCCCGGGTCACCTCGACGCCGCAGCGCTCACAGATGATGCCCTTGAAGCGGACGCGCTTGTACTTGCCGCAGTAGCACTCCCAGTCCCGGGTCGGACCGAAGATCTTCTCGCAGAACAGTCCGTCCTTCTCGGGCTTGAGGGTGCGGTAGTTGATGGTCTCGGGCTTCTTGACCTCGCCGAAGGACCACTGGCGGATGTCGTCGGCGGTGGCCAGACCGATCCGCAGCTCGTCGAAGAAGTTGACGTCGAGCAAAGGTTTCTCCCCTGGATGGGTGAGCGGTATGTCGTGTGCTTCTCGGGGGGCGGAGCCCCCAACTGTGGGGGTAGCCCCACGGGTCAGTTGACGATGTCGTCGACCGACGGCGACTCGTTGCGCGAGAGGTTGATGCCGAGGTTCGCGGCGGCCCGCTCGAGGTCCTCGTCGTCACCGTCGCGCATCTCGATCGCGGCGCCGTCGGAGGACAGCACCTCGACGTTGAGGCACAACGACTGGAGCTCCTTGAGCAGCACCTTGAACGACTCGGGGATGCCCGGCTCGGGGATGTTCTCGCCCTTGACGATGGCCTCGTAGACCTTCACGCGACCGAGCACGTCGTCGGACTTGATGGTCAGCAGCTCCTGCAGCGTGTAGGCCGCGCCGTAGGCCTGCATGGCCCAGCACTCCATCTCGCCGAACCGCTGGCCACCGAACTGCGCCTTACCGCCCAGCGGCTGCTGGGTGATCATCGAGTACGGGCCGGTCGACCGGGCGTGAATCTTGTCGTCCACCAGGTGCAGCAGCTTGAGGATGTACATGTAGCCCACCGCGATGTGCTGCGGGTAGGGCTCACCGGTACGTCCGTCGAAGATCTGCGCCTTGCCGTCCGGGCCGACGAGGCGGACCCCGTCGCGGTTCGGCAGCGTCGACTCGAGCAGGCCCGAGATCTCGTTCTGGCGGGCGCCGTCGAAGACCGGCGTCGCCGTGTTGGTGCCCGGCTCGACCCGGCGCATGTCGTCGGGCATGGCCACGGCCCACTCGGCGTCGTTGTCCGCGTCGAGGGCCCAGCCGCTCTTCGCGATCCACCCGAGGTGGGTCTCGAGGACCTGGCCGATGTTCATGCGCCGCGGCACACCGTGGGTGTTGAGGACGATGTCGACCGGGGTGCCGTCGGCGAGGAACGGCATGTCCTCCACCGGCAGGATCTTGCCGATGACGCCCTTGTTGCCGTGGCGGCCGGCGAGCTTGTCCCCCTCGGAGATCTTGCGCTTCTGGGCCACGTACACGCGGACCAGCTCGTTGACTCCGGGTGGCAGCTCGTCGTCGTCGTCGCGGGAGAACACTCGGATGCCGATGACCTTGCCGGTCTCGCCGTGCGGGACCTTGAGCGAGGTGTCGCGCACCTCGCGCGCCTTCTCGCCGAAGATCGCCCGCAGCAGGCGCTCCTCGGGGGTCAGCTCGGTCTCGCCCTTGGGTGTCACCTTGCCGACGAGGATGTCGCCGTCCGCGACCTCGGCACCGATGCGGATGATGCCGCGCTCGTCGAGGTCGGCGAGGACCTCCTCCGAGACGTTCGGGATGTCCCGCGTGATCTCCTCCGCGCCCAGCTTCGTGTCGCGGGCGTCGATCTCGTGCTCCTCGATGTGGATCGAGGTCAGGACGTCGTCCTGCACCAGTCGCTGGCTGAGGATGATCGCGTCCTCGTAGTTGTGGCCCTCCCACGGCATGATCGCCACGAGGAGGTTCTTCCCGAGGGCCATCTCGCCGTCCTCGGTGCACGGTCCGTCGGCGAGGACCTGGCGGGCCTCGATGCGGTCACCCTCGGAGACGATCGGCTTCTGGTTGATGCACGTGCCCTGGTTGGAGCGCGTGAACTTGTGCAGCCGGTGCGTCGTGCGCTGTCCGTCGTCGTCCATGACGGTGATGTAGTCCGCGCAGAGCTCCTCGACGACGCCCGCCCGGTCCGCGGCGATGACGTCGCCGGCGTCGGTCGCGGCGCGCAGCTCCATCCCCGTGCCGACCAGCGGCGACTCCGAGCGGAGCAGCGGCACCGACTGGCGCTGCATGTTCGCACCCATGAGCGCGCGGTTGGCGTCGTCGTGCTCGAGGAACGGGATCATCGCCGTCGCGACCGACACCATCTGGCGCGGGGAGACGTCCATGTAGTCCACGCGACCCGGCGCGATGAGGTCGACGTCGCCGCCCTTGCGCCGGACCAGCACCCGGTCCTCGGTGTAGTGGCCGTCCTCGTCAAGCGGCGCGTTGGCCTGGGCGACGACGAAGCGGTCCTCCTCGTCTGCGGTGAGATAGTCGATCGCCTCGGTGACCACACCGTCGACGACCTTGCGGTACGGGGTCTCGATGAAGCCGAACGGGTTGACCCGCGCGAAGCTCGACAGCGACCCGATCAGGCCGATGTTCGGGCCCTCCGGGGTCTCGATCGGGCACATGCGGCCGTAGTGCGACGGGTGGACGTCGCGGACCTCCATGCCGGCGCGCTCACGCGACAGACCGCCCGGTCCCAGCGCCGACAGTCGGCGCTTGTGGGTCAGACCCGCGAGCGGGTTGGTCTGGTCCATGAACTGCGAGAGCTGCGACGTGCCGAAGAACTCGCGGATCGCGGCGACGACGGGCCGGATATTGATCAGCGTCTGCGGGGTGATCGCCTCGACGTCCTGCGTGGTCATGCGCTCGCGCACGACACGCTCCATGCGCGAGAGGCCCACCCGGATCTGGTTCTGGATGAGCTCGCCGACGGTGCGCAGGCGACGGTTGCCGAAGTGGTCGATGTCGTCGGTCTCGACGGGGATCGACGCGGCTCCGCCATCGGCAGTGGGGACCTCAACCTCGGTCTCCCCCGCGTGCAGGCGCACGAGGTAGGAGATCGTGTTGAGGATGTCCTCCTCGGTGAGCGTGCCGGTCGAGGGGTCGACGACGGCGCCCAGCTTCTTGTTGACCTTGTAGCGGCCGACCTTCGCGAGGTCGTAGCGCTTGTCCTTGAAGAACAGGTTCTCCAGGAGCGTCTGCGCGCTCTCCCGCGTGGGCGGCTCGCCCGGGCGCAGCTTGCGATAGATGTCGAGCAGCGCCTCGTCCTGCCCCGCGGTGGAGTCCTTCTCCAGCGTGGCCAGCAGCGTCTCGGAGAACGAGAAGCGCTCCTGGATCTGGTCGGTGGACCAGCCGAGAGCCTTCAGCAGCACCGTGACCGGCTGCCGGCGCTTGCGGTCGATGCGGACGCCGACGGTGTCGCGCTTGTCGACGTCGAACTCCAGCCACGCCCCGCGGCTCGGGATGATCTTGACGCTGAAGACGTCCTTGTCGGTCGCCTTGTCGACCGAACGGTCGAAGTAGACGCCCGGGGACCGCACGAGCTGGGACACGACGACCCGCTCGGTGCCGTTGATGATGAAGGTGCCCTTGTCGGTCATCACGGGGAAGTCGCCCATGAAGACCGTCTGGCTCTTGATCTCACCGGTGGTGTTGTTGGTGAACTCGGCGGTGACGAACAGCGGCGCCGAGTACGTCATGTCCTTGTCCTTGCACTCCTCGACGGAGGCCTTGACCTCGTCGAAGCGCGGGTCGGAGAAGGAGAGGGACATCGAACCCGAGAAGTCCTCGATCGGAGAAATCTCCGACAGGACCTCCTCCAGGCCACCGGCCGGCGATTCGTCGCCGGCCTCCACACGACGCTCGAACCACTCCTCGCTGCCCACCAGCCACTCGAACGACTGGGTCTGCAGGTCGAGCAGGTCGGGGACCTCGAGCGGCTGATCCAGCTTGGCGAAGGAGACCCGGAGGGGAGCCCCGGGGAATGACGCGTGGTGGTTCGAGACCTTGGTGGCACGGGTAACTGCCAAGATGCGTCCTTCCGGAACAACGCTGTCGAACGCTGTCGGTAGCTTCGACCGACCGGGACGCAGCGGTGCCCCGACCGACGTTCGCGCCACCGAGGTGCACCCGGAACGGGGTGGGGACACGCGAAGGCAGCGCGATCCGACAGTCTAGCCACAGAGCGCAGCAGCTGTCGAACGGCCCCCGGTGTGACACGCCGACGCGATCCGCTCGGATCGACACCGGGGTCTGACGCCGGGCCATCGCTTGGCAACAGAGTGACCGCCGCGGGCACCGGAGTCAAGAGCGGCGCGCAAGCCGGCTGTCCCGGCTGTGGCACTCCGGGCTCCTCGCATCACACCAGGTCAGACCGGGTGGCAGTCGGTGCCCGGCACCGACCCGACGCGCGTGCGTCAGCTCTGCCCGGTCAGGGGTGACACCTTGGCGAGCTTCCACCGGCCGTCGACGCGCTGGAGGTCGATGGTGAGGAGCCCGGGAGTGGTGGTGCTCTGCCCCGTCGAGGCCCGTTGCACGTCGAGCTGGATCAGCGCGACGACGTTGGCCCGGTCCCCCGCGATGGAGCGCACGCCGATGTCGAGAACGCTCGCGCTCTGCCGGAGGCCCTGCTGGACGGCGGCCTGACGTACCGACTGGTCGAACACCTGGAGGTACTCGCGGGGGAAGTCGCCGGTGCCGAGGGTGCGCGCCGCGTCGGCCGAGTCCTCGATCTTCGCGGGGTCGAACGAGAAGACCTGTTCGACGCCCTGGCGGGCCTGTCCGACCACCTCGGCGGTCGTGGCGGCGTCCACGACCGCGCTGTTGGCCGTCGGTCCGCTGGTCCACGCCTGATGGCCGAGCCATCCCGCCACCCCCGCCACCCCCGCGAAGACCACGACGAGCACGCCGAGCACGGCGGCGGTCCACGGCGGCGCGGACCGGCGGGCACGGCGTCGGGTCGAGGTCGCCGTCCGCCGCCTCGAGTGGGTCCGCCCCTGGGTGCCGGCAGCACCGGTAGCGGGCGCCGGGCGGCGGCGCTCCGTGCGGGCGCGTCCGGTCGGCGTGGGTCGTGCGGCGGGGGTCGGCGGGGACGCCGGGCTCTGTTCCGGAACCGGGATCTGCTCCGGGGCCGGGGTCGTGGTGGTCCGCGTCCTCGCCCGTGCGGCCGTAGGAGCCGGACCGGCCCCGTCGCCCTTCGTGAGGGACACCGGTGCGGTCCCGGCGTCGTGCGTATCGGTCGTGGAGGTCGGGTCGTCGACCCCGACCGGCGCCTCGGGGCCCGCCGCCACGGTTGCGTCGGACGGCTCCGCGGTCGGGTCCGCCGCGTCCGGAGCTGTCCGGATCGTCGTCGTGGGCTCCTCGACGTCCTCATGGCGCCGGGGGTCGCGGAGACCCGCGACACGGGGGCGGCGGGTGGTCGGGATCTGCGCGCGGCTGCGGGGTGGCACGGGCGTCCCCTCCTAGCTCTGACCGGTCGAGGGGGCCGCCTTCGCGGCCTTCCAGCCGGTGGGGGTCCGCAGCATCTCGACCTGGAACAACTGCTGCTTCTGGGTGGGTGGGGTGGTCGCACTGGACGCTGTCACGTTGACGGCGACGATCGCCGACGCCGTGCCCCGGTCCGCGTCGAACGTCGTCAACGCCGCACCGGCCGGGGTGACCACGACGTTGGCCTGCGCCTGGCGCAGACCCTCGGCGAAGCGCTGACGGATCTTGTTGTACTCCGTGAGCATGGGATCGGTGAGCGAGTCCTGAGCCTTGCGCAGGTCGTCGTCGAGGCTCTGGGGTCGGACCGTGTTGATGTTGACCACGATCTGCTCGGCCGCGTCGACGGCCTCGTCACGCTGGGCGGAGGCCTGGGCGGCGCTCCCCTGTGTGCCGGTCCACCAGTAGACGCCCCCGGCCACCGCCGCGGCGAACGCCAGCACCGCGAGCACGGCGAGGACGGGGACGAGCGGCAGTCGGGGTGCACGGATACGACGCGCGCGGTCCCTTCGTGGGGGCGCCGCGTCGTCGGGGCGGGTGTCGGTCGAGGTAGTGATGTCGCGCTCCTCTGATGAGGGGGGTCAGCCCACGCCGGGCAGAAATCCTGACAAGCCGCTGGAGTTGCTCGACGTCGTGCCGTCGGTGGCCACCGGGTCCATCGACGTCTGCTGGGTCGGCGGGGTACCCGTTCGTCCCCCACCGCCGGCGGCCGGGTCGCCGCCGCCCGCCGCGCCGCTCGGCGCGGGCGCGTTCTGCGACCCGCGGACGTTGATGGGCGGAGCCTCCCGGCACCGGATCGAGGTGTCGAGGGGGGCATCGTTGCTGGTGATCGTGGAGGGACGATTCTCGGCGACGGGGAGGTAGCCCGCCCGGCAGGGTGGCGGATCGTTGACGTTGAGCACCAGGCCGAGGTGGGCGAACCCGTCCCCCGGGACGACGCTGGGGGCGGTCGCGGCGATGACCGGATAGGTGACCAGGAGCTGCTCCACGCCGGCGAGCCGGGGCTCGAGGATGTTCGAGAGGACCAGCAGGTTGTTCAGGGTGCGGCTGAGGTCCGGGCCGACCTCCCGGACGAGGCCTTCGAGCTGAATCGCGGCCTGCGGGGCGGCGGTGACGAGGCGGCGCAGGTTCGGGTCATCGCGCCGGAGCTGGTCGGTGAAGACCGCGAGGTCGCGGCTGAACGACGTGATCTGCGCGCCCTGCTGACTCTGCGTGGTGAGCACGATCCGACCGTCGCGCAAGAGCTGGTTGGTCTGCGGAAGGTTGCGGATGGCGTCGCGCACCAACGGGTTGCTGGCGTCGATGAGCCGCTGGAGCTGGGGGCCGGTCCGGTTGAAGGCGGCGTCGAGCTCGTCGACGGTCTGGCGCAGCTCGGGCAGCGGCACGGAGGTGGCGAGGGAGTTGAGGTTGGCCAGCAGCGAGTCGACCGGCACGGGCGTGCGGGTCCGCTCGGGCGGGATGACCGAGCCGTCCTCGAGGACCGGCCCACCGTCGGAGGGGGGCTGCAGGTCGACGTACTGTTCGCCGACCGCCGAGCGGTTGGCGACGACGGCGAAAGAACTGGCCGGGACCTCGGGCGCGCTCTGGTCGATGAGGAGCTCGACGGAGACGCCGGTCGGGGTGACCCGCATGGTCCCCGTCTTACCGATCTCCACCCCGCGGTAGCTCACCGAGGCGTCCGGGAAGATACCGCCGGACTCGCGCAGCTGTGCCGTGACAGTGTACGGCCCGAGACCGACGAGGGCGCCGGCGCCGACGTAGCGCAGGCCGACGAACACGATTCCGGAGATGGAGATGACGGCGAAGAGGGCGACGAGGCGCAGGATCTGGCGATCGATCACTGTCCCGTCCCTCCGGTCGTGCCCAGGCCCGACGCCCCGGTGAGGACCCGGCCGAGCGTGGTGTTCGTGTTCGCGGGCGTGGTACCGACGCCCCTGCCCGCGTTCGACGTTGCCTTCCCGGTCTGGTTCCCGAGCCCGGTCACGGGCGTCAGCGGCGCGAACAGGCTGTCGAGGCTGGGGCTCGAGTTGAGCAGGATGTTGTTGATCAGGTCCTGGATGCGCAGGTCCGCGGTGACGGTGATGTTGGCGTAGTCCCCCTTGACGGCCTGGAGCGTGCCGTCGGCGAACGGGATGGTGAGGAGGATCTGCAGCGACCCGGGGAGGGCGTTGCCCGCCTCGACGAGCTTGCCCAGGACCGGCTGGAGCGCTCGGAGGTCGGCCACGAAGTTCTCCTGACTGCGGTTGAGGACGTCGGTGGCGACGCCGGAGAGCCGTTGGAGGGCCTGCAGCATGGCCACGAGGTTGCCGCGCTCCTGGTTGAGCACGTCCAGACCGGGTCCGAGGTTGTCGATGACGTTCGCCAACCGTCCGCGCTGGTCGTTGAGCGTTCGCGTGAGTCGCTCCAGGGAGTCGAGCGCGCGGACGATGCTGTCGCGCTGGCTGTCGAGGGTCCCGACGAAGACGTTGACGTTGTCGATGAGCGAGCGCAGCTCCGGCTCGTTCCCGGCGCTCGCAGCGTTGATCTCGCGCGCAATCGTCTGGATCTTCTCGACGCCACCCCCGTTGAGCAGCAGCGAGAGTGCCCCGAGCACCTCCTCGACCTGGGCGCCGACGTCGGTGCGGTCGAGACCGATGACCGCCCCGTCCGTCAGGCGGCCCTGCGGCGGTGCGTCGTTCGGGGGGGCGAGCTCGATGAACTTCTCCCCGAGGAGGCTGGTCTGGCGCAGGCGCGCGATCGAGTTCGCCGGCAGCATGATCGCCCCGTTGACCTCGACGCTGGCCTGGGCGGTCCACCCGTCGGGCGCGAGGCTCACCTCGCGCACGACCCCGATCGGGACGTCGTTGACGCGGACGCTGTTGTTCGGGACGAGGTCGACGACGTTGGACAGCAGCACCGTCACCGTGTACGGCTCGTCCCCCAGCGACGCGCCGCCCGGGAGCGGGACGTCCTGCACCGCCTTGTACCCGCATCCGGAAAGCCCGATCGCCGCGGCCACGAGCAGGACGGCGAGGCGCAGGCCGCGTCGCGGACCAACGGCGGTCACGGCGTGGCTCCGTTCGTGAGTCCGGGGAGCCTGAGCTCGCCCGGGGTCGGGATCGGAGAGGTGACCGGCGGCGAGACCAGACCGTTCGGCACGGTGCCCCCGATCGCGGGGGCGGTCAGCTGCGGGATGCGTGCCGCGAGCGGCAGCGCCGGCGCCGGCGCGTTCGCCGCCTTGGCGATCGCCTGCTGCAACTCGGTGAACGGCGCGAGGGCCGTCGTCAACGCCGCGGGGTCGGCGAGCTGCGTGCAGAGCGTGGTCGCGGCGGCGCCGAGCCCGGAGAGCGGATCGGCCGCGGGTAGCCGACCCAGGGCCCCGCTGATCGCGGCGCCGGTGGGCCCGGACGTGGGATTGAGCAGGCCGCAGAGGAGGGCCCGGGGGTCGAGCGCCACACCCCCGTTGGGCGCGAGGATCGGCCGCACGTCAAGGGTGCCCGACGAGGCGTTGTAGACGTTGGTGAGGTTGCCCAGCCCGAGCGGAGCGATGTCCGCGAGCTCGGTGAGCGCCTGCCGCTGCCGGACCAGGACGTCGGTGACGTCGGCGAGCTGGCCCACGTCGGTGCGCAGGAGGTCGCGGTTGTCGCGGATGAAGCGCGCGACGTCCTCGAGGGCGGGGGGAAGGACCCGCAGCACCTCCGACAGGTTGCCGCGCTCGGAGGCCAGGAACGCCGAGACGTCCTGCAGCTGCACGTTGAGGGCGCGGACGTTGCCGTCGTTGGCCGCCAGCGTGTTGGTGAACTGGCCGAGGTTGTCCACCGTCGCGAAGAGGTTGCTGCGGTTGTCCGAGAGCGTGCCCACCGCTCCGGCGACCTGGGTGATGGTGGCCTTGAGGGCCTCGCCGTTGCCCCCCAGGGCGCCGGCCGGACCGCAGGAGCTGGTTGAGCGCTCCCGCCCGGTTCGCGCCGTTCGGACCGAGCGCGGTGGCGAGCGTGTCGAGGCTCTTGTAGACCGCGTCGAGCTCGACCGGCACCGCCGTGCGCGACGGCGGGATGATCGCACCGTCCGGCATCATCGGGCCGCCGGTGTAGGTCGGGCCGAGCTGGACGTACCGGTCACTGACCAGCGTCGGGGCGACGATGACGGCCTTCGCGTCGGCCGGGATCGCGACGTCGTTGTCGACCTTGAGCGTCACCCGCACCAGATCGCCATGCGGGACGATGTCGTCGACGATCCCGACCGCGACGCCCTGCACGTCGACCGTGTTCCTGGTGTAGAGGCCGACGGTACTCGTGAAGTATGTCGTGATCGTGCGTTGCGAACCGCGCTGCAGCGTGTACCAGAGCACCCCCGTGGCGAGGAGGGCCACGATGAGCGCTGCCGCGATGGTGCGCGCGGCGGTGTCGAAGATGTTCGTCAGCCGCATCGCTTACCCCCCTCCTGCTGTTCTCTGGGTGGCCGGTACCGCCGGGACCTGCGCGGGCAACGTGACCCCCGGGATGGTCGGCAGACCGCCGAGAATCTGTGCCGTGGGGACTCCCGGGGGTCTGCAGCCCCTGGTTGATGAGCGGGAGACCGAGCCGGTTCAGCGCCCCCGGGGAGCGGGGTGCCGAAGCCGGCGGGGTTACCGAGCAGCGTCGTCGGGTCGGGCGCTCCGCTCCCCGGCGTGCAGGCCTGGTCGCCGGGCGGGTCGAGGTTGCAGACGAAGGTGTCGAACCAGCGGCCGGTGCCGATGGTGTTGTTGAACAGCCGGATGAAGGGCGCCAGTAGCCGCACGCCGTTCTCGAGGTTCGCGGAGTTCTGCTGCAGCGTGGTGAGCACGCCGTTGAGCTGGACCAGCGTCGGGCGCAGCGTCGCCTCGTTGTCGCGCACCAGGCCGGTGAGCTGACCCGAGAGGGCCTGCGTGCCCACCAGCAGCGCGTCGATCACCTGCTTGCGCGCCCGCAGTTCCCCGAGTACCAGGTTGCCGTCGGAGAGCAGGCGGGCGACCTCGGCGTCGCGGTCGGCGAGCACCTGGGTGGTCGCCCTCGTGTTGGCCAGGAGCCTCCCGAGTTGCTCGTCGCGGGAGGAGATCGTGCGCGAGAGCCGGGTGAGGCCGTCGAGGGCCGGACGGATGGGCCCCGTGGCCCCGTCGAGGGTCTGCGAGAGCACGGTGAGGCTCTGCCCGAGCCGATCGGTGTTCAGGTCCTGCACCGTCGTCGCGAGCTCGGAGAAGGCGGTGATCACGTCGTACGGAGCGCGGGTGCGCTCCCGGGGGATCGCGACGTCGGGGTCGAGCGGCCGGTCGCCCACGGGCTGGATGGCGAGGTACTTCTGCCCCAACACGGTCTTGATCTCGATCGACGCCGAGGACCGGTCGCCGATGAACGCGTCCGGGGCCTTGAAGGAGACCACGACGTCGCCGCGGTCGAGCTCGACGGCCGTCACCTTTCCGACCCGGACGCCGGCGACGCGGATGTCGTCGTCGGGCTGGAGCCCGGCCGACTCGCTCACCCGTGCCGTGTACGTCGGTCCCTGGCCGATGAGCGGGAGGTCCTGGACGTTCAGCGACGTCAGCATGATCAGCGCGAGGACGATGATGCTACCGGCGCCGATGGGAAGGGGGTTGCGCTTGTTGAACGGCTTTATTGGCACCGCGCGCCCCCGTCCGCGGGCAGCTGGATCTGCGGGATCGTCCCGATCTGTTCCAGTCCCGTGACGTTCACGCTCAGCGAGCAGAGGTAGAAGTTGAACCACGAGCCGTAGGTCCCGGCCCGGCCGATGTTCTGGGACTTCTGCTGGGTCAGCCTCAGGAAGTTCTCCACGAGTCCGCGGTTGTCGTTGAGGATCTCGGACTGCCGCCCGAGCTTCACGATGTCGTCGGCCAGTGGGGGCCGGGCGTCGGCGAGGAGACCCGCCGTCGTCGTGGTGAGGTCGGCGATGGGACCGAGTGACCCGCCGATGGCGGCGCGGTCCGCGGCCAGGCCGCTGGTGAGCTGCTGCAGCGACACGATCAGTCCGGAGAGGTTCTCGTCGCGGGCGTTGACGGTGTCCAGCACCGAGTTCAGGTTGTCGACCAGGGATCCGATCACCGCGTCGCGGTCGGCGATGGTGGAGGTGAGCGACGCGGTCCGGGCCAGGAGGTTGCCGATGTTGCCGCCCTCCCCTTGCAGCACCTGGATGATCTCGAACGAGAGCTGGTTGATCTCGTTCGGCGACAGCGCCTGGAAGAGCGGCTTGAACCCGTTGAAGACGACCGTGAGGTCCAGGGGCGGTCGCGTCTGGGACGCCGGGACCACCGCGCCGGGAGCCAGCACCGCACCCACCGGCCCGTTCCCGCGGGAGATCTCCAGGAAGCGCTGTCCCACGAGGTTCTGGTACTTGATCGCGAGGATGGCGCCCGCGGGCAGGCGACGGCCCTCGTCGACGTCGAACGTCACCTCGGCCTGATTGCGGTCGGCGACGGCGACGTCGTCGACCTGGCCGACCCGCACGCCGGCGATGCGCACGTCGCTCCCGGCGATCAGACCGGACGCGTCGGTGAACCGAGCCGAGTACCGCGACGTCGAGGCGAAGTAGGTGTTCTGCACCGCGGCCAGGAGGAGCAGGACCGACACGATCGTGACGATCGTGAAGACGATCAGCTTGGACAGTGGGGCCGCGATTCCCCTCATCGGATCGTCACCGGGGCCCCCCGCATGGTCGCGGCGGTGAGGTAGGGCGCGAACGTCGGGACCTGCCCCGGGGCCACACCCATCTGCAGAGCGGTCATCTCGGTCACCAGGCGGCGTTCCTCGAGGGAGTCCGGCGTGTTGGACACGCCGAGGTTGGCGGGGTCGACGTGACCCGATGCGGACTGCGGCACCACCGGCAACCGAGGAAGGGTGCCGGTCGGGTCACTTGGGCTCGCGGTGGCGGCCGGGTTGGACCCGGGCAGCCCGCCGGTGAGCAGCGAGGTGAGATTCGGGAACGAGTCGAGCGGGCTCGGCTTCTGCCCCATCGCCTCCGGGTGGGCGGACCCGTCGCGCAGCGCACCCCCCGGCGGGTCCTGCGGCGCGTCGCCGCCGGTGACCGAGTAGCAGCGCGGCCCTCGGGTGTCGGCGTACTCGGGCGCGTCGCTCGGCCTGTACGGGCCCCGATTCTGGTTGAACTCGACGAGGAGCTGGAGCCCGGTGTCCGGCCGGACCGCGTTATTGATCTTCGGGGTGAGGTCGGTGAGCTGCTGCAGCAGGCAGGGGAACTCGGGGCTGTACCGCGCCAGCAGCTCGAGCGTCGGCCGCGCGGAGGCGCTGAGCTCGATGATCGTGTCCCGGTTCGCGGCCAGGAAGTCCGTCGTCACGTTCGACGCCGAGGTCACCGTCCGGAACGTCGACTCGAAGGCCGCCCGCTGCTGGACGAGCGTGCGACTGGTCGTGACGAGGTTGTCCAGGGCCGCGAGGAGGTCGGGAGACGCCTGGTTGTAGATGCCGGCGACCGCGGGGATCGTGCGCAGGTTCGCGACGAGGTCGGGCAGGGAGGGGTTCGCGCCCTCGAGGTAGCGGTTGAGCAGCACCATCGTGTCGCCGAGCTCCTTGCCGCGTCCCGACAGCGCCGTGGAGATGGCGCCGAGCGTGTCCGAGAGCTTCTGCGGCTGGACCGCGGTGAGCACTGGGAGCAGGCTGTTGAGCACCTGCTCGGTCTCGGTGGAGTTCGTCGTGCGGTCCTCGGTGATGACGTCGCCGTCCTGCAGCCGCCGGCCTCCGCCACCCGGGGGCACGGACAGCGAGACGTACCGCTCGCCGAAGAGCGTCTTGGGGATCAGCGTCGCCCGGGTGTCGCCCGGGATGGTGGAGATCGCGTCGGGGTCGATGGCGAGCTCCAGCGTCGCACCCTGCCCGTCGCTCTCGACCGACCGCACTTCGCCGACGATGACGCCGCGAATCTTCACGTCGGACTGCTTCTGCAGCTGGTTGCCCACGGTGCTCGCCTTGAGCGTCACCATGTCCGTCGGCTTGAAGACCTTGTTGAAGTTGGCGATGCAGAACGCGGCGAAGAGGGAGAAGATCAGGAGGAGGGCGAGGCCCGTGAGTCGCCGGCGCAAGGGACTGAGCGGCGGACGGAGATCCTGCAGGGGCGCGCTCATCCGGCTATCCGGATGGTCGTGGTGGTGCCCCAGATGGCCAGCGTGAGCAGGTTGTCCAGGATGTTGAACACGACGATCGAATTGCGCACGGCGTTGCCGACCGCCACCCCCACGCCGGCAGGTCCGCCCGTGGCGTTGTACCCGTAATAGCAGTGGATCAGGATGATCGCGACCGCGAAGATCATGACCTTGAAGAACGAATACAGGACGTCGGTCGGCGGCAGGAACAGGTTGAAGTAGTGGTCGTAGGTGCCGCTGGACTGCGTGTAGAAGTTCGTGACCAGCAGCCTCGACGCCAGGTAGGAGCTCACGAGACCGATGACGTAGAGCGGGATCACCGCGACGAACCCGGCGACCACACGGGTGGTGACGAGGAACGGCAGGGACGGCACCGCCATGACCTCGAGCGCATCGATTTCCTCGGACACGCGCTGGGCGCCGAGCTGAGCGGTGAACCCGGCGCCGACGGTGGCCGAGAGGCCGAGGGCCGCCACCAACGGCGCGACCTCGCGGGTGTTGAAGTATGCGGTCACGAAACCGGAGAACGCCGACGTCCCGATCTGCTGCAGCGCCGAGTAGCCCTGCAGACCGACGACGGACCCGGTGAAGAAGGTCAGCGTCCCGACGATGACCACGGTGCCGCCGATGAGGGCGAGCGCGCCGCTGCCGAAGGCGACCTCGGTGAGGAGGCGGAGCACCTCGCGCTGGTAGCGGGTGACGGTCTTCGGGATCCAGCCGAGCGTCTTGGCGAAGAACGACGCCTGCTCGCCCATGGTGTCGAGGACACCGAGGGGTGCCTCGACCACGGCCTTCACCCGCGTCTGCAGTGTGGTCATCGGCGCCTGCCCCCGCTCAGAACTTGCTCGGTGGGACGAGGTTGAGGTAGATCGCCGTCACGATGACGTTGATCGCGAACAGCAGGATGAACGTGATGACGACGGCCTGGTTGACCGCGTCGCCGACCCCCTTCGGGCCGCCCGACGGGTTGAGACCCCGGTACGCGGCGACGACCCCCGCCGCGAGCCCGAACAGGATGGCCTTGATGAACCCGACGAGCAGGTCGGCCGGCTTCGAGAGGGCCGAGAAGCCCTGCACGTAGGCGCCGGGCGTGACGCCCTGGAGCACCACGTTGAAGTAGTAGCCACCCGCGACGCCGACGATCGAGACGAGCCCGAACAGCAGCGCCGACACGAGCATGGCGGCCAGCACGCGGGGCACGACGAGGCGCTGGATCGGGTTGATACCGAGCACCTCCATCGCGTCGATCTCCTCGCGGATGGTGCGGGCCCCGAGGTCGGCACAGATCGCCGACCCGCCGGCCCCGGCGACCAGGAGCGCGCAGATGACCGGTGCGGCCTGCTGGATCACGGCCAGGGTGCTCGCCGCTCCGGAGAAGGACTGCGCACCGAACTGCCTGATCAGCGACCCGAGCTGCAGCGAGATGACCGAGCCGAACGAGATGGACACGAGCGCCGAGGGGAGGATGCACACCCGGGATACGAACCAGCACTGCTCGATGAACTCGCGGGTCTGGAACGGCCGTTGGAAGATTCCGATGACGATGTCGATGCCCAGCGCGAAGAGCTTGCCGGTCGCCGAGAGAGCGCCCGAGCCCGGGAAGTTGCCACGGGCAAGTCGTGTCGCCACGGATCACCCTCGCCGGAAGAGTCGCCGGAGACCACCGATACGCGACGCGAGGTGCTGCGCGCCCCGTTGCTGCGGGACCCGCTCCGCCGCGCCCCGCGGCTGGGGCTGGGGCTGGGGGTCGAACCGCTGGGCCGAATCGGCGGAGCCGGACCCGCTCCCCTCCAGGGCGGGAACGGCCCAGCCCGTGCGCTCGCCGCCGCGTCCGGACGACGAGCGCTCCCGCTCCGGAGCCCGTTCCATGGAGACGAGGCCGATGCCCGTGCCGGCCGCGGCGTGCCGGGCGCCGTGCTGCTCGCCCCCGCCGTCGGAGCCGGCAACGCCACCGGCTGGTTGCGGGGCGTGCTCCCCCGTGTCGTCGTGGTTCTCGGCGTCGTCGTGGTTCTCGGCGTCGTCGTGGTTCTCGGCCTGGTCGTCGTCGGAACCCTCGGTATCGCGACCAGAGCTGTCGTCGGAGTCGTCGGAGTCGTCGTCGTCGGGCGAGAGCCCGGCGCTCTCCAGCGCCTCGCGTTGCTCCTGCTCCTTCTGCTCCTCGCTCTTGGTGTGCTCACCGGCCTGCGGCAGGACGACGGTGCCGCCCGCATAGTCGTCCACGGGAACGCCGACCAGTGGCTCGTCGGACTCGGGCTCCTCGGGCGCGGCCTGGCGGGCCTCCGCGTCGGAGTCGGGGTTCCCCTCGCCGTCCTCGCCACCGCTGTCGACGGGAGTCCCCTCCGTCTTCGACTCCCTGTCGTCGTCCTCCATCGCCTGGTGCCCGAACGGGTCGGAGTCCTCCGGCGGCTGGTCCCGGACGATCTCGATGAGCTCGGTGCGGTCCTGGTCGCGGCTGATGCCGTACCGCTCCTGGTCCTCGTCGGTCATGGACTCGAGGATCGCCGTCTGCGCCTTCTCCGGGAGCGTGTGCAGGACCTGCATGACGCGGTCCTTGCGTCGCTGGACCGCCTTGCGCTCACCGATGCCTTCGGTGGGGTCGACCTGCGGGTCGATGAACGACTCCTCCGACTCGGCCGAGCCGCCCTTCTTCTTCATCTCCGCCATCTCGGCCTCCATCTGGGCCGAGTCCTTCTCCTCGGACATGCCGATGGGACCGACCCGACGCCCCTGGAGGAACTGCTGCACGACCGGCTCCTCGCTCGTCAGCAGGACCTCGCGAGGACCGAACATCACCAGGTTGCGGCGGAAGAGCATGCCGATGTTGTCCGGCATGGACCGGGCGGTCCCGAGGTGGTGGGTCACGATGAGGATGGTCGCGTCGAGCTGGGTGTTGATGTCGACGAGGAGCTGGTTGAGGTACGCGGTACGCACCGGGTCGAGCCCGGAGTCGGGCTCGTCGACCAGGATGATCTCCGGGTCGAGCACCAGCGCCCGCGCCAATCCCGCCCGCTTCTTCATCCCGCCCGAGATCTCGCCGGGGAGCTTGTCCTCGGCGCCGGAGAGGCCGACGAGGTCGAGCTTCTCCATGACGATGTTCTTGATCTCCGACTCGCCGGTGCGGGTGTGCTCACGCAGCGGGAAGGCGATGTTGTCGAAGATGTTCATCGATCCGAAGAGCGCGCCGTCCTGGAAGAGGACACCGAACAGCTTCCGGATCTCGTAGAGCTTGGACTCCGAGCACCGCACGAGGTCGGTGTCGTGGATGAAGATCGAACCCTTCTCGGGCTTGAGCAGGCCGATGATCGCCTTGAGGAGCACCGACTTGCCCGTGCCGGAGGGACCCAGCAGGGCGCTGATCTCTCCGGCCGGGAGCGTCAAGGTGACGTCCGACCAGATGTTGGCGCTACCGAAGGACTTCGACAGGTTCTTGATGCCGACCTCGACGCCGCCCATGGAGCCCTCCTGAAGTCCCAACCCGCTCTTCGCCTCGCCGACACGCCTTGTTACGTGCAGCACTGTGTCGGCGACGGCGAGAGGGCCGTCACGTCCCCAACGACGGACGGCCCGGGAGGTTACTCGATCGGAAACTTAGCTCGCTGCCACCTCCTGTCGCCCGGGTGGGGCACCGTCGACACCATCGAGCGAGGGAGTCCCGCGTCCGGGAGCGGCGTGGACGAGTGGTGCGCCGGAGCGCGTCGGACGACGACGGGGCGGGACCCGTGAGGGTCCCGCCCCGTGCTCGTGCGGTGCGCTCCCCTGCGGAGCGCGCGGATCAGGTCAGCGAGATCTTGGCGCCCGCGTCCTCGAGCTTCGCCTTGGCGGCCTCTGCCGCCTCCTTGGTGGCGCCCTCGACGATGGCCTTCGGAGCGCTCTCCACGAGCTCCTTGGCCTCCTTGAGACCCAGGCCCGAGACGACCTCGCGGACGACCTTGATGACCTGGATCTTCTTGTCGCCCGCAGCTTCGAGAACGACGTTGAACTCGTCCTTCTCCTCCTCGACCGGGGCGGCCGCGGCGGCAGGGCCGGCCGCGGCGGCGACCGGAGCGGCCGCGGTGACGTCGAAGGTGTCCTCGAACTTCTTCACGAAGTCCGAGAGCTCGAGCAGCGTCATGTCCTTGAAGGCGTCGAGCAGCTCGTCGGTGGACAGCTTCGCCATGGGGTGTTCCTTCCTCGTACGGGTCCCGGCGCGTCGGTGCCGGGCGGGTGGACGGCGCGGGGCCGCGGCGTCCGGGTGGGTGGGTCAGGCGTCGACGGTCTCGGCGGGGGCGCCCGATCGGACGTCCTGGCGCTTCTCCTGCAGGGCCGCGGCGAGACGGGCGATCTGCGAGGCGGGGGCGTTGAACAGGGCGGCGGCCTTGGCCAGGTTGCCCTGCATCGCGCCCGCCAGCTTGCCCAGCAGCACCTCGCGCGAGTCGAGGTCGGCGAGCTGGGTGACCTCCTCGGCGGAGAGCGCGCGGCCCTCCATGTAGCCGCCCTTGACGACCAGTGCGCGGTTGTCGCGCTGGAAGTCGCGGAGCGCCTTCGCGGCGTCGACCGCCTCGCCGCTGACGAAGGCGATGGCCGTGGGGCCGACGAAAAGGTCGTCGAGTCCCTCGACCCCGGCGTCCGCGGCGGCGCGCGTGACCAGGGTGTTCTTGGCGACTGTGTAGTTCACGTCGGTGCCCAGCGATCGACGCAGCTGCGAGAGCTGCTTCATCGACAGGCCCCGGTACTCGGTGACGACCATGGCCGAGGCGTTGCGGAACTCCGCGGCGATCTCGGCGACGGCGGCCACCTTCTCGGCAGCCACGTGTCCTACGGCAGCCATCCGCGCCTCCTTTCGTGTGCTCGGTCCTCGACCACGGGCCGGCCCGGGAACGACGAACGCCCCGTGCGCAGGCGCACGGGGCGTCGAGGAGCGGAGCACCGGAGTCCGGCGTCACGCACCGCAACCCTCGTCCTCCTGCGCGGGACGCCCTCGGGGGCCTTCGTCCTCACCGGTATGTCTCGGTATCGGGGAGGAGACCAGCGGTCTCGGGTGGAACTGGTGACGATGTCCCGTCCGACGGTACAGGCTCAGGCCGGGTCGGGCGCGGTCAGGTTGCGCGTCCGGTTCGGGTCCACGCCGATGCCCGGGCCCATGGTGGTGGACACGGTGATCTTCTTGACGTAGCGACCCTTCGCCGCCGCGGGCTTCGCGCGCAGGATCTCATCCAGCACGGCGCCGTAGTTCTCGACGAGCGAGGTGGTGTCGAAGCTGGCCTTGCCGATCACGAGGTGCAGGTTGGACTGCTTGTCCACGCGGAAGTTGACCTTGCCGCCCTTGATCTCGTTGACGGCCTTCGCCACGTCCGGGGTGACGGTGCCGGTCTTCGGGTTCGGCATGAGTCCACGGGGGCCGAGGATGCGGGCCACCCGACCGACCTTGGCCATCTGGTCGGGCGCGGCGACGGCGGCGTCGAACTCGAGCCAGCCGCCCTGGATCCGCTCGATGAGGTCCTCGGCGCCCACGGCGTCGGCACCCGCGGCCTCCGCCTCGGCGGCGCGGTCACCCGTGGCGAAGACGATGACGCGGGCGGTCTTGCCCGTGCCGTGCGGCAGGTTGACGGTGCCGCGGACCATCTGGTCCGCCTTGCGGGGGTCGACACCCAGGCGCATCGCGACCTCGACGGTGGCGTCCATCGTCGTCATCGAGGTCTCCTTGGCGAGCTCGACGGCGTCCAGCGGGGCGTAGAGCTTGTCGAAGTCCACCATCTCGGCGGCCTTCAGGTAGGCCTTGCTGCGCTTCATGTGCTGTCCTTCTCGTACGGATCAGTGTGGTGACGGGCGGCGCGCGCCCTCCCACGCAGGCCGTCCCGGGCGGGACGGTGCGGGCCGAGTTGTCCTCGGCCGGTCAGTCGGTGACGGTGATGCCCATCGACCGGGCGGTACCAGCGATGATCTTCGACGCCTGGTCGAGGTCGGTGGAGTTGAGGTCGGACATCTTGGTCTGGGCGATCTCCCGCACCTGCGCGTCGGTGACGGAGCCGACCTTCTTGGTGTGCGGCGTCGCGCTTCCGGACTGGACGCCCGCCGCCGCGAGCAGCAGCTTCGCCGCCGGCGGGGTCTTCAGCTCGAAGGTGAACGATCGGTCCTCGAAGATCGAGATCTCCACGGGCACGACCTGCCCACGCTGCGCCTCGGTGGCCGCGTTGTAGGACTTGCAGAACTCCATGATGTTGACGCCGTGCTGGCCCAGCGCGGGGCCGATGGGCGGCGCGGGCGTGGCCGCACCCGCCTTGATCTGCAGCTTGACGACCGCGGACAGTCGCCTCTTCTTCGGGGGCATCGATACGGACTTCCTGTTCTTCCGGGGTTCCTGCGGGTGCCTAGATCTTCGAGACCTGAGTGAAGCCGAGCTCCACCGGGGTCTCCCGACCGAAGATCGACACCAGCACCTTGACCTTCTGGGCGTCGACGTTGACCTCGGAGATGCTCGCCGGGAGCGTCGCGAACGGCCCGTCCATGACGGTGACCGACTCTCCCACCTCGAAGTCGACCTCCACCGCGGCGCGCCCCCCGGTCTCGGAGGTCGCGCGGTCGGCGCCCTTGGCCTTCTTGGGGCTCTCTTGGCGGGGGAGGAGGAACTTGACCACGTCGTTGAGCGTCAGGGGCGAGGGCCGCGAGGTCGCGCCGACGAACCCCGTGACGCCGGGGGTGTTGCGGACCGCGCTCCACGAGGCGTCGTTGAGGTCCATGCGCACGAGGATGTAGCCGGGCAGGACCTTGCGCTGCACCTGCTTGCGCTGACCGTTCTTGATCTCGGTGACCTCCTCGGTGGGCACCTCGACCTGGAAGATGAAGTCCTCGACGTCCAGCGTCTGCACGCGGGTCTCGAGGTTGGCCTTCACCTTGTTCTCGTAGCCGGCGTAGGAGTGCACGACGTACCACTCACCGGGCGCGAGGCGCAGCGACTCCTTGAGCGCAACCGCGGGATCCTCCTCCGCCGGCTCGACCTCCTCGGGCTCCTGGTCGGAGGCCTCCTCCTCGGCGCCCGGTATCTCCGGCGCCTCCCCCGCGGCGACGACGGGGGAACCCTCAGCGCCCACCGCGGACTCGTCGGCGCGAGTCACCGCCTGCGAGGGCAGGTCGGACGGGTTGACGTCGGAGGGGATGCCGAGTGCCTCGCGGGCGTCCTCGAGGTCGCCCTTCGGGTCGTGCGCGTCCTCGTCGGCCGGAGTGGCGGGCTCCTCGGCCGCGGTGATGTCCGAGGTGCCCTCGTCGTCTCCGGAGCGCGCGCGCTCAGCGGCCCGGAACACCTGCTCGTCGGTCAGCGGGGTCGGGTTGTCCTCGTCGCCGCCACGCTCCATGACGCCCCGGGTACGCGCCTCGGAGGCGAGCACGGGCTCGCCGTCGGCCGAGGTGTCGGGGGCGGTGTCGGGGTTCTGGGCGGAGGTCACTACTGGTCTCACTTCCTGACGGGGCCCCGCGCGGTGCTTCGAGGGCACCCGTGCGGGGTGGGGCTAGCCGAAGATCGCGAACACGGCCTTCGCGAAGGCGGCGTCGAGCAGGGCCACGAATGACACCATGAACGTCACGAACACGAGGACGACGACCGTGTAGACCACGATCTGCCGCCGCGTGGGCCAGTGGACCTTGCGCAACTCGGCGACGACCTCGCGCAGGAAGCGCCGGAGCCGGGCCAGCGGCGAGCCCTGGGTGGTGGGAGGCCGCCCGTCGCGCGACGGTGTGGGTGAACCCTTGAGCCCGGTCGCGGTGGCGCCGGTGGCCTTCGTGGCCGCGGTCGCGCCCGCGCCGCCGGCCGAGGACTCCCGACGCCGCCGTCCCGCCGCGGTGGTGGGGCGCACCTCGTCCTCGTCGCCGCTCTCGCGTCGGCGACCGCCGGAGTCCTCGCTCACTGCGCCGTCCTCACCGTTGTCCGTCCGTGCCGTGCATCCATGGTCTGCGCCCTCGTCCGGCCGTACCTGCAGGGGCGGCAGGACTTGAACCTGCAACCTGCGGTTTTGGAGACCGCTGCTCTGCCAATTGAGCTACGCCCCTGTGGCGGCCCTGCGGGAGCCACCGGAACGTCCCGGAAGGGCCTTCCCCGCGCAGGGCGGGGCGGGGACCTCGGGAGTCCGACGTCGATGGTACGGCACCCCCGCACGCGAAGAACGCGCCGGGCCGGTCTGAGAGGATCGCCCGATGACCGCAGCCCCGTCGTCCACCAGCTCCGGGAACGGGCTCGCAGCACCCGCCACCGACCGCCGGATCTCGGCGCGGATCGGGGGCATCGCGGAGTCGGCGACGCTGGCGGTCGACGCGAAGGCGAAGGCGCTCAAGGCGGCCGGGCGGCCGGTCATCGGCTTCGGCGCGGGCGAACCCGACTTCCCCACCCCCGGACCGGTGGTGGCGGCGGCGATCGCGGCGTGCTCGGACCCCGCCAACCACCGCTACTCCCCCGCGGCGGGGTTGCCCGACCTGCGGGCCGCGGTCGCGGAGAAGACCGCCCGCGACTCCGGGTGGACCGTCGCCCCCTCGCAGGTGCTCATCACGAACGGAGGCAAGCAGGCCGTCTTCCAGGCCTTCGCGGCGATCGTCGACCCCGGCGACGAGGTGCTCCTGCCCGCCCCGTTCTGGACCACCTATCCGGAGGCCGCACGGATGGCCGGCGGCGTCCCGGTGCAGGTCGACACCGACTCCTCGACGGGCTTCCTGCCCACCGTCGAGGCCCTCGAGGAGGCCCGGACCCCGCACACCAAGGTCCTGCTCTGGTGCTCGCCGTCCAACCCGACCGGCGCCGTCGCCCCCCGAGAGCTCGTCGAGGCCGTCGGACGCTGGGCCGCCGAACACGGCATCTGGGTGATCGCCGATGAGATCTACGAGCACCTCGTCTACGACGGAGCGGAGCACGTCTCCCTGCCGGTCGCCGTGCCGGAGGCCGCGGAGCGCTGCATCGTCGTCAACGGCGTGGCGAAGACCTACGCCATGACCGGGTGGCGGGTCGGATGGATGATCGGGCCGCCCGACGTCGTCGGTGCCGCGGTGAACATGCAGTCGCACCTCACTTCCAACGTCTGCAACATCGCCCAGCGCGCCGCGCTGGCCGCGGTGTCCGGCCCGCTCGACGCCGTGGCCGGGATGCGCGCGGCGTTCGACCGCAGGCGCCGGACGATCGTGGAGATGCTCGCCACGATCGACGGCGTCGAGTGCCCGACGCCGCGCGGTGCCTTCTACGTCTACGCCTCGGTGCACGGGTTGCTGGGACGCGAGCTCCGGGGGCAGCGCCCGGAGACCAGCGGCGCCCTCGCCGCACTCGTCCTCGAGCACGCCGAGGTGGCCGTCGTACCCGGAGAGGCCTTCGGCACCCCCGGTTACTTCCGACTCTCCTACGCGCTCTCCGACGACGACCTCCGGGTCGGTGTGGGCCGGATGGCGGAACTGCTTGCGGAGATGACCTGACACGCTGGTCCGCCTCGCCCAACGCCGGGGCGAGGATTCTGCTGAGGGGTGCCGTGACCGCTCGATCCGCCGTCTCCCGCGCGGCCTGGGCTCTCGTGGGCGCGGCCCTCGTCGTCGCGGGCCTCTCCGGCTCCGCTGCCGCCACCACCACGGCCACGCCGCAACCGATGGCAGCTCCGGGTCCGGCCGCCGCGTCCGCGGCGGCCGCCCAGCACGTGGCCACGACCGGTCCGGCCGGACAGCGTTACGTCGCCCTCGGCGACTCCTACACCTCGTCGCCGTTCACCGGCCCGCCCGCGGGCCCCCCGCCCGGCTGCCTGCGGTCGCTGAACGACTACCCGCACGTCGTGGCCTCCGGAGCTGGCGCGTCCCTCACCGATGTCAGCTGCAGCGGCGCGACGACGCGCGAGTTCGCGAACCCGCAGACGGTCCAGGGCGGGAGCAACCCGCCGCAGTACGGCGCGCTCGGCAGGAACACCCAGCTGGTGACGGTCGGCATCGGCGGGAACGACATCGGCTTCTCCGAGATCGTGCGGTCCTGCGTGAGCCCCACTCCGGTCGGCAGTCCGTGCAAGGACCGGTACACCGCGGGCGGGACCGACCAGCTCCGCGCGCGCATCGCCGCGCTGGGTCCGAAGCTCGCCACGGTCGTGAACGAGGTGAAGAAGCGGTCCCCGTCGGCGAAGGTCCTGCTCGTCGGGTACCCGTCGGTGCTGCCCGCCGACGGGCCGGGATGCTACCCCGCGGTCCCCTACACCCCGGACGACGTCGCCTACCTGCGCGGCATCCTGAGCACCCTCAACGACCGGATCGCCGCCGAGGCCCGCAAGGGCGGCGCCACCTATGTCGACACCGCGACGCCCACCCTCGGGCACGACGTGTGCCAGGTTCCGGGCGTGAAGTGGATCGAGGGCCTCGTGCCGACGGCACCCGCCGCACCGGTGCACCCGAACGCGCTGGGCTCCGACGCGCTGGGGCGCGCCGTGCTCGCCACGCTCGCGCGAGACTGACCCCGGGCGCGGACCAGGGCCCGGACGAACCCCGTCAGGACCGCGGGTGCACCCGGGCGACCGCCTTGCCGAGCACGGCCTTCCCCTCGGCGTGCGCGGTGACCGTGACCGGGACCAGCCCGTCCTCGTCGGCGGGATCCGCGGTGCCCGCGAGCTCGATCGTCGCGCCCGTGGCGTCGTCGGGGACGGCGACGGGGCGGGTGAAGCGACAGGTGAAGGAAACGACGGCAGCCGGGCCGCCCGCCCAGTCGGCGACGAACTGAGACGCCAGGCCCATCGTGAGCATCCCGTGGGCGATGACCCCGGGGAGGCCGACGGCGACGGCGGTGCGCTCGCTCCAGTGGATCGGGTTGAGATCGCCCGAGGCGCCGGCGTAGCGCACGAGATCGGCCCGGGTGATCGTGACGGTGCGGGGTGGGAGGGCGACGCGTCCGTCGCTCCCGCTCGCGGTCACGACGGGCCCCCCCGTCCGACGAGCACCGTGGACGCGGTGAGCACCTCGGCGCCCGCGTTGTCCACGACCTCGCAGCGGAAGGTCACCACGTCGTTGCCGGCCAGCTCCCGGGCGTCCTCCACCGAGACGTGCGAGGTCAGCGTGTCGCCGGCGTACACCGGCCGGGAGAACACGAAGCTCTGGTCCCGGTGGACGACCCGGGGGAAGTCGAGCCCGAGGTCGGGATCGTCGACGACGATCCGCGTCGCCGCCCAGGTGAACACCACGGGGAAGGTCGGCGTCGCGACGACGTCGGGGTGCCCCGCCGCCCGCGCCGCCTCGGCGTCGTGGTGGACCGGGTCGGTCGCGCCCACGGCGTCGGCGAACTCCCGGATCTTCTCCCGGGCGACCTCATAGGTACAGGGAGGCCAGGAGCGTCCGACGACGGACGGGTCGAGGGGCACGGGGCGGTGGCGGGACGAGCCGGGTCAGCGGGTCTCGCGGTGGCCGCGGTGGGTACCGCAGTGCGGGCAGAACTTCTTCAGCATCATCCGGTCGGGATCGTTGCGCCGGTTCTTCCGCGTGATGTAGTTGCGGTTCTTGCACTCCTCGCACGCCAGCGTGATCTTCGGTCGCACATCGGTCGCGGCCATGGCGTCGTCCTCTCGGTCGTCGTGCGTCCACGTGGGCTCGGGGGCGGGCCGCACGGGAGTCGGTAGCGGTGGCCGGACTTGAACCGGCGACACAGCGATTATGAGCCGCTTGCTCTGCCAGCTGAGCTACACCGCCGTGGTGGACGAGCGCCACGGTACCCGCGACACGACGAGGCCGGCGGGAGTCTTCGCTCCGCCGGCCCGCCCACCGTGAGCCCCTTTACGGAATCGAACCGTAGACCTTCTCCTTACCATGGAGACGCTCTGCCGACTGAGCTAAAGGGGCCTACCCGAAGGCTGGCGCGAGATTACACGGCGCCTCCCACACGGAGTGTCCGGGGACCCCCGACGAGCAGCTCGCCGTCCAGCGACGCCAACCACCGTCCGAGGCATCCCGCCGGCAGCGGCCGCGACACCAGGAAGCCCTGCGCGACGTCGCACCCGAGCGCGACGAGGGCGTCGCGCTCTGCCGTCCGCTCGACCCCCTCGGCCACCACAGTGAGGCCGAGCGAGTGCCCCATCTCCACGATGGCCCGGACGACGGCGACCCCCTGCTCCCCGTCCATGTCCAGCACAAAGCTCTTGTCGATCTTAAGCTGGTCGACGGGGAGGCCACGCAGGTGCGCGAGCGAGGACTGACCGGTTCCGAAGTCGTCGACGGCGATCCGACAGCCCAACCGGCGCAGGCGCCGCACCGCGGGCACCGCCGCGGGCCGGTCGGACGACACGCCGCTCTCGGTCAGCTCGAGGGTGAGCAGACCGGCCGGGACTCCGTGGCGCTCGAGCGCCGCGGCCACGGCCTCGGGGAACGAGTCGTCGTGGAGCAGGGCCACCGGGACATTCACCGCGACGCCCAACCGGAGCCCGCTGTCGAGCCAGCCCCGCGCCTCGGCCAGGGACTCGTCGAGGACGAAAGCGGTGAGCGCGCCGACGCGTCCCGTGGCCTCGAGGACGGGGACGAACTCGTCGGGCGGCAGCGCACCGAGCTCGGGGTGCTCCCAGCGGGCCAGGGCCTCGACCCCGACGACGGTGGAACAGGCGAGAGACACCGTGGGCTGAAACGACACGCTCAGGTGCCCCTCGGCAAGGGCGGCGGTGAAGCCGCGCGCGACGGCGACCCTCCGGTCCGCCCGCTCCCCCATCCCCGGGTCGTAGGTCCGCAACGCCGGACCGCTCCCGCGGGCGACCCCGAGGGCGACCTCGGCCCGGGCGAGCAGGAGCGCGGCGAACCCGGTCCCCGCCGGGCCGTCGGCGGCGGCCGACCCGTCCCCCCACGCGAGTCCGACCGTCACCGACGGCGCGAAGGTGAGGCCGTCAACGACGTAGGGGCAGGCCAGGTGCGCCCGGAGGCGCTCGAGGGATTCCCCGGCGCACACCTCGTCGAGCCCCGACACGACGACGGCGAACGTGCCGCCCTCCATCCGCGCGCAGGCCCGCAATCCCGCCGCCGGAGCCACGCCCGCCGGACTCGCGCAGGCCCCGGCGAGTCGCTCGGCGACCTGCTCGACGGTCTGCTCGGCGGGGGCGACCCCGAGGGTCGAGGTGACCGGGCCGAGCAGCGCGAGGTCGAGCGCGGCCACCGCGACCGGTCCCGCACGCAGCTCGGCGGCCGCGGCCGAGAGCAGACCGCCGCGGTTGAGCGGCCCGCTGACCGGATCCTCGTCATCGACGGCCGCTCGCTGGTATGGGGTCGCACCCCCGAGCGCGGCGAACACGCGCAGATCGCGGGTCCGCCGGCGACCGTCCCGCCGCAGCAGCGAGGTGGCGACGAGGGCCGCGGCGGCCAACACGGTGAGAGTGGTCGCGAGCGCGACGACCAGGACGACGATCAGGACGACCCGCGGGTGGACCGACGGGTCGGCCGCGGGCGCGGACAGCTGGTCGGCCACGCGGACATGGTGGAGCACCGCCTTCACCACCCGTCCGGCTCGACGACTGGACGCTCACACTGAGTGACCAATGCACGGCCTCATCATTCTTCGTCACCTATTCGCGGTGAGGTTACCGCTACTCGACCTCGCTCCGGTGACGATCTGCAACCGGCGTCACTGGATGGGCTCCGCGTGCCGGTCCACCCGGGCGCGGGCGCCCCGGGCCACGCTCTGCTGAGATGGGCCCGGACGCGAGAGGGAGGCGGCGGGCGATGGCCGGTGCGGGGTCAGGGGTGCGCGCGGGGATCGTCGCCACCGGGAGCGAGCTCCTCACCGGTCGCGTGCACGACGCCAACGGCCCGTGGATCGCCGAACGCCTCGGAGAGGCCGGCGTCGACGTCACCCACGTCCTGCTCGTGGGCGACCGGGCCGACGACATGGACGCGGCCCTGCGCTTCCTCGCGGGCACCGGGGTCGACCTCGTCGTCACCACCGGCGGGCTCGGACCGACCGCCGACGACCTCACTGGCGCCGTCGTCGCGGGCTTCACCGGCCGCGAGCTCGAGCTCGACGAGACGCTGGAGAAGACCGTTGGTGACATCGTCGCGCGCTTCGCCGACCGCCTGCGCTGGGACGCCGACGCGCTCGCCGACGCCGTGCGCAAGCAGGCGATGGTGCCGCGCGGGGCGACACCCATCGCGCCGACCGGGACGGCCCCCGGCCTGGCCGTCCCCGCGGGCCCGTCCGGGGGACCGACGGTCCTCGTGCTGCCCGGGCCCCCGCGCGAGGTGCGCGCCATGTGGGACGACGCCCTCGTCACGGCGCCGGTGCGCGAGGTGCTGGCCCGGACCGCGCCGTACCACGAGACCCACCTGCGCCTGTTCGGCGTCCCCGAGGCGGAGATCGCGGCGACCCTGCGCGCGGTGGAGGAGACCACCGGCACCTCGGCGCTCGAGGTGACGACGTGCCTGCGCGACTTCACCCTCGAGGTCGACCTGCGCCTCCGCCCCGACGACGCCGTAGCCGTGGCCGCGCACGACGCCGTCCTCGCCGGCGTCGACGCGAAGCACGGACGCGCCGTGTTCTCGCGGACCGGCGAGACCGTCGACGACGTCCTGTTCGGACTGCTCGACGGCCACACGATCGCGACCGCGGAGTCGTGCACGGGCGGCCTGCTCGCCGGGCGGCTCACCGGGCCGCCCGGCGCGTCGGCCCACGTCGAGGGTGGCGTCGTCTCCTATTCCGATACCGCCAAGTCCGCCCTCCTCGACGTCCCCGCGGACATGATCGAGCGCCACGGCGCGGTGTCGCCGCAGGTGGCCGAGGCAATGGCGGACGGAGCCCTGGCGCGATTCGGCACCGATGTGGGCGTGGGGATCACCGGCGTCGCCGGCCCCGGGGGCGGCACCGACGCCAAGCCGGTCGGGTACGTCTGCTTCTGTGTCAAGGGTGCCGACGGGACCGTGGTGTCGCGCGATCCGGTACTGCCCGGTGAGCGCGGCGACGTGCGCGAGCGCTCCGTCGTCCTCGCCATGCATCTGGTCCGGCGCCTGCTCATCGGATACGGGGACCCCGCACCGGCGATGAGCCCGATCAGATCAGCTGGCTGAAGAACCGGATGATCTGGCCGACCGCGGTGCCCAGCGCACCGACGACCTGGCGGACGGTGGCGGCCGCCTGGTCGGGCTGGGCGATGATGAAGTACAGGGCGACGATCCCCACGACGATGCCGAGCAGCACCCGCGCGCGTGCAGACATCAGCCCTCCCGGTCGACCGGACTGGACAGTAGTGCCGCACACCCCCCGGACGGGGGCACCGACGCGCCGTCTGCGGCCCGCGCGTCGCGGTGTCCAATGAGGCCGTGGACTCCTTCGGCCGAGACGGCCTGCGCTTCGACGTCCTCGACGCCGGCCCGGCCGACGCCGGCCCGGCCGACGCCGGCCCGGACACCGAGACGGTGCTGCTCCTGCACGGCTTCCCGCAGACCTCGGCGAGCTGGGCGGCCGTCTCTCCGCGGCTGCACGCCGCCGGGTTGCGCACCCTCGCCCCCGACCAGCGGGGCTACTCGCCGGGCGCACGGCCCCAGGGTCGACGGGCCTACCGCGTGGAGGAGCTCGTCGACGACGCCGCGGCACTGGTCGAGGGCTGCGGTGCGGGATCCGTCCACGTCGTGGGGCACGACTGGGGAGCCGTGGTGGCCTGGTTGCTCGCCGCCCGGCATCCCGAGCTCGTCCGTACCGTCACCGGCGTCTCGGTGCCGCATCCGGGGGCGTTCGTGCGCGCCATGGGCACGAGCAGCCAGGCGCTGCACTCCTGGTACATGGGGTTCTTCCAGCTGCCCGGCGTCCCCGAGCTCGCCCTCGGGAGCGAGGAGCGCATGGTAGCGGTGCTGCGGCGGGCCGGGCAGAGTCCCGAGGTCGCGGCCCGCGACGCGGCGGCGCTCAGCGGGCACCTCACCGGTCCGCTGAACTGGTACCGCGCCCTACCCTTCGGGTCGCCGCGAACCCAGCAGCTCCCGGTGCACCGGCCGGCGATGATGGTGTGGAGCGACGGTGACTCGTTCGTCACGCGGGCCGCGGTCGAGCACAACGCCGCGTTCTGTCGTGCCGGCCATCGCCTCGAGGTGCTGGCGGGGGTGAGCCACTGGATCCCCGACGAGGTGCCCGATCGGTTGGCCACCCTCGTCGTGGACCACGTCTCGGGCGCCTGACGCCGTTCACACGGGCCCATGCCGAGACCGACCCGGAGGCCCCGTGACCGGCCCGCCGCACACGAGCGGCACGCGTTCCCGGGATAGCCTGCCGACCACGCCGCCGCTGCGGCCGGGCCGACGGGGGTCGGCCGGAGCGGTGGCGGTGGTCATCGTCCTCCCTCGGGCGTTCGGTCCTTCTCGCGCCGCCCGCGGGCGAACTCGAGCGCGTCCTCCCACTTCGAGCCCTGGGTGATCAGGCGCTTGTACTTCATGACCTCGGCGCGCATGTCGAGCGCGAGGGCGCCCACCAGGGCGTCCCCGCGTCGGTAGAGCGCGCAGAACGCGCCGTCGTCGGTGTCGCCGCGGACCACGGCGACCTCGTCACCGTCGGCGAGCCCGACGAACTGGATGCGGCTCGAGTACCAGTCCGACCAGAAGTAGGGCGTGGTCGTGTAGGCCGCCGCCGCCGTGGAGGGGTCGAGGGCGTTCCGCGCGGCCGCGGCCCCCTGCTCGGCGGCCGTGGTCCAGTGCTCGAGACGCATCTGCTCGCCGAAGAGCCCGTTGGGCCACCGCGCGAGGTCCCCCGCCGCGTACACCCCGGGCGCCGCGCAGAGGGTCTCGTCGCAGACGACGCCGTCGTCGAGGGTGAGCCCGGAGCCGTCGAGCCAACCGGTGGTGGGCCTCGCACCGACCCCGACGACGAGGACGTCGGTGTCGATGGTGGCGCCGTCGGTCAGCCGCACCCCGGTCACGTGGTCCTCGCCGAGGATCTCCTCCAGGCCCACGCCCGTGCGGAGCGTCGTGCCGTGGCGTTCGTGCAGGGCGGTGCAGGTGGCGCCCATCCGCTCGCCGATCGCGCGGGCGAGGGGCGTCGTCGCCACCTCGACGATCGTGGTCTCCAGGCCGAGCCCGCGCGCGACGGACGCGATCTCCGACCCGATGAATCCGGCCCCGACCACGGTGACCCGCGGCGTCGCGTCGCGCAGGGCGGCGCGCAGGGCACGGGCGTCGTCGAGCCCGCGCAGGGTGAACACCCCGCGCATCGCGGGCTCGGCGATCGGCAGCGTCCGCGCGTGCGCTCCGGTGGCGAGGACCAGGGCGTCGTAGGCGATCTCCCGGTCGTCGACGGCGAGGGTGCGCGTGGCGGGGTCGAGGCCGGTCGCGGGGGCGCCCAGCAGGAGCTCGATACCGAGCTCACCAGTGAGCACACTCTCCTCGCGGTAGGTCGTCTCGGCCGGCTCGTCGGCGGCGAGGTAGGCCTTGGACAGGGGCGGGCGGTCGTAGGGCAGGTGCTCCTCGGCGCCGACGAGGACGATCACGCCCTCGTGCCCGGCCCTGCGCGCGGCCTCGGCGGCGCGCAGCCCGGCGAGGGACGCACCCACGACGACGAGAGTGTCCACGGCCACGCGATCAACCCTCGATCGGGAGGGCGTAGGTGGGGCAGCACTCGAGGCCCCCACCGCCGCTCGCCCCGGCACTCGCGGTGCACCGGACCATCACGTGATCCATGCTACGGCGCGCGGACCACGATCGCGGCGCTTCGGTGTGCACGACGCTTCCACGCCCGGGTGTTGAGCGCGGCGATGGCCTGCGCGTCGACCACGGTCGCCCTCCTGATCGCCATCCTTAGCAGTGTGGCGAGGTCTCGATCGTCTTGCCTCACCTTCCACGCACAGCTCGC
>JAABUZ0100001180.1_pt1 | contig 51924 bp, 52 predicted proteins | sample 5562091 | NCBI WGS metagenome assembly JAABUZ01 (sample SAMN12813069, study PRJNA571459) | rock metagenome | isolation source: Antarctica rocks | place: Antarctica: Victoria Land, Linnaeus Terrace sud | collected 2015-12-21 | reverse complement strand
CAGTAATTTTAAAGAAAGAGGATTAATTTTGCGGATGAGTATCATCTAAAGTTGCTATAATTACATATTTTTTTACAGGATCTATTCTCCCACTTATTTTTGTAATCAATTCTGTTTAACTACTTATCAAGTGAAATCGCGACAGCACGAGCTGTTGGTGCACGCCATGGTCGCCCAGTAATCTTTGCTGTAGATGCCGCAGCAATGCACACGGCAGGTTATGCGTTCTACTGTTCTGCAAATAAGGTCTGGCTAGTGGATCATGTTCCACCAGACTATCTGGTGAACACAACCGCTACTAATTGCTAGCGCAATGCGGCGTTGGTCGTGCGATCAACTACAGCTTAGCTGCCACTACCTGCTCGACCGTCAATTGAAGTGAGGGAAATAGTGCAGACTCAATCAGGTCTGAACCTGTGAACTCTTTCCACCTGTACTCCCTGGTTTCAGCATTCAGCACCCCTACAGAAACCGTAGGCACCTGAATGTTAGGGTTTCTGCGTTGGGGGTATCTGTCTAGAAGAGCGAGAGGATCGACAATCCAATACTCACCTACCCCAAAAGCGGCATACCAGGCGACTTTCTTTTGATAGTCCTCTTCCCAGTTGGTACTGACGATTTCGACCGCCATAGATGGCGGCACAAAGAGCGCTGCTTCTATCCGTGTCGCCTCTGCCCATAATTCCTTGTCAATGACAATCAGGTCAGGACGACGACCATCCCGCTTGTCTAGTTTGCACAGGATATTGGGGTGAGGCTCCAAAGAAAGCTTTCTCCGCCGAATCTCAAACGCAAACTCTACTAAGATGAACGTCCTGATAGATTCGTGCTTTCCACTGGGTTCGCTCATCGGCACCACCTGACCAGCAACCAACTCGTAGATGTTGTCGGTCCCATCTTCGTATTCAAGGAATTGCTCAAATGTCAATAGTTGCTTGGTTGTGGTCATAGGGAATAACACACGTAACTTACTGCCATCCTAACCTGACCTAAGCGACGGAAATTACTCCTCTTCCCCGAACCTGGCAAGCGAGTAGCGAATGGACAAAGCCCATCTAAGATGATGGCTGTCATGCCTATTCCTCAAGGGGAGGGTTCAAAAAGCCCTAATTGCTCCATCAGACACGCTGCAATGCTACGGGCTGCTCCTGGTTTCCCCATCCGCCGGGAGCCATTTTCCGCAATCAACTGCAGTCGGTTTGGATCTTGTAGTAGAGATTGCACCACTCTAGCAACCTGGGTCGGCTGCTCCACCAAAATTACCGAGGAACCCAGGTGACGGCTTTGGGCTTCAGCAAAGGCGGGGGTGAATTGGGGTCCTTTTCCTGGAATGATGATCGCAGGTTTACCCAAACCCACAAATTGTTCTGTGCCAGTCCCAGTCATTGCGATCGCTAGATCCGCAAGGTGCAGACAGTCGTTATAGGTGTGTTGGGTGAGAATTAAGCTAGCATTTTGATGGCTAAATGTCAAGGCATCTGGGTCAGAAATCGGTGACTCTTCATTCCACACTTGTTTGAAACCGGCCTTGATCAGAATTTGGCGTAAAGGTTCTAGACTTAAGCCGGGTGCGATCGCTCCCAAAAATAGCAGTGCTCGCTCGGGGAAGGTTTCGAGCAAAGAAGCTACCGCCACCAGAATATGCTCCCAGTTGGCGTAAGCTTCTGGTGGTCTGGAACCGGGGAGGAGGATAATATTGAGCGATCGCCCTTGTTCTTGGCGTGACGCATCTGAGTTGTAGAACAGCGGTTCCAGCTGATCCATCATTGGGTTTCCCAGATCGAAAGCTGGAATTGACCACTTTTGTAAAGTCTGTGTCGTCAGCGAGTCTCTGGGAAATACGGCCTTACAGCGAGGATGACTCATCAGCCAACGCTCCCAGGGGTGGTAAACCGAACCCGACCAGGCGTCCCAACGCTGCAACCGTGACAACTGTGGTAACCAACCAGCTTCATCCCGCAGATAGTATTCCGATTTCGCCGTACCTACAAAGGCATAAGTAGCACCGCTCAACCAGGCAAACAATAACGGTACGATATCCCCCACTGCTAAGATCGTTCCGCCAAGTTTTGCCCAGCTGCGTACTGCTCCTATTTGGCGTAGGGTAAGAGTCAGTAACCCACCCTGCAAATCACGCGCCAGCTGCCGTCCATCCATGTAAACGAAGCCACCAGATGGCATAGTTTGCACTGATCCAATGAAGGAAATACCAAGCTGGCTATAAGCTCGTCCTTCACCGACTATGGGCAGAGCGGCTAATTGAGGGGGGTTTGGGTGCTGCTTTAGTTCCTGCAAAATGCGGACTGCGATCGCATCCTCCCCATGACCATTACTAAGGCAGAGTAACCTCATCATGGCCTATTATACTGCCTAAGCGATTAATAAACACGTAATCAATGGGGCGTATCTAACACTATAGCAGTCCTAAATGATTCGTGAAAAAAGTTTCTTTTCTTGGCGTTCTTGGCGTCTTGGCGGTTCGTTAAAAAAAAGAAATGTTCATACGAAGATAGAATTGCTATAACTATGTCCAAAACCCCATGCCTGTGCGATCAAGACGTAATTGAACTTCTCGAAGAGTGGCCATTCCTCGGGGCGGCAACGCTTCAGCCGACGAACCGGGGCGCAAGCAACACCACATACTTAGTTGACGCGCAAGCAGATAAGTTTATCTTGAAGCTCTATGGAGATTCCACGCTGACTGCGCAAATTCAGTACGAGCATTCACTTTTGGCTTACCTGCAAAAGGCGGATTTGTCGTTTACCGTTCCTGCTCCCGTGCCAGCTAAGTCAGGTGAAACATTAATTCTGGTCAACAGAAATAACACACCGCTACGAGTAGCTCTGCTTCCCTTACTCTCTGGTCAACCTGCGGATCGACAGAACCTCCTTCATACACGCGCTGCTGGGCGGGCGCTGGGAGAATTGCATCGTGCCCTTGCCGGATTCGACCTGGAAGGTCAATTGGCTCAGTTACCATCATGGGGCGACCTTTACCACCTTCATCCGTTGGTGAGCGATCCACTTGAAGTGCCACAGTCGCTGGCGCTGAACCCAAACCAGCAAGCGCGCCTTGTCAAGACACTGACAGAAGTAATCGAAGCTAAGCCCCAACTGTACACGAAGCTCCCAGTTCAAACCACTCACGCCGATTACTTGTCTCCCAACATTCTGATCGAGGATAACCAAGTGGTTGGTGTTTTGGATTTCGAGTTCGCCACCACGGATCTACGGCTGATGGACTACATTTGTGGCCTCAACCACTTCGCCTTATTCCCGTGGAAAGAAGTGTCCCATTGGGAGTTTGTGCAGGCTTTCAGCACCGGATACAACGAACAGGCTTCGCTGACACGGCTAGAAGCGGAAGCGATGCCAATAGTTTGGCGCTTGCAGTGGGCAAGCTGTATCGTCTACTGGACGGGGTGGCTGCGTGAGGGAAAGGTGACCCACCAAAGTGTGGCGGATGGAGTTACAAAAACTCTGTTGCTTGAAGATTGGTTAGAGAACAATGCTGCCGAACTGTTAACTAAGTGTGTCTAAATCAGCTGGTGTGTTGCAATTAAACAACATCTGGTCATCTTCTGGCAGGGGCAGGAGTTGCACAGGATGTTGCGCCAGCCATTGCTGAAACGAGCGACCTCCTTGGTTGATAAAGTCTGTAAGAGCAGGCAGACATCTGTGGCGGTAGAAACCGCACAAGGGTTCCCAGCCCTTGGCGTGTCGTGGCAGAAGGGCGAAGGCATCTTGGCTCACACTGTCCAGTCCAGCTGCCCAGTCTTGCAACACCTCAACCCGCAACCGGGGTAAATCGCAAGCCAGCAAAAGCACCCAATCGGTTTGAACTTGAGCGAGTCCCTGGGCAAACCCAACTAATGGCCCGTGGGGTAGAGGCATAGTGACTTTGCTAGACGCGGAAATTTCGCCTGTACTCTCTCCCGGCAAAGGTACTTCGCGGATAAACCGGCAAGTTGTCGGTAATACTTCTTGATAGCGTTCCGGCCAGGGTGTTACGACATAGACTGTATCGGCACAACTCTGAGCAATATTACAAACCAGCTGGAGCAGCGGCACGCCTTGAACAGGAAGCAGGGCTTTATCTTGACCCATGCGAGAACTCCGACCCCCTGCCAACACAATGGCAGTGAGGGATTGAGAAATTGATAATGACGCCACTTGCAGCGATGGTTTTGGCAACATAATCTACTCTACCGCCCCCAAAGCCAAAAGACTCGCCTTAGTCGCTTCAGTCAAACCTGTAATGCCAGTAATGTTCATGCCCTCGTAGGGTTTTTTGTACCGCTACGTTGAAAGGCACTCGAAGTCTGGAAACTGCCACAGCTTAACTTCGCCATCATCGCTGCTGCTAGCCAAAACCTGACCCTGTGCATTAAAGGCGACACCCAAAACAGCTGCGGCATGTGCCTCCACAACTTTCAAGCAGGTGCCGCTGGCAGTGTCCCATACGCGCAGAGTTCGGTCAGCACTAGCCGTCACCAAAAATCGGTCATCGGTACATTACCTCCCTTTCTACCTGTTACTCAAACCGCCAAATGGCGGCGCAAGAAACTCTCCAGGGTTTCCAGCTTCAGGTTAAATATCGACTCTAGGTTTGAAATCTCATCAGGTGTGCAGAAAAATTCATTCGCCAGCAACGTGCGGAAGGTGCCTAGGGCTTTTTGAGCTTGGGAATTCAACAGTCCCACCGCAGTTCTTAGTCCATCAACTACAAGCACTGGCGGGTTAATCACAATCGGCTCTTGGTTGAAGACGCGGGCAAAGATGCGGGGAATGTCCTCTCGCATCAAAATCTCAGGCCCTCCCACCGGTAAAATTTGGTTAAGAGCGCCTTGAGCTGTGATGGAATCTACGGCAATCCGTGCCAAGTCATCGGTACTGACAATCGAAGTGCGGTTCTTGGGATCACCTACGAGCAGATAAATTCCAGTTTGCCGGAACCGTTCTGCTAGGGGCAGGAGATTCGAGGCTAACCCAGCTGGACGCAGGATGGTATAATTAAGACCACTGGCTTGCAGGTATCGTTCCACTGCCCGCTTTGCCTTAAACACTGGTGCATCCTCGTAGCCTCGGTCAGCTCCCAACACGGAGTTGAAAACAAAGTGCTGCACTCCAATTGCCTTCGCCTGGTCAATCAGTTCAATATTGGCGCGGTAGTCCAGTGCCAAGGCGTCACCATCAGAGCCGTGGGCACTGATGATGTACTGCACCCCTTGACAAGCTTTTTGAATATCCTTTTCTCGCCGCAAATCACCGATGAAGATTTCGGCTCCCCGGTGTTCTAACTCGCCGTAGCGAGAGGTGAGGCGGACAAAGGCACGAACAGGTGTTTCCCGCTCCCGCAGCAGTCGCACCACCCTACGGCCTATTCCTCCGGTTGCTCCAGTAACTAAAAACATAATGTCAACTCCCTGTTTCTTATAGTTATAAAGAAAGAATTCAGGAGTCAGGAGTCAGAACTCCACAACTACTGGGGTATGGTCGCTGGGTTTTTGGAGTTTTCTGGGGGCAACATCAATCGTGCAGCTGATAGCCCGCTTGTAGAGGTCAGGTGTGAGATAGTGATGGTCAATTCGCCAGCCCAAATTGCGCCGGAAGGCTCCAGCTCGATAGTCCCACCAACTGAAGTGTCCACCAACGGTTGTGAATTTGCGAAAGGCATCGCCAAACCCCAATGCGAGAATTTCCTGTAAGGCTTGACGCTCAAGCGTTGATGCCATGATATGCCCTTCTCGGGCAGCTGGGTCATGAATATCCCGGTTTTCTAAAGCAATATTGAAATCGCCACAGACGCACAGTTCACCTGGCTGTTTGGTAAGAAGCGATCGCAAGTATTGCCGCAGCACCTTCAACCACTGAAGCTTGTATTCATATTTCTCGCTGCCTACAGACGAACCATTGGGAACATAAAGATTCACAATGCGGACCCCATCTACAACACCGGTGATCACCCGCTTCTGCTCATCCAGATCCCCAACACAATCGGCTCCCAGTACCGGCGTGAACCCAGTCCTGACATCCTCCAGTGGCTCTGAGCTGAGGAGGGCTACCCCGTTATAAGCTTTCTGTCCTGATAAGTAGAGGTGATAGCCCAGCTGCTCAAACTGCGCTCGCGGAAAATCTGCGTCTACAACTTTGGTTTCTTGCAGACACAAGACATCAACTGGATTTTTGCCCAACCAATCCACAACATGCTCTTCTCGGCTGCGAATCGAGTTGACATTCCAAGTGGCAATTTTCACAAGCTACAATTCAAATCGCCAGATTTTTGGGTGAAGCGGTAGTTCTCGCGGTAGTCCACAGGACAGTCAATCACTGCGGGTACGTCCTGAGCCAGGGCAGTTTTGAGTGTGGGAATGAAGTCAGTTGTAGATTCAACACGATAGCCTTTGAGTCCCATGCTTTCTGCTAATTTGACAAAATCGGGATTGCCAAAACGGACAAATGACGACTCGCCAAATTGGTTCTGCTGCTTCCATTCAATCAAACCATAGCCACCGTCATTGAAAATTAAAGTGACAAACGGCGTCCCTACGCGTAAAGCTGTCTCTAATTCCTGGGAATTCATCATAAATCCCCCATCCCCAGTTGCTGCCACTACTTTCCGTTCTGGATAAACCAGTTTGGCAGCTAAAGCACCCGGAATCGCAATCCCCATCGCTGCAAACCCGTTGGAGATTAAGCAGGTATTGGGGCGATCGCAGTGATAATGACGCGCAATCCACATTTTATGCGCCCCCACATCTGAGATCACAATATCCTCTGGTCCCATTACCTGCCGCAGATCATAAATTAACTTTTGGGGCTTAATCGGAAATCCATCATCTAAAGCGTACTGTTCGTAATCCGCCCGAATATCTGCCCATAATCCTAGGGCGTATGGATCGGGCTTGCCTTGCCTGTTCGCCCGTCGCAATATTTCGTCGAGGGAATCAGAAATATCCCCTATGACTTCGACAATGGGAATATAGCTGCTATCAATCTCAGCTGGGTTTGCTCCAACGTGAATAATCGGAATCTTCCCATCGGGATTCCATTTTTTCGGGGAATATTCAATTAAATCATAGCCAATGGCAATGACCAGATCTGTGTTCTCTATGGCACAGTTGATGAAATCTCTCTGCTGCAGTCCTACACTCCACAACGCTAAGGGGTGGGTATAGGGAATCACCCCTTTGCCCATGAAGGTATTTGCTACTGGGATATTCAGTTGGGTGGCAAATTCGGTCAAGGAAACACTTGCTTTGGCACGGATCGCCCCATTACCGACTAAGATTAGGGGATTGGTTGCCTGCGAGATCGCAGCTGCTGCTTCGGTAATAGTTTTGAAGGCTGCATAGGTTTTGTTCAGTTGGTCCTTATTCAGGGGTTGACCAACGGCTGGCATGGCAGCAATGTTTTCCGGCAAATCGATGTGAACCGCTCCGGGTTTTTCGCTTTGCGATCGCTTAAAAGCCTTACGCAGAATTTCCGGTGTATTGCTGGGTCGAACGATTTGGGCGTTCCATTTCGTCACCGGTGCAAACATCGCCACCAAATCCAGGTACTGGTGGGCTTCAATATGCATTTGATCCGTTCCCACCTGTCCCGTAATCGCCACCAACGGAGCGCCATCTAGGTTAGCATCTGCCACCCCAGTCATTAAGTTCGTAGCCCCTGGTCCCAAGGTGGAAAGGCACACCCCTGCTTTCCCAGTCAAGCGACCATAGACATCCGCCATGAATGCTGCGCCCTGCTCATGACGCGTGGTAATGAATTGAATCGAAGATTTTTTCAGCGCTTGGAGGACGTCTAGGTTTTCTTCCCCTGGTACTCCAAAGACGTAGCGGACTCCTTCATTTTCCAAGCAACGTACCAACAGTTCAGCTGTGTTCATCAGACTCTCCTATTTCAGGACTGAGCCATCAGTCTTAAATCCTCAGTCCCCCCACCCCCACTGTTGTAACACTGTCAGTAGCTTAGGTGCCTGTACAACTAGACGAGTCTTTATTTCACCCACACTGTTTTAACATTTACAAATTCATGTATGCCCTGGATGCTCAACTCTCTTCCATATCCGGAACGTTTGATTCCCCCAAAGGGCAGACGTGGATCGGATTTGACCATGGCGTTGATAAATACGGCACCGGCTTCTAATTCCTCTATCAGGCGATCGCGCTCAAGTTCATCCGTTGTCCAAGCACTTGCTCCTAGTCCAAAGGGAGTCGCATTAGCCAGTTTAATTGCCGCATCAATATTCGCCACCCTGAATAACAGCGCTACTGGGCCGAAAAATTCTTCCTGTTCAGCTGGGCTGCCAGGTGGGATGTCGGTCAAAATCGTGGCTGGATAAAAATTCCCCGGACGATCTGATAATGGCTGTCCACCAGTGAGGAGTCTTGCCCCGCTCTTGACGCTCTCTTTGACTTGGTAGTCAAGATCCTTGAGGATATTTGGGGTTGCAAGTGGCCCTAAGTCAGTGTCTGGATGCATTGGATCTCCGATCACAAGCGCCTCAAATTTCTCCACCAGCTGTTTTTCAAACTTCTGGGCGATTGAATCCACTACAATGAATCGTTTCGCCGCAATGCAAGATTGACCGTTATTCAGCATCCTCGCTGCCGTGGCTGTTGCAACAGCTACCTCTAGTTCAGCACTCTCCAAAACAATAAACGGGTCACTTCCCCCCAATTCCAGGACAGTTTTTTTAATTTGTTTCCCCGCAGCTGCTGCCAGACTCGCCCCAGCTGGCTCACTCCCAGTCAGTGTGGCTGCCTTGACTCGCTCATCAGCAATCAGGGCGGCAACTTTATCCGACCCTACCAACAAAGTTTGAAACACCCCCTCTGGGAAGCCTGAGCGTTGAATAATTTCCTCAATTGCCAAGGCACACTGAGGCACATTGGATGCATGTTTTAGTAAGCCCACATTACCAGCCATCAGTGCTGGGGCGGCAAAGCGGAACACCTGCCAGAAGGGAAAATTCCATGGCATCACCGAAAGAATTGGACCTAGGGGCTGGTAGCGCACAAAGCTATAGCTAGCATCGGTTTGGGCTGGGGCGTCTGCCAGGAACTGGGCAGCGTGTTCGGCGTAGTAGCGGCAGACACTAGCGCATTTTTCCGCCTCTGCGATCGCGCCCTTCAGGGGTTTGCCCATTTCCAGGGTCATCAGCTTGCCAAATTTTTCCTTCTCTCGCTCCAAAATCTCAGCGGTTGCAAAAAGCCACTGAGAACGCTTTTGCATTGGCGTCTTGCGGTACTGCTCAAAAGACTGTTGTGCCCGGTCGAGTTTTGCCAAAATCTCTGCATCTGACAGGGGCTCAAACGTCTTGAGTGTTTCCCCAGTTGCTGGATTGATCGTGGCGATGCCCATTGCTTGACCTCCCGTTTACAAGTAAAAAAGTGCTTTGACCTAAGTAATGCCACCAGTATAATTCCTGGTATTTATGTCTTGATTTTGACAAACATCCTGGCATCACCTCAAAAACTGATATATTTAGATGAGTATTAAACAAAAATAACAATTCGTAATATGTAACACAAATTTCCCCTAGGATTTGGCTTATGTTTACAAAAACTTTACCTAACTAGCGGTCTATGTCTAGTTACTTGACGAAAATCTTAAATTTGGATGGTTCTTCGCTAAAATCACAGCGACATGTAAATTCCTTCTAGCTCGTCCTCCTCTCTCCTGAACCAAAGAGCATACCATCAATATGGTGTGTCAGCTACGAGCCAGTCCATCGCAAGCGCCGCAATTGCCGCTTGGGGAATGCCTCGATCACTCTTAGCAGCGAGAATAAACTCGCCGATTGACGAATTTCCCTCAACTGAGTATGAATTTGGCACTTCTACTTAAAAGCGGTCAGAGATCTGTGAATAACCACCCACTAATTTTGGCTGTCGATGACGATGAAGACAACTTACTGCTACTTGGCGAAGTGCTTGAGTCGATGAAGTGTTCATTCCTGACTGCTACCCATGGTCAGGCAGCTCTTCTCTTGGCACAAGATTGCCAGCCAGATCTAATCCTGCTAGATGTTATGCTACCTGACTTTAATGGTATAGAAGTTGTCCAGCGCCTGCGGCAGAACCAGCAAACTAAGAAAACCCCAATCATTGCCGTAACAGCTCTGGCAAGAGCAGAAGACCGGGATCGCTTGTTGTTGGCAGGTTTTAATGACTATATCAGCAAGCCGTATATGCTGGATGATTTGGAAGAACTCATCTGTCGCTATCTGAGTCGGATATCATCTGTTGCTTAAACCTTGAACTCAGGAGGAAGTGCCCACTTTAGACTTGGCTGCTAAGATAACAATGACCGTGCTGAAACCTGTCTGGAGGTTGGACTTGCCTAATAACTCAATAACAGGTATCCCAAGCACTTCCTCAATTAACGCCTTGAGTTGTGGTTGAAATGCTTTATGTAGATTGGCTCTTACTTGCTCAGCCAACTCCAGTTTACCACTCTCAGCCAGAAGTCGTTCCGGTTGTGTAACCGGATTCTCGACTATAATTGTCAGAGCTTTATCAGCCAGTTGGCAAGATACGTTGCTAGGTTCATGTCCCAGCTGGTTGATATACAGCATTCGAATATGCTGAGAGAGATTTTGTTCTAACTGCGCGTGATTGGGGATTGAGGTTCCGTCCTCCATATACCCTATCTTTCATAAAACAACAATAATGTTAACTAATAATTTAGATGATAACAGCCATAGATATCTAATAAAACACTCCAAAGATATATATCATTGGGAGCATGGATATTCAATAGCGATCTAACTTAATAGTTGCTCTTTTTGCCAAATTATTTGTTACGGCGATGGCGAGAAATCTTTAGTGTTGACTGTTAGGTGTTGGATGTTGGGTTTTAGACGAGCTGTTCTATTACAAAGCTGAAAAATCAAAACTCTCAAGAACCAAGACCTAAGAACCAAGACCTACAATTTTGGCATTTAGGACGAAGGGCGAAGTTGAGGCGTCTCCGCCAAAATAACAACAGTGGCAGTACGGCCTGTTTCTAATTTGGCATCGCTCAACAAATCGACCACAGTTACTCCAACCACTTCTTCAATCAGCGCTTTTAGTTGTGGCTGAAGTGCTTCGTCTAACTCTGACCGTACTTGCTCAGCCAACTCTTCTTGACCACTCTTAACCAAAAGTTGCTCCGGTTGTGTGATAGAATCCTCCAAAATAATGGCTATTTTTTCATCAAAAATCTGGCAAGTAACTCTACTCGGTCTATGCTCTAGTTGAGTACGATACAAAGCCTGAATCCGCTGCGAGAGGGTTCGTTCTAGTTGCCCACGCGTAGGAAAGGATGGGTCCATAGTCGATCAGATTTACCCCAAAAATATCTATCTGATGATAGATGATAATACAACTGTATCAGTATATTAAAACTCTCAAAAATACTCCTAAAGAGAGATTTTGAGAACAAAGACTGTCGTCAACCCGACTCTGCTGTCTAGGGATAGATGAGAATCTTGTAAGTGTCGGGGGTTGGAGCGACCGCGCGCTCCACAGCTTTAGCTAGATCTTGCAAGGGGTAGCGATCGCTAATCAAAGCCTCCACATCAATTCGGCGGTTGAACACGATATCAGCTGCAAGGCTCTGGAGCCGATAGGAAGAACTGTAGCTGCCCATCAAATCAATTTCTCGGCGATACAAAATATTCGGGTTAATCGGAATTTCCACCTCATCCGGAAACTCAGCAAAAAAGAGGATTTTACCGCCTTTGCGCGTACAGTCAAGGGCTTGAAAGAAAGCTTTCTCACTGGGGACTGCTAGCAGAGTAGTATCGACCCCCATACCATCTGTGAGCGGAAGCACTTTACTTTGTAAATCGAGGTCACGGGGGTCAAAAGCAGCCTCTGCTCCCACACTCAAGGCTTTTTCAATTCTGGAAGGGAGCAAGTCAGTTGCGATCGCTCTAGCGCCGAAGTACTTTACCAGCATGATGAACATCAGCCCAATCGGTCCAGCACCCGTTACCAGAACTGTTTGACCGGGGGCAATCTGGGCTTTTTTAACCGCCTTGAGGCAGCAGTTAGTCGGCTCCACAAAACTAGCCTCTTCAAAACTCACCCGATCTGGGATGGGAATTAGCCCCCCGTTTCGCACAATGTGACCTGGAACTTTGACGTACTCTGCAAAGCCGCCACCGCTGGGAGTAAACCCAGCTGTTGTGGAGATCTTTTTGTAGACCTCGCACATAGAAAAGTTGTCATTGAGGCAGTAGCCACAACGCATACAGGGGATATGGTGCATCACCACAACCCGCTGCCCCACCTCAACACCGGTTACTGCCTCTCCCACCGCTGTAATAACCCCAGCTGTTTCATGTCCAAAGATGCGCGGCGGTTCATAGAGGGGATAACGAATCTTTTTAATATCCGACTGACACAAGCCCACTACCTGAACTTGTACCAGCACTTCATCCGCTTCAAGTGCCGGTATCGGCAATTCTTCATAACTCAGCTGGTTGACACCTCTAAATACTTGTGGTTTCATAATTGTTTCTTATTGCTCAACGATAATAGATTTAACATTAGCGAGCAACTTAGAGCCTAATCAATTTTCAATATTTTGCTGAGCAAGCCGAACCGAGCTTGCGAATTTTGGTACTTGATTGCTCAACTTGTCAAGCAGTTCAACAACACTCAGCGGTGGGTTCTTTAGATCTTGAGACTGCTGCCGAATTAGCTGAATCATTGAATTTGGAAAACTTTCGTAGAGGTAAGTGAGAAAAACGTCTGGATGCTGTGCCTCAATGCCCCAAGGAGCCAGAGCCTCTGCGGGGAAGTGTCGGAGATTGGAAGTGACTATGACTTCAGCCCTAGCAGCTATGGCAGCAGCAACAACATGGCGATCAGCGGGATGGTTTGTCATCATTTCAACCAGATCCGTAGGAACCTCAACCATCGCCTCTGGAAAGTGGCTCTTGATCATTGCTTGAAAACGTGCTGCCTTAAGCTCTGTCATCCTCCCTGTTTTTATAAGATTACGAGTGGCACCGTCCAGAATTTCCTGTGAGTACAGGACACAGTATAAGTTAGCCTCAGCAGCACGTAACAGCGTATCGCATAAAGGCATAGGGAAGATCACACAGGAATCTAAAATAACAGGGATTATTTTCATGCTGTGAGTCGGATTTAGCTCCCCCTTATTCGTAAAATCCCTCATCTTGAAGAAACTGGGTAAGCTCTCTCAGCCCTTCCCGACGCTGAGTATCCCGCTGTTTCTTGTATGCCATTACATCTTCATAGCGAATATATCGATGTAATCCCACCTTGGTATAAGGTATCTTTCCTTCCTCTAGTAGCTTGATTAAGTAAGGTCGTGGCACGTTCAAAAGCTCAGCAGCTTCTCGCGTCGTCACTTCACGTTTTTGTGGTACTACAGATACCGCCTCACCTGATGCCATTAGTTGAATGACTTGATGCAACACCGGATAAGCAGACTCAGGAATAGGAAATTCTTTGCCGCTGCTCTCCACCAATTTTGCTTGTGGGGGTTTTTGGATCATTAGTTGCTCTAACTTTCCTAATTCTTCTTGCTCTTTCATTTTTTGCCACTCATCTTTACTTTTAGAGTAATATTTTATTGTGCTATAAGGCGCTAAATTATACACCACCAATACAAAAATTGCAAAATTTGAAAAAAGCAAAATATAACTAAGTTCATCATTCGGAAAAAAGATTGGTTTAAATCTATTGTAAAATAATATCGTTAGCGAAAAAATTAATATAATTATATATAATATTGCAACCAAGTCTGAAAAAATAAATGGTCTGGCAAAAACTTGTTTTTGATTTTGTAAATTCTTATGTTTATTAAACAATCTTTGCTTCCACCTAAAGCTCGACAGATTTGATTCAACAAAGACAACTATGTATGTTTCTGTATCAACAATTAATTTGGATTGAGCAGCAACATACAATTCCGAGGATAAAATTACAAAAATTACACCCCAAAAAGGGTAGATATTTTTTGTATTCAAACTAGCTACCATTAGCGCTACTATTGCAGCTATACTAAAACCCAAAACCTGAATTATCACCTGGGAAGCAGCAGTAATTGCTCCTTGAAGAATTTGATATTCAGCAATAAGCTCACTCTTTTCATCAGCGCTCATGTTCTAAAGCCTCGTAGAATTTTTTAATTATGTATATTTTAGGACTTCCGCCTCGAAACCCGGTTTCTGACACAAGTGTACGTAATTCCTGTATTTTCTATTGTTAGCTAAAGAGTGGGGATTGAGGCCCTACCAATGGCAAGGAAATTAATCTATATGACAAATTATCACCCAGTTGGGTGGGCTGCCAATAATTTTACAGATGGTTTTTGGCTCGCAAGAAGATTAATGCAACTGGCTATACCAGTGCCATGCCAACGCCAAGAATATGGCTACGATCGCACCAATCAGCGTATTCAAAAAATTCACCACCTCATTCGTGAGCCAGCCTACCTTTGCTTGCAGCGTTGCGCCAATCACACTTTCTAAATTGGTGGCAATAAATGCCGCAAGCACACAAAAAACCACTCCCAGCAGGTCGATCATACCTACTGCCCAGGCAAAGAGTGCGATCGCAGCTGATGCCACCACCCCAGCCAGCGTTCCCTCCAGACTCACTGCTCCTTCTGTTCCACCAGGCACTGGTTGCAGGGTGGTAATGAGAAAAGTCCGCTTGCCGTAGGCTTTTCCTACCTCACTAGCACAAGTATCGGAGAGTTTCGTACAGAAACTCGCTACATAGCCCAACACCAGTAGAGAGGTAATCAATGGCGTATCTACCTCCAGGGCAGGAACCACAAGTGTCCCCAAAGCACACACCGCTCCAGTCAGAGCTGAACCCCAAATATTCTCTGGTCCGCGAGCTCCAGAGCGTTTCTCGGCAATCCCCTTTGCCTCCTTCTGAGCCATCCCAAGGCGCGTCACTGCCGAGCCAACTAGAAAGAAGAACAACACCACCACATATCCCTGCCAGCCTAAGCTACCCCAGATGAGGACACCCAGTAGGCAGCCGTGGAATAGTCCAGCTGGGGTGAGTAGCTTTTTAGGAGCAATCCAGCCTAAGCCCAACAAAAGTGTGTTCAACCCAACCGCAACCAGCCAAGGATTAAGATTATAGATTGTAGAAAGCATCAACCACAAGCCTCTTAGACACAAGCTATGAACCAAACTCTATTTCATCTTGCCTTTCCAATCACCGACGTTACCCAGGCAAAAGCATTTTATGTCGATGGACTGGGCTGCACCGCCGGTCGTGAAACCCATCATGCCCTAATTCTTAATTTATACGGTCATCAACTGGTGGCTCACGTCACCAAAGAACCCCTCACACCACAACGGGGCATCTATCCTAGACACTTTGGTTTGATTTTTACCGCAGAAAGCGACTGGGAGAGCTTACATGATCGGGCGCAACAGCAGCAACTGCAATTTAGAGAAGAAGCCAAGCACCGCTTTCCTGGTCTTCCCACAGAGCATCGCACCTTCTTTTTAGAAGATCCGTTCTATAACTTGATGGAGTTCAAATATTACCGCCATGCTGAAGCGATCTTTGGGAGTCGCGACTATGCACAAATTGGCGATTCTCCTAAGGAGACGCGAATTGGCGTTCCCACTTAATTGGTTGGGAAAGCGCCGTCGCCACAGCATCCAGACTCCAAGGGTCGCTTACCATCCAGGCATGACCTAAGACTGGTACCTGCACGTCTTGACCTACGGGCATTTTGGAACTGATTGATGGCAAAATCATCAAATCAAAGGGTGTCCAGATGGACGTAAAATCTAGCTTTGCAAGCATTGCTGCATCCTGATTCAAATCCTGCAAGAAAGCACTGCCGGGGCGCATCTGGATGCAACCGGGGGTATTGTAACGGTAGGCCGTCCAGGTGCCATTATGAGGCGAAGCCAGCGTAATGAAGCGCTGAACGCGGTTAATCCCCCCCAGCCGCTGGACATAGTGGCGGCTGACAATTCCTCCCATGCTGAAGCCGACTAGATCCAAAGGTTGTTCTGGTGCAAAGGTGGTGGCGATGTAATCAACAACTTGCCTAGCCAACTGGTCAAGCCCCAGTTCACCATTACTGGGGATCAGATCCAGGTCATAAACAGACCAACCCGACTGGATCAAGTAGGGAGCCATTTTATGGAAAATAGCCCCTGTGTCGTTGATTCCGTGAACTAACAACACCGGATTACGGTGATTTAAACTGTTCATTGTGTTCTTGGTTCGCTTTTTGTAGAAAACTTGCCAGAGCGCGTCTCTACACAATAAGGCTCATTCATTCTTAAATATATGTAACTATTTATCAAGTCATTTGTATCTTGTGTGTCTGAAACACTCTAAGTATTAGTACTTGAAGGGCTGCTTATGTAAGTTTTTGTGAAGAATTATCTAAAAATCTTGTTTTAGTAACTGGGTAATTTCATAATTAATTCTGATTGGATACAGGTGCCAGTTGCCTGAAGGAGAGACTTTCAGGGCATTTCCCCCCGCGCTTTGAGCGCGCTTGGATGGAAAGCGGAGTAAGGCTGTCACCTGAATGGGGTTGCACGGCAAAAACTGAGCTGGTCAACCAGGTCTTGATAAAAGTAATATTTTGCCCTAGTTTTCCAGGGTTGTGGTCAAGTTCGTTAGATCAAAGCCAGGAGCAGTTCAAATGATCAATACTATCAAAAACTTATTTAGCGGGATTCTATCTTTCTTGACGGGGCTTTTGGGTGGGAAGAAGTCTGAGAAAAACCAGCCCAGCATCAAACCAGCCGAAAAACCGGCAGCAGTGGCTGCTGCAAAACCAGCAGCAGCCACCGCCAAACCTCGGAAAAGTAAGGGATACTTTATGGAACTTGACGAGGCAGACGACGAGATCAAGCCCGTTGAACCCAAACAACAAGCCAAGGCTGCAGCGCCAAAAACTCCGGAACCTGTCGCAGCAGCTAAACCAGCCAAACCAGAGCCTGCTAAAACCCCGGAAGCGACCGCAAACGCTCAAGCAGCCATTGAGCTAGTTCAAACTGCCAAGGGGGTTAAGGCTGAACCCGCCAAACCCGCAAAAGCACTGGCAGCAAGCGCGAACGGTCAAAATCAAACTGAAACCACGTTTGCTCCTAAATATCTCAGCCCCTCCGCAAGTTCGAACGGTCGTCGTCGTCCTGGTCCGAATATGAATACTTTCCTGGACATGGCACGTCAGGTCAAAAATTCCGGCTGAGTCTAAATAAGTCGTAAGTCTGCAGTCTCCAGTCGTAAGTAAGATGAAAACTGGCTAAAGCCGAGTCGGGTACTCACTTACGACTGACTCCTATCCTCAAGTGCTGCTGCCACTACAGATAAAGCAACTACTGGGGCTGTGACTGCTCTAAGGATGCGACGACCCAGGGAAACAGGTTGGAAGCCTGCGGCGATCGCTTCCTCCACTTCAGTTGCTGTCCATCCCCCCTCTGGACCAGTGGCAATTATCATAGAAGGTGGGATGGAGTCACTTAAGCAACCCAGTAAATGGGGGTAGGTGCCGCGAGCAACGCCAATATACCGCTGGGACTGCTTTGCAGCGCAAAGACCCGAGCGAAAGGGAACTGGGGCTAAAATGTCTGGAACAATCTGGCGTTCTGATTGCTCAGCTGCTTCTTGGGCGATACGTCGCCAGCGTTCTAGCTTCTGCGGACTGGGCAAGGGAAGCGTGCGATCGCTGAGCACTGGCGCAATGCAAGCTACCCCTAACTCAGTACAGTAGCGTACCACTTCATCAAATCCGTTTCCCTTTGGCAACGCCGCCATTAGCGTAACGGATACCGGCAACTCCGTTTGAATCTGAATCGGCTCTAAAATTTGCGCCTGTGCTACTCCCAACTGAGCCAACCACCACTGCCCCAGCCCATCCATCGCAATAAAGCGATCGCCACCCCGCAGCCGCAAGACATGACCCAGGTAATGCTGTTGCTGGGTCGTCAAGATAATTTTCCCTTCTTGCAGTTGGGAGGGTGCGATCGCCAATCGTTGTAGTTGAGCCAATAGCTGGAATCCTATGGGGCAAATTGACGGATGGCTTCTAGACCAACGCGATCGCAAAAGTCTCCGAACTTTTCGTCCAACTGGCGGGACTGTTTGAAGTAGACAAACACCGGCTCTAGTTCCGCCTCTAGATTGTTGATGTGCATCTTATCCAAATATGGTTGTGCTAGCCTGGTTTGGCTGCCTGAACCTCCTAGCCAAACCTGGTAACTCTCCGGGGCACTCCCTACAAACCCTAACTCCGCCATATACGGTCTAGCACAACCGTTGGGGCAACCTGTCATCCGCACAACAAAATGCTCCTGCTCCAAACCCACCATTACTAGAAGCGCTTCAATTCGCTTCAGGACGCTGGGCATTACCCGTTCTGATTCAGTAGTTGCCAAGCTACAAGTGGGCAGGGCGGGACAAGCCATCGAATACCGTACCAGGGGGTTAAGGGTAGCTGGATCTGCTTGAACGCCGCCAGCCGCGAGAATCTGCTCAATAGCCTGCTGCTTGTCGGGTTCAATGTCGTATAAAATTACGTTGTGGTGCGGTGTCACCCGGATGGGTAGAGCAAACTGCTGCACAATTTCGCGTAGTGCGGTTCTCAGTTGGAACGAGCCTTCATCCTTAATTCGACCATTTTCGATCGAGATCCCCAGGAAAAGCTTCCCATCTCCCTGTTCGTGCCAACCGAGGAAGTCTTCGTACTTAAATTCTGGCAGTGGCTTGAAGGGTTCTGTGGGTTTTCCAAAGTACCCCTCTACCATCGACCGGAACTTGTCAACCCCCCAATCGTGGATTAGGTATTTCAAGCGAGCGTGACGCCTATCTGTGCGATCGCCATAGTCTCGCTGAGTTGCTACAATCGCCTTAACTAAGTCGTAGACATCATCCTTCGCCACATAACAAATCGGGTCAGCTAGACGGGTGAATGTCTCTTCTTTATTATGTGTGCGCCCTAGTCCGCCACCAGCAAAGACGTTAAATCCCTCTAGCTCTTTCTGGTCATTGGTCATCACTACCAAGCTAAGGTCTTGGGAGTATAAATCAACCGAGTTATCTCCCGGCACCGTCACGGCACACTTGAACTTCCGGGGCATATAGTGAGTGCCGTAGATCGGTTCTTCCGTGTTATGGAAGATCGTCCCTGTGCCATTGCGCTGTCGTGCCGCCACCACATCTGGGTTTTCTTCGGCGCTAATTGCCTTTTCCCCATCCAGCCAAATCTCGTAATAAGCACCCGTCTGAGGAGTCAGCAACTCAGCTATGTTGTTGGCATATTCCCAAGCATACTGATACTCTGGTCGATTCTTGAAGGGAGCCGGGGGAGCCATGACATTGCGGTTGAGATCCCCGCAGGCACCCAGCGTCGTACCCATGTTTTTGATGATGGCGGCGAGCGCTGCCTTAAGATTCTTCTTCAAAATCCCGTGCAGCTGAAAACCCTGCCTTGTTGTGGTTCGCAACGTCTGGTTGCCATATTCCCCAGCCAGCTGGTCTAATGTGAGATATAGCTGCGGCGGCACAAAACCCCCCGGATTTTTCGTCCGCAGCATGAATTGGTAGTCTTTTTCCTGTCCCTTGACCCGATTGTCCCGGTTATCCTGCTGGTAAGACCCGTGAAACTTCAGAAGCTGAGTCGCATCTTCTGTAAAGTGATTTGTGTCCTGAAGGATCTCGGTTGCCACCGGTTCACGCAAAAAGTTACTTTGATCCTTCAGACCTTCTACCTTAGAAGGCTTGCGAGTAGCGGGAGTGGGAGTCGAAGATTTAACCATTGGAGTTATAAAGTAATTTGAACAACTCAACCATTATCGCCGCTAGGGAAATCAGAAACACCCCAGTCGTCGCTAAATCACCGGTAAACCAGTCGATATTCTGAGCATTATGCTGATTTTAACATGATAAAAAGCTGGGGTTTGCCATCGTTGTAACAGTGAACAATCCCAGCAGGTAGTTTTAAGAAGTTAAGGCGGCAAGGGTAGCTAGCCCTTCACTTGGTCTGAAATCCACTGGAGCTGTCACCAACACCACACCATAACCAGAGTAGTCAAAATTCTTGTCCACGTTAGTAATTTTATGGCGAAGTCAGAGACAACGAATACACCTGACCATCCACCAACAGCAGCGTAATTCCCTTAGCTTGCAGATGGGAACGAGTCTTCTGGAGCATTTTGCTATCCGGGATTTTGATCACTCGGTCTCGCTTGGTCGAAAAACGCCTTGCTACCCGGTGGTTATCAAACACCGGCAGCGTTCTCTGCTGGACTTCTTGGGTGGGAATCTGCCCCAGGTCGCCAAAGTCCCTAAGCGGTCGCGTGATTAATTCCGATGCGCGATCTATTACCAAATAGCAAATTTTAGGCAGGGTCGCTTCCGACAGCGGCAAGACTTGAACCAACGTTTGAGCTGGCAGTTGTCTTTTGACTATAGGCGTGTCCTCATCCAGGTAGTCCTCGTCGTCGTCTTCTAGATTTTCATCATCGTCGTCTAAATCCGTCAATTCTTCTTCTGACTCGTCTAGCAGGTCTTCCCCCAGCATTTGTGCTACGGCGCTGGCTTGTGCACCCGAATCCTCATCGAGCTGACTGGGGCTCGGGACTGCTATTTTCAAGGGTTGAGGATTTAAAAGCTGAGGTGGACGAATACGTTTGCTGTCCGAATCCTGATTGAACGGACTGGGGTTCGGGGCTGGTACAGGGGCTGGAATGTCTAAGAGTTCTAGTTGTGTTTCTGCCGTTTGCGTTAAGCTTTCTGGCGAAGATGCAGTATCGGGCTGAGTCAGCCTTTTAGGAACAGGGGTGGACTCGGCAGTTTCTTGGCTGGGTTCCACCTCTACCAACGGCTCAGCAACCGAAACATCTGGCTCAAGAGCAGTAAATAGCGGCGTTTGCGTAGCATCTGGGTAGTAGGTTCGCGCGGCACGCTTTGAAGCGATCAGCGCTTCGTACTCATCCTCAGGTAAGGTACTTTTTAGGAGGCGGCTAATCGTCGAATTACTGACACCATAGCGTTCAGCCAGGGTTGAGGTCGTTTCTCCGGGTTTTCGATACAAATTAAGAATGTCGTGCTTGTCAGAATCCGTTAGTTTTCTCACAGTCATACCGCAGTTTTCCTAAGCCCGTCTCTGCCCAGCAGCACGGCGAGAACGGCTTGATATGTTACATTTCAGGGTATCCCTAATGGCATACCCACTCCGCTGAACACCCAAAATACCTCTAGCAGCAGAGCGAGAACACTGCTGCCGCACTCTTTCCGCCAAGCCTGGGCAAAACCTCCGCCCCAAAAGGCTAATACTACCATTGTAGCGATATCAAAAGCAAGACATCGCCCACTGCACCGAATTAACACCCCATCCGGTTAGTTTTTAGTGTAGAGCCACTGGCTAGCCAAGGAAGCGGAGCGTTCATAGTGCAATTTTGGATGCTAGATTGCCTCATGCTAGGAAGCACTGATAAAATTCTGATAACATAAGTTCAGAACTGGAAGGCAGATGAATACTCCATTATTTATGATGGAGTTATGCCCCAGTAGTACAATAGCTTAGTCTCCTGCCGTGGATGAGGCAGATGACGCTTCCTCCAGTAGCTCAGCTGGATAGAGCATCGGTTTTCTAAACCGAGAGTCGTAGGTTCGAGTCCTACCTGGGGGGTTGTAAAAGACCAGTGAATTCCGCGTGTAATTCTCTGTGACAATTGGCGCAAAGGAGAAGCCACTTATCTAACTCTGGTTTGTTCAGCTTATTAGTGGCAACTATTCTTTCTATGATTTACACAACTTTTATGAGCTAATACAGTTGAATTACCTATTTGGCATTTTTGTATCCAATCCCAATTCCATCTTACCATTGGAGTATGACAGATTCCGCAGATATATTCATCTATACTATTGAGTTCTGAACCAATTAAATAACGTATAGCATCTGGGAAAATACCTGATACATTTAAAAACTCACAGATTACACGATAAGGATCTACTCGGCACCACCAACTTGCTACATAGTACATTTCATAACCCAGTTGTTTTAAATAATTCTCCTTACCCAATGTTTTACTGTGTACTCCGTCTAAAAACTGGTGTTCACCACCAATTTCTAAACCCAGTAATCTAACTTGATTTTTATCGTCAGCAACTAACCATAACTGATCAATAATATAGGGAGTTGTATTTTTGTAACTTGAACCGGGAACTATAAATTGTGATGTGATTAACTTAACACTTTTGTACCATTGGGCATAATTGTACATAAATTTGTCAAAGCCAGACTTTTTTGACCAAACCCCTAGAGCATTGCCATCCAAAATTTCATTGACAGCACAATAAGCTTCATATTCTCCATAATAAACTTGTTTCTCTCTCAAACAATCATCGGAAACTAAATAACCACGTTCTTTTGCAATCCGGAAAGCATGAGAGTTAATTAACTGTTGAAAACATTCTTTTTTACTTTTTGGCATTATTTTGCAAGAGGAATTTATATAAGACCAGCCTGTCCTCATTGCCTTTAAAAGTAAATCATGGTCGCCAATATCTTCATATAGCTGTTCTACATATTCATAAGAATTTCTAGTATAAGCAGGTATCTTCAATATCTTTTTTTTATCTGGAACTCCTAAAATTATTGGAGACTTTTTAAGTGATTTACTTGTGAAATCTTCTAAACTTTCTATGTAATCATGAATTTGTACTGCACGTTTAATTTCTTGTACATCCATGGGGACTATTATTTATCCTGGTAGTTCTACATAGAGAATGTACAAAACATACAAATACCTGTCCATGCGTAAGTGATATGTTTATAAAATCTTCATTCAATTACAAAAAATGATGAAGAGGTTATGTGGAATAGTTCTAGTTGACGCAGAACTGGAATTATGCTACCGTTGTTCGGTAGTTTGCCACAGCCAGAATGAAGCTCATGTCCGCGCCCTGCTGCTCCAGACGGTCAGCGACGGGAAAATGCACCTCCGTTCTCTACAAAGCGAGGATCTAGAGATTTCTAATAAAGTGGAGGTCGAAGCGGACTTAGTGACGCAAGAGCGCAATGATGCCTTTCTAGAACGAATCGTTAGTCGTTTGAGTTTGGAACCGGAAGTCAGCGCTGTTAAGTGGAAAATTATTGAACAAGAGTACGGCTAAACAAGGAAGGTTTTCTGATATACTCTATAGTGTTATGGATTCACTCGGTTTTTCGCAATTTGAACGCCACTGAATACGGGCGGTTTATGGCATTCCATCGCTTGCTCTCATTTTCCGCCAAATGAAGGCGTTCATCTGTAATTCTTGGCTCTTCAAAATCGGTTACCTTAAATCCAGAAGCCTTGAATGCTTTCCAGTAATCGGAAAGAGGTCTGTGGAACCATATGAAATCTGAATTGAAATGCCCCCAAGGTGGCTCTACACATTTCCTTCGCTCAAAATACGGGAAACTCCAAGTGTAGTTCACTACGCCCTCTTGCTCTGTAACAGTTGCTTTTCCCTGCGGAAAGCACGGATGAGAAAAAATGAGGACTACATCTCCATTTTGCTTTAAAACTCGATGAAAAGCCTGCATCGTACCTTCGAGATCCGGTACGTCCATGAGCACATAATTTGAAACCACCAACTCGAAGATTTCATCATTAAGACTCTCAAGCTTCGAACATGAATCGACCTGAAAATCAATATTTTGTCCAATTTTTTCAGTCTGATCACGCGCAATTTCAATCATTTTGTTAGACACATCAACACCAGTAACCCTCGCGCCTTTATTAGCGAGTTTCCGTGCTAAATACCCTGTCCCACATCCAGCATCAAGAACACGAAGCCCATGCACGTCTCCGACAAATCTCCACAAAATGGGGTCAGAATTGAGAAGGCGATTGCTATCTCCATCGTCCCCAACTTGGAGTTGCCAATCCTGAGCAACACTATTCCACAACTCACGTACTTCTTCGTCGATGCTTTTCATGTTGTCGCTTGTAATTGAGGGTCTACTGTAGCGACTTCGCTACTTGGTGAATTTTTGGGGTGTGCGATCTACTCACTTGCTGCGATATCTGCCTTCCGACGCTTACTACAAAGATTGCTCAACCATTTGATAGGCAAGCCTGTTGGTTCTTTCTATCAGCGTTGGCAGTTCAACTGTAGTCAGATGTCCCTGATCAATAACCTTTCTGCCATTGATAAAGCTGTAATCGACTGAATCAACTTGACAAAAAATCAGTGCCGCTACCAAGTCATGGTGTGCTCCAGCAAACTGAGGGCGATCAATGTTCACTGCAATGAAATCTGCCGACATACCGGGGGCAAGATAGCCAATATCATCTCGACCTAACACTCTAGCACCACCAACGGTCGCTAATTCCAGTGCCTCACGAGCTGTCATCACAGAGGCATTACAACTGCCTACTCGGGCTAGCAGAAAAGCAGTCCGGGCTTCGTGGAGCAAATTGGATGCATCATTGGATGCTGCCCCATCCACCCCTAAGCCAACGGGTACACCCTGATTCAGCATTTTTCGTACAGGGGCAATGCCACTGGCGAGACGCATGTTGCTACAAGGACAATGCGCAACACCTGTACCCGTTTTGCCAAACTTAAGAATCGACTCATCATTCAGTTGAACGCAGTGAGCGTGCCACACATCCTCACCGAGCCAGCCCACTGATTCTGCATAGTCACCCGGAGTTAAACCGAAATTTTCTAGGCTGTAAGTGACATCGGACTTATTTTCTGCCAGATGGGTATGTAGCCTCACCCCAGAATAGGCACGCGCCATTGCTGCTGACTCTCGCATCAAGTCCTGCGAAACGGAAAAGGGAGAACACGGAGCCAGGGTAATCCGCAGCATGGCGTGGCGAGAATTGTCGTGATACTGCTCAATTAATCGCTGAGAGTCTTTCAGGATATCTGCTTCCTTTTCCACCAACGAATCGGGAGGCAGTCCGCCCTGACTCTCACCCACACTCATGCTGCCTCGACTGGCATGAAACCGCATCCCGATTTCTTGAATAGCTCGGATTTCCTCATCTAGGGTGCAATCGTTTGGATAGATGTAGAGATGGTCACTAGCAGTTGTACAGCCAGACAGGAGCAATTCTGCAGCCGCCATCTGGGCACTGATGTAAACTCCCTCAGCCGTGAGGTTCGCCCAAATCGGATAAAGCGTTTGCAGCCAGTTGAATAAGTCGCCATTCTGAGCGTCTGGGACAACCCGAGTCAGGGTCTGGTAGAAGTGGTGGTGAGTGTTGACTAGACCCGGAAGTACAATATGCCGCCCCTGCAAGTCTAAGACTTCATCAGCGGTCTCGGGAAGTTCCTGGATCGTTCCCACCTGCTCAATCACATTGTCTCGAACCAATAGGGCGGCATTGCGAATTTCCCGTCGCGCTGCGTCCATGGTCACTAACGTGTTGATGTTTTTAACAAGCAGAGTAGTCATAAGATGTCATTTTCCATTACCTGCGCTGAATTAAGCTCCCAGAAGCCTTGCATCTTCGCTACTTTTCCCCCCAGCTGTTCGCAGGATTGTCATATGATTGTAACTTCGCCTTCACATCTACTCGCTATGCTTGGAATAAGCAAACATTCAGTTTGCTCCTCACACCATTTAATGCTCTCTTGTTCAGTACGTTGCAAGAGGGCATTTTTATTAAGCCCCCAAGTTTACCAGGTTATGTGACTGACAGCCACTGACACAACAGTTATTGCATTCTGGATGGAGAATTCTGTTGTATTCCCTCGTCTATTCCCTTTACCTCCCACTGGCATTGTTTTTCACTAGGTTGTTTGTAATTGAGCGCCATCGTGAAAGAGCGCTTAAGTGCTTTTTGGTTGCGGAAGTTTACCACAGCCCTAGCGTAGTTTCCCCCTGTTACAGCAGTCCATTGCAAAACACCATTCGAATAAGGCTGATCAGAGGCGAAGCCCATTTTACCCTCGACCTGCTCCGGCGAATCACCTGGCTGCACTGTCAGCAAAGTTTGAACAATCGGCACCGGCACCAATTGAGTGGCGGATATGAAGCTACAACTTGGCTTTAGCTGTTTTGAGGTGTCTCCCTTGACTAACAACAAGCCAGGACCCACTTGGGCTAAAGCGCAGTAGGTGGTAGAGAGGATTAAGGTGGTAGGCAGTACCAGGAAAAAGGCTGTTCTCATAATTCCTTTGTAATTGTTAGTGCCAGTCTTGGGTAACGCGTGTTCCGACCATCGGTAACTCGGACATCGCTGCTGATGTTATCATAATTGAATCAAGGGTAAGCCACAGTACAAAGCAGTGCTGGAGTCAAGAGTTGCGCGAATTCGTCTTTTGATCACCACTACTGCTATGATTGCTGGAAGGGCTCAAATTGCTCTGGGCATTGGCGCTGGTTTCTAGGTGCGTAGCCCGATGGCAGGCTGATGACCTCAAAGGATGTGCTAGATATTACTAAGCACATCCACAGTAAGAGAGTTTGTTACCGTTTTCTGACTCAACGGTTGCCTGCTCAATTGCCTCTAGCAGTAGATTGGTGAACCGATTGAGAGCCCACTCAACAAGAGCCTGCTGCTTTTTGTCCAAGTTTTAATCAGTATTGTCTTACTTTACAAATATGCACAAGCTTGAGTTCATCGTATCCTCTTCCAATCCTTACTAGGTAATCGGCGAAAAATATGAAAACCTTTAACAACTCGCTTAACGAAGCTGCGATAGAAGTTCGTTTAAGTCAATTTAATGGTTTTGGTACTAACATACCTGAAGCGACGACGTGCCAGAACTTCATGATTGTTTTGGTGGCTATTTTAACCACCTTTGCACTCGGGTCGAGTCCAATCGTTTATGCTTTCATCAATTCCCCTATAGACAACCAAACCACAGTAGAGACCGCAATCATCGGCGGGAATATGTTTTAAATATGTTCATGAAGGAACGGCACTAAGATAAGAGTTGTCCTAAGCCCTTACCCTTCAAAGGCTCCACCTTAACTAGGAGGAAATCCTTGCTCTTTCGCCGCCCATATCCTGATGTTCCTATCCTCGAGCAGTCGCTGACAGAACTTGTTTTGCAACGAGCAGTAGAATTAGCGGACAAACCGGCGCTGATTGAGGGGAAAGACAAATCTCTTCAGCGTTGGACAGACTGGTGAGAGCAGTTCGTCAGTTAGGCTCGGGAGTTTTGTGCTAAACACCCCGCACCGGCAAGTGACGCCTCAGGGAAGTTCTAATCTTCGTGGTCTTCAAACGGGTCGCTCAACTCCTTGGAAGGAGGGCCGAAAGATGTGTAAATCGAAAGACCTGTGATCGCAATTACAATGACACAGACAGAAATGCTAAGAACTGTTGCGGGTTCCATAGGTTAGATAGATTATGAGTGCTATTCCTATAGAATATTACAGAACATTAAAAAATGCTGTCGCAACTCATAATAGGTGAAGTATGACACAACGCACTCGGCTGGGAGAAATCCTCAGACCCCTGAACTCTGAGTATGGTAAAGTCGCTCCGGGTTGGGGTACTACACCATTGATGGCCGTCTTTATACTGCTATTCTTCGTCTTTTTGGTGATTATTCTCCAAATCTACAACTCCTCACTGTTGTTTGAGAGGATTGACATAGCTCCTGATTGGCAGACCTTAGGCGGCTAACTGGCTCCCCTGACAAAACTTGAACACAATTTCACATTCCCGGCTCGACCGGGTTTTTTTATGAGTCCTGTATTAGAATCGCAGCTGGGCGGTTTTTTGAAATAGCAGGAGGACTTGAAGTGAACATCTTTGGCGTTGGTTTGCCGGAAATGGCTCTGATCATGGTTGTGGCGCTTTTAATCTTTGGTCCCAAAAAGTTGCCAGAAATTGGTCGTAGTATGGGCAAGGCAATTCGCAGCTTTCAGGAAGCATCCTCGGAGTTTGAGTCCGAGTTTAAGCGCGAAGCTGAGCAACTGGAGCAAGCCGTGAAGACAACCGCTGAGCTTGAACCAAAGAAAATAGCAGCATCTAACTCTGAAAATCATGCCGCTACTGAGTCTCAACAGAGTTAAGCAATCGCGACTGTTCTGGTGGATGAACGCCCAATGACAGAAGCTGCCGCTTCACGCGCTTTAGTGATTCCGACTCTGATTGTCGGGTTGGGAAATCCAGAGCCTAAGTATGATCAAACACGCCACAACATCGGCTTTGCCGCTGTTGATGCTTTGGCACGTTCCTGGCAGATTTCCCTGTCAGAAAATCGCAAGTTTCACGGGGCATTTGGGGAAGCGCGGGGGCCGCAAGGTGATAAAGTTCGCTTACTGAAGCCACTGACATATATGAATCGCTCCGGTGAGGCCATCCGAGCGGTAACCGATTGGTTTAAACTTCCCCCAGAGTCGGTGCTGGTGATTTATGACGATATGGATTTACCTATGGGGAAGATTCGTCTACGCCTGTCTGGTTCAGCTGGGGGACACAACGGCATGAAAAGCGCGATCGCACACCTTAGCACCCAAAACTTCCCCCGCTTGCGAATCGGCATTGGCAGACCCCAAGGTACGTCCAAAAGCGACGATCCAGTTGCGATCTCCCATGTTCTGGGACGATTTTCCCCAGATCAAACCCAGATGATGTCTAAAGTTCTCCAACTCGTAGTTGAGGCTGTGGAACTGAGCCTCAAGCAGGGAGTAGAAAAGGCGATGAATCGATACAATTAATATCATCTCCAGTAAAGTTTCTTCCCCTACTCCCTACTCCCCCTCTTGGCAACAATAGGTTTTGAATCTAAAATGAAAGCGTACGAGTGTTGTAATCGCACTCGTGCGCTTTTACTACTTCCGTGAATAGTTTGATTTATTGCCTGCCTCTAGTATTTGCACACAATGCAGGGAATGAATCAGTCTATCGCATACGGTTTTTACGTCGAGCTGTAACTGCCTTGCGTTTGCGCTTCTCTAGGGGGGTTTCAAAGTGCTTATGATACTTCACATCAGCTAATATCCCCGCCTTAGAAACTTGGCGTTTAAACCGACGTAGAGCCGAATCGATGCCTTCATTTTCACCTAAAACTACTTGAGTCATTGTTGCTTCTTCCTTACAATGATTAGTTTAATTGTAAGGTTGCCTTAATAGCTTCGTTTTTGCGAGAACCTCGCATTGCCAGCACCCCGGTTACCTCCAGGGCGATCGCCGCCCCTATCTTCACGGGGTTTGGCTTTGTTAACTTTGAGGTTACGACCCATCCACTCGGCTCCATCTAAGGCATCAATGGCAGCAGTTTCTTCTTCTTCAGTTCCCATTTCTACAAAACCAAAGCCACGTGGACGACCGGTTTCGCGATCAGTAGGGACTTGAACCTGCTTAACGGTTCCGTATTCCCTGAAAACACCAAGAATGTCGTCTTGCGTAACTTGGTAGGACAGATTACCTACGTAAATCGACATGGAATATCTCCAAAAATTAAAGGTGTAAGGCTCCAGTTTCGGAGATATGCCCGTCGGCACAGAAGAAAAGTTTCTGTAGCAAAAAACAAAGCGTTCAACCGAATCTGAATCACGGCTGATACTCTAGCACAAAACCATTGCCTATGACTCGTCTGAAGCCCACACTATAACTATAAAATTTGATTAAGAAACGATTGGTCTACGACACCAAAGTGGATACTCAGCCCCAACTTTAAAAAGGCGGCAGTTCTTCGAGAATGGTGAAACGAATGTGATTAAGCGCCAAGTTACCAATTGAGATATCATCTGCTACTGGTGAATCTTTGATTTTGAGGGTTTCAAACGAGATTCCTTTGCCCATTTCAACGTGATACCAGGCTAATCCCATAAAAAATCTTGATGGATAAGGACCTTGCTCGACCACATCGTCAGGATTCGACTCCATGGGCAGCCAGCCAAACCCAGGTACGTAGAACTCCAGCCAAACATGATTAAAGTCCGGTTGCAGTGGCACCCGCTGCTGTTCGGCATAAGGTGGACACTTGTAGCGACCGATTGTGCGACAGGCAATGCCGTTCAAGCGCGCTAGAGCAAGTAAGGTACCGACATATTCGCCGCAGGAACCGACGCCCCGTTCTAAAACCACATCAGGCGGGTCAATGTGAGGTTTGATGCCGTAGGAAAGCTGATCGTAGACATAGTTGCGAATGTTGAAGATTTTCCGTAAGAGATTGGTTTCACTACCAATGGCTTCGCGGGCGGCGCGGCGCACAATCGGAGTGTCCATCGCCAATTCGTCATCATCCACAAGGTAGCGCTCCTGAAATGCTGGTGAGAGAGCGGGAATTTTTTCCACGTCTCTTGGCATGAGGCGGTACTTAATCCCTCGAACTTCTATGAGCGCTTTCCAGCCAAAGAGATGCCGTTCGTTTGTTTTGAGCGTGTCAAATTTAAACACCGCGACACGAGAACCTTCTATCTCTTCTTCTGTAAAGGGCAGACCAATCGGTTCAACGTGTCTCACCTTTTGCCGGTCAGTTTCAGCTGGCAGCGCAATGCGCCACTCCACCTGTTCTAGGTAAAACTCATCTAAAGGAGAAAGTTCCTCGACATAGGACATCTCAATCAGGTAACCATTGGATAGGGCATAGCGTCCAACGGGGTCGTAGTAACAATCGAGCGGGTGTATGAAAGTGCGATCGCGGTAGGTCAGCTCGTGAGACGGTTCGGCGTTCGGATTATCACGGATATAAGCCTCCTCACCGGCATAGGCAACATAGATAGTTTCCTGACCGGTTTCAGGATGAGAATGTATAGACACGCCTGTCGGACAATCAAAGGGCGTCAAAACGCTAAACTGAATTTCCCCAGTGGCTCGCTCAAGGCAGTAAACAGTTTGTTCGATGCTATCACAAACCCAGAGTTCCTCCCCGCGCACCGTGATGTTCTCTACCCCAACTCCAGGTGCACGGAACTTCGTAATTTGGCGACGGGTATTGCGGTCAAAAATCAAAATGTACCCCACCTTTTGGCAGGTGACGTAAACTGTTGATTCCTGAACGGCAACACCATCGGCTGGGTAGGGCAATGTAACAAAAGGCTGGGGTGTTAAATTTGTCAGATTGCAGAAGTAGACAGTGTCTTCGCGTGTTAACCAGAGGGTGTCTTCCCATAAGGCTAGACCGGTCACGTCGACAAAGTCTTCCACCTGATGCGGGTTCAGAATTGTGGTGTTGTCACTGGTTGGTTCAATCTGCAGCAGATGCCCTTTGACAGCGTCAATGGCGATGAGCTTATTTCCGTTGAAGGCGATGCCGTGCAGTGCGGCAGCACCAATTGGTCTGATGGTTCGTCGCCAGGACGACTGGCTGAGCGGGAAAGCCGATGAAGCGAAAGTCATTTTACTCAATGGCTACAGTGGCAATTGGGAAATGGGCTGTAAAGAAAGCTGAGTCTTATCGTAAACGGGTTTATCAACAGTTGAAAAGTGATAGCGCTAATCTATGAATGTTTAGCGAACATGGCAGGTAACGGGAGTATACCCAAACCTGTAGGGGGTAACATTGGGCGCTTGGGCGGTGAGGGTGACTTCGCCCTTGTTGTTGAAGACCCACCCTTGGGCTGGCACGATCGCAACGGCAGCAGGGGGAGATGGTTGTGTGGCAGTGACATTCTCCGAGCGATGCTGATTCACCGTTGCCGCCGTCAGGCGAGCATCTTCCCAAACCGCATCACTGCTGAGCGCAACGCCCGGATTGGGAGGCAAGCCGCCGCGTCCGGTAACTATAAATTGACTGGCTGTTGTCCCCGACCCTGCCCCACAGCCCTGGGCAATCAGACCAGAAACATTAACGACCCCCGCTGGCAAGGCAATTAACCTAAGACTAGGGTTAATACTAAGTGTGCTGATGTTAACCACCCCATTTATCCCACCTCCTGTAGAACTGGCAGTGATGTCACTCTCTGGCGTGGGTTGTTCTCGGAACTGGGAGCCAAAGATGGTTTGGGCGGTGATTGCGACCTTACCTCCATTGCCCCTGAAGGCATTGGCACTGATGTCACTATTCTCTGAAGGGACAGCGATGATGAATGGGGTTTTAATAGTGATATTGCCGCCATTCCCACCAGCGCCTTCAGTGCCTGCAGTGGTGGATATCCGACTGTTGTTACGCAACAGCAATGAGTCTTGCGCCTGCAGCGTAATATCGCCACCTTGAGTTGATGCGGTTTCAGCTATGATCGCTCCAAGGTTATCCAGACGGATAGAGCCAGCTGCAACTTCTAGTTTGCCTGCATTCCCTGACCCTAAACTGCTCACAGTTACTTGAGCCCCATCCCGAACAATCAACTGCCCCGTGGCAATCGTCAAGGAACCCGCATCTCCAGTACCTCGACTCCGAGCAAACAAGCCACTGGTATTAAGAGGATTTGGTGCTGTTTCGCTTAGTTCCACGGAATCCGAGGCGGTAACAGACAAAGTCCCCCCCTTGCCCTGGCTAACCGTACCAGTACCAACTGTTACCTCTGCTCCATCCTGGACAATCAACTGCCGAGTGTTAATCGTCAAGGAACCCGCATTTCCGGTACCTAAAGTCTGAGTAAACAAGCCGCTAGGCAACTGACTAGGCGCTGAAGAAGTTCCGCTCAGTTTTACAAAATCTGAGGCGTTCACTTTCAACGTTCCCCCCTGCCCTTGGCCCCGAGTAGAAGCTGATACGTTTGCCCCATTCTGGACAATTAACTGTCTCGTTTCAATTGTCAAGTTCCCGGCCGCGCCTTCACCAAAAGTTTCAGTAGACAAAAAGCTGGGATTACCATCTGCATCAGATCCAATCACTTGCACAGAGTCAGAGGCACTCACCGCTAAAGTCCCCCCGGACCCCGCGCCCTGAGTAGAAGCTGTTACTTGTGATCCATCTTGGATAGTTAACTGCTCAGCCCCGATAGAGATTCCTCTGCCATTTTGACTCCCTCGGGTGCTTGCGAAAAGTAGTGACCTATCGGTAAGCGTGACATGCCTGCCCTGCACCTGAATACCACCGCCGCCCTCGCCACTGACATCGACTACAGCTCCATTGCTGAGTGATACATCTGCTCGCGCTACGTCATTAGGAAAGCTTAAGGGCAGGTTATTGCTATCAAGGTTCAGTCCTATCGTTCCTGCTCCAAGTATCCCTCCCAAAGCGATCTGACCACCTGAAGCTTGTAGAATCCCGCCATCTAGGTTTACATTGCCGCCCACCAACGCCAAGGTTTTACCTGGTTGCACTGCTAGACCAAAACCTTGCGGAGCACTGCGACCGAACCCCTGCACCAAAATATCTCCCGCACTCCCCCCAAATTGCAGACCAATGGGAACACTCACGGTCAGCAGGGGTGTATCTTGGGGAGCAGTTGCACTGAACTGAGTACCATCGGCAAACTTGATTCCCCTAGCCGTACTAGCCACAAACGAACCACCCACACCTAGTGTGGCATTTGGCCCAAAGATGATCCCGTTGGGATTAATCAGAAATAAATTGGCATTAGAAGCGGCAAAATTGCCGTCGATAATCCCGAGTGTACCCCGAATCTCAGAGCGGTTTCTACCCGTCACCCTGGCCACAATATTCTGAATATTAGTGCTGGGACTCAAGAAAAAGGCTCCTCGTCCTTCACTGACGTTGAGTTCCAGAAAACTGTGGAACAGATTGGTGCCGCGAGTTGCTCCACCTGTGAGCAGTTCAACAGGATCACCACCGTAATTGGGTACAACACGAGAACTTTCAGATCCTAGGGTGCGATCAGGAATGATGACGCTCTGGGCAAAGGCGCAATTTGCATTAGAGGAGGAGATCGCCCCACTAATTGCTAAACAACTTGCTAGCCCTAGGTTCCAACACCAACCTTTCCAGCTTTGAGCCATATTTCCCTCTCTTATCAAAAACCAGCAGTTGAGTGGACTACAGCCAACTGCTGATTAGGATAAACAAAAAGCAGATGATCGGATAGCTACAGTAGTTACGGCACCTGTTTTTCCCCTGCAGGTAGATTACGCTGCAGCGGCTGTGTTGAGCCTGGATTAGGCTGCTGCAACTGCTGTATTGCCTCTGGAGCAAGCCGCTGCAGCTGCTGTATTGCCTTTGGATCACCCTGCCGCAGCTTCTGTATTGCCCCTGGATCTTCCTGCCGCATCTGCTGTATTGCATCTGGATAATTCCGCTCCAGCTGCTGCATTTCTGCTGGTGCTATAGGACGTGTATTAGGCGGATTTTGAGGCCATCCTGTATTTCCTGGGTTACATGGCCATCCGGGGATACACCCCGCAAAGGCGTACTCACCAAAGCAGGCGATCGCCCCACCAATTCCTAAAAAACTCACTAGCACTAAGTGCCAGAAGCAATAGCTCCTACTTTGACTCATTCGGTTGAACTTCATTACGCCTACTCCTAGGGTGAATCCGGCAAATTTGGTTTTTGTTGCCAAGCTAAAACTACGAACCTCGATATATAAAATTTCAGTTCCAGAGCCAGTAATTATGCTGTAAATTACAAAACTTTATGTTATTCAGAACATTAATAAATGCAGGCATGACCCTGTACTGGTTGTTAGGCATGGGAGAAAATTACCATCAGCACTACCAGCACACCTAACCCGGAGGCCAAAATTGCCAATGCATCCAATGCTTGTTGAGTATTGTTGCCTCTTGCCTCTGAATTATGTACCTTAGAACGCTACATCTGCGACAGTTTCGTAACTACCAGGATCAGCGGGTTGACTTTCTAGCTCCGAAAACGATTTTGGTGGGTAATAACGCTCAGGGGAAGTCGAATCTGTTGGAGGCGGTGGAGTTGCTGGCGACACTGCGATCGCACCGAATGACGCGCGATCGCGATTTGGTGCGGGAAGCGGAACCCGTCGGACAAATCAATGCTACTATTGAGCGACAAACCGGCCTAAGTGACTTATCCTTAACGCTGCGCCGCAATGGACGCCGCACTGTTGCCCTCAATAGCGAGTCCCTCCGTCGTCAACTAGACTTTCTAGGCGTCCTCAATGTGGTGCAGTTTTCTAGCTTGGATTTAGAGCTGGTGCGAGGGGGACCCGAGCAACGCCGGAATTGGGTCGATACGCTGTTAATTCAGCTCGAACCAGTCTATGCTTATATTTTGCAGCAGTATAACCAGGTGTTGCGGCAACGCAATGCTTTTTTGAAAAGGAGTCAGGAGTCAGAATTCAGGAGTCAAAATTCAGAGTTGGCTGTTTGGGATGCTCAACTGGCGACTACAGGCACGAGGGTTATCAGGCGTCGTGCAAGAGCCATAGAGCGACTGGCTCCCATCGCCCAGGCTTGGCACGCCAGCATCAGTGGCAGTACAGAAATTCTGCAAGTCAAGTATGCACCTAATGTCCCGTTGGAGCAAAATAATCCAGAAGGGGTGCAGCGAGCTTTTTTAGAAAAAATTCAACACAGAGCAGTTGCGGAACAGCACCAAGGCACCACTCTCGTCGGTCCCCACCGGGACGAAATTGAGTTAACGATCAACCAGACGCCTGCTCGTCAATATGGCTCTCAAGGTCAACAGCGCACCCTGGTATTGGCGCTGAAGCTGGCAGAGCTAAAACTGATTGAACAAGTCATTGGGGAGCCACCGCTATTGCTTCTCGACGATGTGTTAGCCGAACTAGACCCATCCCGCCAAAATCAACTGCTAGATGCGATTCAAGACCGGTTTCAGACTCTGATCACTACCACTCATTTAGGTTCGTTTGATTCCCAGTGGCTGAAGGCATCCCAAATCCTCTCGGTTCAGGCGGGACAAATATCACCCAACTAGCGACGTTTCTCTAATTTTTTAAAAACCGTGAGAACCAACAAAGATAGGAAAGCGCCAATTAATCCCATCTGCCACAACCCACAGCCAGCGGCAATCCCTAAGGCAGCACAAACCCAAATGGCGGCAGCAGAGGTGAGTCCTTGAATATTCGCTAGCCTCAATTCTTGCTGAGATTCGCGCACGATTTCTCCAGCACCTAGAAATCCCACGCCAGCTGTAATACCTTGAATCACCCGGCTGACAGCAGCCTCACGGCTTTCTTGAGCTGTAGCTATCAGGAGGGGTACGAGAACAAAAAAGGCCGAGCCAAAACTCACCAGCATATGGGTTCTTAAACCAGCTGGTTTGTGGCTAAGTTGGCGCTCCAAGCCTATAATCGCTCCAATCACCAGGGCGAGACATAGCCTGAAGGTTATGCCCAACCAATCATTTGGGGAAAGTGATAAAGTGCTTGACAATGCCTGAACCTACTTATGCTGCTATCGCTCGTGCAGAACAAGGCGCTGAATGAGCAGAAGCCACTCGCCATCAGATGGGGATTGACTAATAGTCATCCTTTGGGAAATCTGTCTTGGTTGTTTACGGATAAGTAGCCTTCGCTTCTCCTTGATATAACTGCCAGACTCACTCGTTTCATAATCCAGTACAAGCCTGCAACCACTACAAAGGTTAAAGCAATAATCACGTGCGGACGTCTACCGGCTAAATCTTCTACCACAGTAGTAGCCAAGGCGTCTGGTTGAGTAATAAAATCCCAACTGTTGAACCGTAAGAATCGCCCTAAATATATACCAACTGCGCTAAGGACATGGGTGATCAACTCAGCTCCCAGAACCCATTTTCCCAGCCCTAGCCGGTTCAAGTAGTAACCCAGGTTAATTAAAGACAGAACATACGCTTCAAAACCAGCTATAGTGTATAGCAGATACACAGGAATTACAACCAGAGTCAGCATCCACACCGAGTTAATTGTGCGGATATCCTCGATCAGGTGAATCACATCGGTCAAAACATAAGGCGCATTGGGTAAGAAAGCGAAGAAAACCACGAATCCGAACCACCACAACGCATTGCGCGATCGCTTTTTACGAAACAGCCAAACACTCAAAGCCAAAGGCACAAAAGCCAGAAACAGATTCCAACTCATCCAGCGACTATTGCTCAGCACAACCTGCCAGACTTTGGCTATCAAGGTAATCAGTTCCGCTTTCATCGGGGCTTCCTCACCAAACAGGTCAATGGATCGTGGTTCAACGTAGAGCGTGTTGATCCACTAGTATAGCCACGACATCATCAATGCAAATGGGGACGCCATCGGTAGCATCCCCATAATGTTTTATGCACTAAAGCTGACTCAGATAGGAAACCGGGGCTTAAACCCCAACTGAATTTAGTTGTAGTAGTTGATTTCTGCTTCCAACTGGCGAACCAAGGTTTCGTCCCCTTTCGCTCTGGCTACTTCTAGGCGATGCTGTATGCTTTTTTGAATACTAACGCGATGGGTTTCAGCTGCTGTTTTCAAGCGTTGTTGCATATTTCTGTTCATTGTGGACATTTTTATTCTCCAGGCGCTTTTGTCTTGTATTTATAACATAACAGATATTCCGTAGCAATGGCTACAGAATTAGATAGAATATTTAGTGTAATAAAGGGCGTGGGTTTATATCGTGAGATAGATGGGTCAAAACAGAATTCTGACTCTTCTAAGTGATTTTGGCCTGAGCGATGTCTATGTGGGGGTAATGAAGGGAGCGATCGCCCAAATCAACTGCTCTGTAAATGTGGTGGATCTGACGCACCAGATTCCTTCCCAAAACATTGCGGCGGCTCGGTTTTGTCTAATGAATGCCTACCCCTATTTCCCAGGTGGGACAGTTCATGTCGCTGTAGTCGATCCAGGTGTGGGCAGTACCAGACGAGCAGTGGCAGTGGAATTTACAGATGGGTTCTTGGTGGGGCCAGATAATGGGCTATTCAGTGGGGTGCTGAGTCGGGAGAGTGCAATTGCATCTGTCGAACTGACAAACCCCGATTATTGGAGAACCCCCGAACCCAGTACCACTTTCCACGGACGTGACATTTTTGCCCCAGTGGGGGCGCATCTTGCCAGCGGTGTTGCTCTAAAACAGCTGGGACGATCAATTGATCCAGCTACCTTAGTTCAGCTAGCTATACCTAAGTGCACTCAAACAGATATCGGTGTCTTAGGTTGCATTCAGTATGTCGATCACTTCGGCAACTTAATTACAAATATTCCAGGTACTTACGTGCAAGACCTCACCTGGTCTGTCCAAGCAGCTGAACTAACTATAATAAGTAATAAAACTTACACTGACAACCCATCTGGTAGTCCTGTAGCTTTGGTTGGTAGTCATGGCTGGGTGGAAATTGCCGTCAATGGCGGCAACGCCCAAACCCAACTACAGCTGGACTGGGGAGATGAAGTGCAGGTTGTGCTGGCTTAAATAACTCTACAGCAAATAATTGGAGCAAACTATGACTCAGCTCAAGCAGTCTGAACCGGCGGTTTACCAAGGTCAGTTTGGGGAATTTACGATTACCGAGAGCGATCGCACGGGTGTGATCATCTACCGCACCGGCTTGATGGTGGCTGCCCTCAGCTTTGCCATAGGCAGCGCTCTGGTACTGCTGGACAAAACCGGCGTTGATTTGCAGGCACTGACTCCCCTAATTGCCTGTTTCTGTCTAGCTTTAGGCGTCAGCCTAGTCATGATTCATATTTATCTAGCCGTGCTACACCGGCTAATTCAGGCTTTTTGGGCGATCGGCAGCATGGCGGCAGTCGCGTTGGCACTTTCTAGTAGTGAGCCTCTGGCTCTAACCGTTTACAACCACCCAGCTGCACTGTTTGGGGTAGGCTTCATCTTCGCGGCTTTGAACGGGATTTATTTCAAAGAGGCATTTTGCTTCAACCGGCTAGAAACGAAACTCCTCACACCTCTAGTGCCGATTCTGCTACTAGGACATCTGGTGGGCGTCTTGTCAGTCGAGTCGGAACGGGCAATGCTCGGCGTTTGGGCTGTTTTATTTATCGTGTTTGCACTCCGCAAGGTGACACAACCGATTCCACCCGACATTGGAGATAAGTCTGTTTTTGCCTATTTGAAGGAACAGCGTTCAGCGAGGGCATAAAGAACCCTGGGCGAGTAATTAATAGGAGCGCGCTTAAGCGAAAGCGCGCTCTCATTGTATCTGGGAGGCGAACTTGCTTCGCTTTTCTCCTCCGTTCCTTGTTGTCTGACTGTTCCCAAACTTTTAATTACCTAGCCTCACAAGCTTATCCAACAAGTTTTTCATTTCTTCTAAAGAATTAGCGTCTATTGCATGGTCGAATTCTTCAGCGATTTCGAGCAGCTTGGATTGATACAGTTTTTGCGAAAAAGTCATAGGAGTGACACATTTTATCTGCTGAAATGCCACTTGATTATTAGCTCTAGCATTTATAGAGCAGCTAGCTGCTGCATCTGGTAGCTGGGCGTCAGCGTAGCCTAAGTCCTGACTCACTACTTGCTTATGCTTAATATGATTTGGTTTCATGATTTTTGTACTAAACGCTACATTATCAATAATACCTCGCTAGATAGATGAAAACAAGAAATTATGCTTAATTCCGACGAAGAAGCTTTGAGCCCGAATGTAGTATCAGCAAGCATGAGGAGGGGTAATTGGTAGAAGAACGCGCTTTTTGGCTGGCGTGATCGCAAATTACTGGAATTGGCCCAATTTTGCTCAGACGCTTGCAACAGCACTTTGGGAGACTAGGGGAAGCTTGGGAAGCTAGCCCAGCGACTCTTTTGCAAGTGGAAGGGTTTGGACCTCAGACGCTTCAAGCGGTAGCAGCGGGGCGATCGCGGATTCATCCTAAACAACTCCTCCAGCAGCACGAGCAGGAAAACCCCCATTTCTGGACACCAGACGAAACCGACTATCCCCGCTTGCTGCTAGAGATCTCCAGTCCACCCCCAGTCCTGTACTATCGCGGTGAAGTTCAACCCCAAGAAAATCAAGGCGTTACACCACTTGTTGGCATTGTCGGTACCCGCAATCCCTCGGAGTATGGCAGACGTTGGACTCGCAAAATTAGTGCGGCTTTGGCCCGAAATGGTTTTACAATTGTTTCTGGCTTAGCAGATGGAATTGACACGGAAGCCCATCGTAGTTGTTTAGAAGCTGGTGGACGGACACTGGCAGTTTTAGGAACTGGTGTGGATGTAGTCTATCCCCCCCAGAATCGGGGTCTTTATAAACAAATTCTGAACCAGGGGCTAGTCCTGAGTGAATATCCAGCTAAAACGCCACCGGATCGTACCCACTTTCCCCCCCGGAATCGGATTATTGCTGGTTTGAGCCGTGCAGTGGTGGTGATGGAAGCTCCCACAAGAGCGGGTGCTTTGATTACAGCGCGCTTTGCTAATGATTTTTGTCGGGATGTTTATGTCCTACCTGGAACGCTAGATAATCCGCGTTCGCTCGGTTGTCTGGAACTATTGAGCAAAGGAGCGGAGGTGATTCTGAGTGAAGGTCATCTGTTGGAAATGCTAGGAGCAATGCCACAACTCGACCCAGTTGAGCCGCCACAGTTAGTGGAGCAGCAGGCGTTGCCGAATTTGTCAGCAGAACTCAAGCAGGTGTTGGAAGCGATCGCCCTGGATTCTATGCCCTTTGACTTGATTGTGCAACAAACTGGCATGGCTGCTGGATCAGTTTCCAGTGCGCTGTTGCAGTTAGAACTAATGGGCTTGGTGTCCCAACTGCCAGGGATGCGGTATCAACGATGCTAATAATTCGCGGTTGAGCGACTAGACGAAGTGTCTGACTAAAATGATAAATAACTTGGCTGGGATAAAGAGGCAGTTAGAGGATAGCCTACAGTTCGGCTTCCCAAGTAGGCTGCTTCTTTGGCTCTGGACTTATTATACCAACTAATTAGCTAAAATTAATAGCTAGTTCATAAAAAAATGAAGCTATCTAGGAAACAGGTAGCTTGAGTCTATGGAGTTTAGGCAATGCCTGTAATTTGTCGGCTACGAAAACTAATGTACGATAGGGAACTTAAGCAGTTTGAGGTGGCAGTAGCCACGAAACTGAGTCCGACGATCATTGGGAACTTGTATCACAATCAGTTTCAGCGAATCGATTGCAAGACAGCGGAGAAGTTATGTCGTTACTTCGGTTGCCAGTTGGGTGACTTGTTTGAGGTTAGTGATATGCGAGAAACTACCCGGAAGGACACAGCCAGCAAACCGATTGAGTATACGCCAGAACCAAAGTTGTCGCCAGGATGACAGCTTTAGATCAAATCAACCTGCTGCGAACAGGGTTAGGGAGCGATGCCAGCTGGCGATGGAATGTACTGATGCTGGCTACAAATCACCAGCGAGAAAAGTTTCTAACTCCGGTACATTCACCCATCTGCCCGATTCGTGAGAAGTTTGGGTAAGATCCATTAGCAGTTGAGAGTAAACACCTTCCCGCAATGAGGGTGCGATCGCCTCCCTCTGGTCAATTCCTTGCACCCACCGATCTACCACCCTGATAAACGGTGCTATGCGACCATCGGTATAGGTTTGGGAAAAAGCCAGACGCTTTGGAATTTCTACCTCAATCTGGGGTTGACCAGCTAGATTAGCCCAGACGCCAAAACCATGTACGTAATCTTTCTGATTGTTACTGCCCAAGACTAACGTGCCGCGATCGCCGTAAACCTCCACCCAATGCGGACGGGGTGCATGAACAGCAGCACTGATGCAAACCTGACAGGGCGTCCCATCCGCTAGCTCCAGCATCAGCATACAGGTGTCATCCGCATCTACAGGCTTCATTTCACCCGTGGCTGGATCAGGTCGAGTGGGGATGGCGGTACTCAAACGTGCTCCCAATCGCCTCACTGGGCCAAACAGCCAGCTGATATAATCAAAGGCATGGGAACCCAAGGCTCCCAGTGCGCCCCCGCCCTGGGATGAGCGAGAATACCAGTTCCAAGGGCGTGAGGCATCGGCACGACTTGAGACTAACCAATCAATTTTAATCAAGCGCTTCTGCCCCACATAGCCCTCGGATAGCAGTTCGGCTAGATGCTGCCATGCGGGCACATAGCGAAATTCAAAGTCCAGTGTGGCAATGACTCCCAACGCTTGGGCTAGCTGGTACAGCTCCCGTGCCTCAGCAGCACAGAGGGCAGTCGGTTTTTCTAGTAATAGATGCTTCCCGGCTTGCAGCACCGTCTTTGCCATCTCATAGTGCAGAAACGGCGGCGTCGAGATGCTGACCGCTTGCACCTGGGGCAGTGCAACAAGGTCTTCAATCGTGTTACAAGCGTGGTGAATGTTATGGGCGTCGGCGATCGCTTTCGCCTGATCTAAGTTCCGGTTATAAACAGCTACAACCTGGGTACGAGGGTGAGCCTGGAATCCTGGGATATGAACTTTCTGACCAAATCCAGTTCCCACCACTGCCACGCCAATAACCGGCAACTGGGCAGCTGTTTTCTCGTAGTCAGGTTCAACCTGTGAAGAAGACGACATAAACTGACTATTAGTGCATCCACGCTTATTATTTTCCATGAATTTTCTCAAGTTACGGTTTCAAATTCAAACGATTACGACTTGGCTTTGTTCATGGCGGCGTCTTACTTCCAGCTGCCTGTTGATGCTGGGTTGCCTGTTTCTACTCGGTATGCCACCAGCTCTAGCGAGTCTCAATGACGACCACTTTGATGGCAACATCTTTGTCCTATACACTGGCAATGGTTCCCTGGTACCACCCAAGGTGAAGCTGGCATCATCGCTGGAAAGTGATAAGCCGACGCTGCTGGTGTTCTACGTGGACGACAGCAGAGATTGCAAAAAATATGCCACGGTAGTTTCGCGGTTGCAAGCGTTCTATGGTCGAGCGGCAGATTTCATTGCCATCAATGTGGATACTATGTTGCCCAAATCTACCTATGCACCCACCGAACCGGGCTATTACTACGAAGGCGTTGTCCCCCAACTCCTCGTGTTCAATCAGTCGGGTAAGGTTGTGCTGAACAAAAAGGGCCAGGTGCCGTATGAGCAGGTAGACGATACCTTACGGGAGGTGTTTGATCTGTTGCCCCGCTCGGAGTCGGTGGAGTTGAAGCGGCGAGCTGTAAATGAGATTAACACCGAGTTAACCAAGTAAAAGAAGGCAGGGGGGCAGGAGCCCCCCTGCCCCTCTGCCTCTTCTTATGTGCCAATTGAGAAGCTGGAATGTGGTTCTATGCATCTGCCGATAGCAGTAGCCACACTAAGGCTAGAAAGGTTGCCGCAGTTTCTAGTCTAAGAGCCGACTGCTCGGAGCTTTAGACCACAAGGTGTGGCAATTGAACATAGATTGAGTGGCAGTGGGGAGAGAAAAGCGATGCTTGAGAAAATAATATTAGCAGTTACGATGACATTTTCCCTCAATTTGTTTTTGGCAGTTCGCTTACCTTCTACAACCCAAACCGCTTCTAGTTCTCCCCACTTGGTAGAGACTACAACCACGCTGGTAAGGCTGTTGAAGGAATAACATATATTTATTTGGTTTATGAAGAATTATTTTTTTGCTAACTCCAAAGCACTGAGAGCAGCCTGAACTAAGTTATAGAAATGTGGTTTAGACAGATCAACCTCTATCGCGTCTTCACGCTTGCTACCCAGTAGACCAGTATTTTTTCCTAGCTCGATAGCTAGAACTTTGGCCTCAGGATTTTTAATTCTTAACTCTGGCAAAGAATCTGTTTTAAAAATGCCACAGGTGTAGTGGCGCTGTTCGTAGGTGAACGCAGCCTTCAAGGGGACAGATGTTGAAGGAAAAAGCAGGAGAGGCTGGGTTGGGAGTCTCACGCCCACTAACTCCAGCTCAATGGTGGTGTTGCCATTCCAGCTGTTTTCTCGTAGTCGGTAGGAGATATCGACTCGCGGCGGTAGGGGAAAGTAGTCGCCCGCCTTTCTCCAAGCGATGGCTTTAAGTTTGAACGGCACAGTCCCGGTGTCTTGGGAAAGTGTCAATTTCAGGTGGCCTTTACCAACGATTTTTTGCTCAACTACCTGGACATTGGGTGTCCAAAATACCGGATCTGGGTTTTCGATACCGCACGGATGGAGGACATCCAGTTGTTGGTAGAGGTGGTGATTAATTTGATTCAGGTTTGCCTGGGCATCAATTTTTAGCAGCGGCTTGAGGTGTTCTGGTTGGAGGCACTGGTGGGCAAAGAGGCTAAGGCGCGAGCGCAAGGCATCCAAATTCCCAGTTGGCAATGAAAAGCCCGCAGCTGCTTTGTGTCCGCCAAATTTTCTCAGCACACCCTGACAAAACTCCAAAGCTTCAAATACATGAAACTCCGGAATCCCTCGCGCTGAGCCGCGAATGAGTTGCTCATCTTCATAAGTGCCGATGAACACGGGGACGCCATAGCGTTCTACCAAGCGGGAGCCAACAATACCAATGACACCGTGATGCCAGTTGGGTTGGACAATAACTAATACCCGCTCTTGCTGTAAGTCCAGCTGGCTCTGCTCAACCCAGGCAACAGCTTCTTGTTCGATCTGCTCACAGAGTTGCTGGCGGCTTTGGTTAATTTCTTCGCACTGCTTTGCCCGTTCCAGCGCCACCCCCATGTCATCTGTAGTCAGCAATTCAATCACAATCTGGGGGTCAGCAATACGCCCTATAGCATTAATTCGGGGACCAAGCCGAAAGCCAATGTCCTCCGGCTTCAAACTTGGGATTTTCGCTCTGCTCCCCTCTCCCCCTGCTCCGGGCGGGCACAAGGCACCACCCCTACTCCTCTGCCCCTCTGCCTCCCCTCTCCCCTCCAACCCCGCCACCTCGATTAACGCCTTTACCCCAGCCAGCTGGGACTGGGGCAGCTGACGCAAGCCGCGTTTGACCCAGCGCCGGTTGACGCCAGTCAAGGGGGCTAGGTCGGCAATGGTTCCCAGTGTAAATAGTTCTAGTAAGGGCTTCACCAATCCTTTAGCCTGACCAAGCTGTTGCGCCAGAGACACTGCGAGGATGTAAGCAACTCCCACACCCGCAAGACCTCGGTAGGGGGATGATTCTGGAATCAGCTTGGGGTTGAGGATTGCATCAGCGCATGGCAGCTGTTGTGGAAGTTCGTGGTGATCGGTGACGATGACTTTTAGACCTAACTGTTTAGCTCTAGCAATAGGTTCAACCGCTGAAATGCCGTTATCTACCGTCAGAATCAGCTGAACGCCTTCCCGGTGAAATTCTTCGACAATTCGTACATTTATGCCGTAGCCGTCTTTCATGCGGCTGGGAATCGCGTAATCAACATCAGCGCCCAACCACCGGAGCGATCGCAGCAGTAGAGCCGTACTGGTCATGCCATCGGCGTCGTAGTCACCACAAATGGCTATTTTTTGTTGGGATGCGATCGCCTCCGTCAACAACTCCAAACTGATTGCCAGAGCCGGAAATTCCTCAAGGGGTGAAGGCAAGACCTGGGATTCTGGATCTAAAAATGCTTGCGCTTGTTCTAGCGTTTCAATGCCCCGGTTAACCAGCAGCTGGCTGATTATAGGTGAGAGTTGAGTAGCTTGAGCTAGCTCCATAGCCCATTCGGTGTTGTCTGGGTATATCTGCCATCGCTGATTTGGCAACCGCCGAGGGCAACTAGGCAATTCAGGACTGGATCGGTCTAGCACGGTGATTCAAGCAATTTGGCTCAGATCATCCTATCAGTAACAGCTGGTACAAGTTTAGATGCGATAAAACCAGCTTACGGCGGAATTAGAGGTAATACCTAACAGTGGTAACAACTCGACTCTTCTCAGCACGTAAGGCTCTCTTCAAGAAAAAGGCTGTTTGATTGTGCAAAAGACCCTCCCACCAGTTACGCGTCACAAAAGCCGTAATAATTATCGTTGACAAAACGCCAGGATGATGCTCTTCATAGTCATGAATAAATTTACAAATCGGAGATATCAAAGAGCGATAGGGCGATTCCAAAATCACCAAAGGAATATCTGACTCTAGCTCTTGCCACTGTTGTTGCAGTTTCTCTCGGTCTGTAGTACCAATATCGACATGGATTGCAACAATCTCATCCGCAATGCTGCGTGCATAATCAAGTGCTTCTACCGTTCCCTTATGTAGTTGGCCTACTACAACCACTGCTGGGTGGGTTACGACTTCCACTTTAGGTCTAGGAATGTAACCTCTAGGCCCTATGTCCTTGATACTGACCTGATCTGCCACAAATTGATAGTGACGATGAATGGCTCGGAATAGGAACACCAACAAAGGAATTGCTACTACGACTATCCAGGCTCCCGCCACGAACTTTGTCTCTAAGATCACGAGCAGAACGACTGCCGTAGTAATGGTTCCCAAGCCATTCATAAAGGCTCTGGGCTGCCAACCCGATCCACGTTCTTTAAACCAGTGGCGTACCATCCCAGCTTGGGAGAGGGTAAAGGAAGTGAACACACCTACGGCGTAGAGGGAAATCAGCCGGTCAACACTGCCTCCGAAGATAATGATCAAGGCAGCACCAAAGACGCTGAGTAAGATAATACCATTGGAGAAGACTAAGCGATCGCCCAACATTGCTAATTGCCGGGGCATATACCCGTCACGAGCCAAGAGAGAAGAAAGCCTGGGAAAGTCCGCATAGCTGGTATTTGCGGCTAAAATTAAGATCAACAGGGTGGCAAATTGGAGATAGTAGTATAACGGCCCATCGCCGAAAATATTGTGCCCCAACTGAGAAAGCACGGTTTGTTGACCTGTGGGATCTGGAACAATTTTATATTCATTGGCTAGGTGAGTGATGCCTAAAAACATTGTTCCTAGAATTAGACCCATGTAGAGCATTGTGGTGCGGGCATTTTTCCACTCTGGTGGCTTAAAGGCTGGAACGCCATTCGATATGGCTTCTACCCCAGTGAGCGCTGTACAACCTTGAGAAAATGCCCTCAAAATCAAAAATATACCAAGTGGTTCTGCTGCTGCCTGGTGGAAGGCGGGAGGGCTCGCATGTATTTGTCCAGTAGCCTGGTGATAAAAACCAACGGCAATTAGGATAAAAGCACTGAGAATAAAGGCATAAGTCGGCACCATAAAGATCTGGCCCGATTCCCGTAAACCTCTCATATTCGCCAGCATGATTAAGAAAATAAACACCAAGCAAATGGAAACCTTGAACGGTAGCAGTTGTGGAACCGCTGAGTTTAGGGCATCTACCCCAGAAGCGATACTCACGGTCACTGTCAGCACATAGTCGATCATCAGCGAAGCGCCTGCCACAAGACCTGGATAGACGCCCAAGTTATCATAGGCCACAATGTAGGCTCCGCCGCCATTGGGATAGGCACGGATGGTTTGTTGATAGGAAAAGGTGATTATTACTAGCAGCAGCGCGATCGCTCCTGCAATCCATATAGAACTATCGAGAACAGCTGCGCTCCCTGTGAGCACCAAAACCTTTAGAATCTCCTCGGTTGCGTACGCAACAGATGAGAGCGCATCGGAGGAAAGAACCGCCAAGGCGGCGAAGTTGCTCAATCGTTCGTGAGAACTAGCACTCGTCGGTAACGATTTACCGATTAAAAATTCCTTAAGCCGAGAAGACGATGTCATATCAAGTCCATCTGTACTTGTTTTTCCTGCCACTCAGTCGGATGATTCACTATCCATCGAGCAATTTTACTGATATTTTGGCAGATTTAGCATCGATTCTCTCATACTATCGAAATGGACTTAGGCGGCGGCAGGATTAATTTGAAGATGAGGTGTTTCTACAACTAGTCCGTCAAACGATTTGTGCGGAATTAGAGGTAATACCTAACAGTAGTAACAACTCGACTTTTCTCAGCACGTAAGGCTCTCTTCCATAAAAATGCCATTTGATTGTGCAAAAGACCCTCCCACCAGTTACGCGGCTCAGTTGGCTAATAAACTAAGCACCGAGCAATTGACACTGAAGTTTTGGCAGATTCAGCACCACTTGACTGTAATTTTTATAGCAAACGCAGTTGACCATCTTGATTAACCACCGACAAATGGCTCTGCTGACCTGCACCTACTGCCGGTTCCTCCTTAATGCTAGATGAGTCGAGCCACACTTGGGCCTCATTTGATAGCAACTTGTGCGCTGCCTCCAGCATTGGAGCTGCTATGTCTTTGAGGTCTTCTCGATTGTCCAAGTAGGTTTTCAACGCTTGCATTGGATCGATGCTGCTACTGGCTTGCAATTCTGGCAAGCGCGGTCGAGCCAGTTGGCTGACTAATTCCGGCTGAATTGTGTAGTTGTGGGCATGACTCAAAGCGCGGTGCAGCGACGCTGTATCAATCTGATCTAACTGTTCAGAGCGGATTTTGTAAATCAGCCGCACCACAGCATCTTGAATGTCCTTTTTCTCAATCGCTTTGTGCAACGCCGCTTGCGGATCAGTGGCACCAGACAAATCCACCTCTATAGTGCAGAAAGTTCGGACTGGGAGGGGACAAAATTCCCACCGAGCGCTACCTCGCTCTAGCTGAATCATGATAAAGCCTTTGTCTTCCTTTTCCTCACTGAAATCAACCCGCTCAATGCTGCCAGGGTAGATGATCGGGGGGTCGTTAGACTTGTTGAGGTTTTGGTGGCGGTGGACGTGGCCTAATGCCACATAATCAAAGCAGGGTCGGATCAGCAATGACAGCGGAATCGTGAAGCCTTTGCCTACTGCTAGGAAACGCTCGGCTCCCAAGTTAGCATTATCGGTCATCAAGTGGCCCAGGAGGATGGTTGGCACCTCGGGCTTGAGGCGGCGGATTTCGCCTTCTAAGGCGACTGTCAGGCGTTCAATCAACACTTGGTTAACTTCAGCCAGCGATAGTCCTTCGGTTTCCGGGCGGGTTAGCAACGTGGAGCGGGTGAGCCAAGGGAGCGTGATGATCTGGACGGGGCCATTTTGGGTTTGGATGTGGTGGGTAGTAAGGCGATCGCCCACGACAAACCCCGGTACCCCCAACGTGCGATAAATACACAAACTCGCACCCCCCTGCCCCTGGGAATGCTGGTCGTGGTTGCCTACCAGCAACACCGTGGGAATTTGGGCATCTACCAGACGGCGAAACTGGCTGGCAAAGGCTTCCTGCACGAATGGCGGCGGTGTGGCATCAGGAAAGGCATCGCCGCCAAATAAGACGAGATCAACTGGATCTGCGATCGCTCGGTCAATACACCGCGATAGTGTTCTGACAAAATCCTCTAGCCGTGTATTCAGACCGGTTTCTGGATTAATCCGTCCGTGGGAAAAACCACTACCTAGATGGATATCCGATAGGTGCAAGATTTTAATCATTATTTGTCTTCACAAAAGTCTATTTAACTAGGCAGGCACTTTAGTTTGAGTTGCAGTTCCCATTTGAAACGGCGTAACATGTTATTCCAAAAATCATAAACTAATTTTAGCTATGACAAGAGAAACTCAGATAATAGTGAGAGTAAGACCAGAAGAAAAGCAGCGCCTTCATGCAGAAGCCCAAAGGCGTGGTGTGTCAATGTCTGAAGTGATTCGAGACTATATCAAGCGGCTGCCCAAGCAATAAGCTGGTAGAAATTGTCAGGATATGTCAGGATTTTTGATATACTTTAGAATGAAAAGACTGTCCCTTTTCGCTCTTGGGGGCAGAACATTTCTGAAGCTAATTCTGCTGTAATGTACATCAGCGTTTTATCACTTACATGAGGCCAAGCAATCTGTGCTCAAAGCTGTAATTTTTGACATCGACGGAACATTGGTTGATACTGTTGACTTTCACGCGCAGTCATGGCATAGAACCTTTGAACACTTTGGTCACCAGATTCCTTATGAGCAGATACGCCCTCAGATCGGTAAAGGGAGTGACCAGTTGATGCCGGTATTTTTCTCACTTGAAGAACTCAATAAATCAGATGATGATTCTAGCCCCACTTTCGGTGAACGTATGCGAGACTACCGCAGGGAACTTTACAAGCGTGAATATCATCCCCGTGTAAAAGCTTTTCCCATGGTGCGTGAGCTCTTCCAACGAGTCAAGGCAGACGGCAAACGCATCGCTCTCGCTTCCTCTGCTACAAAGGACGATGTGGCAACCTACAAACAGATCATGAATGTTGGAGATCTGGTTGATGCTGCAACTACCACATCGGAAACCAAAGCGTCTAAGCCAGAGCCGGATATCTTCCTAGTCACGCTGGATAAGTTAAGCGACATTGCTCCCCAGGAGGCCATTGTTGTCGGCGATACGCCCTATGATGCTATTGCTGCAAGCAAGGCAAACCTGCAGACAATCGGTTTACTTTGTGGTGCGTTCCCTGAAGAAAGCCTACTTAAGGCAGGTTGCATTGCGGTCTACCAAGATCCGGCCGCTCTGCTGGCACACTACGACGAGTCTCCACTGGGAAACCCTAACTATCGTAGCATCAATTGAGATCTTAATGCCACAATTAAAAAGCGTACAGGTTCTGTGGGGAGCCTGAGTCGCAGCCAAGACATGTTGTGTAATGTGGTATGATCAACGTACTAAGTTCTCAGATCCGTCGATATATGAAGCTGCTCGCGGTTTATCTTGTTGCGGCAGCAATAATCTGGCTGGCGGGTGCCACAGATGCAGAGGCTAACTCAAAAGCCTCGGAAATTACGGTGTATCGTAATCCATCCTGTAGTTGCTGCGGTGGCTGGATAGCTCATTTGACTGCCCAAGGATTCCAACCCAGGAACGTCTTAACATCCGACATGAATGCTCTTAAAGAGCAATACGGTGTGCCAAATGATTTAGCATCCTGCCACACAGCAGTGATCAACGGATATGTCATTGAAGGACACGTTCCTGCCAATGATATAAAACGCCTGATAGCAGAAAAATTAGATGTGGCGGGTATTGCTGTTCCTGGAATGCCGATTGGTACACCCGGTATGGAGTCTGGAAATGTTCAAGAACCTTTCACCGTTTTCTCGTTTGATGAACAAGGAAACGCAGAAGCCTTCAACCACCATTCGTTTTAGGTGACATCTCCTACACCAACCGCAAGCGGTATGGTGTATGCTTCCCAATCTCACGATTAGGAGTTTCCTGGTTACTTCCTTTCGGTTTTGCACCCACTACCTAGATGCATAGTTTCCCATACATCCCCGACGCTCTGATTGCCCAGGCAGTTTCCTTTCCCGCGCGAGGCTAGCGGTACTAATTGGTTTGTTGAACATACCAAGCATTTTGCTGGCTCTAGGGGTTTAGCGGTGCAGCTTTTTCCAGCTAGCTTTGCGAACCCCAGTACCTAAATGCAGTTGATATGGAAACATATTCTCAAAACTGTTGCGCGCTGTCAACCCCGTCCGCGATTCATCCCAACGCCAAACGTATCGCTCCGATGATTATGCTCAGGCTACGCCTTCCATAATCCTCTCGTCGCTCACGTTATGGCGTGGGTCTTCTCGCGGTTGAAGATAAAGGTTGCATTCAGTTAGGCGTGTGCAATTTTAACGTCAATACCGAAGTGCGTGAGGCTGATCTGGAGGTATTGTTAATCGAAAGTTCGCTCCTTCGACGGAAATTGAAACCCCAGTCGCGCAGCCCCAACTGCCACTGGGACTAGAACTCCAACGTTAAACCAAAGGTTCCAGCATCATGCATAATTCTACCTGATACTTTTAACCGAAACATCTAAGACATCTTAGAAGTCTACTACAACATGATCAGCACCAACAGCACTGATCAAGGTGGTATCCCACAAAGCTTTGAGGTAGATCCCCAAAGCGCCGTTGAAATCTCTAGGGATTTCGTGACCGCACTCTGGACACTTAAAGATTTTAGAGCTACCTAATTTCTTATGTACATGTCCACATGAGGTGCAGGTTTTGGACGTATATTCTTCAGTTATCCTAACTAACTTGGAGCCGTATCGATTACACAAGTGTTGTAAGGTTTGACTAAACTGATAGAATGCCCACGTCATCATTGCTCTAGCCGTTTTGCTATGCAGCTTCCGGCTCTTTTTTACCACCATTTGAGAAGTCTCAAACGTTGGCAATACAATGACATCGTAGTTTTTTGCAAGGTAAGAAGCTACAAGCTTCGTGACGGGAGCATCCCACTTTTTATTCAAGCGACAGCAAGGCGTCCATTCAGGTAAGCACAACGATGAGCTAGCACTTGAGGGACGTTTTCCCGTTTCCACTGAGCACCTGAAATTTTAATGCGACGGTCA
>JAABUZ0100001179.1_pt1 | contig 51962 bp, 45 predicted proteins | sample 5562091 | NCBI WGS metagenome assembly JAABUZ01 (sample SAMN12813069, study PRJNA571459) | rock metagenome | isolation source: Antarctica rocks | place: Antarctica: Victoria Land, Linnaeus Terrace sud | collected 2015-12-21 | reverse complement strand
GAACATCGGTTAGCAGCAGGCCCCGTAAGTACACCTCCGCCCACTCCCGTTGCTCACGTCGCTGGAACAACGGCGCAAAGTGCGCATGGTAGGCAGTCAGTTCCTCCGCCAGCGCCACAATATCCGCTACGGTCAAGGTCAACATTCCCGGGGCCTCCCCCGTGAGATCCCCAATGCTCATGGTGCTCTGCACCGTTCACCCCCCCCTCCTCTTGCTCCCTTCTTTTCTTTCCCTCCCAGTACACAAGCAAGCCATATGCCTGAACTCTCGTTGTAATACTAGATGACCGTGACCTTGCCAGCATCGCGCAGGCAACCTCGACGATGACCACGGCCCTAGCCACAGCTCGAGCGCAGGGATGGATTACTGATGAAACAGCGGTTCATCTGCTCTTCGAGTGCGCGGGCGGACAGGTGGATGCGGCGGCGGAGTGGGCGCGACTGCACGGTCTGCACCCCGACACCATCGGTGGCCGCTGACCGAAAGAGCATAGCTTCGTGCGTGCCCCTGCCATGTCTTCCCCGTCCGTGGGAGGGGTCGTATGTGGACGTATGATCCTTCCCACCGGGTAGCTTTGGGGGATGGTGGCATCATCCGAATGGCGGAGAACTAGGTCAATCCCGCGGCGTGCCTTTCTCGTCGCTTCGCCGGTAGCGGTGGGACGCACGATACCGTACAGTACATGAAAGAAACGTTGTGGGAGCGGGAGGTTTCATTGATCGTGACGGTACTCATTGTCGACGATAGCGGGATCATCCGGGATGGGATACGCGGTATTCTGCGTATACATCATGACATTGCTGTCGTTGGCGAAGCCGTCAACGGACTGGACGCCTTGCAGAAGGTGCGTGAGTTGAACCCCGATGTCATTTTGATGGATGCCCAGATGCCGTGTATGGACGGATTCGAGGCGACCCGTTCCATCAAGCAACGTGAACCGAAGCGGCGCATTCTTTTTATGACCGTCTACGCGTCGTATGCCGAAGAAGCACAGGCGGCTGGCGCTGACGCATTATTGCTCAAAGATTGCAGGTGCGAGGAACTGGTGACCGCCATTCGTGACCTGGCACTGACGAGAGCTTCCTAGGCTTCAGCGAGCGGCTATCGACGGCAGTACCACACGCGCAATCTCGCTCACATCGGTTGCGTATCGCTCCCTGGTTTGTGCCCGTGCCTACAGTCCCAGAAGCTTTGGCAGGGCAGCGACGTATCCGAGTGCTCGCTCTCCCAGATAGGACGACATCGCGACATGGGCATTCTTGGCGCGGGCCGCGCTCAACATCATGGCCATCGTGTATAACTCTTGCCTCGGGGGGTCTGGGTGTAGTCCACACGCATCGAAAAAGGATTGCGGAACCTCAGGATACGGCCCCAGACGGATGGTAAGGAACCGGGCGAGGTCGTACTGAGGATCCCCCACGAGTGCCGCTTCGATGTCCAGCACGGCACGTAACGTCCACGCGTGCTCATCTTTCGCTACCAGCAGATTCCACGGATGAAAATCCCCGTGAACCAGGGTCGGGACGTGGCTATTGAGCATGGGAAGCGACTTCGTAAAACGATCCAGGACAGCGGCTGATGTCTGTCGCGTCAGCAGCTTTTGATCAACCAGTGGCTGCAGGTTCTTCTTCACATCGGCGAGGATATAGGCTCCCCACGAGCCATCGCTAAACGGGACCAGATCCTCACCCACCAGCAATCCCCCCTGCCGGTACTGAATGCTGTGGATCTTGTGAAGCGCCTGGCCAACCGTCCGATGCACCTCTTCACATGGACCGTCTGACATGTCTGGTGCGAGATCACCGAGGAGTTGGCCATGGATGTATTCCATCACCAGGGCAGCGGCGTCATCGGTAGAAAGGATGCCGAGGACACGAGGAGCAGGCACGCCCGCCTGGTGACGGAGCAAACCGTAAAACCCCCGCTCCTTCCGCGCAGGGATGGAGGCGCGATGCTGGTACCGGCGCAGAACAATCTGTTCGCCCTCCTGAATGGTCAGGAGGTCGTTGCGGTGAGCATACCCGTGGGGAAGCGGTTGCATATCCACGACCTGGACCTCGATACCCGTACGTTCAAGCCAACGGTTTGCTTCAAAAAGTTGCAGGGAATTCGGTGCTTGCATTGCCTCTCCCAGGTCAGGTGCGCCGCCGTCCATTCTACGGGAATCCGTGGATGGATAGCTGATATCTATACATTAGGGTAGTTGCTCCCGGTCTTTCTGGCAAGCAAGCGAACAGGCGGACCACCTTGACAGCTTCCGCTTGCTTGCGTTTCCACCGTCATGTCGGCACAATAGCATCAGTTTGTTGCGCCGGACCGCCCCGGGCCGCTTTGAAGGGATACGTCGGGCATTGATCGCGATGGATAACGGAGGAATGTAGAGGGGTATGCAGTCGGAATGGCAGCAACGGCTGGATTTTCTCCTCGTCATTCTCGTGGTGGTCGTGGTGACGTTCCTGGTATGGCAACTCCTGGGACCGCACTTTCTGGCATTTGGTACTGCTGTTGTCACGACGATTACCGATGCCGTGGGGGCGGTGCAGGGCCTCACGAAGCGGTAGCATCATTGCCCGGCAGGTGCGATCGGGCGTAGCCTTGGGCTGACGACCACGATCCGAATTGACGCTGTCCGCTTGTGCGATCTCCGGGTGCGTGGTAGCGTACCCTGTGCAGCCTTCTCGCCGACGACGCCTTCTTGCCGCATGTCTGCTTCTCTCGCTGGTGCGCGTGGTGCAGACCGTGCATAGCTTTCTCCCCCTTGGCCTTCCCGGGATCATCGGTGGCGACTACCTGGCCTATTACACGGCAGGAAGTCTGGTACGTGATGGCCTCACTGGCGACCTGTATAACCTTGACGTTCAGCATGCCATCCAGGATACGATTGAGACCGCGAGCGGCGTCCCCGCCTCGCAGCATTTTGTGCTGGCATTCGACAATCCGCCCCCGGTCGCACTCGTCTTCGGCGTCCTGGCGTCCCTACCTCCTACGGCCTCCCTGGCACTCTGGACGCTGCTGAATGTAGCCGCCACGATCGGCACGGTACTACTTTTCGTACGACCCGGCGCCCTGCCCGTTCGACGACTGGCGTTTTTCGTGCTCGGGTCTCTGCTGTTTGTGCCGTCCCTGCTGGGGCTGATATACGGGCAGATGATGGGTATCATCGTGCTCCTCTACGGTCTGACCGTCTGGTGGCTCATAAACGGGAGGGACGCATCAGGGGGCGCAACGCTGGCAACACTCGGGTGTATCAAGCCCCAGTATGCGATGGTCCTTACGCTCGTGCTGTTGATGAAGCGCCGCATGCGCGCCCTCGTCGCCGGTACGGTCGTGACATTGTGCCTGGTGCTGCTGTCACTGGTGCTGGTGGGCACGCAGGGGTTACAACAGTATGTGGATGACCTGGCGCTGCTCGATCCGTATCGCGGCAGCAGTGACTACCTGATCCACCCCGAGGTGATGACAAACTGGCGCGCGGTTCTGCTCAATGTGGCACCTTTCCTCTCCGACTCCCTGGGGTTTCTGCTCACTCAGGTGCTGGCTGTGGTGACCATCGTGATTGCACTTCTGTTGTGGCGTGGACCTTGGGCTCCCACACGCTGGCGTTTTGTCGGACAGATCCTCGGCACCACAGCTGCGACCCTGCTTTCGGCATACCACGGCCACATACACGGCGTCGCACTCCTGCTCGTGCCCTATCTTGTGTGGATGACCCATCAGAACGGGCACTCCAAAATCGCGCCGACTGGCGCGGTGACTGATCGCATGGGGGGACGCATGAGGCAGTTCTGGCTGCTTGCCTGCGTCACCTTCTGGCCACCGCTGCTGGCTTTTGCCCTTCTAGGGCCGTACCTGCTGCCACTGCGCGGTATCATCGCGCTGTGGTTGGTTGACTGCCTGATCCTGGCGATGCTCTGGTCGTGGCGTCATTCAGCACGATGTATCACGCCGTGAGGCCGACATTGCGCGCATATCTTTCCAACGCGGGCGCGTCACGGGCTACCGTACCGGGAGATCAGGCACCCCTTGGTGCCGCTCAGGCGACTGCCTTCTGGTACATCGCAGTCGCGATCGTCGCTCTTGGATCACTCCTGCGTTTCTGGCGCCTCGACCTCGCTGAATTCAAGCGGGATGAACTGCGTGATGTCGCGCTGGTGCTGGCGCTTATCCAGCACGGTCGGTGGCCCGAGTCGTCTATGATCAGTTCCATCGGGACGCAGATCCCCCCCATATTTATCTATCTCGTGGCCATAGTCGCTCCCCTGTGGCCCACGCCGCTCGGCATGGCTGTCAGTGTCGCGGCGTTGAACTGCGCCGCACTTGTCCTGACGCTCGTGTTCACGCGACGCTATTTTGGCCCCATCGCCGCGTTGGTAGCCACCACGCTCTTCGCGACGTGCCCATGGGCGGTCATCTTCGCCCGGAAGGTGTGGGAGCCCGATGCGCTGCCTTTCTTTGTGCTGCTATTTTATCTGGGACTCTTCGCAGTGGTGTGTGATCGTGCGCCAGCTGGGTTGTTGTTTTCAGGCCTCGGGGCTGGCATGGCGATGCAACTCCATTCCACAGGCGTAGCCTTGCCACTCGTTGGTGTGCTGGCACTGCTGCGATGGCCCCGGCGCTTCCCGTCCCGGTATTTGCTCGGGGCACTGGCTATCGCGCTGTTCCTGTTCCTGCCGTATCTCGTCCTGGAGAGCCGAACCGGATTTTCAGACTGGAGAGCAGTGCTGAGCCACCGGGAGGACACGAGTTCCAACCAGCTTTTCGCTACCTTCCTGGCCTGGATCTTCTGGCTGCAACTGCAGTCAGGGTGGCAACTGACAGGCGTACTCTTCCAACCCGACTTCGTTTCGGTCAACGATCCCTGGTATATCCACGTGGCGACCTGGATTTCATGGACAGCCGCGCTCGGTGCATTGCTCTTTGTGATTCGTGAGTCGATCCTCACTCTGTTTTCACGGACGTCTCTGCCAGACGTGGATCAGGAGCGCCCGCGCGATGCCTTACTGCTCCTGACGGCGTGGTTGGTGGTGACGCCGTTTGCACTTGGCCTGAGCGGGTTGATGATCTATCCTCACTACCTGCTCGTCATCTACCCCGCAGCGAACATCGCCGTGGGCGTCGTCTGCGCGCGATTATGGCGTGCGCGAAGCGTGGCGCGCGTCTGCATCGTATGCGTGCTTGTGCTACTCGCAGGAATGAACTCGGCAACAATTATGTGGACGATGCACCGCGCCGCGAGCGAGCCGCCACGTGGTACCTACGGGCTCCCGCTTGCCTATGAGACTGCTGTTGCGGATACGATTGCACGAAACGCGCCTGGCAAGACCATCACCCTTGTTGTTGATGGGACGATACGTGACGGCTACCCGGTGCTCGCGGACTTCCTGAGACAGCGTGGGATCGAAGCGCAACGAGATGTTCCGTATGGTCTCCGGTCGCCTCGTATCTCTGTGCTGTTGCCGCACCAGCATCCACCCGATGGAAGCCGCCTGGTTGCGAGCGTTGGAGACGACGCACGGTCACCCGTCGTCATCGTCTGGTCCGAGCCATAATCTTGGATGATCTACAAGCCGGTAGATCGACGACGATTGCGGAGATGGCATCCGTGAACCCGACGCAACGGAGGCGTTCGCGCTCGCGGTACGTCTTCCGCCTGGTGGCCATCCTGGTGATGATGGCGTCAGCCACGCAACTCGTGATTGGTATGGTGGTGCTGTGGGGTGGCGGCGCTCCTGGTATCTTCGGTGGCGACTTCATTGCCTACTACTCGGCGGCACGGCAGGTGTGGCAGGAGGGGTGGAGCCGTTTGTACCAGGTGGCGGTGCAAGAGCAGTTCCAACAGACGCTTCTTCCTGGTTCGGGTTTGCGGTTGGATATACTCCGGCTGGTTCCGTTTAACTATCCCCCACCCGCGGTGCTCCTCTTCCTCCCATTTGCGCTGTTACCGGCACGGATTGCGGTCCTCTTGTGGGTGGTTGGCAATGTCGTGTTTGCTCTTGCCAGTGTGAGCCTGACGATGCGCGCGTCATCACCCCTCGCCGCACACAGATGGAGGCCAGTGCTGCTCGCACTCGTGTTTCTCCCCATCGACTGGGGGATTGTACTTGGCCAGCCAACCGGCGCCCTTCTCATGTTTTCCACGCTCGGATGTCTTGCCCTCGCACGGGGGGATGACCGTGCCGCTGGATGCTGGCTCGCGCTCGTCGCCGCATTCAAACCACAACTGGTCATCGCGCCGGCGCTGGCACTGCTCTTCGCACACCGCACCCGCGCCGCCACGTCCTTGCTGACTACCGGTATTGGTCTCGGAGCATTCTCCCTGCTATCCGTCGGTGTTGGTGGGATAGCCGATTATCGTCACCTTCTGGGACAGATGGACGCGTTTCGCGGAAGCAGCCAGTTCGCCGTGACGCTCGGGGGCATGGTAAACGTGCGATCCTCTCTTGCACAGTGGACAGACATCCCGGATGACGTCGGGATCGCGCTGTCATTGATCGGCGGGGCGACAACCGTGCTCTGGGCTGCATGGCACTGGGCACCTCGATTGAATCATTCCGCCACCTTTGGCCACGCCTACACCGCGATCAGTGCCGCTGGCATCCTCGGCAGCTACCATAGCCACTATCACGATCTGGTGGTGCTTGTCGCTCCCGCACTGATCTGGAGCGAACGCCTGTGGTCGCTCTGGTTCACGATTGGAGACACGGTGACAGACGCGTCACCAGCCGATGTGGCACCGACGTTGGATGGCGGTGGATGGCGGTCTGCGGCGACGGCACTTGCCATACTTCTGCTGGTGGGGTTCCCCGGCCTTGCCTGGTGTGCTATCGGGATTATTGCCTGGTCACCGGGCAACGCGTGGCCTACCATGGCCGTGCCTGGTTTGGCACTGCTGGCCCTGGTGCCACCCGTGAGACTGCTACATTAAAGCCGTGACGACGCTCCGATGTCAAACGACAAAGGGCAGCCGTCTGGTTGAAAGGCGTGATGAACCCCGCGACCGTGCCGAGGTCTAGAACGTCTTGCGTTTTCCGAACGGAAAGATTCGCCGATCTACAATCATGCCAAGATCCGTTGCCGAAGCGATAGAGGGGTATCGCGAGGCGGGATTGGTTCGGTTGTCGCCAAGTTCGGCATACTCGTCGGGCCCCAGGGTAGTTTTTGGCCAGTTCCAGTCATAGTTGTAGACGACGTACGGTTCTAGGAGAACGTGCGGTGGGCCCGGGTCTTCAATGGTGATGCGTCCATGCTCCACCCTGAACGTCTCACCTGGCATCAGAACCACCCGATGTAGTGACTTGTTGACCGGCCGGATGTCTCCGCGGTGAATATCGTGCGACTCCCGGTAATACACAATGTCGCCCGTCGCAAGTGTGGGCAGCATTGATGTGCCTGCTAGGAGTACCGGCTTTGTTGGGGCATGGTCCAGCCAGAAGGCCAGGGCCAGTACCAGGAGCGACAGCAGCAGTACGACGGCGCCAAGGGCCGCGAGCACACGCACAAGCACGCGAATCAGAACAGAACCGTGACCCATACGCGTGTCCCTGAACCAATGCATGAGTAGCCACGACGGCGATCTACGCCCTGCTATTCCTGCTTCCATCGTACCGTCTCAGAGGGATGTGCGGGAAACGGGAATGGAAATTTGGTACCCGATGGTACACATCCTTGGATGGTGGGTAAAGAAGGCCCATGGATGCCAGGGTATGAAACCCGGGCGACGTTAAACGGCGATAGACACAGGAAGGGGCCGGGGAAGCAATCTGCCCCCCGGCCCCTTCACTAGCTGGGCGAGCTCGTTACACGATGCCGCTGTCATAATCAGGTATGGTGCCGCCCCCGGATGGCCGCGCCTGCGCCGCCGACGGCGGATGCACCGTGATCGGTTCGTCCACCCGAGTGCTGCAGTAGGGGCAGGCGTGCCAGTCCTTCTGCAACTGGGTGCCGCAGGTGCTGCACCGGCGGTTAATGAGATCCGGTGCCAGATACTTGCGGTAGCCGCAGTGCGGGCATGTTGCCCAGTCGCGGGACACTTGCTGCTCACACGATGGGCAGAAAATTCCCTCTTCGGCCGGTGGCGGCGTTCGTCCAGGGCCGAAGTGGTGCCGACCACCCAGCGGGAGATATCCCCCTTTGTGCCCGCCGAACCTGCGGAACAGCGCGAAGGCGCCTGCACCGACCAGGAGCAGTGGTGCAAAGCCTGTTGCCAGGAGCACCAGACCGCCGACTATCGCCGCAATGATGAAGGGCGGCGGGCCACCCGCGTGCCAGTGCGGCCCCATCATCGGCCCTCTGCCCGCCCACGGCGCGTGTGCATGGTGCCCTGACGCCATCATAAGAACGATGGCGACAATCCCCATACCAATCAACAGCCCCATGACTCGATCCCTTTCCACGGTATTCATCGCTGTAATTCTCCTCGACACTGTCTATCTCAGTCGCTATTGCCCGGGGCCTGGCCGGGGATGGTCGGGCCTCCTATGAAATCCTCGCTGCCTGGGTTGCGGCCCGGTCTCGCGTCCCTGTGTCGCTGGCGCCTGATCGGGACCGCATAGCACGGTGCTCGTTGCACCAGCGACCGCAACCGTGCCATCGGCTTTCACGACGGCGACCTGGCCGGGAAGGAGCGCGACGTTCTCAACACGGCCTTCTCCGCGCTCGACGACGACCGAACTCGCCATGTTTGTGGGCAGGCACCCCGACGATGGCACGGCAGGAGTGCCGATGGAGGCTGGGCTCCCGGGGCTGGCTGGCCCCGTGGGCACATGCATCTGGCGAATAGCGCGTTCTGACCGCCCCCAATTGCCCTGATGGAGCAGAGTTCCTCCCATCATGGCCATCTGCGCGATCCCCGCGAACGCGATCGCGACGAGCATCCCAACGCCCGTCCATTGGATCAACGATCTCCGCATCCTCACCTCCGTTTTCTCGCTCCGCGCTGTCGTGGCACGGAACCACGTTTCATGGGCGCATCCGGGTACACGGCAGATCGTGCTCACCTCCCTGATGCCGCCGATGACATATCGCCCATCATGCATTGTCGAACGGAGGACCCCGTCCGTTCACCTCGTCCTGCCGCATTGTGTGCTCCTTTGCTCTCCATCATGGTCAGGATAGGACGAGCGCGTGAACACTACGGCAGGAATTGTGAAGTTTTCCTAAAGAAATGCCGTAGCGGTCGATTGTGAGACTGATGGGGACTTGACCGTCAGAGGTAGCTATACTGAGGGACTGGTCAACGGATGGGGTGGCAGGTGTCTGGGAGGCAGCCGTGGCCGATGTGATGCCCGAGGCTGATTACGATGGTGCCTGGAAAGAAGCCATCGAGGCGTACCTGCCCGACTGCCTGGCCCTGCTGTTTCCCGCAATTCACGCGGATATTGACTGGTCACAGCCCATTGAGTTCCTCGACACCGAACTGCAGCGTGTCGCACCTCAGGCAGAACTGGGACAGCGGATAGTCGACAAACTGATCAAGGTATGGCGACGCCATGGTGGGGAAGTGTGGGTGTTGCTCCACATAGAGGTCCAGAACCAGCAGATTGGCAACTTTGAGGAACGTATGTTCCGCTATTACGCCAGATTGCGGCTCCACTTTCATCAGACAGTGGCGAGTGTGGTCATTCTGGGGGATGACAGTTCAACGTGGCGTCCGCGGGAGTACGAGACGGACCTGTGGGGATGTGACGTACGGTTTCGATTTCCCATCGTGAAGCTGTTGGATTTGCAGGCACGATGGCGAGCGTTGGAAGCCAGCGATAATCCGTTCGCTGGAGTGGTCATGGCGCATGTACGCGCGCTGGAGACGCACGGGGATGCGACGCGACGACGACGAGCAAAGGTCGAACTTATCCGCTGGCTGTACAGTCGCAGCTATAGCGCAGAACAGGTGCGCCAGCTTTTTCGCTTCATAGATTGGTTGCTTTTGTTGCCACGTGAGGTGGAGCAGCTATTTCGATCGGAGCTCCATGCGATAGAGGAGGAACAGCACATGCCTTACATAACCAGTGTCGAGCGTCTTGCCATGGAAGAAGGTATCGAGCGTGGTATCGAGCGTGGTATCGAGCGTGGTATCGAGCGTGGTATCGAGCGTGGTATCGAGCGTGGTATCGAGCAAGGCAAGCGACCGGGATTACTGATGGGATTGGAACTCGCGCTTGAGGTGAAGTTCGGAGAGGCTGGCCGACGCGTCTACACGGACATGGAGCAGATTCAGGATGTCGCCGTCCTTGAATCTGTGGCCCGGCAATTGCGAACATCCAGCACCCTTGATGAGGTAACAGCAGTGTACCGGCACACGCAGCCGTAGATATCAGCAATTTCTGGTTCTCCGTCACCTCGGACACGCACTTGGTACCGTTGGCGCGTGCTTGCGCCAGCTATGAGGTGCCTGCAGGTTGCTTATCCCATTCCGACGCTCTCAACGGCGGGCAGGCTCGTCCGCGAAACAACGTCTGGCGCCTGCATGCCACCATCGGTGGTCATGCATGGGAGTTCGACCGTGAAGCTCGTTCCCACGCCAGGTTCACTGCTGACACGCACTTTACCGCCGTGTGCCTCAACGATCGCCTGCACGATAGAGAGTCCCAGTCCCATCCCACCGCTGGCGCGTGCCCGAGAAGGATCGCTCCGATAAAAGCGGTCAAAAATTTTGTCAAGTTCTTGCGCAGCGATACCCGGCCCGGTGTCGGCCACCCGAAGACACGCCAGATCGCCGGCACGCCAGGCCGATAGCGTGACCGTCCCACCAGGCGGTGAAAACTTCAGGGCATTGTCGCCGAGATTGAGCAGCACCTGCTTCAAACGATCGTGGTCGCCAAAGACGGGCAATGGACCACTGATTGCCGCGGCAACAACGGCATGGGAACCAACGAATTGAAGTTCAGCGGCGACATCGGCGGCAACGGAAGCGACATCGACGACGGTCAACACGAGGGGTGAGCCGCCGTCCATGCGCGAGAGTTGCAGGAGATCATTGACGAGCCGAGTCAGGCGCTGTAGTTCCCGGTCCATCGATTGCAACACCTTTTGCGTCCGCTGCGGATCGCCGCCGTCGGCGCCCATGAGCAGCAGTTCGACAGAGCCGCCCAGCGCGGTGAGGGGGGTCCGCAATTCGTGTGCGGCATCGGCCGTAAACTGCTGTTGCGACCGCAGGCTCGTCTCCAACTGGTCGATCATGTGGTTGAAGCTGCGCGCGAGCGTCCGCACCTCGCGGCTCCCGGTCGGCCCCATAAACCGGCGGCTGAGGTCGCCATCCGCCACCGTCCTGCTCACCTCGGCCATGCGATGCAGTGGCTTCAACAATCGTCCCGTGACGGAGAGGCCGACCGCGGTTCCCGTGGCCAGCGCGACCATGAGACCGGCCAGCAAGGAAAAGCGAAACATCACCATGAAGTGATCTACAGGGTCAAGGGACGCCGCGAGTTGCAGGACGCCAACGCTCCCCTGCTGCGTCGCAGCCGGTTCGAGCAAGACGGCAACTCGACCCCTTCGACGGCCACCGGGGAGGCGCACCGTATACTGCAGCTCGCGTTTGCCCTGCGCCCCGGTGGTGATCATGCCCCTGGACGGCGGTGGGACCCGCGCGAGCAGATCGGACGCGCCTGCCTGTCCCCTGACTTCCCCCGTGCTATCGACAAATCGCGCCACAACGTCGGTCGTCAGAAACTCGTCGAGGGGTACGTCGGCAAGTTCGGGCACATGCGTATCCGGGGACGCTGAGGCGGTAGCCCCGGGAGGTTTCGGCAGCAATGGCGCGGGGATATCACCCCACGGTGTGTTGCGCATGGCATCCCCACACTTCGGCCCCGGACAGCCCGCCCATCTGGAACCCGGTCCTTTTCTGGTGGGTACGTCACCCATAGGAAGGCGAAGCGCTCCTCCTTGTTCGACCGTCACCGCCTGCAGTTGTCCCGCCTTGAGGATGGGCCCGGCGTCTGCGCGAAGCTGGATGTAGACGCTGTTGACAAGAATCGAGTCCACTTCGGTCCACAGTAAGACACCGAGAAGGCCCAGCACAAAGCTGATGCTGAGAATATAGAGCATGGTGAGTTGCCATCGGAGCGGGATGCGCCCCAACACGTGTGGCACCGCGCTACCCTGAGGGTGGGAGCCGCAACGAATAGCCAACGCCGCGTACGGTCTGGATTAGCCGTCGATCACTATCACCCAGTTTGTCCCGAAGTGAACTAATATGTACATCGACGACATTGGTATCGCCGATATAGTGATACCCCCACAGCCGGTTCAAAATTGTTTCACGCGAGAAGACCTGCCGTGGATGCGCCAGAAAGAGTTCGAGCAGGTCAAACTCACGGGGTGTCAGGACGACAGGCACATTGGCTCGCCATACCTCGCGGGTATTGCGGTTTGCGGTGACATCGCCAGCGCGAAGCACCTCATGCACCGTCTTGCCGTGACGGCGCAGCACCGCCCGTACGCGAGCAAGCAGCTCCTGAAAGCGGAATGGCTTCACGATATAGTCATCCGCGCCCCCGTCAAGCCCGGCCACCCGATCCTTCAGGTCGCCACGTGCAGTGAGCATGATGATGGGGACATCACTGCGTGCGGCAAGGCTGCGGCAGACGGAGAGGCCATCGGTTCCGGGGAGCATGACGTCCAAAATAATGAGATCCGGCTTGAGGCGGTCAGCCAACTGGAGGGCCTCGGTACCATCGCCAGCCGTATCGACCTGGTAGCCTTCGTGGCTGAGTCCCATATCCAGGAACTCGCGGATCGTCTCTTCATCGTCAACGACAAGAATACGTGGGGTCACCTGTGCCATAACTTTGGGATCCGAGGGGTTATGGGTCAGCATGTGGTGAAGTCTCCTCAATCTGCTTCATGGTGATCGTACCATCGGAGGGTTGAGGAAACCCAAGGGAAAGATGAAGAATCGTTAAAGGTGTCACGTGGAAGGCGGGCGGCGAGACGACGCTGCCGCCTTCACACCCTAATAAATGAAACTGACGCCGCCCTCCGCCTGTGCCCACCGGTAGGTGATGCTCCCAACGTACGGGAAGTTCATCTCGGCCACCTGAAACCATCCATTGCTTCCCACAGATGTGACATAGCCCACATGCCCATAGAAGCGGGCACCCTGCGTCCAGGGCTGGAAGACCACGACGGCGCCTCGCTGCGGGTAGTATCCTACGCTCTCACCACTGACGCGAGCGGCATACGCCCAGTTCCATGCATTGCCCCAGACCGATCCCGCGAGGTCGGGCCGCATACTCATGGCATACCATGTGCATTGGCCATACGGAAAACTGTTGTAGCCACCCGCGTCCGCATTCTCGGTCAATGTGGGGGTGCCAATCAGGAGGGCCAGCAGAAGGCCACTCACCAAGATTCTACGCATCCACTGCACGATGCTCGTCTCCTCTATAACCCAGGCGGTGCCTAAGCCATCCACCGCCGACTCGCTTCATACGAGATGAGCCGATAGTAGCGGCGGACGATTTGCCGCGCAAAATGACATAGCCCAAAAGTACTAAGCGAGCGGTGATTCAGTGCAATTATGCCGCATCCTCGCCCAGCATGAGCACTTCGTGGAGGCGCAGGCGCACCACTGCAAACGCTGCGATCGGTATGGCCACAGCGCATACCGCAAGAATGGCCGCGCTCATCAGGAGAACATCGCGCCCCGCGATGACGACCACAAACGGTGGTACCGACGCATGGGGATCGGCGGGTGTCACGATTTGCAAGAATGGAGTGAGGATGGCGCTGGTCCATGCGCCGATCGCGATACCGACCACCAGACCCGCTCCGACTAGCAGCAGAAGTTCAAGGCAGAAAAGCGTGAGCAGTTGCACGGCTGACAGCCCAGATGCGCGGAGCACACCCAATTGCACCACGCGCTCACGGAACGACAGGACCGCATGTACGACCATGCCCAGCATCGCAAGCACAGCACCTACCACAAACCCTACCGACAGCACGCCGAATAGGCCCCTCCGTTCGGGATCGGCGCGCAATTGACGCAGTTCCGCCGTGCTATCGCGTGTCTCACTGATAACAAACTTACGTTCGGTTAATGTTGCTGTGATCGCCGGGACGTTGACCGTGTCACTCGTTTTTAACCACGTTTCGTACGGCGCAGGGCCAAGTACCGCCCAGAGATAGGAGAGATTCGCGATCACGAACGGCGCGTCGCCGGGAAAGAGTGTGGGGAAGGCACGGACGGTACCGGCAACGATGAATTCGACAGAGACGTTACCCCGGGTCACGCTATAGTGGTCGCCCAGCTTCAGTCGGCTGCGTAGCAAAAAGTTGTCGCTGACGAGCGTGTCGGGCGCATCATTCTTCAACACGGCGGTGAGTTGCTCCGGGGGAGCCTCGGCAAATGTGGGACGGTAGAAGGTCGAGCCCCAGAATGTATCCACGTCTATTCCCAGTACCGTTATCATCGGTGCCGACAGCACGGACGTCTGGCCCGACCAGCGGGCTACCTGCGTGGCGTCCTGCACGTCTGGCAATGGCAGGTGATCACTAAACGGCGGAAACGACCACTGCTGCGACCGAGCCTCATAGTAGCCACTCTCAGAAAGACGAATCTGGCTCCCGTTGCGGTACAGCACGCGGTCGGTCTGGTTACGGTCGATGGTATGCGCGACCGAGCCGCTGTACATGCCAAGCGCCACCGTCGCCGCCAATAAGAACGTCAACCGCGCGGCATGGCCCGGCTGGCGGGCTACAAACCGGAATGACAGTAACACGACGGCACTCGTCCCCCATTCAGCCAGCAGAGCCAGGGCGTTCATGAGCAGCGGCATCACGCGCAGCGCCAGCAACGTCACCGTGAGCACAAGGAGCGCGGGTACCAGCAGCAATAAGGGATCAACCGACAGGTCGCCCGTTTGTGTATACGCAATGATCGAACCTCGCTGTAGCAGCAGCTGGTAGCCATAGGCGGCAACGGGAATAAGAAGCACATCCAGGAAATAGCGCTGCACGAACGGGGATCGAACGGACCTACCGGTATCACGCCGCTGCTCTACGATCGTCGCGCGTGCCGCTGCGATGGCAGGCAGCATGGTAGCCATGATGCTAAGCACCACAGCCACGGCCGCATACCCGTACGCTTCCCCTGAAAGTGTCACGGGCAACAGCGGCCCCGGCGTAACGCTCAGGAAGCCAGAGGTTGAGCCGAGCACCTCCGCCATCACCAGGCCGAGCGGAGGACCAGCGAGGAGCGCAGCGAAGCCCAGCAGCAGCCCCTGAACGAGGTAACTTCCGATGACCAGCCAGCGTGAAGCACCCCGACTACGGAGGACAGCAATTTCGGTTCGCTGGCGAGCGATAGCCATGTCGGTGGCCACGGCAATAAAGTACAGCACTACAGCAACGCTCGGTACGCTCAGGGCCAGTAGCAAAACAACCAGCGCGGGCAGGCGTGCCTCGTAGTCCTCGAGGGGCAACAGCGACGTCGCGTTGAAGTGCGTCCCTGGCAACACCTGATCGATCCCCGATGCCAGCGACAGGAATCCGCTGTGGATCAGTGCTTCATTCGTGGCATGCAACGGGCGGATGTCGAAACTGAGTGCCCAAGAGAAGCTACTGGCCCGTGGCGGGGGTGGCGTGTTTGGCTGGATTCGTTGCAAGTACAGTGGTCTTGTTGTCAGGAAGACGATGTCACGCTGATGGAAGTCAGGTGCACCATACCAGTAGTCCGATTGTGGTTCACGGGGCCGCCAGGTACCGGTCAGCACGACGTTGATCGGGTGCAACGTGTATTCCACACCCGTCGTCATCGTAAAACGGGATCCAGGGTGGAGCCCGTGTGTGTTAGCCGTTTCCTCACTGAGAAGTACCCCCACATCACCGTCGGGAGTGAGGGTTTCCGCGGGGAAGTGCCCGTCCTCCACGATCACCCGAGGTTCCAGGTCGTCCCGAAATGCGATGCTTGCGAGCGGTGATGACGCGAGTGACGTGGAGCGGTCGTCCTGGTCGCGCAGAAACAGCCGGAGTGGCTCCGTCTGGCCATAAGCGACGACGTTCAGTAATGGCAATCCTACGATCTGCTGAGCCTGATGCCGTAGATAGCCATCTGCCCGGTCGATCTCGCTTGCCCGCGCGGACGCCGGGCCCGTAACGGTGTGGCGATAGCTGGCAACGAGCGCGCCCTGAACAAACCTCCGGGCAAGCTCACGTTGCAGCACCGATTCGGAGACACCCCCCGTGTACAGGACGATGCCCGAGAGGACGGTGGCGGCGATCGTCGTGCCCAGGAGCGACATCAGCAACAGACGAAGGTTGTAGCGAGTACGCTGAATCACCAGCGCCAGGACGGAAAACAGGGTCACACGGTCACTGCCTCATGCCCCGGGGGCTGCTCGCGATCCACGAACACACGCGCGCCGTAACGTCCAGTGCGGAACCCGTCTGCGATGTGTACCGCCGAGCCGACGGATATCTCCTCGTGCTCGGCCATACCGTCAGCAGGCGATACGGCGTGACGCATCGCGTGCGTCCCTGGCCACTATACTACCTGGATAAGCGTTGCATGTGCGTGGCGCGCATTGACGACGAGGGTACCAGCGCCCCCGATCGGTAGAGGCGCTGACGGCGTATGGTATGTGGGACGTTGCCGATCAACGGCTGCGTCTGGTGACTTCGTGTGGAGGGACGAGACATGCCACATCTTTCGCACGTCTCACGCCGCACGCTACTTCAACACCTTGCCACCGCTACGGTAACGGCGGTGGCGGTTGGTGGCACGATGTCTCGTCTGCATCCGCCCGGGTCCGCGGTACCTGCCGCTGCTCCCTCGGCACGTCAGGGGCGTGGCATCGTGGATCTGGCGGTGCCCGTGCCGGGTGGCAACCCCAGATCGGCCGCCGTGAGCATGTGGGCGCAGGCATATACACCCGCTAGCGGCATCGCGAGTACGGCGGCAACGGTGCGGCCACGCGATGCCATGGATCGCGTTGCCCAGGAGTACCACGGGCAGCACCCGGGCACGTTGATTGAGATGGTTAAGAAGCCTGAGAGCATCCCCGACCGGCTCTGGCTTGAGGCGGGCCAGGCAGGCGGCACCATCCCCCATATTGTCCAGTCACCGGCGCAGGAGATCGACGGAGACATCAACCGGCAGGTGCGTGGCTGGTGGGTTCCCCTGGATGCCGCATTGAACGAACCCAACCCCTACGTCACGGCGGGAGAAGCAGGGAGCCAGCACTGGATCGATCAATTCTATCCACATCCGACGAGCACCAGGAGGGCCGTCGACGGGCACATCTATGTCGTGCCGTACGACCTAACCACGTCCTTGTTCTACTACAACCGGGCGCTCTTCAAGAAGGCCGGCATCGAGTCGGAGCCGAAGACGTGGGCCGACTTGATAGCCGCCTGTTCCCACCTCAAAGAGGCCGGCGTCGTGCCACTGGCACAACCAGGTCCATCTGACGTCCAGGTGGGCGCGATGATTCTCGAAGATGTAACACAGCAGGTGCATCCCGGCACCGGGCCGGTGTCGCAAGCTGACGTTGCCTGTGCGATCAAAAAGAAGGTGTACGACCCGCTGTCGTCCCCGTACGCCGACTGGATGCGCGTGCTCCAGAGCATGGCAGCGTTTTACCCGAGCGACTGGTCTCAACCCGCCGTCGGTGCCGCACGCAGGTTCAGCATGGGCCAGGTGGCCATCCTTGAAGATTGGACGCCACGATGGGGGAGTTTGAAAGCCGATCCAACGGTCGAGTTCGAGTGGGGTACCTTTTACTGTCCCACGGTGACCAAAGAAACCTCCCAGTATGCGATCGGCATCACCGCACCTCCGCTCGGCGGGCCCACCACGCAATGGGCTGTGACCTCGACAGCGGACAAGGCCGGGGTGGTGGATCTGGCTGTTGACTTCCTTCGATTTCTGTGTGTTCCTCAGTTTGCGAGCATGGTGATCAGCGAACTGGGGGACTATCTGCCAAACATTCGACAAATCGACGTCCCTTCCTTACTGGCGGCCCCATTTCGCGCTATCAGCGAGGGGTATGGAGAATCGTCCGTCTTTCTATCGCCATCGCTCGTCAGCCAGGAAGCAAGCAAGAAGGTCGAGGACGCGTGGGTACGCCTTCGCCTTGGCCAGGCGACTCTTCAGGACACGCAGGACACGGTGAGCAAGATTCTCAATGACGCGTCCGCGGCGGATATCAAAGTCAACGACTGGCACTGTGGCTAGCGAAGTATCATAGGAACCGGTAGGAACTGCGTCGACGCTTGCTCCCAGCTAGGCGCTGCGGAGCGTGGAGTACGCGAGGCTCGAAGGAGACCTGAACAGCATGCCGACAGAGACGGTGACGGTCGCGGTACTCGGGACGGGGAGGATGGGGAAGATCCATCTGGCTGCACTCGCGAAGATGCGGGATGACGGGCTGCACGTCGGCGGACGTACCATCGCCGTAGATCCGGTGCTGTACGGGCGCGATCCGGAGAAGGTGCGACACGCGGCTACCGAATATGGGCTGACACGCACCAGCACGGAGTTGTACGAGTTCATCGACACCGCCGATGTCCAGATCATCGATAACTGCCTGGTAAACTCGCTCCACTTCGCCCCGTTGATGCGTGCAATCCAGCGTGGCAAGCACGTCTTCACCGAAAAGCCGCTCACGATTGATCTGTCCGAGGCCGAACAACTCCTCGATGCGGCACAGGCGGCGCGTGTCCATCACGGTGTCATTCAGAACATGCGATTCAATCCGGGGCCAGCGAAGGCCCGGCAGCTCATCGACGACGGTGCGGTGGGCCGTGTCTTCAGTGCGCGCATCGTCTTCGGGTACATGGTTCCACAGACGGTGACGAACCGCCCAACGTGGTTTTACAAGAAGGAGCTTGCAGGCGGTGGTGTCGTCGAGGATATGATGGCTCACTTCTTTGATCTCCTACGCCATCTGGTAGGTCCCATCGCTGGCGTCTACTGCCTGCCGGGTGTCGCCTGGACCGAACGGCGTGAGCCTGATGGAACCCCTTTCAACGTGGACGTCGAAGACCTTGCGGCAGTGGCTATTCGTTTCGAGAACGGTGCCGTGGGTGATTGCTTTGCCTCGTGGGTCCGCCGTAAGCACGAAGAAGTACCACGTTTCGAAATTGACGGTGAAGACGGCAGCTTGCTCTTCAGCTTCAATCAACTGCGGATGCTAACCCAGGCGGAAACACCGCTCTTCCGCTTCGATGCACGCAAGGTCCAGCCCGAACGCGACGAAGATTGGCGTCTCGTGGATCTCGACCTCCGCGATCCCTTTGGAGCGCAACTCGAAGGATTCATCCGGGGAGTGGTCACCGGACAGCGCGTGCGACCTGACTTTTCGGACGCGGTGACCAATCAGCGACTGATCAAAGCTGCCTACAAAAGCGCACAGGACCGGCGTGAGGTGCTGCTAAGCGAGGTGACCAGCAGTCAGGCTGAGACCAGCGTCTCCGTGTGACGTTGTGCGTCGGGACGCATGCCGCTGGCCAGCGGTTCAACGTACCTGCGAATAGCGAGCGCCACAGCGGCGCCTTCGCCCGCGGCAGACGCGGCCTGCTTGGTGCTGCCGACGCGGCAGTCGCCCGCCGCGAATATGCCGGGTACGCTCGTCTGGAGGGTGCCATCGGTCACAATGAATCCACGCTCATCCAGATCGACCGTCCCGCGAACCGTATCGGTATTGGGTGACAGGCCGATAAAGACAAACACCCCTGCCGGGTGCAGTTCACGCTGCTCGCCCGTCCTCGACTCCTTCAAGACCACCGTTTCGAGTTGTGTGGAGCCACGAAACTCCACCGGCGTCACGTTGTTCAGCACCTCGATCTTCGGGTCCGACTGGGCCTTTTCCACCACGACTTTGCTGGCGGAGAGCTGCGGTCCGCGCGTAGCAATGATGACATGGCTCGCGAACTTCGTCAGGAACAGACCCTCCTCGCCAGCCGAGTTCCCACCGCCTATCACGAGCACCTCGCGGCCACGATAGAAGGGACCGTCACAGGTCGCGCAGAAATGGACACCGGCACCGATGAAATCGTCTTCACCTGGGATACCGAGGCGTCGATAGGTTGAGCCGACGGCCAGTAGGATGGCCCATGCGCGATATTCATGGCCATCCGCCGTTTTCACCAGACGATATGCGCCGTCGGTACCAACGGACGACACTTCCTGGGCGGAAAGGATTTCGACACCGAAGCGCTCCGACTGCCGCCGCAAACGGTCGGCGAAGTCCGCACCCGTAACGCCATCGGGGAACCCAGGGAAATTGTCCAGGCGTTCGGTAATGCCCGCCTGGCCGCCGATGCCACCACGCTCGATCACCAGGGTCTCGATGCCCTCCCGTGCAGCGTATAACGCGGCTGTCAGGCCAGCAGGGCCGCTGCCAACCACGATCAAATCGTAGAATGCGTTCTTTGCAGCGGTCTGGAGGCCCAGTTTGGCGGCCAGTTCCGCATTGGACGGTTCCACCAGGATAGAGCGGTCGGGGAAGACCATGACGGGAATCGAGTGCTTGCCGTCATTGAGCCGCTCAATTTCGGCAAGTCCTTCAGCATCCCTATCGACGTCCACGAATGTGTATTGCACGCGTTGTTCGCCGAGAAATGTCTTTGCGCGTTTACAATCGCTGCACCACCGGGTGCCATACATAGTCAGGTCGCTGGTTGCCATGGTGACCTCCTCTGCTACCACTTGTTCCTCGTGTACGGGTTTCCACGTGCTTCGCCCATACTCCGCATGCCTCACACACAGGAGCGCCGAAACTCGGCACTGGCCATGCGCTGTCAGGTGCCGCCCCAGAAGCTCAGTTGGGACAGCAGGTCCGGCAGCGCCTGAATCGTGGCCGACGGGGTCACGCCGGATGCCCGGCTAAAGCGTCCCTCGTTGGCAATCCATACCGCACGCATGCCAACAGCCAGCGCGCCCGAAATATCGGCCACCATCTGGTCGCCCACCATAACACAGGCAGAAGGTTCTACGTCCAGCCGCTTTGCAACCTCGCGAAAGACGAAGGGATGGGGCTTAGAGTGCGGTAGATCAGACGTGTAGACGATGTCATCAAACAGTCCTGCGAGTCCATGAACGGCGAGATCGCGATTGTGCCACGTTGCCGCCCACCAGGTGTTCGACAGCAGGCCGATGCGATAGCCTCGCGCCGACAGTTCTTCAAGCGTTGCCACGGCACCAGGCACGGCAACTGCCCAGCCATCCACGGCGAGTGCGTAGCCGTCGAGTGCAGCCATGAGTTCCGCATCATCAATCGAGCGGTCAAGGCGTCGAAAGCCATCGAGCAGTACCGACGAGGGCGGACCGCTCCACTGGTCGATCTCCACGCGCTGCCAGTGAGCGAGTTCAGCCGCGCGCATGGCGGTGACGTACGTCTGTTGGTCGGGCCAGGGGCGGCCCGGGTACATTTCTCTGAGATAGTCATACGACAACATCCAGCGACGTGGCGCATCGTCGTCCCAGTCGGGCCATGCGACGAGCGTCCCACCCAGATCAAAGATAATCGCGCGGGGAGAGGTTGGCACCGTGGTCACTCCTACAACAGCATGGACAGAAAAGGGGAGGAGGCTCCTCGTGGGAACCTTCTCCCCTCCTGCTGCTCCGGGGCGTGTGTTACCGGAAACAGGTAAGTGCTAGCTCTGCTGCATCGCCGCATTGGCCTTCTTGTCGGCTGCAGCCAGGGCATCGTTCACGGAAGCACCGTTGTTGATGACGTCCTGGATGGCAGCCTGCAAGATATCGCGCGTCTGCTGCCACGCCGCGATCTTCGGCTCGGCCTTATTGGGATTACCCAGGTTATTGAATGCCACGCCGTTGTGCGGGTTTTCGTCGAGGAACTTCTTGAACTCAGGCGTGTCAGCGGCCGACTTACGCAGTGGCATGTAGCCGGTCGCGAGGGCCCACGCCACGGTGTTCTCCTTCTGTGCGAAGAACTTGATGAACTGCCACGCGCCTGTCTGCTGCTCGGGCTTGGTCTTGAAGACGGTGAAGTTCCCACCGTACAGATTCGACGCGTGTTTGTTCGCCGGGCTCCCCTGTGGCGGCGGGACTGCCTGCCAGTTAAACGGATTGCCCTTCTGCTGTTTGATGGCCGCATCAATGAAGCCCCGGCCGCTGCTGGAATCCTGCCAGTAGGCCGCCTTCGATGCCGCCCAGATGTTCTCGTCGTCAAAACCGGTTGGTCCGGTCATTTTCATCTGTTTGTTCTTGTTCAGGTCGGCAATCAGTTGCATGCTTGCCTGACCTTCGGGGGTATTGAGGGTGATTTTGGAGCCGTCGGGTGTTATAAGGTCACCGCCACGGCTGAAAACCCACGTGGCGAAGCGCGAAGCGTCGGGCTTGACGACGTATCCCACAACATCACCGCTCGTTAGCTTGGCGCACTGCGTCTTGAACTCGTCCCACGTGTCAGCAGGCTTGTCAAAGCCCGCCGCCTTGATCATATCGGCGTTATACCACATCAGCTCCAGGCTTTTGCCTGCCGGGAACGTGAGTTGCTTGTTGCCAAACTGCGAAAACTTGCCCAGCTCGAGGAACGGAGCGAAGATGTCTGCCTTGTCTTCGGCGGTGAGACCGCCCTGCGCGTTGTTGATGAAATCATCAAAGGGGATGATGACATTGCTCTTCTGGAACTCGGCGACTTGATTCTCATACGCGATTGAGAAACCGGCGGGATCACCCGCCTGAATCGCCGCGAGGTTTGCCTTGAACAGGTCATCGTAGGTCTTCTTGGATTCACCGACAATCGTGTACTGAGACTGAGAGGCATTAAATTTGTCCATGATGGAGTTCATGGCCTTCTCATTATTGCCGGTGTAGTTATACCAGAACGTGACCTTCGTGCCTTTGACGACCGTTGGAGGCCTGGTAGCAGCAGGTGCGGTCGCGGCCCCGGTGGTTCCTGTCGTGGCAGCCGCCGTAGGTGCCGCGGCCGCGCTGGTGGTCGCTGCCGTGGTTGGGGCGACGGCTGCTCCGGTGGTCGCTGCCGTGGTCGGTACAGCCGCGGCGCCAGTGGTGGCCGCAGTGGTCGGTTTCGCTGCCGCAGGTGCGGTCGTGGCAGCGGTGGTTGGAGCGGCAGCCGTAATTCCGCCACCGCCACAGGCTGCCAGCAGTGACATAACAAATAGCCCACTGCCTGCGGTCACACCCGCGCGCAGTGCCCGGCGTCGGCTCATAAGCTTTCCACTCATCAGGAAGTCTCGTTCGTACATAGTTGCGTGTGTTCTCCTTATCGTGCGTGGGAGCGGTGATCCACGGGCTCCCATAGTCTGCCGTGCTGCGCTCCATCGGCAACCGGTCGTCGGGCGGGTCCAGAAGCCCCGCAGCCATCCCGTCCGCTGCGAACCGCCACAGCAGTCCGCCGGTCGGCAGGCGCAACCTTTACGTCTTTATCTCCATCATCCCTTCAGGCCGCTCCGCGCAATGCCCTCGATGAACTGCCGCTGGACGAACAGGAAGACAACAATAACGGGTAGGATGGTAATCGTGGCACCCGCCATCAGCAGATGCCACTGTACCCCTTCTTCCTGGATAAAGTACGACAGCCCCACCTGAATTGGCCGCATCGTGTCTTCCTTCGTCACAATGAGCGGCCAGACGAATGAGTTCCAGCTTCCGAGGAAGGTAAAGAGGCCTGCCGTCGTCAGGGCAGGAGTCGAGAGCGGCACGATCACCCGCAGGAGATATTGGACATGCGTGGAGCCATCGAGCTGTGCTGCCTCCCACAGGTCTTTCGGCAGGCCACTAAAGAACTGGCGCAGCAGAAAGACGGAGAAGACAGAGGCGGACCACGGAATGATCTGCGCCATATACGTGTTGTACCACCCCAGCTTCTTGATCACGAGAAAGTCCGGGATCATCGTCACTTCAAATGGAATCATCAACGTGGCGAGCAACGCCACGAACACCACGTTCTTGCCGAAAAAATTCATCTGCGCGAAGGCATACGCCGCGAGCGATGACGTGACCAGGCTCGCAAACGTGGTACAGGTGGCGATGAATATCGTATTCACGACATACCTGGGAAACGCGGCTTTCGTCCATGCCGTCGGATAGTTCTGTGGCTGTGGTGATTGTGGGAACCAGTGAGGCGGGTACGTCACCGTCTCTGGCAGTGTCATAAAGGATGTCGTAATCATCCAGAAGAACGGCAGCATGACCAGTACTGCGCCAATCGTCAGGGCAATATAGATGGGAAGCGCGGTCGTCTGGCGTCTCCCTGATGTGTGGTTCGTTACGACGCGTCCCCGGTTTGTGGAACCGAGCACCGCGGGCTGTGCGTTAGCCACGGGCGTCCTCCACCCTACTGCTCAGGAGGCGCGTTTGGATCAGTGTCAGTGCCAGAATGACACCGAAGAGGATGAAGGCCATTGACGTTGCGTAGCCCATTTTGCCGTAACGGAACGCCGTGTTGTAGAGCAGGAGTGTCGTTACTGTGGTGGTATTGACCGGTCCGCCAGCTGTCATGACATAGATCTGATTGAACGCCTGGAACGAACGGATCGTTGAGATGATGAGCAGGAAAAAGGTCGTTGGCAATAGCAACGGCCACGTCAGGAGGCGAAACAGCTGCCACTCGGTCGCGCCGTCGAGGCGGCCCGCCTCATACAACTCTGCGGGGATGGCAGTGAGGCCCGCGAGAAAGACGACCATGTCGAACCCCTGCGCGTACCAGATGGTCATCACGGCGATACATACCATGGCCAGACTGGGACCGTAGGCCCAGTTTGGGATATGTGCGCCGAACTGAAGCGCCGCCAGTTGAAACATGCCTTTCGGCTCTTCAAGCCACTTTGGCGCCTCTAACCCGAGGTAGCGCCATCCTGACGATGCCAGACCTCGATCTGAGAAGATAAAACGCCAAATCGCCGCGGCCGCCACTGAACTGGTGACGTACGGAAGAAAATAGGCGGTACGGAAGGCGCTGAGTCCCCGAAGTTTCCGGTTCAGTAACAGGGCGACGAGCAGTGCAAAGCCCATGCCCGCCGGTACTGTCAGGAGGGCAAACCAGACGGTATGACCGAAGGCCCCCAGAAAGTTTTCGTCCTGCAGCAGCAGTTTATAGTTGCCAAGGCCCACAAACTTTTCGGGCAGCACTCCCCACTTCCACAGGCTGATATATAGGGCAAACATGACCGGAAAAAAGTGGAAGAGAAAGAGAATCACCAGCGCGGGGGCAAGGAACGTGTACGCTAGTGCTGTTGTGCGCCAGTAGCGCCGCCGCGTCATCGCTTGTCGGCTCACCATCGCGGCAGGGGCAAGGGAGCGCGTATTGGCCATCAGGCGGCGTCCCCTCGTCTGATACAGCCCGTATTGGGTGTAAACCTCATACACGTATGAGTATAAGGTGAACACCTACGCCGGTCAAAGCGCTCAGGGCATGCGGGTACCCTTTTTACGGTCGTTTTGCAGTTGAGTTTGAGTGGGCGCGGGCATTAAGCTTCCACATCGTGGTTCAGGTGGCCCGGACGCGGGCAGCAAGGTGAGGAGCAGATGGTGAGCGAAACGGCAAGCGGCACGCATTCCCTGGAAGCGGACCTTCCCGAGCATGTACATGACATCCTCAAGGGTAAAGTCGCAGTGGTCACAGGATCGTCGCGGGGCATTGGCCGCGCCATCGCCGTGCGGCTCGCAAATTCAGGCGCCGACGTGGTTATTAACCACCGTGCTACCCCGCAGGAGGCCGAGGTTGTGGCCAGCCGCGTACGCGAGCTGGGATGCCGCGCTCTGGTCGTCCAGGCAGATGTCGCGGAGATTGCCGACGTCCAACGTATGGTCAGTGCCGCGACGGGCGAGTTTGGCAAGGTGGACATCCTGGTGAATAACGCGGCAGTTCTTGGCATACCCGATTTTTTTGATGTCACGCCGGAAGAGTTCGACCGCGTTATGGCGGTGAATGTACGGGGCATGCATCTGTGTTGCCGTGCCATGCTCCCGGGGATGATGGAACGCGGACGGGGCTCCATCATTAATATTTCGTCGGGATCGGGCAAACACGGCGGCTGGGGCACAAATGCTAACCCTACCTACGCGGCGAGCAAAGCCGCGGAGATCGCCTTTACCATGGCACTGTCTAAAAACGTCATCCAGCACGGCGTCCGCGTCAACTGCGTTGCGCCCGGTCCCACCGACACCCGTACGTACACAACTGGGGAACCACCGCGTGCCGACGCCACAATTCCCGTTGGCAGACGCGGCTACCCGTACGAGGTTGCGGCCGCGGTCAACTTCCTATGTACGCCCGAAGCCAGCTTCATCGTCGGACAGACACTGTGCGTCAATGGTGGCAACTGGATGCAATAGCGCAGAGTTTGCGGAAGATCGAAGCGTGCCAACCGCCGTCGGGGTCACGTTGGTGCCGGGCGCCCTGGGAGGGTACCGTCAGCACCCCGTGATCAATCATGCGGTGATCCCTAGATGCAGAGCAATTGGATGCTTCCGAAACGAAACGGTGACGGCCAGCATTCTCCCATGTGGCCCGTCACCACGATCAGGTAATATCCGCGCCGTGTCCCCGTTGGAATGGCAGTGGGAGGTGGCGGACACGATACGGGAACAGTAGCTGAGTTGTCTTAGCCAAGCGCCAGGACTTGCCACACGGCAAGTTGACGAGGTAGGGGCTGTATCGAAAGATTCGGCGGATGGCCCCTCGGCCCGCACAGCCGATACGGGAAGCCAAAAACGGGGAGTGATCCCCGCGCACAACACCTTCCCACCGTGCCGGTGACACCACCGTCCTCGGCTTTTTCCTGCCATTGAATACCGTCCCCCATCTGTTCACGCAGTCGCACGACCGACTGTGTACCGGCGTGTTCGCGTGCGCGTGGCATGTCCACACTGATGGAGCATCAGGAAGCAGGGGGAAGAGCAGTATGTGCGGAGTTTTTGCCTACTCAGGCGCAGCACCCAAAGCAGCGGCAACGGTGATGGACGGGCTGCGGCGCCTTGAATACCGGGGGTACGACTCCTGGGGCGTTGCCGTGGCCGATCGCCGGAAACTGGACGTGCAGCGGCAAGTCGGACGTATCAGTGGCACATCCTGGAGTCGGCTGGGACCGGCCAGCATTGGACTGGGACACACCCGCTGGGCGACCCACGGCCGTGTGACCGAAGGCAACGCTCACCCCCACACCGACTGCCACGGCCGCCTGGCCGTGGTACACAACGGGATTGTCGAAAACCACGTCGCGCTGCGGGCGGAACTCGTGGCGCGGAGCCACCGCTTCACCTCGGAGACCGACACCGAAGTCATCGCGCACCTGCTCGAAGAGGAACTGGCAACGGCGGGTGACGGTGCCGACGCGCTCGTCAGTGCGTTACGGCGGGTGGGAACCCGTCTGGAGGGTGCGAGTGCGGTCGTCGTGCTGGACGGACAGGAGCAGCGATTGGCGGCATTGCGGCACGGTTCGCCATTGCTGGTGGGGATCGCGACGGGAAAGATCCTCCTTGCCTCGGACGCAGCCGCGCTCCTACCAGAAACGCGCGATGTTGTGTTCCTCCAGGATGGCGAAATCGCGGCGATTGAGGGCGATTCGTTGCGCATCCTGGATGCGCATACGGGTCGGTCGGTGCCCATCCAGGCAGAGCGACTTGATTGGACCATCGAAGCAGCAGATCAGGGTGACTATCCTCACTTCATGCTGAAAGAGATCGCCGAGCAGCCGAACCAGTGGCGACGCATGGCTGGCCACATGGGTCCCGACCTGGTCGCTATAGCCGATGCCCTCCGTGAAGCTCGTCAGATCGTGCTCCTCGGCTGCGGCACCGCGTATCACGCCGCGCTGATCGGTCGCGCACTCCTTGCGTCAGTCGCCGACCGCTCATGTCAGGTGGTGGCGGGATCGGAGTGGGAGGCGGTGCTACCCGACCTTCGACCGGGCACTATCTGCCTGGCCCTCTCCCAGAGTGGTGAGACGGCGGACGTCCTGGAGGTCGTCCGGCGAGCACGGCAGCGCGGCGCCGTCGTCGCGGCACTGGTGAATGCCCCTGGTTCGAGTCTCGCCCGCCTGGCCCATCTGGTTGCACCGCTCGGCGCTGGCCCAGAGAGCTGCGTGCTGGCAACGAAGTCGTTCACAGCAAAGGTGGCGATGTTGCTGCGGATCGCGGCGCTGCTTGGCGGCGTTGACGACACGGTGACACGCGATATTGCCCTGGCCGCCGACGCGGCGCACCGTCTGCTGGAGCCGAATCAACACGACCAGATCCGCCGTATTGCCGTTACATTAGCGGCACAGGAGCATCTGTACGTGCTCGGGCGCGGCGTGTCGTTTCCCATCGCACTAGAAGCGGCGCTCAAGGTCAAAGAAGGGAGCTACGTCCATGCCGAGGGGTTTGCCGGTGGGGAACTGAAGCACGGCGTCATCGCGCTGATCGAGGCGGGGACGCCCTGTCTTCTGCTCGCACCCGACGATGCCACCCGCACAGCGATGCTTTCTGGTGCCGCCGAGGTTAGCGCGCGGGGCGGCTGCATCATCGGCGCGAGTGCGACGAACGACCCGGTCTTCGATAGCTGGCTGCGGGTGGGAGATGCGGGGCTTGCCACACCGCTCGTCCAGGCGATGGCCGTACAACTGCTGGCGTACGAGATCGCGCTTGCCCGCGGTGTCAACCCCGACCGCCCGCGCAACCTGGCCAAGAGCGTGACGGTGAAGTAGGGGGGCAAGTCGATGTCTACATCAACAAAATTTATGACCGGTTTGGTGGGGCAGGGAGTAACAGGTCTTTCGCGATCGTTATTGTGAGGGAGGCAGCCCACCCGGAGGATCCATCGGAGATCCTGTCATACTGTTACCAAACATGACGCCTTCAGCATGTTTTTTCAGAGCTTCTTCTCGTGCTGCTCTGAAAAAGCCCCATCACCGATTGGTTGCTGGGGCCCACGACTGTGCGCCCAGAGGGCACCCGTGCGTCCACTGGGTGCCAGGTTCATCGGGGTTGGTGGCACCGTCGCCGGACAAAGAGGAAGGACGCGGTCGTTTTCATCCCTCGGGGGTGCCCCCGCGGGGCATCGACGCTTCACGTGAGTTCCATCTCAGGCGGCCCGAAAATCCTGCACAACCAGACGGTGATGTCACCATACATGTGTCGTACCAGAGGTCATCAAATATGATCACGGCAAGATGGTGGCGCGGAGCCGCCGTGGCCCGTGAGGAGTGGATAGGTGAAGATTGAACGAGTGACGCCGTTTCTGGTGGATCGGTGTCTTCTGGTGCGGGTGTATACCGATGAGGGCATCATCGGCACAGGTGAGGCCGGATTGTGGGCGCACCATGGGATCGTGTACCAGGCTATCAAGGAATTAAGCGAGTACTATGTCGGCAAAGATCCGAGCCGTATCGAGCACCACTACCAGGTGGTGTCTCGAAACACGCACTTTGCTGGCTCTGTCTTGAACGCGGCGCTAAGCGCGATCGATATCGCTCTGTGGGACATTCTCGGCAAGGCCGTGAACAGGCCGGTCTATCAGCTGCTGGGGGGCAAGCTCCGTGACAGGGTGCGCGTCTTCGCCAACGTCAGCGGCGATACGCTGGAACAACGATCCGATAGCGCTATGCGGCAGGTGGAGCAGGGGTATACATCGCTGCGTACGATGCCGTTCATGACCGGGTGGGAAGAGCAGGCGCCCAGCAAGGTGATTAGCGGGGCGGTGGCCATCGTCAGGGCGATCCGCAATGCTGTGGGATCCGACATCGATCTGGGATTGGAGATTCACCGCAATTTGAGCCCCAACGACGCGATCGTGATGGCCAGTGAACTTGCCCCGTATGGGATTCTTTACTACGAGGACCCGCTGGCCCCCGAAAGCCTGGAGGCGTTGCGGTATGCGGCTCAGCATATCCATATTCCCATCGCCACCGGGGAGCGCATGTATACGTTGTGTCAGTTTGCCGAACTCGTGGCGTCACGGACGGTGAGTATGATTCGGCCCGATCTTTCGCTTGCGGGGGGCTTTACTCAGTGTAAGAAGATCGCAGCCATGGCTGAAGCCTCGTTTGTCGGCATCTTCCCGCACCTGATGGGAAGTCCCGTCAATCTGGCCGCGTATGTGCAGTTCGACGCCGCGATTCCCAACTATGTGCTGATGGAAAGCCACGTTGGCGCCGATGTCCTCAACGAGATTCTGGTAGAGCCACTGGTGCGCGACGGCGGGTACATCGTTGTGCCCGATCTCCCTGGCATTGGAGTGGACATTCGCGAGGAGAAGCTGGCGGCATTTCCCTACCGTCCTCACAGGATCGCCGGGAGTTTCTCGGCGGATGGCGCGGTGGCGCATTAACCTCAAGCCACGACGCTGATCGTGGTTGGTGATAGGCCGGTTTGGGGGAATACGCCTCCCCCTGCTCCGACAATAGGACTCGCCGTTTGGAAGATTGTAGGGTGCCGACTGCGTGCCCAGAGGGTGCCCGCACCAAAGTATGGCCGACTGCTCTGAAAAAGGAGGTCACCGCCGGGTAGTTGATAATCTCCGCCTCGGTGGTCAGGTGCGACCAGCGACTCAAGTCGCGCCTGACACGGCAAAGTCCGCCTTCGCGGACTCCCCGCGTGGTTCCAGGGGAATAACATGCGTTTCATGCTCGGTGGTGGCCCGCGGGGCCGTGGTTACTTCGGTCGGTCCGTCCACTCGGCGGCTAGATCATCGGGATTGGTGGCCGTGTTGCCGAACGAAGTAGGAGGTCCAGGTCATTTTCATCGTCGATGATGGTCCAGAGGACGGTAGCCACGGCGATGCCTTATTCGGGGACGATCACGCTGCCGTCGTCAGCAAAGGGAAAGCCAGGATTCCAGGCGACTTCCCACACAAAGCCGTCAGGGTCGGCGAAGTAACCCACATAGCCTCCCCACTCGCCGCCGCGCCAGGCTTGATGACGGTCGCTCCTGCCGCCACCGTCTCGGACAATGCGACATCGACGTCTGTTTTTATTCAGCACATTGTGCGCCAGCGTGATGCCGCTGAACTCCGTCTTGTGCGCGGGCAGGCCTGTGTCGGCAGCCAGCGAGGCGCACGGGTACTGGCTGAGGATGGTGCCCTGTGTCCGTAGAAAGACGACCTGGCCCCCGCCGATGCTCGGTTGGGGCCAGTGGAGGCCGTCGCGGTAAAAGCATACGGCCCTGTCAAGATCATCGACGCCCAGGGTGATGAGACTGATGCGTGGTTCCATACTTCATCCATCTGGTTGGGGGATCGCTCCACCATTTGCGTCCTGAGAGATCAGGCGACGTCGTGCCCGTATCATCACGTGTGTCGGAGTTCTGCTACACAAGGGACGGCGTAGTCGGCATGGCGCGCGGCCACACTCGCAGCCTCCGCGTCCCCATCGTGGATGTAGATGCGGTGCTGGAAGGTGAAAGGGCCGCGGGGAGCACTCGCGGGCGGGTAGTGGGCCTGGGTGATCTGCTGGACGACGGCATACTTCCCCACGATATTCGGGTAGCCGTTGTTCTCTGGGTGGTCGAAGAGGGCGATGCCGTTCCAGGGGCCCGTGGCGGGCCCCTCCTTCTCCCGCCGGGTACCGGGGAGATCGACGAGGCTCTCGGGAGGCGCTGTGGGTGGCGCAGGCGGCGGACCGCCGGTTGGACCCGAGCCATCAACCCAGGCAGCCCGATATTCGCGCTGTCCTGGTACGGCTGGCGGCACCGGGTACTGTACCGAGTTCGTCACCCTGCCCGTGGAGGGAATGTCAAAGAATCCGGGCAGCCGGATCATAAAGAGAAATGGCTGGGGGCCGCTGTCTATGCTCCGCAGGATCTCCGTTCGTATGTCCAGATAGCGTGCATCGTGACTGGCCCACCAGCAACGCGTGGTCCGAATCTCTTCGGCAAACGCGTCGCCGTGGGCGTTGACATAGGTGAGATCCTCCACCAGTTCACCGTAGACCGGCCCGGACGTAACACGGCGAAATCCTCGGTGCAGCAGCCGCCCGCCAGGGCCGTATGGCGGTTCATCCCAGTCAGACCAGATGTTCGACGACCCGCCTTCACTGTGTCCACCGTAGCTCACGCCCATCCCGGTGTGGTGGGGATGTTCAGCGGTCCCCTGACCGCGCACGATGCTGGCGCCCGAAGGGCCGATGACGGGCCAGAAGTACGGGCGTCTGCCGCCGTGGATCAGGTAAGTGGCGAACGGCTGCCCACCGACAAGAAATTGAACGCGATCGAGCCTGGTGGTGAGGGTCACGGGGTAGCGAGCGTGCGGTAGAGGTTGGACGTCAGAAGCGGCGACGAACGTACGGCTGCTGCCCGGCACCATCGCGCCAGGTACGACAACGTACAAGCGTTCAGCTGCTGCGTCGTACTGGCCGACGATCGGGGCGGCGTCGGCGCCTTCTTCACGAAGGAGGCACGCGCCGCCTTCACTGTAGCCCGCTAGCGGGCCTGGTGGGAGTGCGGCGCCGAGGCCACCGGCAACGAGTGCATCAGGCGATATCGCTGCCGTGACCATCGGTGAATGGCGTGAGACGTCACCCGCATGTACCACTAGACGCGGTTGACCGTGGTCTGACACTAGATAACCTCCAGTTGCTCGAATGTTGGCGTTGCGGGGCGGGGTGAAGATGTCTCTTTCTGGTACCAGAACGAGGTGGAGGCGATGTCGTCCTGAAGCGCCAGGTAGTGCCGTCCGTGCCGCCAACCGAGCGCCTGGATGGTGACACGAAGGTCGGAACTGAACCGGATGGGGTCGGCAATATGCCAGCGGTACATCCCGAACCGTTGCTGGCTCCGATACAGACCGTCGGGGCGCAGAATCTGACTCAAGCCCAGAAACGGCGTGCTGAACACGGTGTAGCCATGACCGGGTACGTCGAAGTTCCACGCACCTCCGAAGTAGTCTTCGGTACCGGTGCCACAGATGGTGGGATATTCTTGGTCACCATCCAGGTAGAACTTGATTTCGCCCTCGCCCCACCAGCCGTTGTTGTTGACACCCCAGGCGATATAGGTCCCAACGTAGTGGCCGCTACCGTTGATGCCATCAAGCAGTGTATGGTCCGTCTCGTACGGGAGGGGATTACTGCGGCGCCACTGTGCATGGAAATAGGCGCAGTCGGCGGGCACGTCAGTCACGGTATAGGTGACCTGGTAGTAGAGGGTCACGTCTTCGTCGGCCAGGCTTTCCACGGTGATGTTCGCGGCGGTGCGGAACGGCATCTCCCAGTAGCTGTTGAAGCCACCGTTGGGATTGACCGCGATGGGGAGCGAGTTGACCTGGCTGTATTCGCACCAGCCATTGCAAAAGAAGTCGCCCAGCGGCACCTCTACGGCGGGCCGTTCGTCACCGTCCCATCGGATGCGAAAGATCAATTTCCGCCAATTGCGGTAGTGGGTGGTCAGCCAGATGTGCTGGATCGCCCCAGCGCCGATGATGTCGGCCAACGTGAACGTCGTCCCCGGCGCGATTCTGACGCTTGGCGACACCTTCCACCCCTGGCCGAGATGCAGCGCGGCGTGTGCGCCCGTTCCCTCGGTGGCCATGCCACCACGGCCCTTCTCCCCGGTGAAATTCTCCGCGCTGATGGACCGGGTCTGTGCCGTTGAGAGTCGGGATAGATTGCCGAGATCCATGCCCAGTCCGTTGAATTCGGTCACGCCATCCTCCTGTATCGCTGTCGGCACGCGCTGTCGTCTGCGCCAACCGTCTGTCATGTCGCTGTCGTCCAAACGCAGTGAGGATAGCAGCAAGGGGCGGTGAGGCGCTGGCTGGTATCGTAGCGATGAACGGAAGCCATGTGCACGAGGAGATGCGACGATGCCAGTTGTCGATAGCCATTGCCATGTATCTCGGAGCTGGTACGAACCGGTCGAGACGCTACTGTTTCAGATGGGGCAGGCAGGCGTTGATGCCGCCATCCTGATCCAGATGATGGGGCAGACCGACAACAGCTACCAGTTTGACTGCGTTCGGCGCTATCCTGGCCGCTTTGCCTCGGTCGTCATCGTTGATGCTGACCGCCCCGATACGGAAGATGCCGTCAGGCGTGTTGTGGACCAGGGAGCCAGTGGTATCCGGCTGCGTGCGACCCAGCGATCGACCGGGGATGATCCGCTCGCTATCTGGCGGGTGGCGGCGGCTCGGTCGCTGCCAGTCAGTTGCATCGGCAGTGCGGCAGACTTTGCGGCTGAGGAGTTCGTCCGCCTTGTGGAAACGGTGCCCGATCTGACGATTGTCATCGAGCATCTCGGCTCGCTGAAGTATACCGATCACGCCATGGTAACCAGTGATGCGGTACAGCGCATCATCGGGCTGGCACAGTATCCAAACGTCTTCATGAAGCTGCCGGGCCTGGGGGAGTTTTGCCGACGTCTCATGCCTGCCGCTGAACCGTTTCCATTTGAGGAGCCGATCCCTCCCTACCTGGAGATGGCGTATCAGGCTTTCGGTTCACACCGTCTTATGTGGGGGAGTGACTACCCGCCGGTAAGCAGCCGCGAAGGGTATCGCAACGCACTGGCCTTCCCACGTGCCCACTTCGCCAGCAAGAGCAGCGAAGAACGGGAACTGATCTTCGGCGGTACTGCCGCAGCCGTTTTCACCATACCGTGACGAGGTCTCACCCCCAACCCCCTCTCAGCGCGTCGCGGAGTGGGGGACTTTTAAAGGCACTGGAAAAGGGCCCGGCGCAACACGCGTCGCGCTTTGTGGATGGTGATCACGTATGAGGCGACGGGCAGGCCATCAGGATTGGCTTCCCAGATGAAGCGGTCGATGTTGAGGCGCCTGGACGGGCCGTCGGGACCGTTGGTCTACGTCCAATAGCTGTTGGTGAAGGCAGTCCAGTGATCGGTCTTGCGCCGGGCCAGCGGAATATTCCAGAGTGCGGCACCCGGGAGAACGGCGCCCCCTGGGCGTACCGTCCGCACCCCAACCCAACGTTCGTGTCGACGGTAGGACGGACCCGAGTGGCGAGTGGATTACCGTCCGAGGTCACCCTGAGCACCCGGTGTCCCCTGCATTCCGGGCATGGATGTGCCGGTTGTCGGCGCGTCGTTGGTATTCTCTGGGTGCATTTCGGCAATATGGGTGTTGAGCAGTTCCTGGGTGTCAAACTTCTGCCCGCACGAGGCGCATGTAATGTCTTTGTTCGCTTGCATTGGCCCTGTCTTTCTGTGGAAGGTGTGTCATTGCAGGACCCGCCCATGTGGCGTTCCCGTGTCACGGTGCGTGCAATAAGCGTGCCCGGCCAGTGGCATCCACGGTACTCGCCTCCGTGCACCGAATTCCCGAAGACGACCGCATGATTCGACGCATGCGCGCCCCTTGATGCGGCCCCGGTGTAACCTTGTGGTGGCGTGTAGCAATACGCCCCCACAAACAAGACGCATGCACGCCCGTGGACGTGGCGCCGGTGTAGCCTTGTAGGAGCGTATTGCGATACGTCCCTACTCCTGTACGCCCGGTGATACGAGCAGCGGCGACGGGATGGCATCGGCCACAACGACGACAACGGGAGGTATAGGTATGACGGCGACGATGAACCAGGCGGCTCAGGACGTGGTGGCAACGTATCGCGAACACCGCCGCGATCAGATTGAGGCCGATACGCCCTCGCCCACATTCGATCAGATTGTCCATGCGTGCGCACAGCGTATGAGCGTCGATCCGGACGTGCTGCTTGGAAGCGCACTCGGCCTGCTGAACGATGAGGAGCGGAAACACCTGGACGATACGGTGTGATCCTCGTCACACGCGTCGCTCCCCTGTCTGCTTTCGGCTGATCTTCAGCACCACCGCGTGCTCGCCGGGCAGGTCCGACGGCACGGTGACATGCAGTCCCGTTTCGTCACGTGACCACGACACCGGGTCGTTGGCACCGACACACCGCACATCACCGATGTCGCCCACGTAGAGTTTGATGGTGGTCGCCAGCGACTGGATGGTCACCAACCCCTCGGGTCGGCCAAGGACGGTGGCGTAGAGGAGATCGCCCCGGGTCGTGAAACGGATGTCGCGGCTGGTGAAGGCTTGGCGCTTGGTGTTGTTGAATGATCCGCCGGCTACGTCTGTGGGCCTTTCGCCATACACCTTCCATAATCCGAGCAATTGAGAAGCCGAGCAGTCATGGATACGCTGCGTGCCTCGTTCTCGTCGTACAATAGCGCGGATCGCTACTACCGACGGACCGCGAGAGTGTAGAGGCGGTAACGGAACATCGCGAGTACTTTACATACTCCGGTAGGAAACCCGAAGGGCCGCCAGACGGCCAACCGCTTCGCTTGCCACCACTGACGGTGACATCGACCATGCCCGTCAACGGGTAAGCGCGTCCAAAAGACGGGCAGTTGTGCGCTCACCGCAGGGAGTCAATACTTTTCAGGGCAGCAAGGAGAATGTATCCACCATGGCAACCGCGAACAGCAACACGATGACCGTTTATGTGGGAACGTACACGAAAACGGAACCACACGGGCTGGGAACATCGGAAGGCATCTACGTGTACCGCATGGACCCGGCAACGGGTGGACTCACCCTTGCCCATACCACACAGGGTGTCAGTAATCCGTCGTTTCTCGCGCTGGACCCCACCCGCCGTTACCTGTATGCGGTTAACGAGGTTGCCGAAGTCGATGGCGAGCCAGGGGGTGCTGTCAGTGCCTTTTCGGTTGACGCGTCGACCGGCGCCCTGACGTACCTCAATCGTCAATCAACGCACGGAGACGCTCCCTGCCACCTGAGCATCGACCAGACGGGGCGGTACGTCATCGCGGCCAACTACGGTGGTGGCAGCGTCGCCATGTTCCCGATTCTAGATGGCGGGGCACTTGCGCCCGCGAGCGACTTTGCGCAGCATGCTGGCTCCAGCGTGGATCCTGGTCGGCAGCAAGAGCCGCACGCCCACTCCGCCACGATCGATCCCGCGAATCGCTTTGTCCTGGTGTGCGACCTCGGCCTCGATAAAATTTTGACGTATCGCCTGGACCTGACGAACGGCAAACTGGTGCCGCACGATACACCGTGGACGCAGAACACCGCTGGTTCCGGTCCACGCCACTTCGCGTTTCATCCCAGCGGTCGCTTTGCGTACGCTATCAACGAACTCGATTCGACACTCACCAGCTTCACGTACCATCAGGAGCAGGGTACGCTCACCGAGATCGGGTCCGGTTCGACGTTGCCAGCAGGGTTTACGGGCCGGAGCCATTGTGCGGACGTGCACGTCGCACCGAACGGCAGATTCGTGTACGGCTCGAATCGTGGCCACGACAGCATCGCCATCTTTGCCATTGATCATCAGACGGGCAACGCGACGTTGATCGGCCACGAGTCCACGCAGGGGAAAACGCCTCGCAACTTCGCCATTGATCCCACCGGTACGATCCTGCTTGCCGCCAACCAGAACAGTGATACCGTGGTCGCCTACCGCATCGACCAGGAGAGCGGAAAGCTAACTCCTACAGGACAGGTGACGCCAGTTCCAACGCCCGTCTGCCTGCACGTGGTGGCGTCCCTCGAGAGGTGACCACGACCTCTGCCGCCCGCGTGGCCGCAGTGGCGGTTCGTCTGCCACCTGGGTCACGTCTTCGCAGGCAGTAGCCACGGCGCTGGCTGGTCATCGCCAGGGATGCACATCACGACGCCTGGTCGTCCTCCTCAGGAGTACATGTGGCGCACCGATGTGTCCAGCGCTGCCGCGCTCGCTCGGAGCGAGCTGACGGCGTGTCCGAAGATTATTTCACAGGCGCAGGCCCATATCTAGCTTCCAGGCGCGCACTGTCGAGGCCCGCCTTACCCAGGTTCGTCAGGATGGCGTCCCAATCCTCGGTGTACAGCGGGATGCCCTCAGTGGATCGCTGGAGGTAGGTCCGCTCCTCCAGTTCGCCGGGCAGCAGCACGCCCTGAAAGCCCTGCGCGGGTCGGGTATCGTGGACGTCCGCGATGAGCCGGTCTACGCGGTCATAAAACTGTTCGATGGGCACTATGGCGGCCGGGTCGATGACCAGGAAGAAAAACGACTGGCCAACGGGCTCACGGGCGGTGAGTCGCTCGCGGATCTCCCGCGTCATGTACGAGCCAGCCAGGGCGGCACACAGGAGGTCTACCAGCAGCGCAAAGCCATACCCCTTGTGCCCCCCGAACGGCATCAGCATAGTCGCCGCATTCGCGTCGGTCGTCGGCTGTCCTTCGGCGTCCAGTGCCCAGCCCGCTGGGATCGGCTGCCCGCGACGCCGTGCCTTCGCCACCTGCCCGAACGCCGCAACGCTCGTGGCAATATCCAGCAGGATCGGCGCGCCCGACCGGTTTGGCACGGCATAGGCGATGGGGTTTGTGCCGTGCAACGCCTGAGTACCACCGAACGGCACGACATTCGGGTAGGCATCGCACATGGCCACGCCGATCATGCCCTCCCTGGCCGCGAGCGAGCAGTAGTATGAGGCGGCGCCGAAATGGTTGCAGTTGGCTGCCACAACCATGCCGACACCGGTGGCCCGCGCTTTCTCCATCGCCAGGCGTATCGCCCGGACCCCGATGACCGGCCCCGCCGCGAAGTGTCCTTCAAGCCTCGCCGCCCCCGTCGTCTCCTGCTCGACGGTCACCTCGACATCGGTGTGAATTTTGCCGTCCTTAAGGTTGTTCGCCATGGTCGGAAACAGGGCAATGAGTCCGTGGCTATCGACACCACGGAGCGACGCGAACAGAAAACAGTCGGCACAGATAGCAGCCTGATCGTCCGGCATTCCTAATTCTGTCAACGACGCCAGCATCAACCCGCGTGCTCGTTCAGGCTCCAACAGGTACGCGGGCCCGTGTTCTTCCATGGGTACGCTCTCTCCGTCACTCCAAACCGGGGTGCAGATGCTCGCGGAGCCACCGCACCCGTGCCTTGCCGAAATGGTATCCACCCAGGTCGACCACGTCGAGCCGCGTTTCCAGTTCGGCGGTAAATCGTCCGACGGTGTCCGACGGTACGCCGTTGCTGTTGAGCAGGACATGTCCCCGGATCAGTGGCAGGTGGTGCATCGGGTCAAAGTGGTCGAGCGTGTTCCACACGACCTCGGCGTGCTCGGGATGGGCACGCAGCAGGTCGCTAACCTCACCGAGCGGATAGGCATCCACGGCAGGTACGCTCTGACGTGGATTGACCAGGACGGGGCCAGCGACGGCCGTATAGGCCACCCACGGTTCCAGCGCGGCAACCAGCAATGCCAGCGTGCCGCCTATGCCGTCGCCCAGAAGCGCGACCCGTTGTGCATCCACCGCTTCCTGCTCCAGCAGGAATGCAACCGCACGGCAGCAGTCCGCGACAACGCCACGATACATGTACTGCTCAGGGTCGGTGATGCCTTCCGTAAACGCGCCGGGGAAGCGAGCCGCGTACGGCACGTCGCTGTGGCGGGTGCCACGTACGCAAACCGACATGGTGGCAAAGGAGCCACGCGCCCATGCGGGAGCGGGACTCACCACGCTTCCATACCCTGGTAGAAAGGCGAGAGCCGGGAATGGGCCATTCCCTATCGGCACACTGTAGTAGGCGAAGATCCGGTATGGCCCGACGCTGGTATAGCGCACGCCAAACGTCGTATAGTCGGCCCCTGAGCGGATAGGCAGTTCGACGAGTTCCGGGGCAAGTGGCAGCCGCTCGGCTTCCAGAAGGATGTCGCGCCAATAAGGGTCTACCGCTGTGTCCACCGAGTGATGCGCGGTGGCGGATGTGCCGTCATTTGACATAGGTCACTCCTGGTGTAGGGACGCTGGCTTCAGGTGTTGTGCCAGGAAACGACGGAGCAGCGGGCCGTGTCGCGCCTCGCCCGCGTCGTGCCCGGCCTGATCGTAGGCATGAAGATCTTTGGGGCAACGCAGCGCCTCTATGAGCGCGTAGCCCGTTTCAGGCGGGCAGACGTCATCTTGGAGGCCAATGTTGAGCAAGACCGGGCACTGCACGATGGGTGCGAAGTTCAGCACATCGAAGTAGCGGAGGGTGTGCTCCACCACTGGCTGCCGTTCCGGGTAGAGCCGGAGGTAGTCATTGATCTCCTGGTAGGGATACGATGACGTCAACTGGATCGCGTCGGCCATGCCCGTGAGGTACGGCGCGCCAGCCGCGGCCGCCACGACCTCCGGACGCATAGCCGCCGTCAGCATCGTCAGGGCGCCCCCCTGACTGCTTCCGGTCGCACCGATGCGACTGCCATCCACCCAGGGCAGTGTCCGCAGGACATCGACGCCTCTCCATGCGTCGCAATAGAGACCCCGGTAGCCATACGTTTCGCGGTCTACGATGTTGTAGGTGAGCAGACCGGGGTATCCGGGGTTGAAATGCCGGTTGCTTCGCAGCTTCCCGCGAACGGCAACCGACAGCGCCGCGTACCCCTCGCGCGCCCACGCCCTCGGCACCAGCGGTTCGCTCACATACCCGGGGAAGACGAGGAGTCCGGGGTGCGGTCCGGCTGTCCGCGGGACGCAGAGCCAGCCAGCGATGCGAAGGTGCTGATAACTGCTCCAGGAGACATCATAGGTGACCACATCAGCCGTGGAACGCAGGGGTGCCTCGTGGCATTCCACATTCAGCGGCACCCGTGCCAGGTCGGCCAGCGTCTCATCCCAGAAGGCAGCGAAGTCATCGGGTCGGGTAACGATGGTCCCATACGTCTCCGGATCGCGTTGCGCCATACGTCGCCTCCCTCACGTTCCACCCGCGTTGCCACAGCCACCGCTATCTGCCCCGCACGTCTGAAGACAATGTTCGCTGGCGGAGAGGCGCGGTGCAACGGACATCACCGGCACGCCTCGCTGTGCTCCACGCGATCAGTACCGGCCAGGGCGCTGGCCGAAGCCCAGGTCTTCCTCCCCATTTGATCGTGGCACCGATCGTGCCCATTCCCGATCGCCGGTTATACGGGCGATGAAGGCGGCATTGGAGCTGTCTTTGCCCAGTTGTTCAAGCAAGAAACGGCTGGCCGTCGTGGAGTTGAGCGGCGACAGCGCCCGGCGGAGACGGACGACAACCGGCAGTACCGACTCTGGCAGGAGCAGGTCTTCACGGCGCGTGCTCGACCGGTTAATGTCGATGGCGGGGAAGATGCGCTCTTCGGCAAGGTGCCGATCCAGCACCAGTTCGGAGTTGCCTGTCCCCTTTAGCTCCTCGTAAATGACGTCTTCCATGCGGCTTCCGGTATCGACGAGACAGCTGGCAATAACGGTGAGGCTGCCGCCTTCCTGGCATGCGCGGGCCGCACCGAAGAAGCGCTTGGGAGGATAGAGGGCGCTGGCGTCGATACCTCCGCTGAGGGTCCGGCCGCTCGATCGGTAGTCGCCTTGCGGTGCTTCAGAGAGGTTGTACGCGCGTGTGAGGCGGGTGATCGAGTCGAGCAAGAGGACGACATCTTTCCCCATCTCCACCAGGCGTTTTGCGCGTTCGATGGTCAGTTCCGCCAGTTCGACGTGATATTCAACCGCCTCGTCAAACGTCGAACTGATGACCTCGGCGGCACGTACCGTCATACGCAAATCGGTGACTTCCTCGGGGCGCTCGCCGACGAGGCAGAGGATGAGCACCGCATCGGGATAGTGCTCGGACACCGCGAGCGCAATTTCTTTGAGCACCGTGGTCTTTCCCGCTTTTGGCGGCGACACGATGAGCACGCGGCTCCCGAACCCGATGGGTGAAATCAGGTCGATCACGCGTCCCGTCAGTTTCCCATCACGCTCCAGCGTAATCTGCCGCTCCGGGAACGTTGGGGTCAGCGTGTCAAAGCGTGGCCGAGCGCGTGTCTGGTCCGGTGGGAGGTCATTGACGGTCTCGACCTGCACCAGTTCCCCTAATCGCTCCCCCATGCGTGGAGGACGGGCGGCGCCCTGAATGAGGTCGCCCGAGCGGAGTGCCAGGTTGCGAACGACGGCGGGATTGATCACGAGATCCGCCGTGTTGTTGTTCAGGTGGGTGCGGTTGCGCAGGACGAATCGCCCCCCATTCAACGCCACCAGATATCCGCCGCCGGGTTCGAGGACGACTGCCGGAGCGGGTGTCGCCTCGCGTTCCACCCGGGCGTCAACGCGCGGCTCACGCTGGTCGCGCATATCTACGCGTTCGGGACGGTCGGTGCGGGGACGCGGGGGCCGAGGATTGACAACGGGTTGCCGCTGTAGGGGCGGGAGTGGAACAGAAGGAATGGGCCTTGCCACTCCATCTCCGTTCCCCTGGTAGGTGCGGTTCTGGCGCTGCTGTCCCTGGAGCGGCGCGCCCTGTTGCCCCGGCACTCGTCGCTGGTTGTTATTTCGGTTCTGGCGCGCGAGCTGATCCCCCTGCGGCCCTTGCGCTCGCATCTGTCCCCGTTGCGCCGTGGCTTGTGGAGATCCGCCGGGTGGCACGAGTTGTGGCTGGGGCATCTCCATCTGCGGGCCTTGCGCCTCGCCGTCGGTGTGTGCAGGCGCGTCCGATACGACGTCCACGGGACCATCGTTCGCGCGTGCGTCGGTGAGAAACAGTGGTTGCGGTGCCGCGTGGAGGGACGATGCCTGTGGTGCAGGTGGCATGTCCGCATTTGGTTGTGCTGGCAGGACATGGATCTCGTGCCGCTGCTCGGGCTGGCGATCAGCCGTGACCTCCGGAATACTGTCTTGAGGCTGAGGGTGTTCTGGCTGCGTTTGGTCCATAGGTGTACTCGATTCTGTATTCATGATGCTGCCCGTATCACTTCCACTCCGGCCATGTAGGGCACCAGTACGTCTGGCACACGTACACTCCCGTCAATCTGCTGGTAGTTTTCGAGAATGGCCGCGAAACTCCGATCAATGGCAAGCCCCGATCCGTTGAGCGTATGCACAAATTCCGCCGATGCGCCCACGTCAGGACGAAAGCGGATGTTTGCGCGGCGGGCCTGAAAACTTTCAAAATTGCTTACGGATGAAATTTCGATATACCGCCGCTGACCCGGAAACCACGCCTCCGGATCATATTTTTTCGCCGGTGTAAAGCCGAGATCACCGGTACACATCTGCAGCAGCCGGAACGGCAGCCGCAGCTGGCGCAATATGTCCAACGCATTCTCGAGCAGGCTCTCCAGCTCATCGTAGGAGTGCTCGGGTCGGACGAACTTGACCATCTCCACTTTGTGGAACTGGTGGACACGGATGGTGCCACGCGTATCGCGTCCGGCTGATCCAGCTTCCCGGCGCCAGGATGGACAGTATGCTACATAGTATAGCGGTAATGTGCCAGCTGGCAAAATCTCATCACGGTGGAGGTTCGTCACCGGCACCTCAGCTGTCGGGTTGAGCCAGAGATCGCCGTCCTGAATCCTATACGCATCCTCCCCAAACTTCGGCAGTTGGCCCGTGCCCTTCATAGCCACGCTGTCCACGAGATATGGCGTCGATACTTCGGTATAGCCGTGGTCGCGCACATGGAGGTCCAGGAACCAGTTCTTCAGGGCACGCTGCAACGTTGCTCCAAGTCCACGGGTCACGTAGAATCGCGCTCCCGCCAGTTTGACCCCGCGCTCAAAATCGAGAATGCCAAGCCGTTCCCCCACCTCCCAGTGGGGCTTCGGCTCAAAATCAAACTCTGGCAGGTTGCCCCAGGTATACAGTTCGACGTTATCACGCTCGTCCCGGCCCACCGGCACCGACGGATGCGGGATGTTTGGCACGCGGAGCAGCAGGTCGTCCAGCTGTTGCTGGATCTCTGAAAGCTCGGCATCGAGGGTCCGGATGCGGTCGGAGACGTCGCGCAACTCGCCGCGCATGCGGTCTCGCTCGTCCGGTGTTGCTCGGGCCATGGTGCCCGACGCCTGGTTGCGTTGATACTTAAGCGCTTCATTTTCCTTAAGCAGCTCCCGTCGCCGTGTATCCAGTTCCAGGATCTCATCGACAGGCGCTGGCTCCCCTTTGTTGATGGCGGCTTTCCGCACCACATCGGGTTGTTCGCGAATCAGGGCAAGAGATAGCATGCAGGCTCCTTCACGTACCGTACCGCATGTACGCGCTGTGGGTTCCGTGGCCGCAAGGCGAACTCCACGACCGCTCGCATCAGCGCACGTTCCTCAGCGCCGGGAAAAGGATCACCTCACGAATGGTCTGGCGGTTCGTCAGCAGCATGGTCAATCGGTCGATGCCGATCCCCAGCCCACCCGTTGGCGGCATCCCATAGGACAGCGCGGTCAGATAGTCCTCATCAAGTGGGTGTGCTTCATCGTCGCCTGCCTGCGCGTCCTTTGCCTGCTGCAGAAAGCGCGCGCGTTGATCCGCGGGGTCATTCAACTCCGTAAACGCGTTGCCGATCTCGAACCCCGCGACGAACGGCTCGAAGCGTTCCACCAGGTTCGGGTACGTGCGGTGGTGTTTGGCCAGAGGTGACAGTTCCCATGGGTAGTCGATCAGGAATGTCGGTTGGATGAGCGTTGGTTCCAGATACTGTCCGTGCAACGCGTCGATCAGCTTGCTCCACGTCAATCCCGGCTGGACGGTCAGTCCTCGTTCCGCGCACTGTGCATAAAGCGTCTCCGCGTCTCGCTGCACGTCGATGTCGACGCCCGCTGTCTCGAACAGTCCATCTCGCAGCGTGAGCCGTCTCCACGGTGGCGTGAGGTCAACCTGGTGTCCCTCAAACGTCACGAGCCTCGTCCCAAACACCTCCTGGGCAATGGTGCAGATCATCTGTTCGGTCAATGCCATGATGTCGTGGTAGTCGGCGTAGGCCCAGTACAACTCCATCATCGTAAACTCGGGATTATGTTTAAACGACACCCCCTCGTTCCGGAAGTCCTTGGAAATCTCGTAGACCTTCTCCAGGCCGCCGACGATCAGACGCTTGAGATACAGTTCGTCGGAGATGCGCAGGTAGAGTGTCCGTTCGAGTTCGTTATGATACGTCTGAAATGGACGTGCCGCGGCACCGCCATAGAGGGGCTGGAGCATCGGCGTTTCGACTTCCAGAAAGTCATGGGTGTCGAGGAAGCGTCGCATCGAGCGAACGATGAGGCTCCGTTTGATGAAGACGTCTCGTGACTCCTCGTTCGCCACCAGGTCGAGGTAGCGTTGCCGGTACCGCTGCTCGGTGTCCTGCAAGCCGTGAAACTTTTCGGGTGGGAGTTCCAGGCACTTTGCGAGCAGGCGCACCGCACGGACGTGGACGGTGATCTCCCCGGTGCGCGTCTTGAAGAGCGTCCCTTCGACACCGATGACGTCCCAGAGGTCAAAGTCGCGTAGTGCGTCGAACGTGTCAGTTCCCAGGTCATCGCGCCGGAAGTAGAGTTGGATGCGGCCTGTACCGTCCTGGATATGGCCGAACAGCACCTTCCCCATACTACGCCAGGCAACAATGCGTCCCGCGACGGAGATCGGCTGTTCGGCCAGGGTATCGAAAGCAGCGAGCGCGGCAGCCGCGGTATGGGATCGATGAAAGGTATGGGGATAGAGATCCGTCCCACGGTCTTGAAATCGCTGGAGCTTGCGCCGTCGTTGTTCCCGAAGCTCGTCCTGATCTGGCTCGCGCTCAGACACCTGCACCATTAATCGATCGAGACAATGCTGTACGACGTCGTGCCACCTTTGGGCAGCTTCACGTCCACCGTATCACCCGGCTTCTTGCCAAGCAGCGCCTTCCCGACCGGCGACTCATTGGAGATGCGCCCCTCACCCGGACGCGCCTCTGACGAACCCACGATGTGATACTGGACAACACGTCCGCTTCCATCCTTAACATGGACGGTGGACCCGATGGCAATACTCCCCGAGTGCGAATCGTGAATAATGGTCGCGTTGCGGAGCTTGAATTCCAGGTCCTGGATTTTTCCTTCCACGATCCCCTGTTCGTGCTTCGCATCTTCAAATGCGGCATTGTCGGAGATATCGCCCGACTCTTTCGCATCCTGGATCATCTTCGCCACCCGTGGTCGGTGGACCTCGATGAGTTCCTTCACCTCGGCACGCAGCTTTTCAACTCCTTCCGGAGTGAGATACACTTCACGTCCCGTCGTGGTATTCGCGGCCATAGCCCGTGTGATCCTCTTCTCGCTATCCAAAAACGCGCCCGACAGATCAAGGCGTCGTTCGTCACCCGGCACCTGTGCCGGGATGTCTGCTGTTCTATTGCCTGGTTATCGCGCAGGTACGGTATTGGGCACCTCGCGAAGGCGACCGGAAGAAAAGAGGCGCTCTTCTCCGCTATCGAGCAAGATGCGCAAGGCGCCATGTGCATCGACATCGAGCGCTGTGCCGGTAAAAACGGAATCTCCCAGCGTGAGTGCCACGCGTCGCCGTAACGTCTGCAGCGCAGAACTCCAATGTGCATGGATCAGCGCCGTATCACCGGCCTGTATGCAACTCTGCCAGTATGCCAGCCGATCGAGAAGAGCTACAATCAGGAGTTCCCGCTGAAGAGGTCGCCTGACCTTCTGCTCCAATCCCGCGGGGGGGGCAGCGTCGGGTGGCAAGCATACGTCTGGAACGGCACAATTGATGCCAATCCCCAGCACGGCGGGTAGTCCACCTGCCAGTGCCTCGGTCAGAACGCCTGCGACTTTCCCTCCATCAAGCATCACGTCGTTTGGCCATGTCAGAGCCGTCTCTATGCCACAGGTAGCTCGTACGGCTTCGACGACAGCAATGCCACCGACCATGGTGTGCCACACGCCAGATATCCCTTCGGGCGGACGTGGCACGAGCACTGACAGAAGGATAGCACTCCCTGGCGTGGTTATCCAAGACCGACCGTGCGTTCCCCGGCCGGCGGTCTGTGCATCCGCCAGGATCACCGTACCGGCTGGAGCGCCAGCGAGCGCGAGTGACCGCGCAGTGTCCTGAGTCGACGCAAGTATCGGCGCGTAGACCAGGGGAGAGCCTGGAGCGGATAGCGCGAGCGACCGTGCGATGGCCTCGAGCGACAGTGATTGGGGCATGTGAATCTGAACGGCTGCTCCTTGAAAAGCGAGACGAAATCATGGGCATGGTGCCTGGGAACATAGGCATACCCGGTCCATCGTGGTGGAGCGAAGATCAAACGACCGGGAGAGACGCGAGGAACGGTGGCACGCAGCATGCCGTACCTCATGCATAGAAAAAAAGCCTGGGCATGGCGAACCATACCCAGGCTTTCTGCTGCTAAGCAACGCGCTTAGCCTGCGTACACCTCAAACAAAAACACGTGTACGCAGCGAGACTTTGCAGCGTTGCTCCAGCAACATTGACCACTCACTACGCATCACCTCCTTTCCTCTGGACTCACTATACCGTTGCAGCGCGAGGGTGTCAAGACCCTCCTGGGCAATGTTGAAAAAATTCCAGCGACGTGGCGAACGCGGCGTGTTGGGGCATGCAATTGCCATGCAACTGGCCCGGCAATGGCATATGCATTGACTGTCAGCCGCGACCGTCAAGACCAGAATTGACCGCACCGCATCCTCTGCAACATGCTGAAAATGATGGATCACGCAGACGACGAGGTAGAAAGCGCAGGAACGGCATGGTTCAGCAGGCGCATCAGGGACCCCCACCTCCAGAAAACGATCCCGTCCTTGCGCACCTGCAGAGCGCACGGGATGCATATCAGGCGGTGCGCGGCGCGTGGGAACAGCAGACTACTGACCTGGCGGAGACCAGGGCCCGCGTGGCGATACTCACCGAGCAGAACAAACGATTGAGCCACAGTATCCGGCAGCAGCACGATGAGATCAAAAAGGAGCGTGCCAGGGTCGAACATCAGCGCCACCGCGCCGATCAGGTGACCGTGGCACTCACGGAGATTCATCGCGCGCTGTTCGGAGGGAATGTCCACGAACTCATTCTCAAAACCTGTCTGATCATCACCGGCGCTACCCGAGGGCTCTATGTGACGGCCCGTGGCGCGGACATAGAACTGCGCATCTGTGCAGCCCAGGGTGTGGATGGCTATCCCGTGTCGCCCCCGTCTGATTTTATTCGCGCACTCTGCGGCACGGTCCTGGAAGCGAATGACACGGTCATCTGTAACGACCGAGCAAGCTTCGATCGGATCTCATCCTCCATTCCCGCCGGTGAGCGCTTTCACAACTGTGTCGCGGCACAGGTGGCCCTCCGGCGTGATTTCGATGGGATCCTGATCGTCGCGGACAAATCGCACGGTGATTTCGACCACGATGACGCGCAGATGCTGCTGAGCGTGGGGGATCAAGCAGCGGTCGCTGTGGAAAACCATCGTTTGAAGCATTCTCTGCAGCAAGCGTATGTGTCCACGATGGCTGCCCTGGCTGACGCGGTGGAGGCGAAAGACCCGTATACGCACAGCCACTGCAAGGTCGTCTCGCGCTACGCCCGAAAAATTGCGGAACGTCTGCACCTCCCGGAAGAAGAGCGTACGATCGTCAGCTTCGCGGCCCTCCTGCACGATGTTGGCAAGATCGGCGTCAGCGACGGCATCCTCAATAAGCCAGGTCCGTTAATTGAGGAAGAGCGGAGCCTGGTGCGGGCGCATGTCCGTGTCGGCCACGACCTGCTCCAGCGCGTCGCCGCGCTGAACGAGGTTGCCGATGTCATACTGCATCACCACGAATGGTATGACGGCACCGGCTATCCCGACGGGCTGAAGGGAGAGCATATTCCCATCGCGGCACGGATCGTCTGCGCGGTGGACGCCTATGCCGCCATGACCACCCGCCGCAGCTATAAAGAGGCATACACCGACGAGCACGCTCGCGCCGAACTGCAGCGGTGTGCGGGGACGCAGTTCGATCCAGGCGTTGTCACGGCAATGCTCGCCATCCTTGATGAACCGTATAACCCCCAGTTGGAGGACGAGGACGACGACATGAACGGGTACGGTCTCTTGCCCGCGTTTCACCATGTGCACAGCAACATTCCTGATGACGTTACGCCATAGCCGTGGTGAATCCGTGCATACCGCCGCTCAGTCCGGGTAGCCTGGCATTCCAACCGGGGGCAGGCCTGATGGACGCCTGCATACCGCTAGTTGGTTGCCGCTGCGGACTGCACGCGACCTGGGACCGACCAACCGTTCCTCCTGTGTGTGGAGGCAGGCGGGATGACCCGGCACCTGTTCCACCGTCCGTTGAACGGTAAGGACGACCGTGCCTGGTCGGCTCCCTGCCCGAATGAAGGCGCGCTAACATCAACGCGCGTTAACCGTGCCACGTTCCGCGCGTCCGCCGCGTAGATCGTACCGTACCGTGCGCTACCGATTGGTCACGTTCACTGCGAGTGTGCTCGCGATCTTCGCGGCGCTGTCGTGGCTGGCTGCCTGGCTCACGCGCGGCTCACCTGCCGCGCCGCTCTTCATCCTGGTGGCCTACACGCTTGTCGTCGTGGCACTCCTGATGACGTACACCAACTATCGACTCTGGAAGCGCTCCGTGCGGACACGTTTCGCGCAGGAACGGGCAGCGCTCGACCAGCAGATGGCGGACCTCCTGACCCCCTCCAGCCCGCCTTTGGAGGTATCCGACGAACGAATACAGCCTCAAAGAGAACGGCCGGACGCGGCCAGCGGCCTGTGAACATTGCCTGAACGTGTTGGCACATTTGGTACATGGAGAACGGCAGCTTCATGCGCCCTGTTCTGTGGTCTGGCGACGTGCCAGGTTCCGTCCGCATGATGGGCAGCCCGTGACGCGCACGGTCGCCTTGCACCCCCACGCACGGTACCACCATCCTCATCTGTGCCCATCGTGGTACCTTAATCCCAAGCACCACTCCACCCCTTGCACACCAGATGGGAGGCACGTCCGATGGAGACCCTTCCCCGCTTGCGTTATGATCAGGCACTGCTCGCTCGCCTGCCCGATGACACGGAGGACGCTCCCTGGATGGTGGTCCCCGAGTTCCAACTGTTGATCATCGAGATGCTCCGGAGCATCTTGCGGCAGTATCTGCGTGATAAGGGGCCGCAGTGGCACGTATTCTCCGAGTTGTGGGTGATCGTCCCGTGGCCCAATGCCCACGGCACCTTCAAGACCGCCCCCGACCTGTTTCTGGTGGAAGCCGATGACCGCTTGCGGGTCTCCTGGTACGTGGAGCGGGAAGGCAAGATACCGCAGTTCGTGCTGGAAGTGGTCACCAGGGAGAGCAGCACCCGCGACCTGGACGAGAAAGTGATGATCTACGACCAGATGGGGGTGCGGGAGTATGCCATCTTTGTTCCCCAGGAGGTGGAAGGGCAGCCGCGTCTGCTGGGCTACCGACGCGATGCCAACGATGCGTTTCGTCGATGGGAGCCTGACGCACAGGGACGGCTGACGAGTGACGAACTGGGTGGTTTGCGGTTGTTTATCGCGGACGGGCGGTGGCTGCGATTGATGGACCGTGATGGCCGGGTCCTGCCCAGCGAGGCCGAGGAACGGGACCGTCAGACGGAACGAGCGAACCACGAAGCGGCAAGAGCAGACCAGGCGGCAGCGCGCGCGGAAGCCGCGGAACGTGAACTTGCTCGCCTGCGGTTACTCCTCGAAGTTGAAGCGCCGCAGCCGGAGTAGTGTCATGGTGATACAGCCACACCATGCGGGAACCTGACCTCCCCGAGGTCATGCCTATCGCGCCCGGATGGCTCGGCGTCTTTGCCGTACCTCGCTACCGCGCCTTCTTTTTCCTGCTGGCGGCCCATGGCTTTGCCACCAGCGCCTTTAACCCTTTGTTGGCATCTGGGCCACGACGGCACTGAACGCCACCCCCGCACAGGTCGGCCTCATCATCACGGTGGGCAACGTCGTGGCGCTGGTTGCCGCGCTCGTCCTCGGGCCTCTTTCTGATCGCCTCGCGAGCCGTCGTCCACTGCTCCTGGCATCGACCCTCGTTGCCCTCATTGCCTGGGGCTTGCTCGCCACCGCGAACAGCATGACCATCGCGGTAGCCGCGTGGGCGTTGACCGGCGCGGGTCCGCTTGCCCTGGTCTTTGCCATGCTCCGGGATATGGTGACGGCGGCGGGAAATCAGCGGGGACGCGTGATGGGTGTCGTCCGCACAGGCTTTGCCATTGGCTGGATGGGCGGGCCGCCGTTCGCGGGCATTGCCGTAGACGCTGTTGGCTTTCGCGGGACCATGGCTGGCGTGGCCGCCGTGTATGCGTGCGCGCTTGTCTTCACCTGGTTCAGCATCGAAGACGTAGCCTACCGTTCAGTCCCCGCCCACGCAACGGTCGGCGTTGGCGAACGGAACACGCCCGTCCTCGTGCTCGTGACCCTGGCAACCGCTCTCTCGTATGGCGCACAGACGAGCCATCAGGTCTATCTGCCGCTGTACATCGAAAAGATCCTCGGGCAGTCGGCAACCGTGGTTGGGTTCATCCTTGCGGTGACGGTCCTCGTGGAGCTACCGGCTATGCCACTGATCGGGAAACTGGCCGACCGCGTCGGGCTTGCGCCTGTCTATGCCGCTGGTCTCGCAGTCCACGCCCTCTACTTCACCGTCCTCGCCTTCATCGACACCACCGTTGGCGTCGTGCTGGTCCAACCATTGGCCAGTTTTGGCGCTGGCTGCCTGGAGACATGCGCGCTGCTGCTGCTGCTCGAAGCACTGCCGAACTCCGCGGGCGTGGTCACCGCCCTCACGCAGGTCGCATTTCGAGGCGGGGTCATGATCATGAGTCCCCTGCTCGGCTGGCTGCTGGAGGTCGGTGGGTGGCCCCTTCCTTTTGTCGCCAGTGCCATCGCCGAGGTCATCGCCTGCGCGTTCATCATCGCCATAGCAATCAGTGGCCGCCGCGAGGCGCCATCACGTCTCCAGGAGCCACAGCGCGGCCTTCTCTAACGGGGATGTCTGGCTCCCACCGTGCCACGTCTCCCAGATGGGTGAGGCAAGAAGCACGTGGAATGCGAGGGAGACCCCTCTCCGGCTTCGCCATCTCTGCCCATGCGCGGAAAGAGCCCATGTCTGATGCTGGTAATGATGGCGACAATTGCAGAGCACGGCGCACAGGGAATAGTACTTTCGGTGGATTTTCAGGAATACGAACCCCTATTATTACAACGAGAGTTGATCATCGGTATGTTGTGCCAGGTGTTGGAGTGTGCGTTTGCGATGGGAGCGGTAGGCAGCCAGGTTGTGGCATTGGGTGTAGTTCACCAAGGCCAGGGCCAGTGTCACGT
>JAABUZ0100001178.1_pt1 | contig 52005 bp, 49 predicted proteins | sample 5562091 | NCBI WGS metagenome assembly JAABUZ01 (sample SAMN12813069, study PRJNA571459) | rock metagenome | isolation source: Antarctica rocks | place: Antarctica: Victoria Land, Linnaeus Terrace sud | collected 2015-12-21 | reverse complement strand
CCTGAGCCGCACCCCGCCCAGCCTGAGCCGCACCCCGCCCCGCCTGAGCCGCACCCCACCCAGCCTGAGCCGCACCCCACCCAGCCCGCGCCCGGATTCCGCAGCCGCGGCCAGCTGCGCAGGCGGGCGCGGTACCTCCGCCGCCTGCGCGAGCTGCAGCTCCGAGACATCGGGGGGTTCATGGTCGAGCTGCATCGGTTCGGGCGCGAACGGCCCGACCTCGTGCAGGCCAAGGTGGCTGGCGCCGCGAGCTCCGACGCCGAGCTTCGCGCCCTGGAACGAGCGCTCGGCAAGCAACACTCGCCGACCGAGCTGCGTGAGGCCGGCATCGGTGGTGCGTGCGCGCGATGCGGCGCTGTCCACGGATCCACCGACAGCTACTGCGCATCGTGCGGTGTGCACCTCGATTCGATCGCGCGCTCGGTCAACCAGCAGTGAGGGCTCTCAGAGCGCGCTCGATCGCCCGCGGCGAAAACGGCGCAGGCGGCAAAACCGGTCAAAACGGCACCGACGGCAAAGACGGCGAAACGTCGCAACTGGAGACGCTCGGCCCTGCCCTCGATCGGCCTCCTGACGAGCGCTGCCTACGGTGCGACGCCGCACTCGCCGATCAGGAATGGTGCCTGGAATGCGGGGCTGCACGGACTCTGATCCATCGACCGCCCGACTGGCGGGTACCGGTAGCGGTCATCGCCACGGTAATCGGGCTCGTGCTCGCCGCGTTCGTAATCGCGCTCATCGAGTTGTCGGGAAGTAGGGGGGGCGGTGGCGGTGCAAGCGCAGCGGTGCAGGGCGCCACCGTCTCTGGCGCGAGGAGCGGCGGCGCCCCAGGCCTCGGGACGACGAGCGCCACAGCCAAGGCCGCGCCGCGCGCCAGCTCAGGGGCAGCGGGCAGCAGCTCGCAGGCGGCACGCTTGCCTGGTCGAGGGTTTCCGGGCTGGCCCATAGGCCTTTCCGCCTGGACGGTTGTGCTGCAGCGCAGCCAGACCCGCAGCGAGGCGGCCCAGCAGGCCGCAGCGGGCGCCATCGCGGCTGCGCGCATCCCGGTGGGGATACTCAAGTCCAGCTTGCACCCGGGGTTGACACCGGGCTACTGGATAGTGTTCTCGGGACGGTATCCCACCTCGGCGGCGGCGCAAGCCCGTGCGGCCACGCTCGTGGCCAAGGGCCTGGTGGCCGCCCATGTCATCTTGGTGGAACGCTCCGGCCGCTAATAGATTCGGTAACCGCTAGCCCAGCGCGGGCCACCAGCGCGCCAGCCGTCCGATCGCTTCGCTGACGATCGGGTCCACGCCACCCCTGATCGGGGCCCCACCGCTCGCAATGCTGCCCCCAGCTCCCACGCCCCCCCCGCCACGGGCGACCGTCACCCCGCCCGGAAGGCCCGCGCCCTCAGGGCCGGCGGCAGCCCCGGCGCCGCCGGCACCCGCAATCTCCCGCACAACCGGCCCCCGCAAGGCTTCGAGCGTCGCGGCTACCGAGCGAGCGAGCGCACCGAGCACGTATCCGCCCTCGAGCACGCCACCCAGCGGCGCTTCCAAGGCGGCACAGGCGGCGCGCATCGAGCGCGCCATCCCCGCAAACCCCGCCTCGGTCACCTGGCACTCGGCGAGGGGATCCTCGCGATGAGCGTCGTAGCCGGCGGAGATCAAGACGAGCTGGGGCGCAAACGCACGCGCGAGCGGCACGACGACGCGCTCCACGAGCGAGCAATAGATTGCGTCGCCCGACCCCGGCGGGACCGGCAGGTTGACGGTGAACCCCTTCCCCTGGCCCTCGCCGGCGTCGGCGGCCGAGCCGGTTCCGGGGTACAGCGAGGACTGGTGGATCGAGACGAACAGGAGCTGATCGCTGGTGTGGAAGATGTCGTTGGTGCCGTTGCCGTGATGGACGTCCCAGTCGAGGATCATCACGCGCTGCAGGCCCCGAGCGTCCAGGGCGTGCCGGGCCGCGACGGCGATATTGTTGAACACACAGAAGCCCATCCCGTGCCCCGCCCGCGCGTGATGGCCGGGCGGTCTGTGGGCACTGAACCCGCACGGGGTCACGCCGTCCAGCATCAGGTCCACGAGCGCCACCGCACCCCCCGCAGCGTGCAGCGCGGCCTGAAACGATCCCTCGCTCAGCACGGTGTCGAGGTCGAGCTGACCACCACCGCGGGCACAGAGACGCTCGATCGACTCCACGTAGCGCTCCGGGTGGACCGCCGTCAGCGTGGCGCGGTCCACGGCCTCTGACTGCACGCGCTCATAGCCGATCCAGCCACACGACTCGAGCTCCTGCTCGATCGCGATGATGCGGGCGGGCTGCTCGGGATGGGCTCCGGTGTCGTGCTCCAGCGAAGAGCGATGCGCGAGGAATACAGGCGCCATCGGCGTCGCTGTCGCCGCCATCCTCATAATGTACCGACCGTTGGTGGCTCGCGAGACCCAGGTTGCCGTGGTCGGCGCCGGCGCTGCCGGCCTCTATACCGCGCTCCGCGCCGCCCGCGAAGGGGCAAGCGTGACCCTCGTCTCGGCGACCCCGCTCGCCGAAAGCTCGAGCTGGTGGGCGCAGGGCGGATTGGCAGCGGCGCTCTCAGCGGACGACAACCCCGCCCTACATCTCGCGGACACGATCACCGCCGGCCGCAGAGCGGTCCGCACCTCGGCCGCCAGGGTGCTGTGCGAGGAGGCCCCCGGTGCCGTCGAAGATCTGGCTCGCCTGGGCATGAGCTTCGACGCCGGGCGCGATGGGCGCCTGGGGCTCGGGCTCGAGGGAGGGCACTCTGCGCGCCGCATCGTGCATGCGGGCGGGGCCGAGACCGGGAAGCGCCTGGTCGGCCACCTCTCGGCGCTGGTGAGCCAAGACGCGCGGATCGAGGTGCTCGAGCGCCGCCGGGCAATCGCCATTCTCGGCCAAGAGCAGCGATGCGACGGTCTGGCCCTCGACGACGGCAGCACGATCGCCAGCGCCGCGGTCGTGCTGGCCACCGGCGGCGCGGCCGCACTTTGGTCGCGGAGCACCAATCCCCCTGGAGCAGTCGGCGCAGGGCTTCTGCTCGCGCACACGGCGGGCGCGGCGCTCGCCGACCTCGAGCTGACGCAGTTTCACCCGACCGCGGTCATGATCGAGAACGGCGCGGACGGTGCCGACGGGCTCTTGGTGACCGAGGCCGTCCGTGGCGAGGGGGCGCTGTTGGTGGACTGCGGCGGGCAGCGGTTCGTCGACGAGCTCGCCCCACGGGACGTGGTTGCCAGGGCCGTCCAGCGCCGGATGGCGCTCACCGGCGCGAGGTCAGTCGGTCTCGATATGCGTGAGGTGGACCTGACGCTCTTCCCGAGCGTGGTGAGCGCGCTGCGCGCGGCGGGGATCGATCCCGAGCGCGAGGTGGTGCCCGTGGCGCCGGCGGCGCACTACATGATGGGGGGAATCGCCGTCGACCTGCGCGGGCGCACGACGCTGCCCGGGCTGTTCGCGGTCGGGGAGTGCTCCTGCACGGGGCTGCACGGGGCCAACCGGCTGGCGTCCAATTCGCTGAGCGAGTGCTTCGTCTTCGGCGCCCGTGCCGCGCGTGCGGCGTGCGCGGCGTCGCGGGTCCTCCCGGACGAGGCCGCCCACCCAGGCGAAGCCGCCGGCGCGCTGGACGCCGTGCCCGGGATCCCGGCGCGCTCGGTGCAGCCCCCCGCCCACCGGGACGCCGTCGTCGGCCCGGGCCACAATCAGAGGACCGCGTGCCAGCGGCCTTCCGCTTCCAGCCGCCGCGCGCTGTGGCGCCACGCAGGGCTGGAGCGCGACCGCGACGGGTTGCTCACCCTCACCGAGGACCCGCATCCACTGGTGCGCCTGATCGCGGCCTGCGCGCTCGCCCGCCTCGAGAGCCGTGGTGCGCATCTGCGCCGCGACTTCCCGAACCGCGATCCCGAGCTCGACGGTCGCCACATCACAATCCGAGCCGGTGCCTCGCCGGTGCTCGAGTCATGGGCTTAACTCACGGTTAATACCAAATCCCGCCCGCGCTTCACACGCGGGCGCGACAATACGCAGCGCGGCCTTGGACTGATTGGCTTCGGCAAGGAGCCGAAAGGAAGGTGATTCTGCGTGTACCGGTTCAGCCGGGCCATTTATCGCGAGCTTGCGGACGAGATCGTGGAAGACCCGTACGCCCGCGCTCCCAATTGCAATCACGAGCGTGTCCTGCGTGCGTGCGAGGCCACGGTGCAGCGCCTGGCGGCCGATCGCCACTACTTCGCGCGGCCGGCCCGCTCTCTGTTCGGCGAGGTCAGAGCGTACTTTCCGATCGCCTCCCAACCCCGCGTGCTGCACGTGATAGAGCGCTATCTCGCGTGCGCTGACGAGTTCCTGCGCAACCAGCAACAGGACGGGCACGACATCAACGGCAAGCCCCTCCCATGCCGCGCCAGCACTCGCAAGGGAACGCCGTGCCAGCGGATTCCACTGGCCCACAACGGATATTGCCCTTCGCACCAGCACCTGGCCGAGACCGAAACCGAAGCCGAAGCCGAAGCCGAGGAGATGGGGATCGCCGCCTGAGCTGGATCGCCGCCTGAGAGAGGTATGAGGCCCCGCATGCGCGCGGCCTTGTGCCCCGCCCGGCGTCTGCCCTGCAGCGGGCGGGGTCCTGCGGCGCCGGCGCCCAGGGGTGCGCCAGGCGGATGCGGTAGCCGTGTACCGTCGCGCCGATGCTGCTCGGCGTGGATGTCGGAGGGACCTTCACCGACGCGGTGCTGGCGGTGGCGGCCGTCGAGGACCGGGAGGGCCGCTACCGTGTCTTCACCGCCAAGGCGCCGACGACACCCCGGGACGAGTCCGAGGGCGTGATCGCCGCGGTACAGGCGGTGCTGGAGCGCGCCGGGCGCTCGCCACAGGACGTGGAGGCGTTCTCCCACGGAATGACCGTCGCCACTAATGCCCTGCTCGAGGGTCGCGGCGCCCGTACGGCACTGGTCGCCACCGAGGGCTTCACCGACATCGTCGCGCTGGGGCGCCAGAATCGGGCGGAGCTCTACCGCCTGTGCGCCGCGCGGCCGGCTTCGCTGGTCCCGCCGGAGCTGCGCTTCGCCGCACCCGAGCGGATGACACCCGAAGGCCCGCTGCGTGCACTCAGCGCCGGCCAGGCACGCGAGCTGGCCCGGCATATCGCTGACAGCGGCGCCGAATCTGTTGCTGTGGTGCTGCTGCACTCCTATCGCCACCCCGAGCACGAGCTCGCGATCGGCGCCGCCCTGGCGGGGGCGGCGCCCGGCATCCACGTGTCCCTCTCCCACGAGGTCGTCGGGACCTTCCGCGAGTTCGAGCGCGCCGCCACCACCGAGGTCGACGCGGCGCTCTCGCCGCTGCTCGCGCACTACATCTGGAAGTTGGTGGAGCGCTGCGGCGAGGCAGCGCTCCCCGAGCCCGCGATCATGCAGTCAAACGGGGGCCTGATCGATGCCTGGGCCGCCGCCGGGCACGCCGCCTGGACGGTTCTCTCAGGACCAGCCGCCGGGGCGGCTGGGGCGGCCTTCGTCGCGCGCGCCGCCGGCGCGCCCGACGCGCTGTGCTTCGACATGGGAGGCACCTCGTGCGACGTCTGCGTAGTCGACGGCGGCGCGGTGCAGGAGCAGGGCTCCGTAGAGATTGGAGGCCGTCCATTGTCGTTGCCGGCGCTCGCCGTTCATACGGTCGGCGCCGGCGGCGGCTCGATCGCGTGGTGCGATCCAGGTGGAGCGCTGCGCGTCGGCCCCCGTTCGGCTGGGGCCGATCCCGGGCCTGCGTGCTACGGGCGTGGCGGCACCGAGCCGACGGTCACCGATGCGCACCTCGGGCTCGGCCATCTGCCCACGGACGCGCCGCTGGCCGGTGGGGTATCGCTTGACCTCGAAGCCGCGCGAGCCGCGATCGCCGCGCTGGCGTCCGAGCTCGGGCTGACGCCGCCGGACTGTGCGGCGGGAATCATCAGGGTGGCGAATGCCGAGCTGGCTCGCGCGCTGCGGGTGGTTACGGTGATGCGCGGGATCGACCCCCGCCGCTACGCGCTGCTGGCCTTCGGCGGCGCCGGACCGCTGCACGCGGCGGCGATCGCGCACGAGCTCGGGATCGAGACGATCTTGTGCCCGCGTGCTTGCGGCGTGCTGGCCGCGCTCGGGCTCGTGGTCGCGCCCCGCCGGCGTGACGTCCAGCGCAGCGTCCTGCTCAGCGGCGATACCCTGACCGCAAGGGCGGTCGCGACCGCGGTGGGCCAGCTCGGCGAAGAAGCCCGCCGCGCGCTGAGGGCGACCGGTCGGCCCGATGCGGCCGGCGCGACCGGCGCGACCGGCGCGAGCCAGACGACCGAGACTGCCGGCGCGAGCCAGACGACCGAGACTGCCGGCGCGACCCAGACGGCCGGCGCGACCGAGGCGACCGAGGCGGGCCAGGTGACACTGCGCGCCACCTACGAGTTGCGCTACCGCGGGCAGGGGTTCGAGCTTGCGATCGGTCCGTTCGACGCGGGGACTCCACCCAGTCCAGACGAGCTGCGCAGCGCGTTCGAGGCCGAGCACCAGGAGCGCTATGGCTATACGGACCCCGAGCAGGCGCTCGAGCTTGTCACGATTCGGGTCAGCGCCACGGTCCCGGGGTCCGAGCTCGGCCTCGACCTAGGTGCGGACGGCGAGGGCGATGATGGCGGCGGCGGCGATGCCACGGGGCCGACCCGGAGCCGGCGAAACGCGGTCCTCGACGGCGCGGAGGTCGAGCTCGAGGTCCTGCGCGGCGCACCGCCGCCCGGCACCTCGGTTTGCGGTCCGATGGTGGTCGAGCTGGCCGAGTCGACTCTGCTGGTTCCGGTCGGCTGGTCAGGGGAAGTGGACGTCACCGGCACGATCTGCCTGAGAGCGCGCCGATGATAGACGATGGGCTTGGCGGCTTGCCGAGCGGCGAGGGCCCCGGCGACCCCTCGATCGGCGCGATCGACGCGATCGACCTCCAGGTGATGACCGGTGCGCTGCAGGCGATCTGCGAAGAGATGGGCGCGGTCTTGATCGGATCCGCGCACTCGGCCAACATCAAGGAGCGCCGCGACGCCTCCACTGCCCTCTTCGATCGCTGCGGCGAGATGGTCATGCAGGCAGAGCACATTCCCGTGCATCTGGGGGCGATGCCGGCAGCGGTGGCGGCGGTGCTCGACGCGGAGCACGCCCCGGGCAGGGCCTGGATCCTCAACGACCCCTATGCGGGCGGCACCCACCTACCCGACATCACCGTGATCACTCCCGTCTTCGCGGACGGCGAGCTGCTCGCGTTCGCGGCCAACCGCGCCCACCACGCAGATGTCGGCGGACCTACCCCCGGCTCGATGCCCGCCGGCAGCCGCACGCTCGCCGACGAGGGCGTCGTGATCGAGCCGCGGGTGCTCGACGAGCGGGCGATCGCGCAGCTCAGCGCCCAGATGCGGCAGCCCGAGCAGCGCCGCGCGGACCTGCGCGCGCAGCTCGCGGCCGGGCGCGCCGGCGCGAGGCGCCTGCTGGAGCTCCACGAGCGCGTGGAACGCGACCAGGTGGAGGCTGCATTCGCCGCAATGCTCGACTACGGCGAGCGCCGCACCCGCGCCTGCCTGGCTGCCTTCCGGGACGGGGTGTGGAGCGCCCGCGACGTGCTGGAAGCGCAGGAGGGTGACCTGGAGATCGCGCTGCGCGCGACCGTCTCGCAAGACACGCTCGCGCTCGACTTCACCGGCACCGCCCCCGCGCACCCGGGCAACCTCAACTGCCCGCTGGCGGTGACCCAGTCCGCGTGCTGGTTCGCGGTCCGCGTGCTGACCGATCCCGACATCCCGCCGAGCGCGGGCGCGTACCGCCCGATCGAGATCCATGCCCCCGAAGGCTGCCTGCTGAACGCACGCCGGAGCAGCGACGCCGGCGGGACTGCGCCGGCGGTCGCGGGTGGCAACGTCGAGACCTCCTCACGCATCGCCGATGTCGTCCTGCGCGCCTTCGGGCGAGCGCTCGGACAGGGCACGATGAACAACGTCGTCATCGGCGATGAAGAGATGGCCTACTACGAGACGATCGGCGGCGGTCAGGGGGCTTGCCCGGACGCAGACGGCCCGAGCGGCGTGCACGTCGCGATGAGCAACACGCTGAACACGCCAATCGAGGCGCTCGAGCTCGAGTTCCCCCTACGCATGATCGAGTACTCGCTGCGCCGCGGCTCGGGCGGCGCCGGCAGGCGCAAGGGCGGCGACGGCGTGATCCGCGAGCTGCAGGCGCTGGTGCCCCTGCACTACTCGCTGATCACCGAGCGCCGCCGCCACGCCCCCGCTGGCGCCGGCGGCGGCCAGGACGGCGCGCGGGGGCGCAACCTGCTCGACGGCCTGGAGCTGCCGGCCAAGGCGACCGGCGAGCTCAGGCCCGGTCAGCGTCTGCGCATCGAGACCCCGGGCGGCGGGGGCTATGGGAGGGCACCGAGCTCCACGAGGTGAGCGAGCGTGCAGCGGGCACAGGCGACTGATGCTCGGATGATGGACGGGCTTTTGTTTTCATGCTCGCATGTTTCGTCGTTTTCGCTTCCGGGTACTCTGCGGGTGGGTGAGCGTCTGATCGGGCAGATGCCCGAGGAGGAGGATGAGGATGAGCAGCAACGTTCAGACGGGGACGATTCGCACTCAGATTCCCGCGCGCCTGGACCGGTTGCCGTGGTCCCGGTTTCACTGGAAGGTGATCATCGGCCTGGGCACTGTGTGGATTCTCGACGGACTCGAGGTGACGATCGTCGGAGGCATCTCGGGACGCATCGGAATGAAGGGCGCGGGCGTTGGGATCTCGGCCGCCAATGTCTCCGGCCTGGCAGCGTCGCTGTATGTCGCCGGGGCGTGCGTAGGCGCCCTGGTGTTCGGTCAGCTCACCGATCGCTTCGGGCGCAAGAAGCTCTTCATGATCACGCTGGGGATGTACCTGCTGGCCACTACGCTGACTGCCTTCTCTTTCTCGCCCTTGTGGTTCTACGTGTTTCGCTTCTTCACCGGCTTCGGTATCGGCGGCGAGTACGCCGCGATCAACTCGGCGATCGACGAGCTGATCCCGGCCAAGACGCGCGGCCGCGTCAATATCGCGATCAACGGCAGCTACTGGGCGGGCGCCGCCGGGGGGGCGTTGCTGGCGGTCCTAGCGCTGAATACGAGCACCTTCGCGGTCAACCTGGGCTGGCGGCTGTGCTTCGGGCTTGGGGCCGTGCTCGGACTCGGGGTGCTGCTGGTGCGCCGCAGCGTGCCTGAGAGCCCCCGCTGGCTGTTCATCCACGGCCGCGAGGAGGAGGCCGAGAAGGTCGTATCGGACATCGAGCGACAGGTGCATGAGTCGACCGGCCGCGAGCTGCCGGAGCCCGAGGGGGAGATGACCGTGCGCCAGCGCCGCGTGATCCCACTGTCGATGACGGTTCGCTCGCTCGTGAGCCTCTACCCGAAGCGAACGGTCCTGGGGCTGGCGCTGTTCGTCGGCCAGGCCTTCCTCTACAACTCGATCCTGTTCGGTCTCGGAAACCTGCTCGGCATCTACTTCAAGGTTGCCAGCGGCAACGTGCCCTATTACCTGGCGGTATTCGCGGTCGGCAACCTGTTCGGTCCCTTGCTCCTAGGCCGCCTGTTCGACACGGTGGGGCGCAAGCCGATGATCTCCGGCAGCTACCTGCTCTCCGGCACGCTCTTGATCGTCACGGCGCTGCTGTTCGAGGGCCACGATCTGACGGCTGCCAGCCTGACACTGGCTTTGACGATCACCTTCTTCTTCGCCTCCGCGGGCGTCAGCGCCGCGTACCTGACGGTCTCCGAGATCTTCCCGATGGAGACGCGCGCGCTGTGCATCTCGGTGTTCTACGCGGTCGGCACTGGCCTGGGCGGAATCATCGGCCCGCTGCTGTTCTCCCACCTGGTCAGCAGCGGGAAATACTCCCACGCCGCGCTGGCGTTCATCATCGGCGCAGTGATGATGATCATCGGCGGCCTCGTAGAGCTGGTCTACGGAATCAAGGCCGAGGGCCGAGGCCTCGAGGACATCGCTACACCGCTCACGGTGCAGGAAAGCACCGGTGGCACGCCTCCCGCGGCGGCGACGGCGGCCGCGTAGCTCTGCGACGGCGGCCGCGTAGCTCTGAGGAGCGATTGCATTTCCTGCTTCCGCGCCGCGCTCACCCTGATCGCGCTCATGCTGGGAGGAGCCGGGCGTGAAGCGGGGGCCAGGGCTACCGGGGCGCCAACGTGTTCGAGGTGCGAAGCGTCCTTCCTTTGCTGTCGAGTGCTTGCACCGCCACGAAGGCCTCGGTGCCCCGGAATGACGTGGCGGTCTCGAACCCGGTCTTGCGGACTGCCCTGATCCTCTTCAGTGCGCGTGAGCTGCTCCCGCCCAGGACCCGCCAGCCAGAGACGTTCGTGGCGCCGTTCCAGCTCACGTACACGTTCGTGTCATTCCTGCTCTTGGACGTCGCGACCGCGGGCAGCGTCGTCGGCGTTGCAGACCACGGGAAGCGATAAGCACGATAGCTCGAGTTGGCACCCACGAAGCGGCCATCGAAGATGAGCTTTCCGCGAGGGTCGTACTCGGTGAAGTACGGCTGCTGGCCCCATCCGATGAAGTCGTCGCGATTTGGCAACTGCTGGAAGTTGCCCTCGAAGTTCGCCAGCAGCGGCGGCGCGTGCTCGTGCTGGGCGACGCGCCTGGCGGTCAGGTGCTTGAGGTCGAGGATCAGCTTCAGGCCACGAGACTGGCGATGAATCGTCGGCGGGCCGGCACCGTCGTCGAAGAGCGTGACGAACAGGTCGTTGTTGGCGCGCACGCGTACGTCGTGCTGGAACGCGAACGAGGCTCCCGGCCCCAGCTTGAAGCTCGAGTGCTTTCCCCCCAGGCGCCAGATCACGGCGCCAGTCCGGTGGTCCACCTTGTACGCCGCCCACGTGTTGCGCGAGGAGATCACGAGGTTCCCGTCGTGGTCGGGCTCGACCGAGTTGACGTGGAAGTAATCAAACGGCAACCTGGTGCTTCCCGGCAGTGGCACGTCGGAGTCGGTCAACGGGACGTGATCGAGGCTGTCCCACTGAAAGAGGACCAGGCCGGTCGGAATGTCGATCTCCTGCACGACCACGTCCAGGACGATCTGCCGCTTCGAGCCGTGAAGCGAGCTGGCGTCGGCGTAGACGGGATAGTAGGCGGTGATCAGCGCCGTTCCGTGCGGGGTGATCTCGAACTCGTGGAGATCGGAGCTCAACCCGTTGGCCGCGTGCACGATCGTGGAGTGATATGAGGTGTCGTCGATCACATCCTCGCCGATGCCGACACCTGCGGCGAAGTAACCCTGCCACCACGTGAGCACCGGCTTTCCGCGATAGCTCTGGACACGGATGTCGGTCGCCAGGTCCCGATTCCTGCGGGGGTCAAACCAGATCAGGCCTCCGCTGGGGTCGAGGATCATCGGGCCGGCCTGCAGCGGTCCCTGCTGGGGCCCGAGGAAGATGTCCCCTGGCGCGGCTTGCCTGGACTGCTTGGTCACGCTCACCGCGACGGGAGCCAGATCCGGACGTGAGCGAAACCGCAGCACGTCTCCCCGAACCCGGGAGGCCAACCCCGGTGGACGGTAAGGGATCGCCCCTGCCGGCGTGACGACCGTGAACTCGAAGCTCCCCCTGGTGGCGCCCAGTACGTTCAAGCCCGTGCTTACAGTCACGACCTCGCCCGGCGTGAATGGCTTCGCGGGCTCAAAGCTCCCTCCCCGTCGATCGGAGTCGCCGACGATCTTCCCGGTGTGGGCGCCGCTTCGCGAGCCCCTGACGCTGATCCCGCCCAGGTGGGCCACAGACACGCCCCTGAACGCGATCTGAGTCTGAGGGGAGGCCACGTGGGCGCCGGGGATCGGGAAGACGCTGACCGGAGCCGAGCTCGCAGCCGCGGGCGCCGGCAGAACTAAGATCGCGAGCAAGCACGGAAACCACGAGATCAAGCTCGCCCAGAGCACCAGCCGCCTCACGGCACGGGAAGGCGTAGGTAAACGCATCTGCAGCACTCAACACCACCCAAACGCAGGAGTTTCGAAGCGGGCGCCCGGCCCGAAGGAAGATTTGGCATTTTCAAGAGTCTCGCGTACAATCCCCTTTCCTGTTGCTGCCGTGACGGCCTTGAGCTGTACACGCAAGAATACCCAATAAACCGCTTCCCCTGATCGATATATGCCGATTGCTTTTAAGGAATGGGCCGTCACCGTACGGGCACTCGCCGAGGGCGAGCAGCTCCTAACCCTTCGCAAGGGCGGTATCCGCGAGCCCGACAAGCATTTCAAGCTCGAGTACGACCGCTTCTTCCTCTACCCCACCTTCGACCATCAGTGCGCGGATCTGGTGCGCGCATCGCACCAGCCCGAGCTTTCCCGCGCGCTGGAGGAGGGCGTCTGGAGCGAAGGCGAGCCGCCGGCTCATGCGCTGCATCGGGGTGATGAGCTGATCCAGCCCGATCGGGTCCGGATCCGCGCCTGGGCGCAGGTGGCCGCCCACTACACGGTCACCGACCGCCGCGCAGTCGACGCGCTGTCGCCGTTCTATGTCTGGACCACCGACTACGCGGAGAAGCGGCTGGCCTGGAAGCGTCGCCATCCGCTGCACGTAATCCTGCTGCGCACATACAGAATTCCGCGACCTGTAACCGTCAAGGTCCGCGACGAGTACGGAGGATGCCGCTCGTGGCTCGAGCTCGCGCGCGAGCTTCCGTTCGAGGGCACGCCCGTGCTCTCCGACGAGGAGTTCGACCGCGCGTCCGAAGAGATCGCTGCGATCGCATCCGATCGGCAGCCGGTCCTGGTCTGAGCGCCAGTCGGCGATCGCGCGGGCGCCCGAGCCCAGATGGCGTGGGTCGAGTCGGTGTCGCCGTCCTTCCGCGCGCGTCATGACTCCAGCAGTACGCGGGAGGCCGAGCGCGTGCTCGACTCGCTCGAGCACGCACGCGAGCGGCTGGCCGACTCGTTTCCCCGCGCGGTCGGCGAGCTGACGGTGGTGCTCCACCGCAGCCCGGCATCGCTCGCCCTCTCCAATCCCTTGCTCCCTCTGGCCCGGTTGACGGCGACACCCGCCGCGCGCCGGTACGTCGCCGGTTGGGCGGGCTCGCAGGAGCTGCACGTCCTCGGTGCCCGCGCCATGCAAGCGCGAGCCTCGACCGTCCCCGGCTCGCGCGAGATGCTCTCGCTCACCGCCGCAGCGTTGTACGCCCGCCGCGTAATCGGCGAGAACAATCACGATCTCATTCGGGCGCGGCCCGGCTTCCGGCTCCGGCTCGAGCTGCGTTGGGCGTGGCTGCTGGAGGGTGCCGCCCGCTGGTTCGCCGGTCAGACCGAGCACTCGCGACCCGCGATCGCGCGCCGCCTGCGAGAGGGAGGGCCCCCGAGCTTCCCACCCGGCCTGCGCGACGCGCCGCTGCTCGGCGGGACCGTCATCGACCTGCTCGCGCGCGAGCAGGGCCGCCCGGCTACGGCGCTGTTCGCCTGCCGGCTGCATCCACAGGGCGCCCGCGCTGCGCTCTCCAAAGCCTTCGATGGCCGCGCGTTCGTCCACACCGAAGGTGCCTGGCGCTCGCATCTCGCGCGTATGGCAGGCGCAATCTGAGCAGCCGTAGCCTTGTCGATCCCCTCTGGACGAGGCGAACTGTTGCGTCTCGCGCCCACCCCCCGATCCTCAGACGCGACAGTTCGCGCGGCGCGCGCGCTCGCGCGGCGCTGGCCCGACCGCCTACTGCAGGACCCCCATCGTCAGCCACACGATCAGCGCGCCGATCGCGAGCGCCGCGAGCAGCCCCAGCAGCAGCCGGCCGGGGGCCACGGGACGAGCAGGGGAGGTGGGGCGGATCAGCTCTGTCTCGAGCAGCACCTCACGCGCTGTGGCTGCGCCGGCTGCCGGTACCAGCACGTCCCGCGGACCCGCCGCGAGAAAGTCCGGTACATCGAAGCCGGCGCTGCGGCGCAGGAGGCTCGGCACGCCTTCTTCGAGCAGCAGCCCCTGGATGAACTCGCCCTCGGCCTGATTGCTGGCGCCAACGACGTGGACGAGCTCGCCCTCGGCGAGCTGCGGCTTGATCTTGCGCGCACGCGCGCGGCGCTCGGTGATCGGCTCGTCCGCGCCAGCCAGCCCACTGTGCACGAGCGGCAGCCTGCATGCAGAGCAGAAGCGCTCCCGCGCAGGATGAGCCCTCCCACAGCACGGACACTCGAGGGACTCCAACGCCAAGGGCTGGCGGGCGCTCACTCCACCACCAGCTCAGCTCGCGGCGTCACTCCACCACCAGCTCGGCCTGCGGCGTCAACTCCACCACCAGCACGGCACGGCGTCACTCCACCACCAGCTCGGCGCGCGTCACCTGTCCATCGCGGATCGCCCACGCCCGGACCTCGGGCTCTCCATCGGCCAGACCCACGATCACGTAGAGGGCGTCGGGGTAGAACGCGAGGTTGATGTCAGTCTGCGAGGGAACGGGGGGACTACGGGTGTGCGAATGATAGATCGCCCCCAAGTCGAGATCGGCGTCTTCGATTTCCATCTGGATCCTGTACTGCTCCGCGCCGTCGATCTCGTACCGCAAGGACGGACTTGGCGCAGCGTTCGTCGCGCGATGGACCTTCACCGCTCGATCGCCGCGCGAGGCCACCATCCCGCAGCACTCGCCTGGCGCCTCCGAACGCGCGTGAGCGATGATCTCTCCGTACAGCTCCGAAGCGATTCGCATGCTCGCCCGCGAGGCTACCAGTTGGCACGCGGTTGGCCAGCGCCGCGCCGCGGCGCGCTGTCATGCAGTCAGCCGCCACTGACGCTTCTGTGCCATTACTTCGATCCCTCCACGAACGCCCCCGGAACGGCCCTGGAGACATCGCCCGGATACAGCAGCTCGTTCAGCACCGTCGCGTGTTGAGCATCGCAGGCCATCATCTCGAGGGCTATGCCGAGCTGCGCCGGAGCTCCGAGCTCGGAGGCCGCAGCGTAGTAGGCCCGCACGGTGAGCTCTTCGACCGCTACCAGCAGTGCGAATGCATCGTGCTCGTTGCGAGGATTGGCGAGGCTCGACGGGACGTTGTGCGCCGCCAGTGCTGCGTCCGCACCGCGCTCGTCCAGCGAGGACCGCGGGGACAGGGACGGGTACAAGGTATCCCCCAGCCCCCGGACCCAGGCGCTCAGAACCGCGATATGAGCCCGCTCGTGAGCGAGAAGCTCGCTCACGACGCGCTGCGAAGCGTCCTGGAGCACGCCCGCTCCCAACGCCCGCTCGTACGCCGAAGCAGCTAGCAACTCAGCCATGAGCACGGCGCTGAGCGCCTGCAATTCGGAGGCCGTCGGCGCCACCCCGGCGCTGAGCGCCTGCAATCCGGACGGCGGCGGCGCACCCCCGGCGCGAGCAGCCGCAATCCCACGAGCGGTGCTCGCCACCCCGGCGCGCGCACCGGGGGCCTCCAGCAACGATCCCCAGCCGCCCCCCGCGAAGGCCAGGCCGCCGGTGCGCACGCCGCGTAGGAGCAGCTCACGCCGGGTGCGTTCAGCGGACATGCAAGCGCGGTCCCTACTCGCGACCGGTCACGAACGCCGAGGGCACCGGCGCCACGCGCAGAGCCGCGCGCAGAACCGAGACGTGCTGGGCGTCGTTGGCGAGGATCGATGTCGCCGTTGCCCGGATCCTCCCCGAAGAGAGCCTTGGTATGAGCTCGACATAGGCCGCGAGCTGCGCGCTTTCGACGGTATGCAGGAGCGCGAGCACTCCCGGTGCGCTATGCGGGTGCCCGAAGTCGTAGCTCTCGTGAGGCAGGCTGGCCTTACCGCCTGCCTGCTTGACGAGACCCGAGAGCTCGCCGGCGTGCGAGAGCTCCTGCGAGAGGAAGAGCCGGGCGCCGGTCAGGATGTGGCCGCTGAGCAGCGGGATTCCGGCGGTATAGGCGCCGATTGCCCGATGCTCCAAGTCGAGCAGCCGGTTCAGGAGCGCGGCGTCGGTACCCCGGTCGGCGCTCGAGACCTTCGAGATCCGGGACTGCGGCGATCTCGTGCCGCATCCAGTGAGCAGTGCACTCCCCCCGGCCAGCAATGCCCCGGTCCAACGCAAAAGCGCTCTGCGAGTCGAGAGGGTCGCGCTGACAGGCGCGGTCACCACCAGACGGTGGAATCCAGGTTCTCGATCTCGTCGATGGACAGCGTGTAGATCCCCGACGACAGGTACTTCCAGCCGTCGTCGGCGACGACGAAGACGACGTTGCCCTCATCCAACTCGCCCGCGATCCTCACCGCGACGCGAGCGATCGCACCAGAGGAGACGCCCGCAAACAGACGCTCCTCGTCAAGCATCTTGCGCGTGAAGAGGATCGCATCCTGGTTGGTCACGAAGATCTTGCGGTCCAGCAGGTCCAAGTCGATGATCGGCGGGATAAAGCCGTCCTGCAGCGACCGCAGACCCTGCACCGGCTCACCCTGCATCGGCTCGGCCGCGACGATCTTGACCTGATCTCCAAGCTCCTCCTTGAGCCGGCGCCCGGTGCCCATCAGCGTGCCGCCCGTTCCGAGGCCAGCGACGAACGCGGACACATCGTCCAGCTCTTCCAGAATCTCGAGCGCTGTCCCGTTGTAGTGCGCCAGCGGGTTGGCAGCATTGCCGTACTGATAGGGCATGTAGTAGGAGGCGTCCCGCTCCGCCATGTCAAGTGCGAGCTCAACGGCGCCGTTGGACCCCTTGGAGCCCTCCGAGTAGACGATCTCGGCGCCGTACATGCGCAGCAGGTCGGTTCGCTCGCGGGTCACGTTCTCGGGCATGACGACCTTCAGCGGGTAGCCCTTGCGACCACAGATCATCGCGAGCGAGATACCCGTGTTGCCCGAGGTCGGCTCGAGGATCGTCTGATGGGGACCGATCAGCCCCTTCTCCTCGGCGTCCTCGATCATCGCCCGGGCGACTCGATCCTTGACCGATCCCGTGGGATTGCGGGACTCGAGCTTGGCCCAGATCCTCACCCCCGGCTTTGGGCTCAGGCGCTTGAGCTCGACCAGCGGCGTGTGCCCGATCGCTTGGACGATGTCGCCGTAACGGCCTCCGCACGGCCTGTTCTGAAGACGCTCGGCCATACTTCAGGAAGTGTAGCGAAGGGCCCGTGCCGGCAAGAGTCGCGAGCTGGCAGGGACCGGACGGGTGGTGTGCGGGCCTACAGCACCCCGCCGGCCAGCGCCGGCAGCATCACGAGCATGTCCCGCCGGCCAGCGCGGGCAGGATCACGAGCGTGTCCCGCCGGCCATCGCGGGCAGGATCACGAGCGTGTCGCTTTCAGTCACCGATGTCTCGAGTCCTTGCAGGACGCGCACGTCCTCGTCGTTGAGGTAGACGTTGACGTAGCGGTTCAGGCCACCGTCGGCCGCGAATAGCTGCTGGCGGGTGTCAGGATGGCTCTCCGCGACTGAGCGCAGGATCTCTCCCACCGAAGAGCCCTCGGCGCTCAACTCCTTCTCGCCGCCGACCGACGGTCGCAGAACGGGTGGGACTCGAACAGTGGCCACAGCGCTGAACCCTAGTGCTCGCCGGCGCAGAACGCTTCGTAGTCCGGGAACACGCCGAGCTCCTCGTCGGTGATCGAGCCTGGGTCACGCGAGCAGACCGGGCACTCCGGATCTCGTCGCACCTTTACTTCGGTAACCTCCGCGGCGAGCGCGTCGTACATCAGCAGGCGGCCGATCAACGGCTCGCCTTGGCCGAGGATCAGCTTGATGACCTCGGTCGCCTGCAGCAAGCCCATCGTCCCGGGTAGCACGCCGAGGACTCCGTTCGCGCCACAGGAGGGGGCGAGCTCGGCTGGTGGCGGGACCGGGAACAGGCAGCGGTAGCACGGACCGTCGTATGGCTTGAAGACCGAGAGCTGACCCTCGAAGCCGAGGATGGCAGCCGACACGACGGGGATCCCGAGCCGCACCGAAGCATCGTTGAGCAGGTAGCGCGAGGGGAAGTTGTCGAGCCCATCGACGACGATCTCGTAACCGGCGAGGATCTCCATGATGTTCTCCGCGCCGAGACGGACCGGGTATTTCTTCACCTCGACGCCGGGGTTCAGGGCCGAGATCGTCTGCTCGGCCGAGTCGACCTTGGGGACTCCGATCCGGTCGCTGGTGTGGATCACCTGGCGCTGGAGGTTTGACAAGTCGACGTCGTCGTCATCGACGATTCCGAGCGTCCCCACGCCCGCAGCCGCGAGGTACAGGGCAGCGGGCGAGCCCAGGCCGCCGGCCCCCAGCAGCAGCACCTTGGCATCCAGGAGCTTCTGCTGACCCTCTAGCCCGACCTCGGGCAGAAGGAGGTGACGTGAGTAGCGCTCGCGCTGCTCGGCGCTCAGCGTCTTTGGGACCTCGACCTCGTAACCGCGGTCCTTCCACAACGTGATGCCGCCAGTCATCGACTCGACGTGCTCGTAGCCGAGATCGTCGGTCAGCGTATGCGCAGCGTACGCGGAGCGGTTGCCGGACGCGCAATAGAGGATCAGGTGCTGGGAGCGGTCGGGCGCGACGCCCTCGATTCGCGATTCCAGGTGGCCGCGGGGAACGTGCCTGGCGCCGGGCACGTGACCGGCCGCGAACTCTTCGCTTTCCCGGACATCGACGAGCACGGCGCCGTTGTTGATCTGCTCGCGCACGACGGCGGGACCGACCTCGTCGATCTCGCTCTTGATGTGGCGGAGAAGCTCCGCTCCGGACGGGCTCATCGGAAGACTCCTAAAGGCGGTCGAGATTCAATACTTCAGAGAGTATAGCGGGCGGGCTACCGCGCCTCTAGCATCGCGACGATGCGCCCTCCTGTCGACCACATCGCGGCACCGCCCTTCCCCATGCGGTTGCCTTGGATCAACACGGAGCCGATTGACATGCACCGACAGCGCGGGCACCCGGTCTTGATCGAGTTCTGGGACTTCTGCCGGCCCAACTCGATCCGCACGCTCCCATACGTCAAGGCTTGGCACGAGCGCTATACCAGCGCGGGGCTGGCGGTGATCGGTGTGCACACGCCGGGCTTTGCGCCGTCGGAGGCTCCTAACGCCGTGCGCGCCGCCGCCGTGCGGCTGGGAGTGCGCCACCCGGTCGTCATCGATGCCGAGCACGAGATCTGGCGCCTGTACGGGAACCTCGGTTGGCCGGCGCGCTATCTGTTCGACGGACATGGGCTGCTGAGGGACTTCCACTACGGGGAGGGTGCCTACCACGAGACCGAGCGCGCGATCCAGGAACTGCTCGGGTCCGAGCGCAACACGTTGCCGGCGCTGCGCCCGGAGGACGCCGAGGGGGCGCGCCTGCGCGCGCAGAGCGAGGACGTGGGCGGTCCCTACTGCGGACCGTACGAGGCCGGCGGCGTGTGGGCGGTACTCGACGGGAGCGGTTCTGTGACGGCCAACGGGCACAGCTTCGCCGTCGAGCATCCCGGGTGCTATGAGCTGGTCTGCCACCCGCGCAGCACGGTAGGAGAGCTCGCGCTCGATTTGTCTGACGGCGTCCGCTGTCACGCCGTGTGCTTCACCCCCGGCCTGGCCTGACGCCGATTGGACCGCTTCTGGCCGAAGGGGCGCGCCTGTGCGCGCAGAGCGAGGACGTGGGCGGTCCTTTACTCGTTTGGCGCCCGCCCCCGGGCCTCAGATGCGACAGTTCGCGCGGCGGGGGGTCACCCCTGGCCCGATGGGTCGATGTCATCGAGCAGGTTGATCAGCGCGGGCGCGGCCCCCCGCTCCATCACCACGCCAAATCCCGGCCGGTAGGGACTGCGCGACGGATCGTCTCCCAGGAACACGGGCTCATGCAGCCAGCAGCCGGTGTTCAGCAGGTGCGCACCGGTGGGCGCGATCCACTCGGCGCGATCGTCGTACCCAACCGGCCCCGCCCGGTGGGTGTGGCCGAAGATCACATACCGGGCGCCGACCCCCAACCGGACGAGGACCTCCCCGAACGCACGCAGCCCCGCCCGGCGCAGCTGCGCACGTGAGATGTCGGCACGCAGGGGCCCCAGCCCGGCCCGGTTGCACGCCGCGACCGCCGCCGGGAAGACGGCGATCATCGCGCGCGCGCGCGGGCTGGCGCCCCGGCGCGCGCCTGTGAGCGCTTGCCACGCCGTCCCGGAGACCCGCTGAGAGCCCCGGGCGAAGTCGTGGCCCCCGGTCTGTGCCAGCGCGTGCGCCCAGGTGTAGATCGGCGCCAGTGTCGCTTCGTAGTCCTCGGCGCACCGCGGTCCCCCGGAGGGCTCGCGCACGATCCGCGCCATCGCCCCAGCCGCCAGGCGCTCGAACATCGGCACCGTCGTGTGGCGATCCAGATAGTGGCCGTGAGTCGCGTAGACGTCATCGCGAAGCCAGACACCGGGGTATGCCGCCCGGACGCCCGCGGGCGCGAGCCAGCCGGCGATCGTCGCAAGAACGTCTTCACCATGCCAATCTACAGGGGTCTCGGCCCCAAGCGGAGACGGTGGCCCCCCGCGGGCTCGGCGCGCCAGCCACGCTTCCAGGAGGTGATGGTCGTGGTTGCCCGGCACGATCACCACCTCGCGCCCCGGACCCAGCGCGCCCCCGATCTCCCTCAGAACCACCTCGGCGACGGCGAGCGCGTCTCGCAGCGGTCCCTGGCGAAGCTCCAGCACGTCCCCGAGCAGCACGAGCCGGTCGAACGCCGGCAGCGCGCGCAGCAGCGATGCACGCAGCGGCGCGCGGCGCAGCAGGTCGCGCTCGGAGCAGGCGCCGAGGTGCAGGTCTGAGACGACCAGCGTGCGCAGCAGAGGACGTCCTCAAGCGCAGGCGCCCGCCGGCGGCTGACGGATCGCCTTGGGGAGCATGAAACGGACGTCCTCCTGTACGACCTCCAGCTCCTGCACGTCGCTGGTGCCGCGCGCCCGGAAGAAGCCCACCAATTGCTGGACCAGCTCCTCAGGCGCGCTGGCGCCCGACGTGATCCCGACCACGGGCTTGTCGATGAGCCACTCCTCCAGCACTTGAGCTTCGTTGTCGATCAGGTGTGAATCGGCGCCGTACTCACGGGCAACCTCCACTAGGCGGTTGGAGTTGGAGGAGTTGCGCGATCCGATCACGAGCACCAAATCACATTCGCAGGCGAGCTGCTTGACGGCTGCCTGGCGGTTGGTGGTCGCGTAGCAGATGTCGTCGGTGCGAGGACCGACGATCGCCGGAAAGCGCGCTCGCAGCCGCTTGATGATCGCGCACGTCTCGTCCACAGACAGCGTGGTCTGCGAGATGTAGGCGACCTTGGCGGGGTCCTTCACCCGCAAGGACTCGACGGCGTCCTGGTTCTCGACCAGCACGATCTGGTCCGGCGCCTCACCCATCGTCCCCTCCACTTCTTCGTGACCCGCGTGCCCGATCAACACGATCGTATAGCCGTCGGCTGCGAACCTCATCGCTTCGCGGTGGACCTTGGTCACCAGCGGACAGGTGGCGTCGATCGTCTGCAGCTCGAGGCGCTTGGCGTTCGCCTGCACAGCAGGCGAGACGCCGTGGGCGGAGAAGACGACGTTGGCGCCCTGGGGAACCTCGGTCTCGGAATCGACGAACACCGCCCCCCGCGAACGAAGCTGCGCGACCACGTGCTTGTTGTGGACGATCTCCTTGCGCACGTAGACCGGCGCGCCGAAGCGCTCCAGTGCGCGCTCGACGGTCTGTACCGCGCGATCGACGCCCGCGCAGTAGCCGCGCGGCGCGGCGAGCAGCAGCTTCTCGGTATGTGGGCTCATCGGCTCATCCCGCGACAGTGTAGGAGGGCGCCCTTCAGTCTTCGCCCACTGCAATACGGGGACATCAGGCCGGAAGGTACGCTTCAAAGCCCAGAACCGCTCAACTTTGAAAAGACGACCCATGCCGCAGCGCCACCTCGATCGCCTCACTTCCATGGATGCGTCCTTTCTGCACCAGGAGGGTCGGGCATCGCACATGCACATCGGCGCAGTGCTCCTGTTCGCCGGCCCTCCCCCAGCTTTTGCCGATTACCTCGATCACGTTCGCGGCCGGCTGCACCTGGTCCCGCGCTACCGCCAGAAGCTAGCGACTCCTCCACTGGAGAGCGGGCGCCCATTCTGGGTCGACGATCCGAGCTTCAACCTCGAGTTCCACGTCCGCCACTCCGCGTTGCCACCGCCGGGAACCGAGCGGCAGTTGCTCGCGCTCGCCGCCCGGGTTGCCTCGCAGCCGCTCGATCGTTCAAAGCCGCTGTGGGAGAGCTGGCTGATCGAGGGGTTGGAAGATAACCACTTCGCGCTGATCTTCAAGACCCATCACTCGCTCGTCGACGGCGTCGCCGGCGTCGACCTGGCGACGGTGCTGCTCGACCTCGATCTCGTTCCCGCGACGCCTGGCGCGGATCTCGAGCCCTGGCAACCCCATCCAGAGCCCTCACCCGCGGAGCTCATCGTGGCCGGCACGCGGGGCGTGGTCGGCACGATGGCGGGACTGGTCGGGCACGCACTCGCCGCGGCGACGAGGCCCACCAGCTCGCTCGGCGTACTTGCGAACGCGGCCGAAGGCGTCGGCGAAGTCGTCTGGGCCTTCCTGAACCCGGCCCCGGAGACGCCGCTGAACGTAGAGATCGGGCCCCATCGCCGCTACGCCGTGGTTCGTCAACAGCTCCAAGACTACAAGTACGTGAAGGATGTCTTCGGCGGCACCGTCAACGATGTCGTGCTGACCGTCGTCTCGGGCGCGCTGGCGGGCTGGCTGCACTCACGCGGGATCCGCACGGAAGGGCTCCAGATGCGTGCGCTCGTACCCGTGTCGGTCCGCTCCACCGGTCAGGGTGACTCGCTGGGCAACGAGCTGACCGCGATGCGCGGGCCGCTCCCGGTCTACATCGAGAATCCGGTCACGCGGCTGCGATTCGTCAGGCGGGAGATGGACGGCCTGAAGGAGTCAAAGCAGGCCGTCGGAGCGGCGACGCTCGCCCAGGTCAACGAGCTCGCGCCGCCCACGATTCTCGCCCAGGCCAGCCGGCTGAACTTCTCGACGCGGCTCTTCAACCTGCTGGTGACCAACATCCCCGGGCCCCAGCGGCCGCTATACGTGCTCGGGCGCAAGCTCGAGGACCTCTTCCCTCTAGCGTTCCTGCCCGAGAACCACGCGCTCGCGATCGCGATCATGTCCTACGACGGATCGCTCGACTATGGCCTGCTCGGGGACTACGATGCGTTGCCCGACATCGACCTCATCGCGCAGGGCATCGACGAGTCGCTACGAGCGCTGCTGGAGGCCGCCGGCGCCGAATCCAGGTCCACTGCAGGAAAAGAGCGGGGACGGCGCACGAATACGAAGAGCCCCAATGGCGCATCGGCCAAGACCGTCCCGCCAGCCGGCAGCGGGCGCAAGCAGAAACCGGCGCGAGGCTGAGCGCGACCTCAGAATCCGAGTGCGAACTTCGCGTCTTCGCTCATCCGCTCCGGCGTCCACGGCGGTGAGAAGGTCATCGCAGGATGCACCTCCTGGACCCCTTCGAGCTCGCCGACGAACTCCTCGATCTGCTCGCACACCTGGGGCCCGATCGGGCAGCCGGGACTCGTCAGCGTAAAGGTGACTTTCACCGCCGCGTCCTCCACCTCGACGCCGTAGATCAACCCGAGCTCCACGAAGTCGAGCCCCAACTCGGGGTCTATCACTTCGCGGAGCGCCTCGGTGACGTCGTCTGCGGAAACCATTGACGCCAAGTGTACGGGAACCGACGCAGCGTCCGCAAGCCGAGGCGCAGCGCGATCACGCGAATATCCCACGGCTCTGGGACGGAGACCGCGTTGAGGTCCCCAGTAGCCTTGACGCGATGCTGCTCGCGCTCCTGCTCTTGATCTGCTGGCCGATCGCCGAGGTGTACGTAGCGATCAAGGTTGCCGGCGCGATCGGGGTGCTCTACACAGTCCTGGCGCTGATCGCCGGCTGGCCGATCGGTGTCTGGGTCGTGCGCTCGCAGGGTGCTGCGGCCTGGCGCCGGCTGAGGGCCGCGCTCGCGGCTCAGAGCACCGCGACAGCGGGGCGGCCGATGCGAGCCGTGCTCGACGGCGCGCTGGTGCTCCTCGGCGGCGGACTGCTGATCGTTCCGGGCTTCATCACTGACGTATTCGGCATCTGCCTGCTGATCCCGTTCAGCCGCGCGCCGCTGCGCGCGGCTCTGGGGCGCCGGATCCGGCGCCGGAGCGCTGTGCGCCCCGCTCGCTTCACGCGATACCCCCGCCCCGACGATGTCGACGCGATTGCCACCGATCTCGATCAGCCTCGCCTCCGGTGAGGAGGTGATGCCCGCGAGCGCGCGCAACGAGCTGCGTACGCTGGCGTTCGGGGATCTCGATGGCAGGACGTGGGGAGCCGTCTGGAGCCAAGAAGATGATCGGCAGGCACTGGTCAGCATCGGGACAGCTTCAGGGGTCTTCAACGGACAGGTCACGATCGAGGGCTCGGGCGTTGCCCAGCCGTGGCGCCTGCGGGGCGCCGGCGTCGAGCTCGTGGTCACGCCGCGGGGCGAATCGGAGATCGCGTCGATCGAGGAGCTGGGCATAACCGGCTTCGAGCAGCTCTGCAGCGTCCAAGGAACATGCGTGATCGGTGAAACCGATCGGACTGAGCACGACGTGCACTGCCCGGGCCGGCGCGGAGCACGCACCACTACGATCGACTTCGCGCGTCTTGACTCCGTGCGAGAGGTGTCCGCCTGGCTTGGCCCCGGCGATGGGCTCTGGCTGCTGGCCCTGAGGCCGCGTAAGAGCGCTGGACACGGCCACGATCTCGTCGCTGCGACGCTGTTCGAAGCCGGCGTCGCGGTGCCCATCGCCGATCCGCGGCTATCGACCACCTACGGCACCGGGGGACTCCCTATGCGGGCGAGCATCGAGCTCTGGCTCAGGGCGCAGGACGGCGAGACGTACGCTCGCCGTGGCGTTGGCGACGTGGCGCAACCGTGGAGCGAGCCGGTCGGGCCGCGGACCGAGGTGTCCGAACCGTGGAGCGAAATAGTGGTACCCGGGATCAAGCTCGAGAGCGCCCCGCTGCGCTGGCGCAGCGCCGGACGCGAGGGCGCCGGCGTGTACCTGCTCGCGACTCCCAGATGAGAGGCGCCGAGGCACTAGCAGCTCGCTGTTCCGGCTTCTAACCCAAGGTTTGCGCTCGAACCCAAGGTTCGCGGGTTCGCGCTCGAAGCAAAGCCTCGAGTCCCGCGGCTCTAGGAGTGTCCCCTGCCCGCGGCGTGCGGCCGCTCGTGGAAGTGGACATCGCGCTCGCACTGCTCGCAGGCGTCGTTCCGAGCCTGCTCTCGAGGCAGCAGCTCGGTGAAGCGATGCGGGGGATCACCGTTCGCCGGCTACACTTCTACAGCTGCCGCCGGTGCTCTGGCGGCCCATACCGACCACCCAACCGCACCCACGACCCAGCATGCTCCGGCCTCGGGCACACGGCGCGGGCGTTGCTCCAGCTCCTGCCTTGGGAGGTCATCACACGACGATCAATTCGAGCGTCGGGTCGAGGCGACGCATGTCGTCGGGGTCGCTGGTAACGATGCGGCGTCCGCGAGCCTGCGCGCAGAGCACGACCGTGGCGTCGATCACGTCCGCTGTGCCGCTGGCGCCGCACAGCTGACCAGCCGCACGTGCGCCGAAGTCGTCCAGCCCCACGACCTCCACGGCGTCCGATCCGAGCAACCTGGCCAGGCGAGCCTGACGCCGGCCGTCGCGCCACACCTGCCCGATGGCTCCGACCGGGACGGATAGGGGCTCAGCGCGCTCCCGGGCACGAGCGACGAGAATCACGGCTTTGCGCCCGGCTCGCTCGAAGGCGATGAGGGCGCCAGCGTCGAGGGTTGCGCCTACCGCCATCCCGCCTCGCGGTCGATCTCTGCGCGTTCACGCTCGGTGAGCGGCCCTCCGGTCTCAGTGAGCAGTTCGGTGAGAAGGGCATCGAGGTCGTCGAGCTTGGTTCGCTGCTCCAGAGCACCGGCTACGTAGGCGGACACGCTCGGAGCTCGTCCAGCCTGCACCGCTGCGCGGGCCGCTTCCACCAAGTCACCGGGAAGGGTGACGGCAATCTTCGCCTTAGCTGTCATACTACCAATCATACCAAGAGGTCCTTGTCCCTCGTGGTCCCGGTAAAGGATCGGCCCGCGCTACAACTTCGTCAGCCCGGTGCGGATGAAGCCGGCGAGCATGTTGCTGACCTCGATCCGGCCGTCCCGGTGGTGAGCACCGGGTCTTGGGCTGCGAAGGCGCGCAGCTCATCCTCGTCGTCTGCCTCAACCATGATCTCGCGCTCCTCGTCAGTCATGTCGATGGCGAAGTTCGGTCGGGAGCCTGAAGCCGGAAGACGAACGTAGCGATGTGGAGACCCTCCTCGGCATCGCTCGGGGGTTGCTGAGCGACACCCGGCTAGATTGCGGCGTAGTCGTGCGGCTCTTCAGGGTGATCATTCCGGTCGAAGACATCGATGTGGCCAGCGCGTTCTATGGCGCGCTGCTCGCTCAGCCTGGCGAGCGTGTGACCTCCGGGCGCCATTACTTTCGTTGCGGCGACGCTCTGCTCGCATGCTGGGACCCATTGGCCGACGGCGACCCGGCGTTCCCCGGGCCCAACCCGGGCTGCGTGTATCTGAGCACCGACGAGCCGCTCGAGGCAGTCCGCGAGCGCGTGGTGCAGGCCGGCGCCACGCCGGACCGCCGCCAGGGCGAGATCGCTCGCCAACCGTGGGGAGAGCGCTGCTTCTATGTGGGCGATCCTTGGGGCAATCCGATCTGCGTCACCGAGGCCGGCACCGAGTACTACGGCGGCGAGTTTCGCAACGCCGGGACCCAATAGGGCATCGGCGTCACTGGCTCGTCGTAGCGGGATCCACTACCGGAACGTCCACGGCCGCAGTGATCCGCCCCGCCTTCGCCTTCGCCTACGTGCAGTGCTACAAGTCCAAAGGCGGCGTCGAGCGCAAGCCCGATGAGTACAGCGATCCCGACGCCTCGTGGGGGCACCGCTCCGTGACCTCGACGCGGAAGGCGTGCGATCGCCCCTATCCGAGACGGCTTCATCCCCCCGCTGGCCGTGTTGAGCAAGCACCGGAATCGTCGGCACCGCGTTTCGCTAGCCGTTTCGCTGGACCCTCCCGGCTCTAGTTCTCGATCCCCAGCCGATCCCAGCAGTAAAGCTCCAGGCACTCACTCGCGAGCGTCGCGCAGCGCTCGGCAGAGAGCCACGGCAGGACCGTGTCAAGCGCCTGCTCCTCCCCCACGCCGGCCTCGAATGCCTCCTCACCGCGAAAGCCAGCGGCGATCTTGAGCGCCTCACGGCGGTTCTCGCCCAGCGCGGGAAAGACGTTGAGGAGGAACTCCTTGCTCGGAAGCGGATGGCCCATCTCCAGTGACGCGTGCCAGGCCGCGAGCAGCGAGAGATCGTGCTCGTCGAGGTCGGCGACCGCTTTCGCGTAGTGGGACTCGAGCTCCGGCTCGGGGATCTCATCGACCCACGCGTGCACGACTTCTCCGAGGATCTGTCGGCGAGCCTCGCGCCCGACCGAGTCGGCGATCACCCGGATGGCGTCCTGCGGTTCGATGAAGCAGAGTGGCATTGCGGCTCCGGATCGATGGTGCGGATGATGCAAAAATAAGGGGTGCTCCGGACGGAACCGCCGTCCTCGCCGAGCTGATTGGCGGGGGCGGGGGCGGGGGGCGCTGGCCAGACGAAGCGCTCACCAGGGCAAAGCGAACGCGGCCGATCATCACCGGCGTCCGTCCGCGGGGCGCGCCCCCCCCGTAAGGGCGCCCCCGCGGATAACACTCCCTTCCCCTTCCCCTACCCCGGTGGCGTAGACGGTGGCCCCGGCGCCGGGTGCGTGGACAGGATCAGCGGCGCCCTGGGGGCCTGGAGGAAGTTGAAGTCCGAAGCGAGGCTTCCGAGCAGCGGGCTGGCCTCGCGCACATTGGGGCGGGGGTCCGGGCGGCCGTCGGTCGCGGGGTCCAGGCGCTGGCCGCCGAGGAAGTCATCCTCGATGAACTTGTTGTAGGCGTCGTGGCTGAGCGTCTGGTGGTCGATGTAGCCGCGGCGGGCGTACGGGCTGATCACGATGCCCGGGACGCGCAGGCCGTAGCCGTTCTGGTCCACCACGCGCGGAGGGACGTGGTCATAGAAGCCGCCCCAGTCATCCCAGGAGAGGAAGATCGCCGTGCTGCGCCAATCGGGGCTGTGCATGATCGCGTTGATCAGGCCGGTGGTGTAGGTCTGACCAGCACTCACCAGCGCGGGCGGGTGCTCTGAGACCGTGCCGTTGGGGTCGATCCACGATACGGCCGGAAGGGTGCCCCTCTGCGCCGCGGTGAAGAAGTTGGTCAAGGTCTGGACGTTGCCGAGCTGACCGTCCTGCTGGACATCGGTGAAGTCCGGCAGCGGATTCCAGATCCCATCAGTTTGCGGCCCCTGCTGGACCGGCACGCAGCTCGTTGCCGCATCGTTCTCGCAGTCGGGCTCGGAGCCCTTGAAGACGTAGTAGCCCCAGCTCACGTTCTGCTTGTGGAGCAGGTAGGTCATGTCGGTCCAGGCGTAGTGGGGGGTCTGATCGGATGGACCGCCGATCTGGGAGGCGGCATAGTCCTGGTTGGGGTTCTGCAGTGCGTTCTTACAAGACATCGGGTCGAGCGCGTTGGCGCAGTACGCCGACCACCCAGAGACCATGAACAGGTGCGCCGGCAGGCTCCAGGAGGCATTGGGCTCGTACATGTGATCCTGAAGCACGAAGTCGTGGGCGTAGGTCCAGTAGTTGGGGATCTCACGCGCGTCGTGGTAGCCCATCACGTCGACGCACCTGGTCGCCGTGGCCTGCTGGCACGGACTGCAGTTCGGGTTGACGCTGGTGCAGCCCTGGCCGCGCTCGGCCTGGGCGACGAAGCCGTCCATCTTTCCGCCGTTGATGTCGGCGGTGGCGTTGACCTGGCTGTGCGGGCCGCCGAAGTTGCGGTCGCTGGGGTTGTGGAACGGCTTGCTGCAGACGCCGTTCAGCGGATCCGGCACGCACACCCCGGGCGGGATCCCGTCTGCCCCCGGATAGGTGCCGAAGTAGGTGTCGAACGAGCGGTTCTCCTGCATGATGACAACCACGTGCTTGATCTTGTAGATCCCGCTCACGGAGGTCGTTAGGGACGACGATGAGGACTGGATGTTCCGCTCGTCTGCTGGCAGAAGTGCGCGGACCTGGGGGGAGCCGGCCCGCGGGAACCTGTAGCTGGCGGTGAACTTCGAGCCATCGTTCAGGCGTGGGCTTGCGATCGTCCGCCATCCTCCGGTCATGAGGTGCTGGAACAGAATCCGCGCCCCGGAATGAGATGGGCTGACGGCGCCGCTGAACCGCAACCGAGCGCCGGGAATCGCGTGCGTCGCCGATGCGGACAGCGCGACCAGGGCGTGGACGCGGTGGTACACCGTCCGGCTGAGCAGGTCGCGGCCGGTCGCCGCGTGGCTGCGCGCGTCGTGCGCCGTCACGTACCACTCCTCGTTGATCTGCGTTACACGGGGTGGCCGCAGGATCGTGTACGCGCCCGAGGCGTCGGTCCTCGTCACCAGCACGCGGTGAAATTGGCGCCACCCTGGCAATAGGCGCCACAGCACGATGGCTGCGCGCGCCGCATGCGCGCGCACGAGGCGACCGGAGATCACAATTTGCTGGCCCGCGGTAGAGGGATTGGGAGCCGAGAAGATCGTCAGGGAAGGGTGCAGCGGAGGCCTTCTGACCGGCGTGGACGACGCCAAAGGCCAGGACTTCGTAAGCGAGGCCGGCGAGCCAGGCGCCACGGGCAGCCGGGACGTGGCGGCCAGCGCGAACCCGCTGGCGCCGACCGTCAAGGCGATGGACATCAAGATGACCCGCGTACGACGCACCGCTACCCTCCGCGTTCTCCGTGGAGTGTTGTGTATGCCTCTGCTGCATGCGACAACACACGCGACGCGGCTGAGTTGCGGTGCTTTCTGCGCAAACGCAGCGGGGTGCCAGCGGACCGGGTGCCAGCGAACCTACAGCCCCAGCGCAGCGCGCGTGGCGGCGAGCGCCTCGGGGTCGGGCTCCGAGCCGGGCTCTAGACCCAGCGATGCGCGTCGCGAACGCTCCCAGTTGTAGAAGCCGAGGTCGAGCGCCTCGAGCGGGAGCCCGCACGCGCTCGCCAGCTCTGCCGCCCGGCGCTCGAGCAGTAGCGGATCGCCGATTCCGAGCACCCGCTTCGCCGCGACGGTCACCGGGTCATCGCCTCCGAGCTGGAGCGCGCCGGCGCGCAAATCGTAGACACCCAGGCGGCCAAGGCTCGCGAGGAGATCAAAGCGGGCGTCGCGATGAAAGCCGGACAGCGAAAGGCGCTCGAAGGCCCGCGCGAAGCGCCGCTGGGCGGCCCATGCCGCCTCGCCGGTGAAGGCAGCGGCCTGGGAGCCGGCTCGGCTTGCCCATGAGCGGTAAGCCTCGATCGTGCGTAAGCCGCGCCGCGGGTCGTGGGCCGTCCGGGGCCCGGCCTCGAGCCCTTCAGGCACCCGCTCGCCGTCGATCGTTGCGGGGGCCCCCTTGCCGTCGATCGCTTCGAGCGCGGGCTGCTCGCCAGATGCCCATGACGTCCTGACTGCGCGGATCGCGGCGAACGGGTCCTCGCCCCCGGCGGGACAGACGTAGGCGATCAGGAAGGCCAGCCACGTGCGCTCCTCGAGATCGCCCCCCGGGTCGGCTATCTCTGCGTAGCACCCGGGCGGGTCCACAGCCAGGCGGCTCAAGCGCCCGGCGGCGAAAGCGAGCTCCTCCGCCAATCGCTGCGCATCGACGCTCGATCTGAGGCCCGGAACCAGTCTCGAGCGATAGCCGTCGTCGATCCCGCGCGCCAGCCGGCTTACGCGCACGCCGGCGCCAGGACTCGACCCCCCCGGGGACCTCGAGGCCGCCGAGCCCGAGGCGCGCGTCCGCGCCGCGTCCGCCGAAGGTGCGCTTGCCCGCGGCGCACCCGGGGAAACCACCGGGCGCAGCTCCACGGCCTGCTCGCGCGAGCAGATCGGGCAGTTCTGAAGCATGCGGTTGTGGCGGCAGAACGTGGGCACGACCGTTGATCACAATCCTTGCAGGCGAGCGGCGATCGCGCGCAACGGAGCGAGTCCACGCATACGCACGCACAACGGAGCTCCCGGGCGCTTACGCACGCACAACGGAGCTCCCGACGCGCTCACGTGATGATCCCGTGCTCGGGCTAGCGAGAGCCGACCGGCGTGTCCATCTCGCGCTCGGCGCGGGCAGCCTCCGAGCGCCGGTGCGCTCTGCCGTGCCGGAGCACTTGCCGGAAGCTCTTGAAGCGGAAGATCAGCACCAGCGCTGCGAACCCCAGGGCGGAGCTGAGGACCGCCGTCGCGATCTGCTGACCGACCGAGAACGACACCACCTCGGGGTTGTGGGAGAAGATCGTCAGCAGCAGAGCCTGCTGGACGCCGGCGCCGCCGGGCGTGAAAGGGAAAACCGAGGCGACCACCTGGACGCCGAGCACCAGCAGCGCGTTGCGGACCGATCCGCCGATGTGAAAGGCGTCGAGCAGCGCCCAGTAGGAGGCAAAGCGCGCGATCCAGCTCGCGAGCTGCCAGCTTGCCATCTCCCTGCGGTAGCGCCGGCGGTCGCGCAGGATCGTCAGGCCCTGCCGCACGCGTTGCCAGAAGGCGCGTACGCGGGCGGAGAGCAGTGCAAATGCGATCAAGAGGCCCATGCTCAGCAATGTCAGGAAGAACAGCGTGAAGCGCGTGTGCGAGGCGAAGAAGCTGATGTCGAACGCCGGCAGCTTGGAGAAGTCCGGTGGCTTTGGGAACACGCCCTGGGTGAACGCGAAGCACATCACGAGCACCCCGATGAACCAGTCGAAAACGGTGCCCGTCGACAGCGCCGTGGCCACGGTGGGGTAGCTGCTCGAGGGGATCGCGGTTCTGGTCAAGAAGAGCTGCGCGATGTTCCCGCCCCCGAGCGGTATCACGTTGTTGACCGCGTAACCGACCATGTACCCGCCCCAGACATCTCGCCAGCGAACGGTCTCGTACGGATACGACGCGCGCAGCGCCGCCCACAGCGCGCGTGAGCGGAGCAGCAGGTAGAGCGCGTAGCACGCAAGCCCGATCAGCAGCGCTATCCAGCCGAGGTTGGCGAGCTGGGAGAGGAACGCCCCCGTTGCGTCCAGCAGGTGCGAGATCGTGCTTGCGATCGAGGAATGACCGTGCCGGTGGAGGGTCGTCGCGGCGGCTGCGAGTGCGGTCATCGGCTAACGGTCGCATACGCGGCGGGCGAGAGCCGGGAGAAAGGCCCGGGGGGCCCAGATCCATCTGGGCCCCCCGGAGAGTCAGGGAAGTGGGGGCGCAGTTCCCTGACCGAACGGGGCGAGTTCTTTCGCCCCAAGCTTCCTAAATTTGAATTCCCCGACTAGGCTCTTTGAGTAACGCTAATCCCCAGCTCACGCCCCACATTGGATCGGCTGAGTTGCTGATGAACTTGCCTAATTCTAGCACCCCCCAAAGCTCTGGGGCGCGATCAGCGTCTGCGCGTGCCCGGACCGCTGAAGAACTCCTCCCCGGGCCTAACGGTTCCCGCCGCCTCGGCTTCGTGGCGCAGCGTCCGATCGGCCTCACCGCTCCAGGCGCCGATCGCGAGCTTCTCACGATCTCCGTCCATAGGGCTGCCGCCGAGATCCTTGTTGACGATCCGGGCGCACTTGCGCCCTTCGGCGATCGCGGTGACGATCAGCGACTGTCCCAGGCGGGCGTCGCCACATGCATACACCCCGCCAACGGAGGTGCGATAGCTCTGCCGGGTGGCGATGTTGCCGCGGTGGTCGAGGTCGAGGCCGAGCGCCACCACCAGGCCCTCGTGCTCAGCGTGCTCGAACCCGATCGCGATCAGCGCAAGGTCAGCCTCGAGCACGAACTCGCTGCCCGGAACCGGAGTCAGATCCCGTGACGAGGCTCCGGTCACCTGACGCGCGTATACGTGGCTGACCATCCCGTCCTTGCCGCCGAATCCCGTGACCTCGGTACCCCAGCGGCGCTTGCCCCCCTCCTCGAGCGCATAGGTGGTGGGCGTGCGCTTGGGGGGCAGCGGCCAGGGGTACCTCGGATCGTCCCCATCGGCGGGCAGCGCGGCGTAGACGTCGAGCATCACCACTGTGCGCGCCCCTTCGCGATGGGAATTGGAGATGCAGTCCATCCCGGTGTCCCCGCCGCCCACGATCACGACCCGCTTACCCTTGGCGGTGATCTCGCTCCCCGGCTGTGGCGGCCTCGAGGGCCGCCCCTCCAGGGCGGCCACCCAGCGATTTCGCTGATAGAGGTAGTCCATCGCGAAATGGACCCCCCCCAGGTTCCGCCCGGGCGCGTCGATCTCGCGCGAAACGCGCGAGCCGATCGTCACCACGACCGCATCGTGCGATGCCCTGCACTCCTGCGCCGGAATGTCACGCCCGACATCGGTGTCGTAGACGAATGCGATCCCCTCCTGCTCCAGGATCGCGACGCGCCTATCGATGATCGGCTTCTCGAGCTTTGCGTCGGGCACCCCGAAGCGCATCAGACCGCCCGGGCCCTCGTCGCGCTCGTAGACGGTGACGTTGTGTCCGCAGCGGTTGAGCTCATCTGCGACGGCGAGCCCGGCCGGCCCCGCCCCGACCACCGCAACGGTCTTCTCGGTGCGCCGCGACGGTGGCTCTGCCACGATCCAGCCCTCCTGGAACGCGCGCTCGGCGATCGCCAGCTCGATCTGCTCGATCGTCACCGGATCGTCGTTGATCGCCAGCACGCAAGCGGATTCGCACGGCGCCGGGCAGATCCGGCCGGTGAACTCGGGGAAGTTGTTCGTCGCGTGGAGCTGATCGATCGCATCGCGCCACTTGTCGCGATAGACGAGATCGTTCCAGTCCGGGATCAGGTTGCCCAGCGGGCAACCCTCGTGACAGAACGGGATCCCACAATCCATGCAGCGCGCACCCTGGCGGCGCAGCTCCTCCTCGGGCGCAAGTGAGTAGTACTGCTTGTAGTCGCGCATGCGCTCGTCCGGCCGGCGCTTGTCCACGCCCACGCGGTGGATGCGCAGGAACGCGCCGAGCTCACCCATGGCATGCGCCTACGTACGGCAAGAGGTCTATCGGCGCGCTTGAGGTCATCGTAGCTGCGGCGCAACCGCGGTCTCCAGGGGAGCCCATGCGTATCATCGCGGGAATGGCCTCGAGCACGCTACTTGCCGCCGTTGCTGCGCTGAGTGTATCGGTGGCGCCGGGACTTGCTCCCGCTTTGCGCGCAAGCGCCGCTCCGGCCCCGCCCACGGCGAGCTCACCGGCGGGCACGGGGAGCGTCCCAGCGCAGTCCGGAGCCAGTCCGGCACCGCCCAAGTCAGTCCCCGCCCCGCCGCCCAAGTCAGTCCCCGCCCCGCCGCCCGCGGCCCCCGCGCCGCCCACGGCGCGCTTGCGGGTGTCGGACCGCAACCCCCGCCAGAACCACGGCGTCGAGCTGAACGCCACGGGGTCCGCCGGCGAGACGCTGAGCTACGCGTTCAGCTTCGGTGACGGGCTCTCCGCCAGCAGCTACTCGCCGCTCGCCCTGCACGGCTACCGAGAGCCGGGGACTTACCGCGCGACGGTCGTCGTGGTCGACAAGCTCCACCGGACATCCAAGTCTCGGCCTGTCACGATTCACGTGCGGGACGGCTTGCCACCGGTCGTGAGCATCGGTTCGCCGCGACCTAACCAGCGCGTACGCTTGCGCCCATCCGGGCTGCTGCTCCAGGGTCGCGCCCGCGACACCGACGGCGTGCGCCGCGTCGAGCTCGCGATCCAGCTCGCGGAGGTAGCCGGCCACCCCCCGCGGGGCCCAAAGGGAGAGTGCGTCTGGTATGACGGCCATCATGGGCTGGTGTTCTCGCCGTGCGTGGCGCCTTACTTCTTTCGCGCGCACTTCGCGCGCACCCACTGGCGCGTTCGCATCGATCCGCACGCGCTGATCCCGCCGGGCACCTACGTGGTGCGCGTTCGCGCGACCGATCGCGCCGGAAACGTCAGCGACTTCTTCACGGTCGCGCTGCGAACCATCCTGCCCTTCAGGCTGGTTCGCCGATGAAGCTCGCCGCACGCATCCTCGCAAGCCTTCTCACGGGCCTGCTGGCGCTGGCCGGCGCCCCACCGGCGCTCGCGATCGGCCACTGGCACCGGACCGGGAAGCTCCACCGTGCGCGCTTCCTGGAGACCGCCACGCTGCTCCGAGACGGTCAGGCGCTCGTCACCGGCGGCTTTCAGTTCAAGATGCTGGCCAGCGCGGAGCTGTTCGATCCGCACCGCGGCCGCTGGTCGTACGCGGCTCCGTTCTATGCACCGCGCTTCGCGCACACCGCGACGCTGCTGGATGACGGCTCGGTGCTGATCGCGGGGGGTGGGAACCTGACCGCCGATTACTTGACCAGCGCCGAGCGCTACCTGCCCCAGCGCAACAAGTGGGTGCCCGCCAGCGCATTGTCGGTACCGCGAGACAGTCAGACTGCCACGCTGCTGCACGACGGACGAGTGCTTTTCGCCGGAGGCTTTGACAACTTCGGCTCCGGGCTGAGAAGCGCCGAGATCTACGATCCACACGCCAACCGCTTCTCACGCGCGGCCAGCCTCGAGACCGGCCGCTACCACCACACCGCGACCCTGCTGCCCAGCGGCCGCGTGCTCGTGGTCGGCGGCGAGCAGGACCATCATGGCAACATCAGGCTGCTGTCGAGCGCCGAGCTCTACGACCCGGCGCACAACCGCTGGACCTCGGCGGGCAAGCTGCGCCACCCACTTGCGAACCAGACCGCAACCCTGTTGCCCGATGGCAAGGTGCTCGTCGTGGCAGGAGGAGACAGGGCGCCCGGCTTCATTTCAAGCGCCGAGCTGTATGACCCCAAGCGCAATCGCTGGACTCGCGCTGCCCCACTCCCGGCACCGCGCGCGTTCGCAGTCGCGGTGCTGCTGCGAAGCGGACGCGTGCTCGTGGCCGGCGGGATAAACGACCGCGGAGCGCTCAGCGCGGCCGAGCTCTACGAGCCAGGGCGCAACCGCTGGGTGTCCGGGGGCGAGCTGCTGCCGGCGGCCTATCGTGAGTCGGCCGTGCTGCTCGCTGACGGCCGCGTGCTGGTCGCCGGCGGTCAGACCTACAAGGGCGCACCGCTGGCGAACGCTTCTGTGTATACGCCGTGAGTCGTGTGGGCTCGTGGGGACGGTGAGCGCGTGTGCGTGAGCGCCTAGCGGACACACCCAGGGCTCCGGGTCACAATCCCAAGATCACGCGCAGGAACAGATCCTCGGCGCCGTTGTAGTCGCTGGCCACGAGGTTGTCGGCAGCCGAGGAAAATGCGACCACGAGGCCGTTGGCGGAGACGGCTGGGCGCTGCAGCAGCTGAGAGTCGATCTCCGGCCCGCGTGGCCGGCCATCCGGCGCGACATCGAGCGTCAGGGTCTTGTTCGACGGAATCTCGCGGGCGAACACGTTCGCGCCCGGCGCCGACGCTGGCGCGAGATTGTCGGCGAAGGACTCGAACACCGTGACCTGACCGTCAGCCGAAGTCGACGGCGAGAAGCTGTCGTTGTCGCCCGCCCGGCCCCGCGAGCTCCTGGAGACCAGCGAAGTGCCGCCGGTCACGAGGCTGTGCCGGAAGACGTTCTCGTGGCCGCCCGAGGTCCCGGCGGCGAGGTTGGACGCGCCGGAGTCGAACACGATGTAATGGCCGTCGGCACTCAAATCGGAGACCTGGGTGAACGGCGGCGCGATCGATGCGTTCTGCCCATGCCCGCGGCTGGAGACGCTCACGCGCCGCGTGGTGTGCGTGAGCTGGTCGCGGACGAACACATCGGGCACGCGGTTGCGGTCGCGCGGCACCAGGTTGCTCGCGGCCGACGTGAAGCTGATCAGGCGCCCGTCGCCGCTGATGGAGGGGTTATAGGAGGCGCCGGCTCCCTGCCGGCCACGACTCGAGATGCTGACGCGCCGCAGCGCACCCGTGGCCAGGTCGGCGACGAAGACGTCCGAGGCGGCGTTGTCATCGCCCGCGACCAGGTTGTCTGAGCTCGAGGTGAAGGCTACGTAGCGGCCGTCGGCGGAGATTGCCGGTGCAGTGGAGTCGCCGTCGGGCTGCTCGCCACCGAACGCACCGCTGAGCAAGCGGACTGGACCACTGCCGGTACGGACGTAGATCTCGCTGAAGCGGGTGTGGATCCCGGCGACGAGGTTGGTCGCCTGGGAGGCGAAGGCAACCACCTGGCCGTTGGCGCTGATCGACGGAGCCGTCGATGCGCCGTTCGCCGGCCGCCCCCCGAGGCCGGCTGACACGAGGCTCACGCGGCCGTCGACGAGATTGAACAGGTAGATGTTGCTCACGCGGCGGTTGCCGACCACCGGACCGAGGTTCGACGCCTGCGAGGCGAACGCCACCAGCAGTCCGTTGTCCCCGATGCTCGGGTCGGCGCTCGCGCCGTTCGGATCAATGCCGGGCGGCGCGACGCGGAAGGTCCGGACCGTCGCGGCGGGCTTGGCGGGGCCGGCGGGCTTGGCGGGGCCGGCGGGCTTGGCAACGGTGGCGTGCTTGGCGCCAGTCGCGGCGACGGACGTACCCGCGAGCGCTCCGGCGAGCAGGACTGCGAACGCGAGACAGGCCAAAAGGCGCCGCGGCACGGTCGTAATCGTGGGAAGGCGGCTAGTGGTCATGGGTGGGCTGGCGATCATGGGAGGGCGGTAACGGTGAGACGGCGGGCGTCATGGGAAGCGCTGGGGCACCGGATCTGGAGCTAGCGCGCTCGCGAGCGCGCCACAGCCCGCGCAGGTGTAGCAGCTTGGCCTGGGCCCAGTGCGGCTCGAGGAACGACAGGTAGAGGGTCAGCATCCCGAGGCTGAAGAAGCCGATTCGGATCGACCACGCGATCCCGAGGTGCAGGCAGGCACCCGCCAGCAGCGCCCATGGCCGCAGACGCCTGTTCCAGACGAGGATCGGAACGCTCGCTTCGACCGCGAGCGTGCCATAAGTCAACAGGTTGGACATCATCGCCGAATGGATCAGGAAGCCCGGCAGCGGAAAGCGCGACAGATCGGAGATCCGCAGCGAGTACCCGACCGCCGTTCCGTTGTTCCAGTCCGTGCCCTGAACCTTGATCCACAGACCTGCGAGGTACAGGATGCTGAGCTGGATCTGCATCAGCTTCAAGGCCCACGGCGCTCGAAGGGGAAACTCCCAGAAGCGCTCGCGCTCGGTGCGCCAGCGGTCGAGCGACAGCGACGCGCCAGATGGCGCGAGCACCATGTAGAACGCGATCAGCTTCAGCAGGACGTCGCCGGTATTGAACACGTAGAGATTGCGGCGCTGCAAGGACAGCATCCCTGCGAAGACGAGCAGAGCCGCGAGACGCGTTTGGTAGCCGACGATCAAGCAGAGGCACGCGACCAGCAGCGCGACGAACACGAGCTGGACCGCAAGATTGCTCGGGAAGACCGCCAGCACACCCCAAGTGCCCGCCCCGCCCGGCTGGGCGGGCAGCAGTCCGCCGCGGCTGAAGAAGGCGTCGAGGTCCCCCGCGAGCGATACCGTCCAGGCCAGCGCGAGCAGCCCGAACGCGATCCGGAGCACCGCCAGGCTCGACGTCGGCTCGGGCTCGAACCAGAAGCGCTCCCACTTCGTGGTCATCGCCGTCCCTGAGCGCTGGTCGGCAGCACCAGCAGCGTGTAGATCACACGCTGCTTGCTCGGGCCGACGCTCGGCGAGGCTCCCGGCGGAGCGAGGACGGCATACCGCTCCAAGAGCGTCACCCGGGTGACGGTGGCGCCGGGGCGAGCCTCCTGGGAGGCCGCCCAAAGCGCGGCCGGTTTCCAGAGCGCCGCAGCGTTGGCGGGGTCGATCAGGTTCTCCTCCCACTTGCGCCACCGGTAGTCGCGGTAGCCGCCGATCAGCGCCCCATCGTGCGGAAAGCGCCAGCGCGCCGTCGCGCCGTCGTCGAACTTGACCAGGGCCGAGACATCGATCACGACGCTGCGCGGGTCGGGGGCGAACAGTGCCCAGTTCTGGTCGAGCCCGGTCGCATTGAGGTAGGGCTGTGCAGGGCGCATGAGCTTGGTCCGCAGGTCGGAGCCCGGCAGGTTTATCGCCACAATGGCCACGATCGTCACGACGATCAAGGTGCTTAGCACGCCGCGGCCGAGCGCGGACTCCTCGATGCGCCGCTGCAGTCCGATCCGCGCCGACTCACCTTCCACGGGACTGCCCCCGCCCCCATTGCTGCCTGCGCCCCCGTGGCTGGCCCCGCGATTCCTGTGGCCCGCATGGCCCCGCCGGCGAACCCGGCGCTGGTCGGGCGGCGAACCCACGGCCGCGCTCGTACAGACACTTCCTCCCCGTGCCGGTCATCGCGCCAACCACCGTAGCGTTCACCCAGCCCGGTTGCGCTGCTGACCAACGTTTCGTGTCAGGTGATACGATCATCTCGTTTAGTCCGTCGTCGCAGAAAACGAGGAGGAAATTGTGAGGGGAAGACGTCTATCTTTGGCGATCGCAACCCAGATCGGGCTCGCCGGTTTGATGGTGATCGCAGTTCCAGGACTCTCGTCCGCAATCGACCTGAACGCGCCTGGCCGGCAGGCCGCGCCGCAGCAAGCCGCGCCACAAACGGCGTCGGCGCCCCACGCGGCGCCAGACTCCTTCTACCAGCCGCCCCTGCACGGCACGAACCCGCACGGGCAGGGGACAGCCGCTACGGTCAGCGTGGGGCCCACCGGCACCCGCCCGCTGGCGGCCAACCCCACGACTGTGAACTTCAGCGGGGGAGCCAACGACGAGCAGGTGGTACTCGGCCGTGCTCGCGGAGAGCAGCGCCCTGACGGCACCTACCACGGCCACATCACCGTTCTCGGCCTACTGGGACAGGACATCGTCAGCGTCGACAGCACACCCGGCCAGGCCGTCCAGGGTCCGCTCAACGGGATTCAGACGGGAGTGCTCGACAACCTCTGCACGTCAACGGGTGGCTTGGTGTGCCTCAGCGCGGTCACGGCCGACTCCGCCACCACAGCGACCGGCTCGACGAACCACTTCCAGGTCGCCAACGCCTCGATCGGCGTATCGAGCGTCGCGGCCACCGCGGTCAAGCTCGGTGCTGTCAGCTCCGACGGCAACATCTCCGTCGTCGGCAACTGCCAGACCTCGCACGGGGCTTCCCAGGTCGCGAGCCTCGGCCTCTCCGCGCTGGCCGCCGTGCAGCTCATTACGTCCTCGTCGGATACCAAGACCTGCAACGACGGCACATCGGTAGCTCCGACCGCGAAGTCCCAGGTCATCGGGCTCAACGGGCTGGGCGTAGGCCTACCCGCTGCCGGGTGCGGTCTGGGCACGCCGAATACGGATACCGGCATCATGCTTCTGCTGCCGATCGTCTGCAACGCGGACGACACCAACAACGGCCAGACCACGATCCCGTACAACGTGCGCGAGGCGCTGGTGCTGTTCATCGCCAAGACCGGGGGCTTGCTCGCGCCCAATCCGAACACGGCCGTCGCACAGGTGAGCGCAGGTGCGTCGGAGTCGGCCGCCACGGCACCGCCGATGATGACGACAGGCAAGCCCACGACCGGCATGCCCACGACCGGCATGCCCACGACCGGCAAGCCGACGACCGGCGTGCCGACGACCGGCGTGCCGACGACCGGCAAGCCGACGACCGGCAAGCCGACGACAGGCAAGCCGACGACCGGCAAGCCCACCACCGGCACGACGGGAAGCACTGGCACCACCGGTACGACCAACGAGCCTGAGACGACCGGTACGACCGGGACGACGGGCACCACCGGGACGACCGGCGAGGCCGGCGCGCGGACCGCTGCGGCGAGCCTTCCGTTCACCGGTTATGACGCTGCCGGAGCCGCGCTGCTCGGTCTGGTTCTACTCGGAACAGGACTCGGCGGGCGCCACCTGCTGGCAAGGCGCGCGCGCCGCGTCAACTGAGCGACATCGCACGTTGAGCTCTGTCCGCCTCTCAAACCGCGCCCGCTTCCTAGCGGGCGCGGTTGCGGCGATCCTGGTCGTCGTCGTCATCGTCGGCTTCACGGCTGGAAACGGAAGCGGAAATGGAAGCCACCGTCCCACAGCGCACCGCCCGCTGCGGATAGTCGTGGCGACGCTGACGAAGTCGTTTGCGAGCCCGGCGCTCGGCGTCAGGGGCCAGGCTCCGCAGGACTGGACAGCGATTCGCGGCCAAGGCTTCGTCCTGCTCCGCAACAGGGGTGGGACAGCGACGATCTCGATTCAGTCGCCGGGCAAGTCGACTTCGGCGAGCAGCCTCGTCGCATCTACGCTCGCGTCGATACACACGACATACGCAAAGGTAACCGTCGAGCACGGGCTGAAGGACGCGACCCTCGGAGGATTGCCCGCGAAGAGCCGGACCGTCTACGCCACCAACACCCACAAGGTTCGAATCCGGATCCTGGTCGCGGGCGCGCGCGGCAAGCGATTCAACTACCTGATGGAGGTTTTCACCGCCCTGCGCGCATCCGTGCGCGATGTGGTCGAGACCCAGCAGATCGTGCTTGCGCTGCATCTGGGCGTGTGAGACTGCTCAACCCGCACAGGCCGCCCCTCGACCGCGCCGCCGCCCCAACCGCCGGCGCTTCTCAACCCGCGAGCACCGCCTCCCGCTCGGCCTGCTGAGCCGCCTCGGCCAGTGCCCGCTTGTAGTCGCGCGGCATCACCTTGACGAACCGCTCGCGAGCGCCCCGCTCCCAAGAGGCCAGCACATTGCGTCCCACCAGCGAGCCGGTGCGCTGGGCATGCTCTGAGATCAGCGCCCTGACCTCGAGCGCGTCATCATCAGTCAGCTCTTCGAGGTCAACCAGCTCGAGATTGCAGCGGGTCTCGAAGCGGCGGTCGACGTCGCTGACGTATGCCACGCCGCCGCTCATTCCGGCCGCGAAGTTGCGTCCGGTCGGTCCGAGTATCACCACGCGCCCGCCGGTCATGTACTCGCAGCCGTGGTCACCGACGCCCTCCACCACCGCGCGCACGCCGGAGTTGCGAACCGCGAATCGCTCGCCTGCGAGGCCGCGGAAGAATGCTCGGCCGGCGGTCGCGCCGTAGAGGACGGTGTTGCCGACGATCATGTTCTCCTCGGCGCGGAACAGGGCGGACTCCGGCGGACGCACCGACACAATCCCTCCCGACATACCCTTACCGGTGTAGTCGTTGGTCTCACCGCGCAGCGAGAAGGTGACCCCCGGCGCCAGCCACGCGGCGAAGCTCTGCCCGGCCGAGCCCGAGAATGAGACCTCGATAGTGCCCTCGGGGAGCCCGTGGACGCCGTGGCGCCGTGCGATTTCCCCGGACAGGATGCCGCCGACCGTGCGGTTGACATTACGCACCGGGATCGGGCCGAGCCGTACCGGCTCGCGCCGGTCGATCGCCGGGGCGCACTCGCGCAGGAGCTCCCAGTCAAGGGCATCGTCCAGCACCGGCACCGGCGGGCGGGTTCTGCGCCTGGGGGCCCCGGACGGCAGCTCCGGCATCGAGAGGACCATCGTCAAGTCCACTCCGCGCGCCTTCCAATGCTCGATTGCGCCGTCGGTCTCCAGCAGGTCGGCGCGACCGATCAGGTCCTCGAAGCGGGCGACCCTGAGCGAGGCCATGATCTCCCGGACCTCCTGCGCGACGAGCATCAAGTAGTTGACCACATGCTCCGGCGTACCCTGAAAGCGCTTGCGCAGCTCAGGGTTCTGCGTCGCGATCCCAACCGGGCACGTGTTCAGGTGACAGACGCGCATCATGATGCAACCCGTCGCGATCAGCGGTGCGGTCGAGAAGCCGAATCCGTCCGCGCCGAGCAGCGCAGCGATCACCACATCGCGCCCCGTCTTCATCTGACCATCGACTTCGACCGTGATGCGCGAGCGCAGATCGTTGAGGAGCAGTGTCTGCTGTGTCTCGGCGAGACCGATCTCCCAGGGGACGCCGGCCGACTGAATCGAAGACTGCGGCGAGGCGCCGGTGCCGCCGTCGTGGCCCGAGATCGTGACGTGGTCCGCGTTGGCCTTCGCGACGCCGGCGGCGACCGTGCCGACGCCCACCTCGGAGACGAGCTTGACCGACACCGAGGCTTCCGGGTTCGCGCAGCGCAGATCGTAAATGAGTTGCTTGAGATCCTCGATCGAGTAGATGTCGTGGTGCGGAGGGGGTGAAATGAGCCCGACGCCCGCAGTCGAGCTGCGGATCTTCGCGATGTAGTCGTCGACCTTGTGGCCGGGCAACTGGCCTCCCTCCCCCGGCTTGGCTCCTTGGGCCATCTTGATCTGGAGCTGATCGGCGTTGACCAGGTAGTGGATCGTGACGCCGAAGCGGCCCGAGGCCACCTGCTTGATCGCCGAGCGCCGGGAGTCGCCGTTGCGGTCGGGCACGTAGCGCGACGGGTCCTCTCCCCCCTCCCCGGTGTTGGATCTGGCACCGATCCGGTTCATTGCGATCGCGAGCGTCTCGTGCGCCTCTCGAGACAGTGCGCCGAGCGACATCGCACCCGTCGTAAACCGCTTCACGATCTCCGTCGCGGGCTCGACCTCCTCGAGCGTGATTGGATCGGTGGCGGTGCGCAGCTTCATCAAGCCGCGCAGCGCCGCCTTGCGCGTGGATTCCTCGTTGACCAGGCGCGCGAACTCCACGTAGGTCTCGCGCGAGTCGCCGTTGACGCCGCGCACGGCGTGCTGGAGCTTGGAGATCGTGTCGGGGTTCCAGATGTGCACCTCCCCCCAGCGGCGCCACTGCAGCACGCCGCCGACCGGCAGCAGGTCACGGTCGGTGCGCGGATAGGCGCGGAAGTGCCGCTCCATCGCCTCGGTCGAGAGCACATCGAGCCCGATTCCGCCGATCCGCGAGGCGGTGCCGGTGAAGTGCTGGTCGATCAGCACAGGCGCCAGCCCCACTGCCTCGAAGATCTGCGCGCCGCAATAGGACTGAATCGTCGAGATCCCCATCTTCGAGATCGTCTTCATCAGGCCCTTGCCGATCGCCTTGACGATTCGCTTCTCCGCCTCCTCCTGCGCGCGCATGCCGCGCGCGAGGCATCCGCTCGCGCTGGCGGCCCGCTCGGCATCCTGCCTCGCCTGTTCGGGCCGCCCGCGAGTCATCCGGCTGCCTGAATGCGCGGCGCGCGCGTCATCCGGCTGGTCCTCGGGCAGCAGGGAGCGCTCGGCAAGCTCGTCCAGGGACTCGAACATCAGATAGGGGTTGATCGCCGCGGCACCGTAACCGATCAGCGTCGCCATGTGATGGATGTCCCGCGGCTCGCCGGATTCGATCACGAGGCCGGTCCGCAGACGTGTCCCGCGACGCACGAGGTAATGATGCACCGCTGCCACGGCAAGCAGCGAGGGCATCGCGACCCGCTCCGGTCCCAGGTTGCGGTCCGAGAGGATCAGGATGTTGGCGCCGTTGTTGACATACCGCCCCGCCTCCTCGCAGAGGTCCTGGAGCCGGTGCTCCATCCCGTCTGGTCCCTGCTCGATCGGCCAGGTGATGTCGAGCGTGGCGGCGTCGAAGATCTCGTGCGATACCTGGCGGAGCTTCTCGAGCTGGTGGTTGCGGAGGATCGGCTGATCCATCACGAGTTGGTGGGCCTGGTCTGGTGACTCGGCGAGCAGGTTGACCTCAGCGCCGACACCGGTTTGGAGGCTCATCACGACGTTCTCGCGGATCGGATCGATCGGCGGGTTGGTGACCTGCGCGAACAGTTGCTTGAAGTATGCGAAGAGCGGCGGCTGGCGTGAGGAGAGCACCGCCAGGGCGGCGTCGTTGCCCATGCTCGCGACTGGCTCCTCGCCCTTGGCGGCCATCGGGGCGATGACCATCCGCAGGTCCTCCTGCGAATACCCGAACGCGAGCTGCTTGGAGCGCAGCGGCTCGATCCGCGGCGTGCGTGGCTCGCACTCGGGGAGGTCGTCGATGTGGACGACAGAGCGCTCGTACCACTCGCCGTAGGGCTTGCGCCGGGCCACCCTGCGCTTGACCTCCTCGTCCTCGACGACCCGGCCCTCTTCGAGGTCCACCAGGAACACCTTTCCGGGCGCGAGGCGTCCCTTGCGCTGGATGTGCTCGGGAGCGACGGTCATCACCCCGGCCTCCGATGCGAGCACCACGTAGCCATCGGTGTCTTGGACCCAGCGGCCCGGTCGCAACCCGTTGCGGTCGAGCACCGCTCCGGCGATGGTACCGTCGGTGAACACGACAGCAGCCGGTCCGTCCCACGGCTCCATCAGGCAGGAGTGAAAGTCATAGAAGCCCTTGACATCCGGATCGATGTCTGTGCGCGTCCGGTAGGCCTCGGGCACCATCATCATCATCGCGTGGGGGATCGAGCGCCCGCTCAGGACGAGCAGCTCGAGCACATTGTCCAAGATCGCGGAGTCCGAGCCCCCTCCCCGCACGACCGGGATCACCTTCTTGATGTCCTCTCCGAACAGCTCGCTCGCGAGCTGTGACTCTCGCGCGCGCATCCAGTTGACGTTGCCCCGCAGCGTGTTGACCTCGCCGTTGTGGGCGATCATCCGGTAGGGATGCGCGAGCTCCCAGCTCGGGAAGGTGTTGGTGGAGAAGCGCGAATGCACGAGCGCAAGGCGGGACGCCAGGCGAGGGTCGCGCAGATCGGCGAAGTACCGGGAGAGCTGGGGAGCTGTAAGCATTCCCTTGTAGACGATCGTCTTGCTCGAGAAGCTGGGCAGCGCCAGATCGGGACCCGCGGCGCGGGCGATCACGCGGCGAATCACGTAGAGCTTGCGCTCGAATGCCTCCTGGCTCTCGATCCCCGCAGACGCCTCGATCAGCACCTGGCGGATGACAGGCGCCGAGATGCGGGCCGTCTCGCCGATCTGGCGCTCGTCGACCGGGACGTCGCGCCAGCGGATCGTCCGCTGGCCCTCGGCCTGGATCGTCTCCTCGACTAGCTGCTCGAGCGCTGCGCGGCGCTCGGGGTCGGCCGGCAGGAAGCAGACGCCTACCCCATAGCGGCCGGGGACCGGCAACTCGACGCCAGCCACCGCCCTGATGAACCCGTCGGGAATCTGGAGCAGGATCCCCGCGCCGTCGCCCGTGTTGGGGTCAGCCCCCTCGGCGCCACGATGCTCGAGGTTCTCGAGTGCGCCGAGCGCCTTCTCGACCACCGTGTGGTTCGCCTCGCCCCACAGCTTCGCGACCAGCGCGATGCCACACGCGTCGTGCTCGTTGGCAGGGTGGTAGAGGCCGGAGGCCCCTGGTGGAGCAGTGCGATACATGGAAGGTGGAGGTGACCTGGAAGGAAACGGGTAGGCGGGCCCCGATGGACCACGACGTCACGGCGGACCACCGAGGGCCGCAGCGGAGAAGCCGTCGAATCTTACCACTGCTGTTAGCCCCGCGTTAGGCCCGTTGGCCAAGGGTTAGCACTTTGCCTTGGCCTGTGATCGAGGACTCTGCCCTCGCGCCACGATCAGCGGCCTGGGTGCCGCTGATCGCTAGGGCTTTGCTTTGGCGCGAGGCCTACTCTCCGCACCGCCGCTGCTAGCCCCATCGCCGCCGCCCGCGCGCTTGCGGGGCTTCTTCGCCGCCGCCCGCTTTCCACTAGCCGCCGGCTTCCCCTGCGCATCCGCCTTGTCACCGGCCGGCTTCTCAGGCGCCGCTCCCCGCACTGCCGCGAGGCTCGCCTCCAGCGCTGCCATCAGGTCCGGCGCTGGCGCAGGTTCCTCGGCCTGGGGCTGGACGGCGATTTCCTCTCCGGAGGCCTTACGCTCGATCAGCTCCAGCACGCGCTCGCGGTACTGGTCCTGGTGGCTGGATGGGTCGAAGTCGCCGGAGAGCGAATCGATGAGCTGGCGCGCCATCGTCAGCTCGCGTTCGCTCGCCTGCGCCTCCCCGACGCCGTCGAGCTCGTCGATCCGGTCCGGTGCGAGAACCTCGTCGCCGAACAGCATCGTGCTCAGCGTCAGCACGCCGGCCGTCGGGCGCAGGGCGCAGAGCTGCTGCTTTGAGCGCAGCACCACGCGCCCGATCCCAACCTTGCCAGACGCTCGCATCGCGTCGAGCAGCAGGCCATAGGCCTTAGTGCCACCGGTGCTCGGCGCTAGGTAGTAGGAGTGGTCGTAGTAGATCGGGTCGATCCCGGCCTCCTCCACGAACTCCTCGATGTCGATCGTCTTGGTCGCCTTGGGGTCGAGCGCGTCGAGCTCCTCGGGAGAAACCAGGACGTAGCGATCGGGCGCGAGCTCGTAGCCCTTGACGATGTCCTCGTAGGGCACCTCCTCACCGGTCGATGGATCGACGCGCTTCTGGCGGATGCGGACGCCGGTCTTGGCCGAGAGCTGGTGAAAGCGGATCGCCTTGGGCGAGGTCGCGCTATAGAGCTTGACCGGCACGTTGACGAGCCCGAAGCTGATTGCGCCTGTCCAGATTGCGCGCGCCATCGGTGGGTTGTATACCCGGAGCCTAAAGGAATCAAGCGATGACCGCGCCCTTGCCGCAGAAGCTTGTTTCACCCCGGCTCAGGACATCGCGACGCGGCGGCGGGCCAGCACCTCGAGCGCATCGTCGACCGCTGCAGAGGGCATACCCTGTCGGCGCAGCAGAGCGCGGAGAGCGTCGGGGCCCATGGACTCGTAGAGCAGGTCGAGCCTGCGCCAGATCGACTCCGCCGAGTCCGCATCCTCACCGGGAGCGTCCAGAACCCGAGCTAGCTGGGGCAGAATGCGATCGAGGCGTTGAAGCTCGTCGCTCACGTCCGCGCCGGCTCAGCGGTTCACGAACGACATGTCCGCATAGCGCTGACCGGCGGCCGCACCAACCGGGGCGAGCTCGTCGATGCGCCCCAGATCCTCGTCGCTGAGCACTATTTCAGTGGCTTCCACGTTCTCCTCCAGATAGGAGCGCCGCTTGGTCCCGGGGATCGGCACGACGTCCTGGCCCTGGTGCCCGACCCACGCGAGCGCGAGCTGCCCCGAGCTGCAACCCTTCTCCCGCGCGATCTCCTGCACCCGGTCAACGAGCCCCAGGTTGCGCTGGAAGTTCTCGCCCTGGAAACGGGGATTGTGGCGGCGAAAGTCGCCTTCGTCCAGATCCTTGAGGCTCTGGATCCTGCCGGTCAAGAACCCGCGGCCGAGAGGACTGTATGCGATCAGTCCGATTCCGAGCTCGCGGATCACCGGCAATACTTCATCCTCGACGTCCCGGCTCCAGAGCGAGTACTCGGTCTGGAGCGCCGAGATCGGATGGACCGCGTGAGCACGGCGGATCGTCTCGGCCGAGGCTTCGGAGAGCCCCAGGAACCTGACCTTGCCCTCGCCGGCCAGCTCGGCCATCGCGCCCACCGTCTCCTCGATCGGAACCTCCTGGTCGACTCGATGCTGGTAGTAGAGGTCGATGTGATCCACCGCGAGCCGGCGCAGCGAAGCCTCGCAGGCCGAGCGCACATAGTCAGGGCGGCCGTTGAAGCCGCGCTGAGATGGATCTTCGGGATCGCGCACGATCCAAAACCTTGGTCGCCAGCACGACGTCCTCGCGGCGGTCGGCGATTGCCCTCCCGACGAGCTGCTCGTTGGTGTGCGGACCGTACATGTCGGCGGTGTCGAGCAGCGTCACTCCGAGCTCGAGCGCGCGGTGAATGGTGGCGATCGCCTCGCCCTCGTCGGCGCTGCCGTAGAACTCCGACATCCCCATGCAGCCGAGACCCTGCGCCGAGACGGACAAGCCCTGGCTGCCGAGCGTACGCTGATCCACGAGCAAATTGTACCCGTCCGGGGCAGCGCCCAATCGCACTCGGCGAGCGTCTCACCGGATACCCAAGGCGGGCCAATCAGCGAAATTCTCACAGGATGCCCGGCAAACGGCACACGCTTCTCACAAGATGCCCGGCGAAGACGTTTCGTCTTGAAGTGACACCTTCACCGGCGCTTCCGCCCTTCCAGGACCTACTCGACGCCCACGGCCCCGACGTACATCGCTTCCTGGTCGCGCTCGTCGGCCGAGTCGATGCCGATGATTGCCATCAGGAGACCTGGCTCGCGGCGCTGCGCGCCTACCCGCGCGTATGCGAGACCTCGAACCTCCGCGGCTGGATCTTGACGATCGCCCATCGCAAGGCCCTCGACCACGTCCGCTCGGCGCGCCGCCGTGCCGTGCCGGTGGCCGATGTGCCCGAGCCGCAGACCTCAGCCGTAGAGCACTCCCAGCACTCCGGGCTTGCTTCGGGGCGCCCCGATCAGGATCTCTGGGCTCAAGTCCGCGAGCTGCCGCCAAAACAGCGAACCGCGCTGGCCCTGCGCTACGTCGCGGACGCCGCCTACGCCGAGATCTCCTCGGTGATGGGCACCAGCGAAGCGGCCGCCCGCCGGAGCGTCCACGAAGGACTCAAGCGACTGCGAACGGAGTACACGCCATGAACGAGAGCAACATCGATTCTCTGCAGCGTGCACTGCGCAGCGCAGCGCGCAGTGCCCCCGGCCACACGCCACCGGACCTGATCGGCGCTGCCGCTGCCGCGGGCCTGCTCGACGTCGCTTACGCGACGCTCGACTCGCCGCTCGGAACGCTGCTGCTCGCCGCTACCCCCCGTGGGCTCGTGCGGATCGCATACCTGGATCGGGGTGGCGCAGGCGATGCGGCCGTGGCAGAGAGCGCGGCCCTCGGGGAGAACGCGGCTCTGCGGGAGCTGGCCGCGAAGGTCTCCCCGCGAATGCTCGCGGCGCCCGCAAAGCTCGACGAGCCCCGCCGCGAGCTGGAGCAGTACTTCGCCGGGCGTCGGCGACGATTCGAGGTCACACTCGATTGGCGGCTGACCCGTGGCTTCAGCCGCCAGGTACTGGAGGCGGCGGTGCGCATCCCCTACGGATCGGTCTCCACTTACAAGCTCCTCGCAACCGAGGCGGGCAGCCCGCGGGGGTCGCGTGCGGCCGGCAATGCTCTGGGCTCCAATCCGCTGCCGATCGTCGTGCCTTGCCACAGGGTCCTGCACACGGGCGGCGGCCTCGGCGGATACACCGGTGGACTGAAGCGCAAGCGGATGCTGCTGGCCGTGGAAAGCGGAGGCGAACCGTCGCGCTGAGCACCTGCTCGCGATCTCACTCGACTCGAGGTGATGAGGAACGCGGGTCAAGAAAGCGCGCGGCTATAGGATGCTAAGCACTGTCGCAAAATGGGCCGATGCAAGGCTGACAAGAATGGCTCGCATTCCAACCGTGCAGGGATTGCTGACGCTTGCCGACCTCGACGACCGAGATCCCAACGGCTCCTGGGTCTCAGTTCGTCACGACGCGGTGCTCTCCGACGGTGGCCAAGTCGTCTTGCTGGATGATCGCGGCTGGGGCACCAGTCGGCCGGTTGACGAAAGGACCATCGACGAAGTGGAGCGTTCCGCCAGAATGGTGGTCGGCGCTGACGAGCCCCCAGCCGGTCGGACCCGAGCAGAGATGGAGGCGGATCACTGGGCAACGCTGGAACGCAAGCTCGAGAACGCGGGCATCAGGACCGAGGGTGTCGAGCTCAAAGCACTCCCGCATGAGGTTGTGCTCAGCGACCGGCTACGCAGGCGCCTCAAGGGGTAAGCGCGCGACCGTCGCGTCCTTCGACTCCGAGCTCCTGTTTCACGCACGAGCGGCACTGTCGATTGCTTCCGAGCCGTTGCGCGAGGCTGGCGGTGTGGGCTAGATCCAGCGCCTACCAGGACTCGATCTTCGGGAGACCTCCCACCGAGCCAAAGAAGGAGTGGGCAGCCCCTCCGCATTGGTCGCGCTCCTCGCCAACAGCAGGGAATCGGCATCGATGGCAGAGAGCCGCAATCCAGGCCGGCCTTGGCGGGTCGACGTCGGCGGGTTCTTCGACCCCAAGGCCATGAAGCCCGTGGACGTCCGGACGGCGACGGTCGCGGGCACCAACGGAGGTGGCCTCGGCCCACCTGGACCATTCAACGCGCGTCCGGCAATCCCGCGACGGGGGCTCCGCAGGCGAGCCTCCCGGTTTCCGGGACGAGCGGCACGACAGTGGATCCGCGGGTGATCTCGGCGACGATCGCCAGCCCGAACACAATCGACATCACCTTCGACCAGACCGTCGGCACCGTCGCCCCCAACGCCACGGCTAACCTCGCCGCGTTTACATCGAACGGAGCTTCGTATTCCCAAGCGGCGTGATCGTGACCGGCCCGGATACGATCCGGGCGACCTTCCCCCCAGGGGTGCAGAGCTTCTACGAGGAGTTCGTACGGGTCGCAATGGACGGGGCTGGTGGTCCGGGGGCCGTAGTCACCGGACCCAACGGCAACCCCAATGTCTGCGGTGGAGGCGCCGTCGGCGGCAACGTCGGGGCGTTCGCCACCGGGTTCACCAACGCTCCGGATGCGTGCTCGCTGAGCTGGATGCCGCCTCGGGCACAGCGACCGTCGACTTCGATCAGCGGGTCAACACAACCCCAACCGGACCCGGAAGCCTGGTCCCTGCGGACTTCGTCCTGAACGCCGCCGATGGCTCCATCCTCGCGGCGGCCTCGGGCACGCCGTGGGTGACCCAGAGCTCCGGCCCCAGCGACTCCTTCGTGGCGCTGCAGTACACGCCCCAAGGACTCGCGCGGGCTGCGTTCCTGGAGATCCAGGCAGGGGCTGTCTCCACGTTTGGCGGCAGCGGCTTCACCGCTGCACCGAGCGGGGAAGGACTCCGGCTCGGCGCTCGGGCCTCACCTCCGTCATCCCCGCTCGCGGCTCTACGCGCTAGCCACCTGGGGAATGCGAATGATCCAGGACCGGGGAGAAAACCCGTGATCGCGCCCACAGTCACTGGGCTCCGCGCGGCCAAGCCCCACAAGGCGGCCAAAAAGCACAAGAAGCACTAGCCTCGACTTTCGGGGTCTCAGGCGGCGGCTCGGGTTGATGGTGACGGGGCGGGCGTGATTTGTGGGTCGGTGGTCACGGCGGGTGCTTGTCCCCAATATTCGTGGCGGATCAGTTCGCGCCGGAGGCTGGCGAGCATGTCTGTGTAGCTGATGGTCGTCTTCTGGCGATACCAC
>JAABUZ0100001176.1_pt1 | contig 52132 bp, 37 predicted proteins | sample 5562091 | NCBI WGS metagenome assembly JAABUZ01 (sample SAMN12813069, study PRJNA571459) | rock metagenome | isolation source: Antarctica rocks | place: Antarctica: Victoria Land, Linnaeus Terrace sud | collected 2015-12-21 | reverse complement strand
CCGCGACGTCCACGGCGGCGGCGCTCTTATCGTCGACGTGGGACAGCACCACTAGGAGGTCGACATCGCTCCCCAGACGGTTGTCCCCTCGCGCGCGTGATCCAAAGAGGATGATCGTTAGCGGCGACCAATCCGCGACGATGCGCTCGACCATCTCACCGATTAGCTCGTCGGCTGACGGCATAGGATACCGGCGTGGTGGTGGAGTTGGTAGGGATGGCAACCCGAATGCTGTTGCCATTTGACGAGCAAGGAGTGTGTCGCGATCCTCGGGCGCAAGGCCTTGTGTGTCGGCCCCCATCACCTCGTCCAGCAGTTGCGCAAGCTCCGCGCCGAGCATGAGTGCCGTGACCTCATCGGCCACGGTCTCGTTGCCGTCCGCTGTGCGGGCGCCCATCTGGGCTGAAGTGCTCATCGTTGCCTCTCTATTCATAGCAAAGGATAACACGATCTCGGGGGGCAAGGCCATGTCGTTCTCGACCAAGTCCGCCTCTCCGCTCGCTCATGGTATCTTTGATAGCGCGTCGGTGTCTGCCGCCTGGGGACTTCCGCGACTGCCCCGGTCGTGTTCGATCCGGATGTAACGCGCGGCGAGAATCTTCCCTACGACTTCCTCCTGACTGATGGACAGGGCAACGTGCGGGTGCAGGTGAAGATGCAACGGCAGAAAAACCAGCGACCCATGATGGCTCACGCGGAGTATAGACGCCTATCGTCGGACATGTACGTTGTCGAGACACAACGCACCAGAGGTGGTAAAGATGCTACCGGCGCTGATACGCGCCCGTACAAGTTTGCCGAGTTCGACATCCTTGCCGTCGCCATGCATCCCTCTACAGGCGCATGGAAGGACTTCATGTATGCAGTAGATCATCTTCACAATAGGTTCAGGAGCGGGTAGGATAGAGAGAGGGAGACGTCCGCTCCCGTTGCTAGGGTACCGCTGACGGAGGCGCCGATGCTGTTGCGCTACACCACGCTGTCCCGTAAGCCGGCGATCTTCAAGGCCCTGACGGGGCTGACGGTGGCCCTGTTCGACGACCTCGTGTGGGACCTGGGGCCGGCGTACGGGGCGGCGGCGTATGAGCGCAAGGAGCGCGGGACGGCAGCGGGCGGTGGGTGGGGGACGGCAGTGCCGGCTGGGGGTGCGGGACGCGTTCCTACTGACGGCGGTGTGGATGCGGCACTATGTCACGCAGGAGGCGCTGGGCTACTTCGCAGCGGCCGACCGATCACAAGAGAGCCAGATCGTGGTGGAGTTGGGGACGGGCAGCGTGCGGGAGGTCAGTCCCAGCGTGCCTGGTCCGGTGGCTGACCCGCCCTTCCTGCGGGGCTCAGGGATGCGCGAGCGGCTGGGGCCAGATCACCGGGCCATGGGCGACTTGGGCTATGTCGGGGCAGACAAGGATAAGGGCAACGACGCGACGGGCAAGGCCACGGGCCGGGCGACAGGAAAAGGGGCCACGGACACCGGCGCCGAGGACAAGAAGGAGAAGGAGCGGGTGGGCGGCGTCATCCCGCGCATCGTGACGCCGCGCCGCACGCCGCGCGGCCAGCCCCGGCCGCCCGAGGACGTGGTCTTCAACCGGACCTTTGCCCGTGCCCGCACCGTGGTCGAGCACAGCATCCGGGACCTCCGCATCTATCAAGCGTTGAGCCAGGTGGACCGGCGCCGGCGCACGGGGCACGAGCGGCGGGTCTGTGCCGTGGTCGGGCTGCGCGCCCGCCGCTGCCGTCCCGGTCGCCGCGATCAACTCCGGGCCGCGTAACCGCTCGGTCACGGGGAGGGGCCGCTGGCCCTCCCACCTATTCCGAAGATGAACTACTGCCTACCAAGGAGCGACATGGCGCGTTGGGAACGGGCGCTGCGGATACTGCGCCGCGAGGTCCCCGAGGGAGGGCGCGTGCTCGACCTGGGCTGCGCCTTCGGCTATGGGACAGCCAAGATCGCCCGGCACTACGAGACGTACGGGCTCGACGCGTCGCCCGACTATATCCGCCGCGCGCGCCGCGCCGTGCCCCGCGCCCGGTTCGCCGTCGGCGTGGCCGAGCGTCTGCCCTACCCGGACGCCCTCTTCGACGCCGTGGTGCTGCTCGACGTGCTCGAGCACGTCGACGACGAGCGCCGCGTGGTGGTGGAGATCGCGCGCGTCCTGCGCCCCGGCGGCTTGCTGGTGGTCAGCGTGCCGCACAGCGGGCTGCTGCGCTGGTGGGACTCGCTCAACGTCTACGCCTGGTTGACCGGAGAGGACGGGCTGGGCGCGCCCGGCGCGCCGGCCACGAACCGTGGCTACCACCGCCACTACAGCCGCGGCGCGCTCGCGTGGTTGCTCGGCGAGTCCTTCGCGATCGAGCACGCGCACGACAGCGGGCTGGGCCTGGCCGAGATTGCGCATCTGGCCATCCTGCTGCTGTGCAAGCGTGTGCTGCGCCTGGCGCCCCTCTACGCGGCGCTCGCGTATGTCTACTACGGCCTCTACATCCTCGAGGACATCATGCCCCTGCCGCGCTACGGGTATCACCTGACGGTGACGGCGCGGCGTATGATACCCTGATATGATACCCTGATAGGTATGTTTGAGACGTACCGCCGCATCACTCGTTCGCGCCTCGCGCTGGTCGCGGCGTTGTTGCTCGCGCTGCTCGTCCCCGTGGCGTGTACGGTACCGGGCCTGGGCTCGGGCGCCAACGGCAACCTGGATAGCGACCCGTGCCTGCTCCAGCAATATCAGAACCATAGTTGGAGTATTGTATCGCACATGCAGGGCGCGGTGTCGACGCTCACGGGCCGCGTCGACGCGCTGCAAGGCTCGCGGCCGTCTATTTCTTCCAACCAGGATATCACCGACACGCTGTTCGCGCTGACCGAGTTCCAGAGCAACGTGCAACAGCAGCGCAATCAAATGAACGTGACGGCGCGCCCGCCGGAAGGCGCGCCGTTTGTCCGGGACGTCAACGCGGCCATAGCCCAGTTTGACACCGCGACCTCGCTGCTCGCCGAGGCCTACGTGGCGACGGCGAATGGCGGCACGCGCGCCGCGGCCGACATCGCCTTTGTCGCGCGTCGCTGGATGCGCCAGGGACGCGCTTTGCTCGATGCGGCCAACGGCGATCTCTCCGTGCTCAAGACCAACAATGTCAACTGCTAGGCGTTGATGGCCACCAGGAGCATCGCGAGGGGCGCCGGCGCGCCACCGGCGCCGGTGCCCGTTGCCTCCGGCGGGCTGGCGCGCCTCCCCGGCGGTATCCCGCGCGCCCTCCCGGCCTATCTGCTGCTCCTGACCGTCCTGGTCGCGCATGTCGTCCTCTTGCTCGGCGTTTTCCCGGCGCTGCGGGAGGATATCCAGTTGCGTGGCTCCCTGCGCCTGTTCTTCCTCGACAGCAGCCGCACGCTGTCCGGCGCCGTCCCCTACCGCGATTTCCTGCTCGAATATCCGCCGGGCTCGTTGCTGGTGATGGTGCTGCCCAATTTGTTCGCCCCCGGCTTCCTGGCCTACCGCGCCGCCTACTTCGTCGAGATGACGATTCTGGACTGCATCATGGTCGCCACGCTCTTTGCCATCGCGCGGACGGCGCGGCTCTCGACGTTGCGCGTGCTCGGCCTCTATACGGCGGGCATTCTCTTGCTTGGTCCTATGATCGAGTACCGCCTCGACCTTGCCCCCGCGGTGTTGACGGCCCTGACGATCCTGGCCTGGCAGCGCCGCTGGATGGCGCCGGCCGCGCTCGTCCTGGCCGCGGGTGTGGCCACGAAGGCCTATCCGTTGATCTTGCTGCCCCCGCTGGTCTTCGACGCCTGGAGAGAAGGAGGTGTCCGCCGACTCGCGACGACCCTGCTGACCTTTGTGGTGGCGCTTGGGGCGTTCCTCGGCCCGCTGCTGCTGGCCGGATCGGAGGGCATCGCCAACGCGCTGCGTTTCCAGCTCGACCGGCATTTGCAGGTCGAGTCGATCTGGGCGACGATCCCCCTGCTGGCGCATCGCATCGGCGGCTTCCCGCTAGAGGTGGTGGGCCGCGAGCGCGCGCTTGTTGTGCTGGGGCCGGGCGACGCGGCGGGGCAGCAGGGCACGTTGGTGTTGATTGTCGTCACGGTGGCTGTGTACGCGCGCTGGGGGCTGCGGCGCCGGGGGCTGCGGCGCCGGGGCGACGCGCGTGGTTTGCCCACGTCCACGGATCTTGCCCTGGGCGATGAGGTCGCGCCCGAACCTCTGTCTCCGCGAGGCGCGGTGCTGGTCGGCCCACGGATGGGACCCGACATGGCGCTGTTCGCCGGATCGGCCACGTTATTGCTGGCGGTGACGTTGCTGAGCAAGGTGCTCTCGCCGCAGTATCTCCTCTGGGCGCTGCCCGGCCTCGCCATGCTCCCGCTCCGCTCGTGGCGGGCGATCGTCGCCGTCGTGTTGTTCCTGGCGGCGCTGCCGCTGACACAATGGATCTACCCCTTGCACTACGGCGAGCTGGTGCGGCTGATCACCCCACGCGCGGTCGGCGTCCTGGCCCTGCGCAACCTGTTGCTCGTGCTGGCGTTCATCGCGCTGCTCAGCTTGCGCTGGGGCGATGGGCGGCGGCCTCAACGACGAGTGATGCCCTCATCGCTCGCGCCGCCGCCGTCCCTGTCGCCGGTGTCGCCCCCGATATCGGCGTCTCCAGAGCCCGCGCGGCCGCGTCCTTCTTCGGCCCAGGGACGAGGAGAGTAGGGAGGATAGGGAAAGCACAGCTTCCACAGTGGAAGCTGTGCTTTCCCTGGCCGAGCCGTACCGCGATGCCGGTGTCTGAGGTCCGGGGGCCGGTGTCAGGCGATTGAGCCGGCGATGCGCAGCAGTTGGTCGCGGGTGAGGTGGCTGGATTGCAGGTCGGCTGTCACTTCGGTGGCGAGGTGCGAACCGCGGTCGAACCAGTACACGTAGAGGAGGTCGACGGCCCCGCGTTGGGTACGGTAGCGCTGCTCGGCGGTGGTCACGGTGCGGCGGTTGCTCAGTCTGGCGGTCTTCATCATGAAATAGGCGCCATCGTAGACGTAGGGCTGGGCGTACTGGTGGTCGATGTCGAAGGACGGCGGCCGGACGACCACACGGGTATGGCTGCTCGGGTGCGCGGCGCGCGGCAGATTGTAGAACGTCTGCGTGTCCTGGGGCTCCGAGGTACCGGGGATGAGGGGGAAGGCGCGCACGATCACGAGCTGGAAGCCACTGGGGATGTAGTGGGCCGTGGTCAGGCGGTACTTGACGATCTTACCGGCTCGCCGTAGCGCGTCGCTGGGCGTCAGCCCCTGCGCGATGACGGCGCTCTGGTTCACCAATATGACGGGCCGGTGACTGAGCCGTTGGTCCTGCGGGTTCGGCGGCGTCTTGGCCGGGAAGGCCACGGCGGTCGTGGCCAGCATCAGGGCGGTGGCCGCGCCGGCCACGGTGACTGCTCTGCGCAGCGGATAGGTCATCTACGTTCTCCTTTTCGCGGGGACGCTCAAGCATCTATACATCGCATGGCCTCAGCCCACTATAGCAAAAGTCGGCAGTAACAAGTAGGCAGTTGCCAGTTGCCAGTTATGAGTTACCCTACTCGCCATTATCACCGCACGGTATCCTTGGGACGACACTCGTTCAACTGGCAACTGGCAACTGGCAACTGGCAACTGGCAACTGGCAACTGACCCATGCTTCTCTGGCGCTCCGGCGCGCTCGGCGATACACTGTTGCTCCTACCGGCCTTTGCGGCCCTGAGGCAGGCTTTCCCGCGCCGACGCATCGTCGCGGTGGGGAATCCGGCCGCGCTGGCCCCTGCCACGTGGCAGGGACTGGTCGACGCTATCTTCGATGCCGGCGATCGCCGCGTAGCGCCCCTTCTCCAGGGTGAGCCTCCCGCGCCCGGCGTCTTTCCTCCGGGCCTTGAGACGGCCGTCGTGTGGAGCGGGCACTCCGAGGCGATTGTGCGCGGACTGAAGCGCGCGGGTCTGACCCGGGCCATCGGGGCGCCCATCCTCCCGCGTGGACCAATGCCCATGGCCTCGCACTACCTTGACACGCTGGCTCCGCTATTGGAGACGGCCGGGATGCAGTCGCCGCCGTTGGTGCGCAACAGCGCCGGGGACACGGGTACCCCACCCGTTCCCGTGCTCGACGGCGATGGACGAGGTGCGCGGCAGTCGCCGCACATCCCCATCTCGCCCCGCATCCTCCGCACGCGGGCGGCGCCGTCGCCGGCCGCCCCTTTTTCTTATAGGTTGGAGGCGCCGCCGAGCGCCCGCCTGTCCACGGCTGACGCCTGGACACAACTGCGTCAGGACACCGGAAACGGTTGGGCCAGGGGGGACGAACGGGAGCGGCCCGTCGTGCTCCTCCATCCCGGCGCCGGGTCGCGCCTGAAGCGCTGGCCGCTCGACCGCTACCTCGCGCTAGCGCGCATGCTGCGGGCCGACGGACTCGTGGTGGCCTGGACGATGGGGCCGGAGGAGGAGGACGTGCGGGCTGCTCTACGCGACGCGGGTGAAGGGGCGGCGCTCCTGCCCCCGCTCGACGTCGCCTGCCTGGCCGCTGTGTTGGAGCGCGCGGCCGCGTGCGTGAGCGCCGACTGCGGTGTCGCCCACCTGACGGCGCTCCTGGGCGTCCCCGCCGTGGCGTTATTCGGGCCGACCGACGCCGCCGTCTGGGCGCCGCCGAGCCCGCATACCTCCCTCCTGCAGCTTGAGCTGCCCTGTGCCCCGTGCGCGCCGTCCGGTGACGCTATGGCGATCAAGGCCTGCCCCAGCCGTCTCTGCCTGCGGGCTCTCCCAGTACGATCCGTGTACGAGGCGGTCCGGGCGACGTTGGCAAGGGGCAGGGGGTGGGAGGGAGGGGGCAGTAGGGGCGTATCGCCTACGCCCTAGCCGTAGGCCGTAGTGGACTAACGGTACCTGGTACCTGCCTACGGCCTCCTGCCCGCGCAGTTCTTTACCTCACGGATCGTCGCGGCAAGCAGAATGCCGTTGCCCTGCGCCGGCACCCGCAACTCCAGCCGCTCTCCGGGTCGTAGCGTCGGGGGGCGGCCGCAGGAAGGGATCTCCACCGTCGATTGCGCCAGCACTACGCCGAACAGACCCTGATCCGTCCGCACGCTCATCACGCGCTGGTTATACGCGATCAGCGTGCCGACCAGCATCGTCGTGCCCGGATAGGTCGCGGGCGCCGTGCTGGGCAGCGCCGGACGGTGACGCCGATGGTGCGTCAGGTCGGCGTAGCGGTAGCCCACCACAATGGCCACTAGCACGACGATAGCCAGGGCGGACGGCACGAGGAGCGAGCGACGCAACAGCAGCAGCATGTGTCGAGTATAGCGCGCCTGGTAGATAGGTATTAGCCGTTAGCCGTTAGTCGTTAGTCGTTAGTTCTGGCACGCCACAGGTTCGTGGGTCGGGAGTTGGTCGCATAGGGTAGTGGCGCGTCGCGCACGGCACGTTGTGTGCATAGGTCGCATGTATGCTATGATCGTGTAGCCGTGCAGGGAGAGGTGTCGCGTGGCGCTGATCCGCAAACGGCAACGGCAACGGCAACGGCAACGGCAACGGCAACGGCAACGGCAACGGCAACGGCAACGGCAACGGCAACGGCAACGGCAACGGCAACGGGCGGCAGGTCGGGCACGCCTTGACGTAGGAGTGGCCGGCGCTAGAGCGGTGAGAGAGGACGGCAAGGCATGGCGCAACCCAGCCCCACTAGCGATGCGCGGGCGGATGTCGCGACCGATAGCGGCGATCCGACGGACGCCGCGCTGGTCACGCGCTGCCTGAATGGTCAGCGCGAGGCGTTCGAAGAGCTATTCGACCGTCACGGCCAGCGTATTTATAACATCGTCTACCATCTCTGCGGCAACCCAACCGAGGCCGAAGACCTGACGCAGGAAACGTTCCTGCGCGCATTTACGACCTTGCACACCCTGCGCCAGCCCCAAGCCTTTGCTGGCTGGCTCTCCCGCATCGCCACCAATACCTCCCTGGGTATCTTGCGCCGCCGCCGGACGCTCGCCTTTGTGGAGCTCTCCGAGGAGGTTGCCAACACCTTTCCCGACGACTCACACTGGCAGTCGCCGCAGGATGTCGTCCTGACCGACGATGACCGGCAGGCCGTGCGGGCAACGCTGGAGCGCCTGGCGCCCAGCCACCGTGTCGCGTTGGCGCTACGCGAGGTTGAAGGCCTCAGCTACGCAGATATCGCGCGGACGTTGGGCGTGAGTAACGGCGCGGTCGAGGTATTGATTTTCCGTGCCCGACGCCGCTTCCGCGAGCAGTATGAGGCCGTGGCCGCCGGGGCCGGGACGCGGCAGGGTGGCGCGCCCGCCGTCGCTCCCTGCCGTCGCGTGCGCTCCTCTCTCGCCGTTGTTCTCGACGGCGAGGGTAACGACGAGCAGCGTGCGGCGACGTTCACGCACGTGCGCGGCTGTACAGCGTGCCAAAACGAGATTGCCGTCGGGCGCGCGACCCGTACGAAACGCGCCGTCCTGCCGCTGCTGCCCCTGTCCGCCGCCGTCAAAGCAGGGCTGCTGGCCCGACTTATTCCGCACGGCCCCCCCCTGTCGCCGCCGGCCCCTCCATCACCGCCGGCGCCACCGTCGTCCGGTTCCAGCGGCCCCACATCCGCGCCGGTCGGGCCGCCGCTCCCAGTTGGACCGGTCGCACCGGTCGCGCCGGTCGCGCCTGCCCTGCCTGCCGTGCCCGCCGTGCCCGCCGTGCCCGTCCCGGTCGGGTTAGGCCCGACCGCCGGCGGTCTCGCCCATATTGGCGCAAGTGTGCTCGGAGTCAAGGTGGCCGCTGTGCTCACCACCAAGGCCGCATTGATTGCAACCAGCCTGACGGCAGCAGCCCTAATCGCCGGAGGCGCCCTGGCGCTCCATTCCTGGGCGCGGCCACGGCAGCACCCTGTATCAAGCGCGGCGCCGCGTTCCGCGCCCGCCCAGATGAGCGCGCGTCCTGTCGGGAAGCCTTCGGCGGGCGTGCATCCCATCGGGAAACCTCCAGCGACCGTGTCAGGGTTATCTCATCCTGTCCGTACCGGCGTCCTATCTCCCCAACCAGGCCGCGCGTCGACGAAGCCATCTCACCCACTCGCGCACATCATACAAGGGCAGCCGCCCAGTCGGTCGAGTGGATCAGGACCGAGCAAACTGAGCAAGGGCGCTCATCCGTCCGCGACTGTGATCAAGTCGTCGCACCACGGCGCGGCGGGGACCCCGCGCACGGTTGGTCCCGTTAACGCGTCCCGGAAAGCGAGCGCTACACCCAGGCAGCCAGCCGCTGCTCATCCAAGAATTGGAGCCATACATTCTACTCATCACACGCCGACGGCAAGCGGTAGAGCCAGGACCACGAGCCGTGCCCCTCACAGACTGACGACGGCAGGACCTAGAGCGATAGGCCATGCGAGCCATGCGAGCCATGCGCGGCCGCCCCATGGAGGGCCGCAGCCCGCGCAACTGTCCCACGCCCGGCCGCCTCACGTCCCCGTCGCGCCACGGGTCCACGCTGCAGGCCACCCCCGCCACGCGCGCACGCCGGTACGGATCACCCCTGTTCGCCGGGCGCATCGTCGTCTTTCTACCTCGCCGCGCACCACCCGACCAGTTGGCCATACCGCGGTCGGGCGACATCGGCCGGTGCTCACGCATCCTCGGCCCGCGCTCACGCATCCTCGGGCTAAACGCCCTCACCGCCCGCCGGTTGCGCATCATAGGGCTATACGTCGTCAGCGTTCTCCAGTTGCTCATCCTCGGGCCAGACGCCCCCATCATTCTCCTCCCGCTTGCTCTTGGCGCACAATCCTTGGTCGGCCGGTGTACACGAGTCTTCGCGTTCATGGTAAATCCATGGTCATCATGATCCGGCGGCAGCCCTCCAGGAGGGTATTCTGGTGCGTTGGGCGACGCGCCATTCATAGCAGCCCTGGTAGGGCGTCTCGTCCGCGACCACTGTCACGGGTGCGACAGGCATAGATAGGGGTGTGTTTCATCTGACGGAGAGTCAACGGTCCCCTCGCCGTTCAGAGGTTGCGCCGCAGATACTCGGTCAGGCGGCGCTCCAGGTAGGTCAGGCCGGCGGCGTCGCGCGGCATGTGGCGCTCTTCGGGGAATAAGGCCAGGTCGTACGGTTGATCGGCGGCGGTGAGGGCCGCGATCAGGCGCAGGGTGTGGCGCGCGTGAACGTTCTCGTCGACCAGGCCGTGGATCAGCAGCAGCTTGCCCCGCAGGGCCTCGACTCCGGTCAGCACGGAACTGTCATGGTAACCCCGCGCTTTCTCCGCCGGCAGGCCCATGTATCGCTCGGTATAGTGGGTGTCGTAGCCCTCCCAGAAGGTGACCGGCGCGCCGGCCACGCCCACCTTGAAGACATCGGGCGCGCGTTGCAACGCGCGGCAGGTCATGTAGCCCCCGTAGCTCCAGCCGTAGACGCCCACGCGCGCGCCGTCGACGTAGGGCCTCGCGGCCAGCCAGCGCACCCCGTCCGCCTGGTCATCGACCTCCACGTGACCCAGATTGCCCGCGATGGACGCCTCGAAGGCCAGACCGCGGTTGGCACTGCCGCGGTTGTCGACCTTGAGCACCACGTAGCCCTGTTGGGCCAGATACTGCGCGCGCAGGTCGACGGTCAGGTCCCATCCGGCGGTCACTCGCTGCGCGCCCGGGCCGCCGTAGACGGAGACGACCAGCGGCCGGCGCTCGACGGAGGCGCGCATCTCGTCCGTGGCGTAGACCGCCGCGTGCAGCGTCACGCCATCGCGGTTGCGGAACGTCGTCAGCTCCGGCGTGAGCAGCCCCAGGCCGCTGGCCGTGATGTCGGCGTTCTCGAACAGCGTGGCCACGGCCGTGCCATCCGCCAGGTGGTGGAGCGTAACGGCCGGTGGCCGATCCGGGGCGCTGTGTGTATCGACATAATAACCAAAGTCGGGCGAGACGACGGTGGCGTGCCAGCCGAACCCGTCGGTCACGCGGCGGATCGCGCCGCCATCGAGCGGCATGGCGTAGAGGTGGCGCTCGGTCGCGCCGTCCCTCGTGCCCTGGACGTAGGCCACGCGCCGCTCCTCGTCCACGGCGACGAGCTCCGTGACGGTCCACTGGCCCTCGGTCAGCGCCCGCGCCTCACGGCCATCGCTCCTATATAGGTAGAGGTGGCGGAACCCCGTGCGTTCGCTCGACCAGATGAGCTCGCCGGAGGCCAGAAAGTGCGCGGCGTCGCTCAGGTTGATCCAGGGCTCGCCGCGCTCCTCGAGCAACGTGGTGGTTGCGCCCGTCGCGGCGTCGAAGGCCACGAGTTGCAGGCGGCGCTGGTCGCGCGACTCGATCTGGGCGGTCAGGACGCCGTCGGGCCGCCAGGCCACGCGCGCCAGGTAGATGTCGTCGTCCGCGCCGAGGTCCATCCAGGTCACGTCGTCCTCGCTCCCGGCCGCTGTCGCCGCCACCACGCCCAGCCGCACCGTGGCGTTGCGGCTGCCGGCGAATGGGTAGCGGTGCTCCTCGACCGTCAGGCGCTCCCCGCCCTGATGCGCGATGGGGTAGAGCGGGACGTGGCCGCTGTCGGCGCGCACGTAGGCCAGGCGCGCGCCGTCCGGGCTCCACCAGTAGCCCTCGTGACGGTCCATCTCCTCCTGGGCGATGTACTCGGCCACGCCGTTGGTGATGCCGTCTCCCGCCCGCGTGGTCAAGCGGCGCGCGGACGGGATTCCCCCGGCATCCTCCGTGGACAGGACGTGCAGCTCGTCGTCGCGGATGAAAGCGACCAGCGAGCCATCCGGGCTGAGCCGCGCGTCGCGCGCCCCTTTGCTGCCGTCGAGCCGCGCGAGCGGACCGTCGCCATGCGCCACGCGCAGCCAGCCGTCGAGCGGGACCAGCAGGACGTTCGCCCCGGTGTCGTCCTCACCCGGCCCCTTACTCGATCGGGCGAACGCGTAGTCGGTCACGCCCAGTTCGCGCACGCGGGTGCGTTCGCGGCGCAATTGCTCCTCCAACGAGAGCGCATCGCCCGACGCGGATGCGCCGGTCCCTACGACCTCAGCGGGCTCTCCGGCCACCAGACGCCGCTCTCCCGTGGCGATGTCGTGGGTCCAGAGCCCCTGGACCAGCGTGCCCTGGGGGCTGAAGAGATAGGCGACCGCCGCGCCGTCAGGCGTAAACTCCACGCGGCGTGGGGCGGTCATGCCGGGACGCGGGTAGCGCGCGACATCGTCCAGCGATAGTCTCTTGCTCATCGGCACGAACCTGTCTCGAGCTTCCCGTTATGTGCCTTGCCGCCGTGTCTTCCTGGCATGCTTTCGTTATGTCCCTTCCTGTTCGGCCAACAGCCGGCGCATCCGCTCTATCTCGGCCCGTAGGGAATCCAACTCCTCTTCGACTTCGCCCTCGCGGTGCATGCGGCGTCCGTCGCGGGTGTACACGGTGCCCATCACTCCTTCCAGGCCGATCGCGACATCGATCTGTTGACTGTGCCAGCGGCCGTCGACCTCGCGCTGCCAGGGCTGATAGCGATCCTGCCCTTCTACCAAACGCCAGGCGCGGATGCCCTCGGGCATGAACAGGCCCGTCGGGTCGAGCGTCAGGTACTCCCGCACCCCCGCGCGTGCGTAGCTGTAGCCCTTGCCACGCACCAGGTCGAGATCGGCCTCGTAGGTGGACTCGCTGAGCACCTCGACGATGAGGATGGGCGCTCCATCGCGGGCGAGCGTGAACGAGCCCTGGTTTGGGTCGACGAGGCGCGGATAGATGAACACGTCGGGATAGGTGCGGTAGGTCGAGCCGTCGGGGCGCAGGCAGCCCAGCAGCGCCAGTTGGCTCACCGCCTTCCAGGGTACAGGCTCATCAGGCGCCCGATGCAGGCGCGCGGCCTCGTTGATGCCCCAGCGCAGATTGGTGATCGTCGTCTGGTGTAGGTCGATCCCCAAGATGCTCTCCGCAGTATCGTGGGGCGGCCATGCCCATGGAAGGCCGGCCGTTTGCCGTCGGGTTCGCGTCTCGCTTGTCACCGTCGCACATCCTCTGTTCTTTTCTCCTTACTGTACCCTACGCGGGCTATGCCGGTCTATTTCCCGGCGATTCGTAACCAAAACCGGCGATCCAGGCCTATCGTTGCGGTAAGGATACTCTGTACACTGATTGATGATGCTAGTGGCCCAGTGGCGGCGCTGTGTTGCGCCGAAGCGCACGCGATAGTGAGCGAACGCAGGTGTAGAAAGGATTCCAACGATGGACGAACGCGAGCAGGAGTGTATCACCCCCGGGCAGCCCGCGCGGATAGACCGCGGCGACTTTCTAAAATGGGCCGCTTTAGTCGGGCTGGCCCCCGCGTTACTGGAAACGCTGGCGCGAGACCCGCGAACCGCCTTGGCCGCCGAGACCCAGCAGCCCGCGACGGTGGCCACCCCGCTGTTCACGCCGGTGCGCCCGCCCGCCACGCCGTTGGCCGTGCGCGCGCCCTACCTCAGCACGTGGCAGTTTGCCGATAATCTGCCGGGGACCTGGCCTACCTTCTGGGAAGGCGCTGTCAAGGCCATCGCCGGGATCGCGCGCATCGACGGCGCCCCGTACGTGTTCTGCGGCAATCCGGGCAACAACGGCGCCCCCATCGCGCCGCCCATGACGCAGACGAATCTCACGGTGACGCCCACGCAGTCGATCTACACGCTGCAGGCGGGCGGTGTCACGCTGACCGTGACCTTCTTGTCGCCCGTCGAGGCCACCGACCTGCGCCGCCTCTCCATGCCGCTCAGCTACATCTTCGTGCAGGCCCAGAGCAACGACGGCGCGTCGCACCAGGTGAGCGTGTACCTCGACATCACCGGCGAGTGGGCGCACCCCAACCCCAGCGCCCTTGTCAATTGGGGCCGGCAACAGGCGGCGACCGCGCGCGGGTCGATGACGGCGCTGACGGTCACGGCCGCCAACCCCACTATCCTGGCCGAGAAGTACGACGACAGCAACCTGTACTCTCAGTATCCGTCCTGGGGCATCGCCACGCTGGCCGCCCAGAACGCGCCCAACGTGACCTTCCAGATCGCGGCCGACAGCGTGGCGCGCGCGGCCGGCGCTTCGCAGGGGCGGCTGAACAATACGATCGACACGGATATGCCCCGCGCTATCAACGACCGCTACCCCGTGCTCGCCTTCAACAGCGAGTTCGGCGTCGTCGGCAGCCAGACCACGAGCCCGTTCTCGCTGATCATCGGGCATATCCGCGAACCCGCCGTCGCCTACCTTGGCATGCCCCTGGCGCCGCTGTGGCGCGCCTACTGGCCGCGCTGGCAGAGCATGGTCTCCTTCGCCTTCGACGACGCCACGGCCGCGCGTGGCCGCGCCGCCGCTCTGGACGCCCGTATCCGGTCCGACGCCATGGCCGTTGGCGCGGCCGTTGGCGACGCCACCACCGGAACCAACTACTACGCCATCTGCGCCCTGGCCCTGCGCCAGGCCTTTGGGGGTACCGAGTTGGTGCAAAGCCCCAGCGGCACGCCCTGGCTCTTCGTCAAGGAGATCAGCTCCGACGGCAACGTCTCCACGGTCGACGTGGTCTATCCCGGCTGCCCGGCCCTGCTCTACACCAATCCCCGCCTGATGAAACCCCTGCTCGACCCCATTATCACGAACTGCGAGACCCCCGTGTCCCAGGGCGGCTGGCCCAAGAAGTATGCCATCCACGACATCGGGTCGCACTACCCCGACGCCACCGGCCACCCCGACGGCGCCGAGGAGGACATGCCGGTCGAAGAGTCGGCCAACATGCTGATCATGACGGCCTCCTACATGGTGCGCGTGCCCCAGAGCGAGGCCGCAGCCTACGCCACGCAGCACTACGCCATCTTAAAGCAGTGGGCCACCTACCTCACCACCGTCAACGCCACCGGCCACGCCAACGCGCTCGACCCGGAGTTCCAGAACCAGACCGACGACTTCAGCGGTTTCATCGGCCACAGCGTCAACCTGGCCCTCAAGGGCATTCTGGGCGTCGGCGCCATGAGCATCATCTCCGGCTTCGCCGGCCAGGCGGCCGACCAGCAGAACTACAGCAACCTGGCCCACAGCTACATCCAGCAGTGGGCCAACATGGGGCAGGATCCCAACAACCCGCACCTGCAGTTGCAGTACACCGAGGCGGCCGAGGGCGGCAACGCCGCCACCAATGGCGGCGGTACCTGGAGCCTCAAGTACAACGCCTACCCCGACAAGCTGCTGGGTCTCAACCTGCTGGCCGGTCTGACGCCGAGTCCCGCCGGGGGTGACCCCAACGAGCCCGTGCTGATCGAAGAAGCGGCCTGGTACAAGACCCAGGAGGACACCTATGGCATCCCGTTGGACAGCCGCCACACCACGGCCCAGAGCAACCAGGGCGTCTACACCAAGGGCGACTGGGAGCTGTGGACCGCCGCCTCGACGGACGACGCGACGTTGCGCAAGGACATTATCAACCTCCTCTACGCCTTCCTCAACAACACGCCGTCGCGCGTACCGTTCACGGACTGGTACAACCAGCACACCGCCCAGCAGGTCGGGTTCCAGGCGCGCCCCGTCGTCGGCGGGATGTTCGCTATCCTGACCCTGACCGCCGGCACGCTGTCCGGCCCGGTGTCGTCCGCCGGGGCCAGGACCAACACGCGCCGCTAGCTAGCGCACAAATGGTCGACGCGCGCCCGGTATCGGCCGGGCGCGCCATGAGAACGGGAGATGTAGATCAATGACTCATGTTTCCACCAGGTGGCGCGTGCTTGCCGTCGCCGCGCTCGTCATGACCACGGCCGGCGTGCTGAACGCGTCGGGCCGAACCACCACCTCCGCGGTCGGCGCCGCCTCCGCGGCCGCCCGCCCCTCCAGCGCAACCGCCCATCCCTCCAGCGCGGTCACGGGCACGGGCGTCAGTCGCGCGCGCGCCGTTGCCGCGCTGCCTTCCGGCTTCGAGCGCAACCAGGGGCAGACCGACCGCCGCGTCCGCTTCCTGGCCCACGGCAACGGCTATACCCTGTTCCTGACGGCGACCGAAGCCGTCCTGAACGTGGCCGCGCGACGCGCGCGGATGGGAACGGGAACGGGAACGGGCACGGGCAGGACGCCCGCCCGCGCGACCGGCGGCGACGTGGTGCGCCTGCGTTTGGTGGGCGCCAACGCCAACGCCCCCATCGTCGGGCTCGGCCGCCTGCCCGGCGCGCGCAACTACCTCATCGGACGCAATCGGCGGCAGTGGCGCACCGGCGTGCCGTCGTACGCCAGCGTGGCCTACCGCGACATCTACCGCGGCGTGACCCTCGTCTACCACGGGACACAGCGCCAATTGGAGTATGATTTCAGGCTGGCGCCCGGCGTGTCGCCCCGCGCCATCCGGCTAGCCGTGTCCGGCGCCCAGGGACTGCGCCTCGACCGGGCGGGCAATCTGCTGCTGCGCCTACCCGGCGGCGACCTGCGCCAGGCCCGGCCCGTCGTCTATCAGGAGCTGGCAGGCCGGCGGGTAGCCGTCTCCGGCCGCTACGTGTTGCGGGGCCAGCATGAGGTCGGCTTCGCCGTGGGGCGGCACGATACCCGCGCCCCCCTGGTGATCGACCCCACGCTAAGCTACTCGACCTACCTCGGCGGCAGCGCCGACGGTAGCGACAGCGCGGGCGACGGCGTGGCCGCGGACAGCGCGGGCGACGTCTACGTCACCGGCTACACCAGCTCGATGAGCTACCCGACCGCCACCGGCGCCTACACCGTTACTAACGCCGGCGCGACCGACGTCTTCGTGACAAAGCTGAGCCCTACGGGCGCTATCTCTTACAGCACCTACCTGGGCGGCAGCGATAACGACGCGGGCTACGGCATCGCCGTGGACCCTGCGGGCAACGCCTACGTCACCGGCTCGACCGGTTCTACGAACTTCCCGACCACCACCAACGCCTATTCCGCCACGGCTGCCGGCAGTTCCGACGCCTTTGTGACGGAACTCAACGCCGCTGGCAGCGCGCTTGTCTACAGCACGCTGCTTGGCGGCAGCGACGTGGATAGCGGCGCCGCCATCGCCCTTGGCGGCGCGAATGGCGCGAATGCGAATACGAATGCGAATAGGGTCTATGTGACGGGCTCTACCAGCTCCGCCAATTTCCCGACCACGAGCTCCTACCGCGCCGCCAACAACAGCAGCGCCGTCTTCGTGGCCGCCCTGAACACGGCGGCCTCGGGGGCGAGTTCGTTAGTCTATAGCACCCTGCTCGGCGGCAACGGCTTCGACACCGGCAGCGGCATCGCCGTGGACGGGGCGGGCCATGCCTACGTCACGGGCTCGACCGGCTCGGCCAACTTCCCGACCACCGCGGGCGCGTACAGCGCCGCCAACGTGGGCAGTTCCAACGCCTTTGTGACGGCGCTCAACACCACCGGCGTCATCTCCTACAGCACCTACCTTGGCGGCAGCGGCGACGACCATGGCCAGGCCATCGCCGTGAACGGCGCCGGCAACGCCTATGTCACGGGCTCCACGAACTCGGCCAATTTCCCGCAGGTCAACGCCCTGGGCGCCGCCGGGTCCGGCTGCAGCGGCTCTACCAGCACCAACGGCGGCGCCGACGCCTTTGTGACGGAGTTCAACGCCGCCGGCAGTGCGCCCGTCTACAGCACCTACCTGGGGGGCAACGGCGCCGACGCGGGCTATGGCATCGCCGTGGACGGCTCGGGCGACGCCTACGTCACCGGCCAGACCTACTCCACGAACTTCCCGACCACGACCGACGCTTACACCAGTACCAATAGCGGCGGCGCGGACGCCTTTGTGGCCAGGCTCAACGCGGCCGGCAACAAGCTGCTCTACAGCACCTACCTTGGCGGCGGCAGCGACGACACGGCGTATGGCATCGTGGCCGACAACGCCAACGGCCTGTACGTGACCGGCCAGACCTACTCCACCAACTTCCCGACCACGAGCGGCGCGGCGGACGGCGTCAACAGCAGCTCCTCCAGCGCCTTCGTGGCCCATATCACCGGCACGATGAGCGACACGGGCGGCAGCGGCGGCACGGCCACCAGCACGCCGGTCCCGGCCTCGACCTGCACGCCGGTCCCGTCGACGGGGACGGCCACGCCGGTCCCGCCGACGGCCACGCCGGCCCCCGCCGCCCAGCAGGGGTACTACACGTTCGACATGACCACGACGGACTCCTCGGGCAACGGCAACAATGGCACGCTGCAAGGCGGGGCCAGCTACGGGCCGCCCAGGGTTGGCACGGCTGCCCTCAGTCTCAATGGCAGCACCGCCTTCTTCGACGTGCCCAAGCCGTTGGTGAACACCGACCAAAGTTTCTCCGTGGCCGCCGTGGTCAGCGTGACCGCGGTCGGGACCAACTACCAGACCTTTGTCAGCGTCGACGGCCAAAGCATCAGCGGCTTCTTCCTGCAGTTACGTGGCGGCAATGACAACAGCGCCATGCGGTTCGCCATTGCTCAAATCGACACCGACGCGCCCGGCCCCGCTACCCATGCCGACTCGACGATCATAGCGAGTCCCAACACCTGGTACTACCTGGTAGGGGTCTACGACGCGGCGGCGCACCAACTCCGGCTGTATGTGAATGGCTATCTCCAGGGGACCACCGCCTATAACGGTTCCTTCAGGGCCACGGGAGACACGGTGGTGGGCCGGGGCAAATATGGTGGCAACCCGACCGACTTCACCCAGGGTGAGATCGACGACGTCCACATCTACAATGGCGTCCTGAGCGACGCGCAGATCGCGGCGCTGGCCGGCGTGCCGGCCCCCACCGCGACGAACACGCCCGTCAATACGCCGGTCCCCGCCAACACGGCGACGCCGACCAGTTCGTCGACGGTTGTGCCGATCACCACGCCGTCGACCCCGGGCACGACCATGGGCGCCTTGCAGGGAAGCCAGGACGCGGCTCCGTCCTCCGCGAATCTGACCACCGAGGGCACGGCCGACTGGATCGAATGGGGCGACCAGGCAGCGAGCAACAACAACTACCCCGCGGACTATAACCGCAAGGCCAACGTGGCGCCCCAGATCAGCACGTTCACGCCGGTCGGCTATGGGACCGAGTCTCAGGCCAGCACGAGCAGCGGCACGATCCTGACCTGGAGCGACGGCACGCCGGCGACGACGGGCACGAATAATGGCCAGGGCGTTTACGTCTCCGGTTCGGGCGACAGCAACAATCCCCCAGTCTCCGGCAGTGGCTTCCAGTTCACCGTGCCGGCCGACACGACGACGCGCGAACTGCGCGTCTACGTCAGCGCCACCAAGGCGAGGGGCCGGCTGACCGCCTCCCTGGGCGACAACAGCGCGCCGGTCTACAGCGACACGTCGCTGAGCAGCCCCATGACCACCACGGCCGGCGTCTACACCCTGTACTACCGCGCCTCGTCGCCCGGCCAGACGCTGACCGTGGATTGGACGGCGGCGGTCAACCTGGGCGGCGGCGGCGTGGCGCTGGAGGCGGCGACGCTGCAGCAGGTCACGACGATCCCGCCGTCGGCCACGCCGCAGCCGGCGACGGCGACGACCACGCCGGTCCCGCTGACGCTGAATGCGTTCTATAAGTTCGATGAGGGCAGCGGCACGACGGCCCTCGACTCCACGGGTCACGGCCACACGGGCACGCTGCAGGGCAACGCCGGCTATGCCTCGCCGGGGCAGGACAACAGCCCTCATGCGTTGCGCCTCGACGGCAGCATCAACCCCGCGACCGACGTGGACGTGACCGATACCGTGATCAACACCGCCGAGAGCTACTCGGTGGGAGCCTGGGTCAACCTCAACGACACCCGTGGCTTCCACACGGTGGCCAGCATCGACGGGCAGCACATCAGCGCCTTCTTCCTGCAGTACTGCGGTCAGTGCAACACGTTTGCCTTCGCCGCCTCGACGAGCGACGCGGATAACGCGGGGACGGTCCGCGCTCAGGCCACCACCATAGGGTTGCCCGTGGTCGGGAGGTGGTACTACCTCACCGGCGTCTACGACGCGGCCAACCAGCAGATCAAGCTGTACGTCGACGGCGTACTGCAAGCCACCGAGACGTTCTTCAGTCCCTTCCAGGCCACCGGTCACACCGTGATTGGCCGTGGCCGCTTCGGTAGCGGGCCGGTGGACTTCTTCCCGGGCAGGATTGACGAGGCGCGCTTCTATCAGGGCGTACTGAGCGACGCGCAGATCGCGGCGCTGGCCAGCATGACGACGACCGCGACCACGACGGCGGTCAGCTCCCAGACAGCGACGGGTTCGCAGACAGCGACGGGTTCGCAGACAGCGACGGGTTCGCAGACAGCGACGGGTTCGCAGACGGCGGTCAGCTCCCAGACAGCGACCAGTTCGCAGACGGCAGTCAGCTCCCAGACGGCGGTCAGCTCCCAGACGGCGACGGTCGTAGCAACGAGCACGTCGACGGCCACGTCGACCTCGACGGCAACGAGCACGGCCACGTCGACCGCGGCGAGCAACACCTCGACGGCGACGAACACGCCGACCACTACGCCGACGAACACGTCAACCACTACCGCGACCACGACGCCAACGAACACCGCGACGAAGACCGGGACGGCCACGTTGACGACAGCGACGGCCGCGACGACCTCCTTCCCGACGATCATCCCGGTGACGCCGGCGCCCACGGCTACGGGCACAGCGACCGGGCCGCTGCCGCCCATCGTGATGCGCTACTACCTAGCCGGCGGCCTCGACGCGGCGGGACAACGCGCGTTCGTCACCATCGTCAACCCGGAGGCGGCGCCCGCGCGGGTGCGCCTGACCTTCTACTTCTCTAACGGCGCGACCTCCACCGCCATCTTCACCGTGGCGGCGCAGACCCATCGCACCATCGCGGTACGTCGCCTGATCAGCCGCGAGGGGCACTTCGGCCTCGCCGTGGCCTCGGACCGCAACGTCGTGCCGGGCCTGGTGCTCACACGCGTCGGCCGCGACGACGATACCCTCGTCGGCAGTGCGACCCTGGCGCGCGCGTGGTACCTGGCCGAGGGCTACACAGCTCTGACCTTCCACGAGACGGTGGCCCTGCTCAACCCTGATCTGACTCACGCCGCGCGCGTTTCCCTGCTGCTGCTGCCCGCCGGGGGCCGTGGCCATCGCGAAACGGTGACGGTGATGGTGGGGGCGCACAGTGAGCGGGTGGTGGACATCAACGCGCTGGCGCCGAACCAGCCGCTGAGCATCGTGGCCACGTCCAACCGGGGCATCGTGGTGGAGCGCACGCTGACCTTCAGCCGCGACGCGGCGGGCAACGGCTACGGCCTGACCACGCGCCTCGGCCAGACGCGGCCGGCCCAGACCTGGCTGTTCGCCGAGGGCACGACCGTCAACCACTTTGAGACCTACCTGACGGTGCTCAACACGAGCGGCGCGCGGGCGCGGGTCACGGTTCGCTTCTACAATAAGCAGGGCCAGCGGCTGGGGAGGCCTCTGTCCTTCGATGTGGCTGGGCTGCGCCGCGCGACGTTGCGGCTGAATGACTTCCTGCCGGGACAGTCGGGCATCGCCAGCATCGTGACGGCGGACCGGCCGATCGTGGTGGAGCGGCCGGAGTACTTCGGCTCGCCCAACGCGGCGGGCATCCCCGGCAGCGTGGTGTTCGGGCGCATCGGCATCAGCCCCTTCTGGATCTTCCCCGGTGGAGACACGGCGGGCAAGAGCGAGTTCTTGCTGCTGTTCAACCCCAACGGGCGGAGCACACGAGCGCGCATCACCGTGTACCAGAGCAATGGGACGACCGCCAGCACGACAGTGCGGCTGGCGGCGCACGAGCGCGGCACCGTCGAGGTGGCGCGCCGCCTCTTCGGACTGACCAGCCAACGCGGTGAGGTGGTGCAGACGCTGGACGGTCAGGGCATCGTGGTCGAGCAGACCGTGTTCGCCCCGAACCACAGCACCCTGCGCTCCACCCAGGGCCTGCCCAAGTAGGCCCAATTCATTAATTCCTTACGGTTAGCCGGCCCTGGTACAAGCTCATCGGGGCCGGCTAACCCTCACCTACATAACGTGACAGGGCCGCGATGAGGATGTCCTCATCGCGGCCCTGTGCATATGGAGCGCCATTCTTTGTCAACGGCGGCAGGGAGCTAACCCGAGGTACAGTCCTTCAAGCGCGTTCGGACGGCGTGAAGCCGCGTACCGAGAGGAGGCCCAGCCCGAGCGCGAGGCTGTCCTCCAGCACCGCCCACGCGGGGTCGGGCACGCTCGTCGCGTCGCCCAGCCTCTTGCGCGCATAGTACCCCGCCGCCGAGCCGGCCCCGGCCGCCGCCGCGCCCAACGCGGTCCCTATAGCGAGGGCCACCGGCGTACGGTGCGAGAGGGTCGCGCCGGCCAGGGCGCCGACAGCCAGGCGGCCGGCCAGCGGACCCGGCTGCAGTCTGCTCGGGACCATGGGCAGCTTGTCGCCCACGACCTCGCCAGCCGCGGCGACGGCGGTGAGGCCACGTGTGGCCCCGCTGTCCAGCAGGCGTAGTGGTCGCGGCAGCGCATCGTGCGCGGCCCCATTGGTCTCATACGTGCGGGACAAGATGGCGAAGGGCATCATCGAGCGCAGGCCGGCCACGAAGCCGAGCGCCGCGATACGGGCATAGGTGGTGGTGGCCTCGTCGGGCGAGCCGTTGAGCGTCATGGCAAGCTTTCTCCTCTATGACATATGGTGAACGTTGACGTACTGCGTCCACTTCATGATAGAGCAAAAGGAGGACCTTGCCAGGGCTGCCAGGCGGGTGCGCCACAGCAAAGTTCCCTACGCGGAGCGCGGCAAGAGCAGTGGGCGTTGAGCGGGCGTGGGTTGGGGGCGCGGCGCGGGCGCGGCTGGCGCGTGGGGTGGGCGGGGCGGCGTCCTGCGTTGGCGACCGGTACTGGTCGGGGTGGGTCTGCCAGAAGGCGGCCCAGCGGCCCGAGCGCTGGACGGCGCGCAGGCTGGCGATGGCCTGGCTGCCGGGGGACACCTTCTCGGTCAAGGTCGTGCCAGTGCGCGACCTCGCGAAGCGACGCGCTGTGTAGTCACCCACCGAGTGATATACTGCGCGTACATACAGGTTTGATTGTGAGACAGGCATGGCGACATGGTTCATTACAGGTGCAGCGCGGGGGCTGGGCTACGAGATGGCGCTTCACGCTCTCGAGGCTGGGGCGAATGTCGCAGCGACTGCACGGGGCCTGAACCAGGTCGAGAGTGCGTTCGCCGGCGCACCGGAACTGTCCGAACGGCTCCTGCCGGTTGCTCTCGACGTCACCGACGAGAGGCAGGCAACAGCCGCTGTCGACGCTATGATCGCGAGGTTCGGCTCCATCGATGTCCTGGTCAACAACGCTGGGCGCGGATTGCTCGGCGCGGTCGAAGAAGCGTCTGCCGCTGAGGTCGAAACGGTTTTTGCGACGAACGTTTTCGGGCTTCTGAACGTGACGCGAGCCGTTCTTCCACACATGCGAGCGAAGCGCTCCGGGCACATCGTCAACATCACCTCGATGGGTGGCTTCGCGCAGGTGGCTGGCTGGGGCGTCTACGAAGCGACCAAGTTCGCCGTCGAGGGCCTCAGCGAAGCCATGCAGGCGGAGCTGTCTCCCCTTGGTATCAAGGTCACCATCGTCGAGCCGGGCAGCTTCCGCACCAACTTTCTCGATGGCAGCTCGCTGCACACGATCGGAACGCAGATTCCGGACTATGCCGCTACGCCCCTACGGGCAACAGCCTACTGGCAACTCGGCGCCGTTGGAGCATTGATGGCCGCACCGAGTGCGGTCGTGTAGGCGTAGCGGTCGGCGCGGTTAGGGATGATGGCGCCGCCCTCGCCGCTCTCGTTCCAGGCGAAGATCATAATCATTTTCTCTTTGACCGTGTTGCGCGGGTGTGTGTCGACCCAGTGGCGCGCCGCGGCGATGTAGCAGCCGAACGCGTGCGCGGTGCGGCCGTCGTAGATGATGGCTCGGGCCTGTTCGCGGTAGCTGTAGCGCTGGTCCCAGCCCGAGGTGACCACGGGTATGTACGGCTCGCCGTACTTGAGGACGCGGTCCCAGACCCCGCGATTCTCCTGCACAAGGCGGTCGTAAGGGACGGGCTGGCGGTACTTTTCGCCGCCGAAGGCGTGGTAGTTGTAGCCGGTCAGGACATCGTAGCCCTCGGCGCGCAGTTGCGGGATGCGGGTCGGATTGTAGCGCGGGTGCAGCGAGGCGCTGATGGCCACGGTCACGCCGGGCAGCCCGGCCCGGCGCGCGTGGTCGCGCAGGTACCCCAGCGCCCGGTGGATGTTGCGCGAGGTCCCGAAGATGTCCCGCATGTGCTCGGGGCTGAAGATGATCAGCAGCGGCTTGCCGCCCACCCGCACGTAGTCGGGCTGCTTGAAGTAGCGGATCCAGACGTCGACCAGCCAGGGCCACCTGGACGCCTTGGGGAGGAACGGCTCCTGGTCGATAAAGTTGAGGCAGAAGTTCAGGCGCCCGCGCTCAGCCGAGTGCAGGTAATACAGCAGCCCTTCGTTGAGCGACCGGTCGGTCCGGTAGCGCGACAGGCTGGTGTCGTACCAGTCGAAGGCAAAGAAGGTGACGCCCGCGGCGGCGGCCTGGTCGATGCTCTGGTCTACCGTGCGCTGAGAGTCGTCGTACCAACCGATCAGCGGCTCGTGCGTGCGCAAGGGGCTGTTGAGCAGCAAGGGGGTCAGGTTGTCGTTGGGACCATGCGTCCAGCCGCTGAAGTAGTAGGCGCCGACCTGATAGCCGTTGGTGCGATGCACGATGGGTGGGGGTAGGGTAATCGGGCGCAGGGTTACCGTGGGCGACGGGGTGGCGGTGGAGGTCCTGGTAGGCGTGGCGGTGGCGGTTGGGGTCGCGGTCCTGGTGGGCGTGGCGGTCCTGGTCGGGGTGATCGTGGGCGATGGGGTGATCGTGGGTGATGGAGTGACCGTCGGCGTGTCAGTGGGCAAGAAGGTTGGTGTCGGGGTGAGGGTCCCGTCCGGGGGTGCGGTGTCGGTCGGGGTGGCGCCCGGCAGGGTATCGTGGGAGGAGGTCAGCGAGGTCGCGCGCGCGCTATGCGTGACGCCGGCGCCGTGCTGCAGTCCGAGCGCCAGCATGAGCCCACACGCCGCGATGATAGCGACGCGCGCGCGGCGCGCCTTATCTTTATCCTTGTCCTTGTCCTTGTCCTTGACGATCGGTTGCGTTCCCTGCCGTGGCGCGTTCGGGAGGTTGCTCGTCACCCTGTTTCTATCCTTCTGTCTCTATACGTCAATCCCCATGGCCCAAGGCCTTTAGCACTATAGCAACTTCAACGCGGCATTGCCATATGCGCTTCTCACACCTGTACCCGTTACCGGCCCACGGCCCACGGCCCACGGCCCACGGCCCACGGCCCACGGCCCACGGCCCACGGCCCACGGCCTACTGCCCACGGCCTACTGCCCACTATCGTCGATCGTGCCCATGGTCCCCGCAGGGCCGTAGTCGCCGAGCGCGCCGCCAAAGGTGGTCGACTCGCCCTCTGGGAGCAGGTCGCCCGCTTTCACGGCCAGTTCGTCTTCGGACCCGGGGTACTCACCGCCGCTCAGGCCCGGCTCACCGTCCGTCTCCGTCTCGGTATACGCTTCGTCGCGCTCGGCGGCCGTGCTGCTGCTGTCGTTGTTGGCGTCGCTCATCATCTCTCCTCTTCTCCACTGCCCACTTCGCCGTTGCGTTCGTGGTCTGGGACCCGATGACGGTACACTAATGCGTTGGGACAGTGCCGTGGGACAGTGCCGTCAGACGGGGTGATGCACGACCTGTGCCACGCCTATGGCTCCGCCGTTTCGTGCTATACTCGCGCAGCGTTCTGATGAGGGGGAAAGTTATGACGACGGAACGATTGCCCCTCTTCCCGCTCCATACCGTGCTCATACCCGGCACGGTACTGCCGCTTCATATCTTCGAGCCACGCTATCAAATCATGTTGCGCCGCGTGCTCGCTGGCGACCAGCGCTTCGGCGTGGTCCTGATCCACGATGGCAGCCCGGATATCAGCCTGTCCGCCCGCACCGTCGACGTGGGGACGGTGGCGGAGGTCACCGCTGTGGTACCGCTCGACGATGGTCGTAGCAACATCAGCACGACGGGGCGGCAACGCTTCCGCGTGACCCGGTTGTATCATGACCAGCCCTACCTGACCGGCGATGTGGAACTGCTCTCCGACGAGTATGTGCCGAGCGATCGCTTGCGGGCGCTTTTCGACGAGGTGCAGCACGTGAGCCGGCGCTACGTCATCACCTTGCTGACGCTCAGTCGCGAGCAGGTGGCGCACATCCGCTTGCCCAACGACCCGGTCACGCTGTCCTACAAAATTGCCGGCCTGTTAGAGCACGTCTTACAACCGTCGGAGCGTCAACGATTGCTCGCGGCGCCGGGGGTCGAGCATCGCCTCTACGCCGAATTGCTCGTGTTGCGGCGGGAGTTGGCTATCCTTCGCCGCATGGGCGAGATGGGCGATCCCGGCGATAGGGTGTCGCCCAACTAGCCGCCGTGGGCGTGAGTCGCTATGGCTGGCCGCTTGTGGCATGTATTGTGCGGCTGATCGTGTTACCATAGGCATAACTCGACCAGCCGGACAGGTCGACGCATCCGGACCGCGACCCGTGTGGCCGCTAGCCTGGCGCAGGGGAGTCGATAGCGGTTGGGTTCTGTCTGGTGCGCGCGGTCACAGGGCTATGAACCTCAAAGGTTGAGGTAGGGGGTAGATCGGTGGACGACAAACCTCACGGACAATCGGCGGCGCCCGGAGCGAACGTCGCCCGCTTCATCGCCCGGGGGCGCGAGAAGGGCTACGTGCATCGTGGGGAGCTGGAGGCGCTGGCCCAGCGCGACAGCCTGGCGCCGGCCGACGTGGAGGCGATCGCCGACACGCTCCTCGACGAGAACATCGAGGTGGTGCGGAACGACCAGGAGGCGCGGCAACACGAGGCCGACGACGAGTTGGTCGCCGCGCTCGACGCCCTGGAGACCGAGCCGGGCGACACCGATCTGGTGCAGACCTACCTGCGCGAGATCGGCAACGTCCCCCTATTGACCACGGCTCAGGAGGTTGAGCTGGCCAAGCGCGTGGAGGCCGGCGATGGGTCCGCGATCCAGGAGTTTGTGCTGGCCAACCTGCGGCTGGTCGTCAGCGTGGCCAAGAAGTACATGGGGCGCGGTATGGGCTTGCTCGACCTGGTGCAGGAGGGCAACATCGGCCTGATGCGCGCCGTGCAAAAGTACGATTGGCGCCGCGGCTACAAGTTCTCGACCTACGCGGTATGGTGGATCCGCCAGGCCATCACGCGCGCCATCGCCGACAAGAGCCGCACCATCCGCCTGCCCGTCCACATGGGCGAGGCGCTCAGCAAGATGTACGGCATGACCCAGCAACTGACCAACGAGCTGGGACGCGAGCCGAGCGAGGAGGAACTGGCGGCCTCGCTTGGCGCGGGCATGTATGAAGTGCGGCAAGCCCTCAAGGCTACGCGCGCCCCCATCTCGCTGGAGACGCCCGTCGGCGAGGAGGAGGAGGGTGAACTGGGTGACTTCATCGTCGACGAGAGCGCCAAGGCCCCGGACGAACGCGCCTACGAGCGCATCCTCAAGGACGAGACGCACCGCGTGCTGCGCGAAACCCTGACCACCCGTGAGCAGTTGGTGTTGCAGTTGCGCTTCGGGCTGGGCAACGGCCACGTCTACCCGCTGGAGAAGATCGGCGAGAAAATGGGCATCACGCGCGAGCGCGTGCGCCAGATCGAGGCGCAGGCCCTGCACAAGCTGCGCCGTCCCCAGGTCAGCCGCCTCCTCAGCGAGTACGGGCAGTAGCGAACGCCGCCCATGCCCTCGCTGTCCTACCCGGCGGTCTACCACCTGATTGAGCGGATGCGCGCGGCTGGCGGGGCGGCCCTGGCACAGTCACTACATCCCTACCACGGACCCGACCGTTTGCCCGTCACGCCAACCTGATTATGGCTCGGCGGGGCAACCCGTATCCCGCGCCAGATCTCCTCGCCGACCGTGACCAGGCATCCCGCGACGATCAGGAGGTCGCCGAGGCTCCAGGCGATGCGCAGCCCCGCGACTCGCGAGACCAGGCGATCGTCCAGCAGCGCCAGGCGGATGGCCCCGTTGCCCGGCAGGGCGTCCTTGCTGAACGCGAGCGCCAGCCCAACGTGGGCGTGCGGACCGCCGAGGGCGTGGAGACTGGCCGGCGTGAGCGGCATCAAGCCGCCGTTGGCCGCCATCACGAGCAGGTTGAGACCGATGCCGGCGGCGAGCACCCACAGGCCCCGGTAGCGGCGGTTGAGCCAGACGAACCGCAGGGCCAGACCCAGCGCCAAGCAGGGCGCCCAATACGCGAGACCGGGCAGAACGGGCGACGCCGACGCTGCGGATGAGACGACGCGCACCCACAGCACTTGCAGCGCCAGACCGGCGGCCAGCCAGGGACAGCCGCGCAGGGCGCCGGCCGCGTCCCCGCGCCGTGGCCGCGCCGCCAGGGCCGCGACGGCGAGGATGATGACTACCAGGAGGATGCGCGTCATGGCGGCTAGGGCGACGTGGAGAAGATGCTGACGCTGCCCGACGGCTCGGCATCGAGGGGGCAGTCGGCAAACCTATTGAGGACGAAGACGCGCCCGGTGCGCTCGTCGATCACCGCGTCCTGCGGATTGTACCCGACGGGGTGCGAAGGGTCGGTCAGCACGCGCCCGCTGCGGGCGTTCACGACGAAGGCATAGCTCCTGTCGAGGGAGTGGAGCGGGTCCTCATTGTTGACCAGGACGACGCGGCCGCGCCGCTCGTCGGAGGCCAGCGGGTAGGCGTCGTCCGCATGCACGGCCGGGTCGCCACCCTGCCCTTCGGTCGGGTCCGCGAAATGGACGCGCGTGGGGAGGCGCGCGCCGGTGGTCGCGTCGAGGACGACCACGCCCCCGTCCGCCCACAGGTAGACGCGGTTGGCCGTCTCGGTCACCGTCATGACACGGGCGAGGTTGTCGATCTCCACGGTGCGCGTGGCCGTCCCCGTGGCCGCGTCGAGCAGGCTCAGGCTGGTCTGGGGTGGGATCGGCGGGTTGAGCGCCTCGGCTCCCGGCCCCTCGTTGAGCACGAAGACCCGTCCGCTGCGCGCGTCGACCGTGAGGGCGCTGGGGGCCAGCCCGACCGTGGTGGTGGCCAGCATGGTCGCGCTCACGGTGTCAAGCACGCTCACGCTGCCCGGACCGAGGGGACCCTCGTACGGGACGCTGCGCCGGTCGGTCAACGGGCCCAGCGGTCCGCGCACCGGCACGAAGAGGCGCCCGGCGCTCCCGTCCACGGCGAGGTCGACGGGCGTCTGGCCCACGTCCACGCTGCCCTGCACAGCCCCGGTACGCGCGTCGAGCACGGCCACGCGGCCCATGCCCAGCCCGTGGAAATCGAAGGCGGCCTCGGCGGTCAGGACGAAGACGCGGCCGGCGCGGGGGGCGGTGGCCACGGCCAGCGCGGCCCCGGTGAGCGGAACGGCGCGCAGGAGCGCCCCGCTGGTCGCGTCGAGCACGTTGACCACGCTCGTGGCCGTGACCGGTGCCTGGGCATCGAACCCGCGCGTCGTGAGCACGAAGACGCGGTTGGTCTGCTCGTCGACGGCGATGGAGTGCGGCCCCGGCACGACGTAGGGGGCCAGCGGGCTCAACGGGTGCGTGGCGAGCACTCTGGCGGTGACGGTGTCGATCACGCTCACGGAGCCCTGGGCATCGCCGGCGGGCGTGAGTGTGTTGACGACGAAGATGCGGTGGGTGAGCGCGTCGAGCGCCTGGGCGCCCGGACTGAACCCCACCAGGATGGTCCGCACGGCGGGGTCGGGCGTCTCGGGCTGGTAGTGCGAGCAGGCGGTGCCGGCCAGCGCGCCGGCGACGGGACGCGCCCCGGCCGCCGGCCCTCTCGCGCCGTCGGCGGGCTGGGCGCCCGGACCCAGCAAGGGTATCGCGGCCGTCGCGAGGACGCAGGCCAGGCGCGGCAGCGCGCGCGCCTTGAGGCTGACCATCTTCATTCTCCCTCCTCCCTCCATTCCCCCGACCATGATCGGGCCTGGGCGTGTCCCCCGGCGACATGCCACGGGGGGACACGCCCTCTGACACTCAGCATACGCGAGGCGCATCACGCGCGCATGATGTGCTGCTCACATCCTGCGATCGGACCGCGGACACGCCCCAACCGTCCGCCCTGTCAGTAGCAACGGTAGTACGCCATCTGGCCGTAGATGATGGGCTCCGTATAGGCGCTCTGGAGGCCCGAGTCTCCCGGACAGTAGGGCAGGGCCGCCGCTTTGGTGTCGTTGCCGTTCTGGTCGTACAGCCCCAGGGCATGCGTAATCGTGTTCCCTGTGGCGGGATCCACAACCGAGAAATCCGAGTGCGTGAACCAGGCCAGCCGGAGCTGGCTGTTGGACGTGGCGAAGCCGTGGTCCCCCATCCAGGTGAAGACATCCGCCAGGTAGGCCGCCTGGAAGTTGGTCAGGTTGGGTTGGATGTAAGGGTCGTTGTGATCGTAGGCGCCATTGTAGGTGGCGTCGGAGGCCCAGTTGATCTCCGTGATGACCACGGGCATGTAGGGGAAGGCGTTGGTCCACGTGTTGGCCATGCCCTCGAAGCTGAAGCACGTGTTGTCGAAGCCCCTATATTGGCTCACGCCCCAGTACGTGTCGAAGTTGTACCAGTACGGGAAGTAGTAGTTCCCGCCGCCGGCATCACTGTATGGGTGGACTGCCGCCCCCAGGTTCTCCGGCGGTATGCCGTAGTACTCCGCCGTGTTGACCGCGTTCTCGGCCTGGTACAGCGTGGACGTGCCGCACCCGTTGACGTCTGCCGTCGGCCGAGTCATCCCGCCGGTGAGAGCGACCCAGTTGCTGATCCCCCCATTCTCCACGAGACTGTTGTAGAGGCCGACCGCGGCGTTGGTGAAGTAGTAGCCGTAGGTATCCGCGTTGTTCTGGTCGTAGACCCAGCTGGGCGTCTCGCTCGGCGCCTCGTTCGGCTCGTTCTGGATCTCGAAGTACGTCAGCCTCGGGAACGAGGAGAAGTGCTGGAGCAGCTCGCTCCCGTAGTCGTTGAACTCATCGAAGGCAAACTCGGAGGGGTCGTGGGCGGAACAATCTTGACTTACCGGACCTATGCTCAACTCGTCAATGGGGAGGACGTCGTCGTTGAACGCGCGCTGCAGCACGTCGAACGAGGTCCCGGCGATCTGTGCGTTGGCCCCTGCCCGTGGTCCACTGAGAGGCCCCCCGATTTCCCACCAGTTGTTGGGGTTGCCACTGCGGGGGTAATCGCTGCTGGGCAGCTCGTTCTGGCAGTCCAGGGAGACGCCAAATCGGGCGTATTGGCCCCATAGGACCCGGTTGGGGCCATACAGGTTGTCCATCTCGTTCTGGTCCCAGTAGCTGGACGCGAGGCCGAAGTTGACGAACGCGCCGTCGCTGTAGGGCGTCGGGCCGCCGCCGCCGCCCCCGCAGCACGGGTAGTTGGGGCTGGCCCGCGCATAGACCATGTCGACCGTCGGGGCCAGGACGTTCTCGCACGAGACGGAGTTGATCGGCGCGGTGGGCGGGACGGGCTGGACGGGGCTGGCGTCAGCCTTCTGGGCGAACGCGGCGAGGCACCCCAGGACCGAGGCGGACGTCGGAACGGTCAGCGGCAGCGGCTTGACGGAGCCGCCGCCGATGGGCGTCGGCGACGCTACGGGCGCCGGCCCTCCTGGGGTCAGCCGCGACGGGTTCAGCAAAGCCGGGTTGATGACCGGCCCGGTCAGGGGCAGACACTTGCCGAAACCCGGAATACGGTAGCACTGGCCGGGCCGCGGCGGCTGGGGTGACGTCGACGGCAGGCAGATGCCCCGTTGTGTGCCCTGGATGGCGTAGCACTGGCCGGGCGTCGGGATGGGGCCTGATGTGGTGCAGACACCGCTGACGCTGATCGGGGGTTGAGCGCAGATGGGCTGATTAGTATTGACGACCGGGATGCAAATGACCGTTGTTCCCACGCTGACAGGGTAGCACTGCGGCGGCGTGGGCACGCTCACGGCCGGGGGGCCGACGGTGATGTCGGGCGGCGCCATCATCGGCAAGCACAGGTTCGGGGCGCCCGGCACGAGATAGCATTGCTGGGGCACGGGCACGAGGGAAACAACCGAACCGTCGACCGCCAAGGTATGGGCGCGCACGCGTGTCCGTACGCCAAGCCGCGCGGAGAGAAGATTTCCATCCCCCGATGAGCGATGCCTACGCTGCACGGCCTGCGTCCGCACTGCCGCTCGAACGGCTTCCGCCCAGGAGTCGTGGCGCTGGTGGGGCGCAACCACCTGCTGGCGGGTGCGCGGCGAAACGCTGCCCATTGATGGGAGGCCGTCCGACGCTGCGGAGGAGATGGGTGCGCCGGCCGCGGGCGTTGCGAGGGCAGTAGACGGCGCCGCGGAGCCGAGTCCCGCGCCGGTCGCGCTACCGATGGGCCCGATGGCGCTGGCTATGTTCGCCGGCGATGAGGTGAAGAGCACGGGCGCGCCCGTCCCGACCAGCGTGATCCCGGTGTCGTAGCTGCGGCCGCGCTGGATCCATTGCTGGACCAGGCTGGTGATGTCCCAGTTCTGCCAGTGGCCGTGGCGACCTGCGAGTCGTCGCGGAGCTGGGCGACGTCGAAGCGCAGCAGCCCGTGATAGGCGCAGCCCGCTTCGACGCCGACGACCAAGGTCGGGGCGCCCGCCGCGTCGGGGGTGCAGCTGTTGACCGTGCCACGCAGGTGGCTGTGCGCCGCTTGTGCGGCCAGGGCGACCGGCAGGTCGAGGTGTACCGGGAAGGCGCGGGCGGGGTCGCGCAGCCAGGAGGCATCGACGGTCAGCGTCAGGAGTTGGCGCCCGTTGGAGTCCGGCGCGAGAGCCATGCTCACGACCCCCGGCCGCGCCAGGGCCGCGGGGTCGGCGCTGCTATCGGTAGCGATAGCGGGACCGACGACCTGCTCCGGGCCTTGCACGACATAAGGATCGCCGCCGCGCGCGTAGGTCGTAATTGGACGCGTCGCCACGATGGCGCCGCCCGGCTGCTGGTCGAGATGCGTGCGCGGGTCGGGTGTCAGGGCGAAAACGACGGACCCGGCCGCGCTCGCGTCGGGCAGCGTCACGCCGACATCCAATCCCGACACGGTCGCGCGGACGGTGACGTTGCTCAGGGAGGCGACGGCAGGATAGGTGATCGTATCGCCGTTCGTTTGTCCGGCCACGGCGGCCGGTGTGACGCCGCCGACCGAGACAAGCCCGATCCCGAACGTTGCGCCCTTTGCCCTCGCCGCGAGGGTGGCCAGCGTCGGCCCGCCGGTGGTGGGGGCGATGCGCAGATCAAAGGGCATGGCGGTCGGGGTAATCGTGCCCGTGGCCGTCGTAGCGTTCAGGCTGGGGTCGCGCAGACTCCACCCGTTCGCGGAGGGGATGCCTATCGGGCTGTTGAACAGTTGCAGATGGATTGAGTCGTTGTCGCCCTGGGTATAGAGACTGGTATCCGTGTCGATGTGGTACAAGTCTCCTCCAACTTGCGGCGCGGTGAGATCGTGGGCACGGGTCGTGGCGAACGTCGCCATCGGCGGCCCGAGCAGCGTTGCGACCATACTGCCGAGCGCGATGAGGGACCAAAGGGTGTGGCGTAGGGACGCGAATGTGAGCGACATACCGAATCTCCTCTCTGCCTCCAGCATCTTTCTACTCCGACGGCCGTGGTGAGCGACGGCTTCGCTAGAACGGCCAGTAGTTCTGGATGGGATAGACCACGGGGGCGCCGGCAACGGCCGCCAGCGCAGCCAGGGCCAGCAACAGAACCAGCAGACGATAGCAGGCGGACGGAGGTAGGGAACGCAGGGAACGCATGGCGAATATCCTTCTTTCGTTCTGTGTGACGCTCCTGGTCGTGTCCACGCGACACGATCCGGGACCGATTATAGCGGGCGCCTGTCTGAGCACCGTCTGACGCATTTTTGAGACAGCGGCCCTCATCCCCTCTCCCAATGCACGGGAGCCCACCTCTCGCCCGCAGGCGGGAAAGGGGCCGGGGATGAGGGCCGCTGCTCCCCTCTTTCGCACACAGGGAGAGGGGTTGGGGGTGAGGGTGGCTCGTTTTACCCATCGTTCGTGCTATCATCGTCTTAACCGACCGCGGTACCAGAGGATGCCACGCGGCCTAATCCCAGTAGCGCGCGATGGATCGCGCTGGAGACTCCCGATGACCACTAGCCAGCTCGAACCCCGCGTCGGCACGACCGACCTTGCCCCGCTCCTCGCGGCCAAAGGCCGCCTTCCTCTGCTGCCCCACCCCCACGTCCCGCGGCCACGCCTGACCGCCATGCTCACTGACCTGGTGCGGACGCGCCGCCTGGTCCTGCTCTCGGCGGGGTCGCTTGCTGGCAAGACAGCGCTGCTGGCCGACTTTGCCCGCGCGCCCGTGGCGGGCATGCGCGTCTATTGGTATGCGGTCGACGACATAGACGAGACCCCACGGATGCTGCTGGCAGGCCTGGCCTGCGCGGTCAGCGGCACGGCGCCGTCGGGGGATGAGATGCGCCTGCTTGCGCACATCGTCGGCGCGCTGGATACGGGCATGGGCACGGGCACGGAGACGGAGATGGAGCCGGAGACCGCGTTGCTGATCCTGGACGATGTCCACCGCTCGGCCGCGACCGTCCCGGTCGTCGACCGGCTGCTGCGCTATCTGCCGCCGCGGGCGCGCCTGCTGCTCAGCAGCCACCCCGGGCGCCTGTCGTTCCCGCCGTTGTGGCAGTGGTTGGAGGACCAGGGGCAGGTCGCCCACCTGACGGGCGCCGACCTGCGCCTCGACATGGAGGAACAGCACCGCTTCCGCGCTGGCACGGGCCGCTCCGGGGGCGCCTGGGCCGTGGAGTACCGGCAAGGCGGCCAGGCCGCCGTCGTCGACCGGCTGCGGCAGGGCGTGCTGCCCGCCCTGGACCCCGCGTTGCGCGCCGTCGTCGACCTGCTCGGCGTGCTGCCCGCGGCGCCGTCGCCGCTGCTCGGCGCGGCGCTGTCACTGTCCGCCGCCGATGTCGATCAGCGCCTCGTCCGGCTGCGGGACGAGACCATCCTGCTGGAGCGCCTCGACGACGCGCACGACCGGCTGAGCGAGACGGCCCGACAGGCCGCGCAGGCAGGGCTGGACGCGGAGGCCCTGGCGTCCTTGCGCCGCGCCGCGGCGACGGCCCTCGCGTCGTATGATCCCGCGCAGGCGGCGCACCTCTTCGCTCAGGCCGGCGCCGTCGAGCAGGCGGTGGGCGCGGCGCGCCGCGTCTCATGGTGGGAGTGGCGGCGGCGGGAGGCGCTGGCGCTGGCCGTCGCCGCGCTGCTGCCGCGCGCCGCGCTGCACGCGGGCGGCGCGCTGGCGCTCGTCACGGCGCACACCTGCTTCGTTGAGCAGGGCGTGGGCGCGGCGCACGGCCTGATCCGTGCGCTCCGCGCCGAGACCCCGCTGGAACGGATCGAGCGCCTGCGCCTGCTGGCGCACTGCTGCGCGGTGCGGGGACGCCCCTGGAGCCTGGCCCGATGCGTCGAGCATGCGCGGACCCTGGCCGAGGCGCGCGACCCGGCGATGGACCCGCTCACGCGCGCCTACGCCTGGGCCGTCCTGGGCATCGCGCACGGCCTCGGCGGCGATCACCGCGCCGCCGCCGGGGCCCTGCGGCGTGGTCTTGACCTGCTGGCGTTGGCCGGCGGGGCCGGCGGGGCCGGCGGGGCCGGCGGGGACGGCGGGGACGACGGGGCAGCCTATGTCCGCTTCCTCTCCCTCCGCGCGCTGGCCGCCGCGCGTCATGCGCTGGGCGAGGTGGCGGAGGCCGAGCGCCTGTACGACGAGGCCCACGCGCGGGCCGCCCGCGACGGGTCGCCCTACGCCGGGCTGGAGCTGGCCAACAACCGCGCCGTGCTGCTGCAGGAGCGCGGCGAGCACGCGCGCAGCGCGGACCTGCTGCGCCAGGCCCTCGCGTCGCCCTGGAGCGCCGGGCGCGGCCTGCGCGGCCTCCTGCACGCCTCCCTGGCCGATGCCCTCGGCGCGCTCGACGACCGCGCCGGCGCGGCGCGGGCGCTGCACGCCGCGCTGGCCGAGGTGCGCGAGGCCGACGTCTACGGGCTGGCGGCCTATCTCCACGCCATGCTCGCGCTGCTGCTGGTCGAGAACGGCCATGCCGCGGCCGCGGCCGCCGAGCTCGCGGCGTGTACGTCCCCGAGCGCTCCCGCCGCGTGCCTGGCGCGGGCGCTGCTGCTCGACCCGCGCGCCGCCGCCGCCCGCGCCGCCCTCGAGGAAGCCGTCCGCGCGACCACGGCGGAGGCATCCTTGCATGCCCGCGCACGGGCGCACCTGGCGCGCGTCTGCGCCCTGCAGGGGGACCGCCGGCGGTCGCGCGCGCTGGCCAGGGCGCTGTCCCGCGACCGCGGCTATCCCTTGACGCCACGCGAGGCCGCAATCCTTGGCGCGGGCGGGCGCCGCGCCCGTGGGCGCGCCGTCCCCGTCGCGCCGGCCGATCAGCGCGCCGCGCACGTGGCCCTGCGCTTCTTCGGTCCGCCGGTGCTCTCCATCGACGGCGCGCCGCTGGGCAGCGCCTGGTGGTCGCGCTCCAAAGGACGCGAACTGCTGTGGTACGCCCTTGCGCGCGGCGCCGAGGGCTTCACGCGCGAGGAGGCTTGCGCGGACCTGTTCCCGGAGGCGGACGCGCGGGCGGGGGGCCGCTGCTTGCGCAACCTCTTGCACGAGTTGCGCGTGTTGCTGCGGGCCCACGGCAGCGCGGCGACGGTTCTGGCCGAGGACGTGGGCCGGCTGCGCCTGCTCCCGGCGGAGTTGGGCCGGTCCTGGGAGTCCGACCTGGAGGCGCTCCAGGCGTGGCTGGCCCGCCTGCGCGCCGGCGGCCTGGACGGTGTCGGGAACCTGCCGCTGCTGCTGGCGGGCGGCTTCCTGGCCGACCTGGGAGAGGAGTGGACGCATCCGCTGCGCCGCCACTGGGAGTGCGAGGCGATCCACGCCCTCGACCTGGCAGCGGTCCAGTACGAGCGCGCCGGCCGCTTCGAGGAGGCGCTGGCCTGCCGGCGGCGGGAGCTGGAGTTTTGCCCGGACGACGAGACCCTCGTCCGGCGCGTGCTGCTGCTGTACCATGCCGCCGGCGACGTGAGCGGCATCCGCGCGACGTACGCCCAGCACCGGCGGTCCCTGCGTGAGGAGGTCGGGGCCGAGCCGGGGCCGGACCTCGCCGGCCTCTACGCCGCGCTGGCACGCCCCGTGGTGCCGCTCAATGCGGGATGATGGCCGGGAAGACATACTGCTGCGCCATGGCCAGCAAGCCCGGCAGGGCGGCGATGGCGATGGCATAGTACGATACATAGGCCGGACGCGTCCTACGGCCCACGATAGCGAAGAGAATCCTCGCGCGACAGGAACACGACGCGCCAGTGGAGGAGAGGTCCCGGCCGATGCCGTACCCAGCGGTCCATGAGTTGATCGGGGAGATGCGCGCGCGGCTGGCGGGGCGGCCGGTGCTGGCCGACCTGTTCGCGCGCCTCTTCCCCAATACGCTGGAGACAACCACCCAGCTCCAGGACGACGGGACGACCTTTGTCTTCACGGGCGACATCCCGGCGATGTGGCTGCGCGATTCGTCGGCGCAGGTGCGGCCCTACGTGCGGTTGGCCGCGCGCGACGCCGGGCTGCAGCGCCTGCTGGCGGGGCTCATCCGGCGCCAGGCCGCCTACATCCTGCACGATCCCTACGCCAACGCCTTTGTGCGCGCGCCGCGCGGAGTGCGCCGGCAGCACGCCGCGGATCGCCCCGCCGCCGGTCCCTGGGTCTGGGAGCGCAAGTTCGAGCTCGATTCGCTGTGCTATCCGCTGCAACTGCTGCACGACTACTGGCAGGCCACGCGCGACGCCGCGGTCTTCGATGGCTCGGTCCACGAGATGCTGCGGCGCATCGTCGCGGTCATGCGCGTCGAGCAGCGCCATGACCGCGACTCACCCTACCGGTTCGAGCGGCCGCGCCCGGCGTCGCCGCTCGACACGCTCTCGCATGGCGGCCATGGCCCGCCGACAGCGTACACCGGCATGGTGTGGTCGGGCTTTCGGCCCAGCGACGACGCCTGTACCTACGGCTACCTCATCCCGGCCAATATGTTCGCGGTGACGGCGCTGCGCCACGCCGTCGAGATCGCCCGCGCGGTCTACGACGACAGGCAGTTGGCGGAGGAGGCCGTGCGGCTGCGCGACGAGATCGACCGCGGCATCACGGCGCACGGTCTCGTCGACCACCCGCGCCACGGCCGCATCTACGCCTACGAGACCGATGGGTTGGGCCACCACAATCTGATGGACGACGCCAACGCGCCCAGCCTGCTCTCCATCCCGTACCTGGGCTACCGTCCGGCCACGGACGAGGTGTACCAGCGCACGCGAGGCTTCGTGCTGAGCCCCGACAATCCCTCTTACGTCGCGGGGCGGTTTGCGCGCGGCGTCGGCAGTCCGCACACGCCGACGGGGTACGTCTGGCCCCTCGCCCTGGCCATGCAGGGGCTGACCGTGACCGACCCGGACGAGCGCGACGCGCTGGTCGAGATGCTGGTCACGACCACCGCCGGTACGGGCTACATGCACGAGAGCTTCGACCCCGACGAGCCGGCCCGCTTCACCCGGCCCTGGTTCGCCTGGGCCAACAGTCTCTGCGCCGAGTTCCTGCTGCGCTGGGCGGAGGCCGCGTAAACCCGCTGGCCGCCGCGCGCCAGCCGGCACAGCGACGGCTTGCCGCCTACGCGACAGCGCGCGGCCGGCGCGCCCATCGCTCCAACTCGTCCGCCGGCAGCGGACGGCTGAGGTAGTATCCCTGCGCCACGTCGCAGCCCATGCGGCCCAGCGGCGCCCAGGTCTCGGCGTCCTCCACCCCTTCGACCACCACGCTCAGCCCGAGCGCGTGCCCCAGGCCAATGGTCGAGGCCACGATTGTTGCGTCGCCCTCATCCGTTGCCAGGCGCCGCACGAACGAGCGGTCGATCTTGAGCTCATCTACCGGGAGCCGCGCCAGGTAGGCCAGGCTCGAGTAGCCCGTCCCGAAGTCGTCGACCGCGAGGCGCACGCCCAGAGCGGAGAGGCGTTCCAGCACCGTCCGACTGCCCTCGATGTCGGCCATCACCGCGCTCTCGGTCAATTCCAGGCACACCTGATTGGCCGGGACGTCGTAGCGCGCCAGCAGGTCCGCCACGGTTTGGGGGAGCGCCGGGTCGTGCAGGTTGCGCATGGAGAGGTTGACCGCCACCCCCAGGTCCCAGCCGCCCTGCGCCCACGTGTGGGCCTGCCGCAGCGCCGCCTCCAGCACCCATGCCGTGAGCGGGGCGATCAGCCCAGTCTGCTCGGCGAGCGGGATGAAGCGGTCGGGGGGGATCAGGCCCAGGCGGGGGTGGCGCCAGCGCACCAGCGCCTCGACGCCCACCATCCGCCCGGCGTGCCCTCCACCCAGGGCAACTTTCGGCTGGTAGTGCAACAGCAGCTCGTCGCGGTCCAGCGCCTGGCGCAGGTCGCCCGCCAGGGTGAGGCGATCCGCGTCGTGGCTGTCGTCCGCCGGGTCGTACACGGTGTGTACACGGTGTGGCCGAGGCCGGCGCGCTTGGCCACGTACATGGCCACGTCCGCGCAGCGCAGGGCGGTCGTCGCATCCCCCGCGTGCGCCGGGGCCAGGCAACCCCGATGCTGCCGCCGACGTGCAGCGCCTGCCCCTCCACCAGCAGCGGGGCGTCGAGCGCCGCGCGCAGGTCCCGCGCCACCGTGGCCGCCCCGGCCTCGTCCGTCCCGGGCAGCAGCACGGCGAATTCGTCGCCCCCCAGCCGCGCCACCGTGTCGCCCGCGCGCACCGCGCCACGCAGGCGCGCCGCCACCTGGCGCAGCAGGAGGTCGCCGACGTGGTGGCCGAAGGTGTCGTTGACCTCCTTGAAGCGGTCGAGGTCGAGCAACAGCAGGGCCAGCGGCGCGGGGGAGACCGGGACGCTGGCGCCCCGCGCGTCTGCGGGCGCCAGCGTCCCTTCCAGGCGCCGCAGCAGCAAGGTGCGGTTGGGCAGGTCGGTCAGCGCATCGTGCAGGGCCTGATGTTCCAGCGCCTCCTCCGCCCGCTTGCGCGCGGTGATGTCGCGCATGATACCGCTGTAGAAGGTCCCCTCGGCCGTGGTCCAGGTGGACAGCGAGAGCTCGAGCGGAAACTCCACGCCGTCGCTGCGCAGCCCATGCAACTCGACCGTCTGGCCGATGACCCGCGTCTCGCCCGTCGCGCCGTGGCGCTCCAGCCCCCGCGCGTGCGCCTCCCGGTAGCGCTCCGGCATCAGGACGGTCAGCGGCCGCCTCACCATCTCGCCTTCGCCATAGCCGAAGATCGCCGCGGCGCCCGCGTTCCAGGAGACGATCAGGCCCCGGCCGTCGGCCGCGACGATGGCGTCGCTCGCCGCCTGGGTCACGGAGCGGAAGCGCAGTTCGCTCGCCCGCAGCGCCTCCTCGGCCCGGCGGCGCTCGGCGATGTCCCGGAACGTCACCACCGCGCCGACCAGGATGCCCTCCTCGTGCAGCGGCGTGCTGACGTACTCGACCGGAACGGGCGTGCCGTCCTTGCGCCAGAAGACCTCGTCGTCCGCGCGATGGACGGCCCCGTCCGCGAAGGCCGCGTAGATCGGACACTCGCCGGTTGGATAGGGGGCGCCGTCGGCCCGCGTGTGGTGGGTCGTGGCGTGCATGGGCCGGCCGATCAACTCGTCGGGCGCGTAGCCGAGCAGGCGGGCCGCCGCGGGGTTGATGAAAGTGGTCACGCCGCGCCTGTCCACGCCGAAGATGCCCTCGCCCGCGGCGTCCAGGATGGCTGCGGTGTGGCGTTGCGCGCGCCAGTTCCCGCTCGGCCCGCGTCCGCTCCGTGACATCGGTGGCTACTCCGATGATGCCCGTCACGCCGCCGTCCTCCGCGCGCAGGGGAACCACCTGGTTGTCCCATACGCGCCCGCGGGTGCGGCTGGTGAAGGTAAGCGCCTCCCCAGCCAGGGCGCGCCGCGCCGCGTCCAGCACCTCCGGGGCGTCGCGGTAGGCGTCCGAGACGGCGACGCCGATGGCCTGTCCGGATGCGACCCCCAGCGTTGATAGACCCTGGCCCTCCGCGAAGGTGAATACGCCGGCGTCGTCGAGCGCATAGAGGATGATGGGCGCGTTGGACATGACCGTGCGCAGGCGCTCCTGGGAGGCTCGTAATTCTTCCTGCGTGCGCCCCAGTCGCGCCGTCACCCAGGCCACTAGGTCGGCGATCACGACGCACACCAGGGTCACGTAGACGACCGAGCCGGCCGCCGCGGGGGACCAATGCCCGGACGTGGCCAGCGGGACCAGGTAGGCGACGACCAGCGGCGGCGCGAAGAGCAGCGCCGTGCCGCGCCGGTGCGCCATGCCGATCCAGGTGAAGGTGACCAGGAAGAAGACGCTGTAGCGGTAGGGATCGGCGCCGCCGAAGTGGTTGTTGAACGCGATGACGACGAAGGCCACTAGCACCAGGATGAGGCTGGCGGGACGGGGCCAGCGCGCCCAAGGGAGGACCCAGCCCACCAGGCCGACGAGCACGGCGGCAAGGCCCGACGCGACGACGCCGGCCTGGTTAGCGGCCGGCGGAGCGGGGAGCAGCGGGCTGGCGACGATGACGAGGCCGCAGAGCGCGAACAGGATCGCGGCCACGCGCGCCACGAATAGCCGCGACAGCGGCCCGTCCGCGCCCGCGTCGCGCGTGGCCGCGGGGCGCGCCCGTCTTCGCAGCCCACCAAATCCCATTGTCCCGCCTTTTTGCGCTCTCGCCCTCCGCGCCCGGGGCGAGGCGTCGGATCGTATCAGACGCCAGTATCGGGGTGGCCGGCGACGGTGTGCAATCCCCCTTATTGGGGAGGGAGGCCGCTGGATGTCACGATGCCGGGGCTCCGGATCGTCGCGCCTGCGCCACCGGCATGCTGTCGCGCCGGTCGCGAGGCAGGAACAGCAGCGCGACGAGGCCGGCCGCGATGTAGAGGGCGCCCTGGGCGTCGAGCAGCGGCGCCACGCCCCTATTTCGATAAGCTGGAGGTGGCCATTGATCACTGGATTGACCAGGCCAAACTTGTCGCCTAAACTTGACGCAAGCGCACTATATCCGCGTCTTCAAGACATCTAGGTCGGCACACACTCATCGGATCGCATCGGCAAGGGTCTCGACCCCGTAGAACGAGGCCAGCCAGGCGAACGCGGGATGTTCGCCGCCGAGGATCAGGCGCACGATAGGCTCCCACAACTCGATGCCGCCGTCGCCGTTGGCCATGATGACGACGCCGGTTTTGGCCTCCAGGGATGCGAGCACGACGCACTCGTACCCGGGATTGTCGCCCCAGTGCCAGATCACGCGCCCGTCGCCCGTGTTCTCCAGTCCCCAGCCAAGTCCCCAGGAGACCGTGGGGGTCAGCCCAACCTGGGGACGCAACATCTCCATCATGCTCTCCGGCTGCAATCGCCATGGCTCGTCGCCCGTGGACAGCAGCGCGATGAGGAATCGCGCGAGGTCGTGGGGCGTCGCGCGCAGGCTCGCTGCCGCCTCCGGCCGCGTGCCTGTCAATGGGGCGGACGGATTGCCCGCCCGGTCGTGGCCCGTCGCCATGGCCGGGTCGTCCGGCGTGGCCCAGGCATAGCTGCTGCGCGCCATGCCCAGCGGATCGAGCAAGACGCTATTCATATGGACGTCCAGGGGCTGGCCTACCAGACGCTCGACCACCCGCTGCAGGTAGTTGTAGCCCTCGCCCGAATAGCCGAACCCTTTACCCGGCGCCCGCTCACGACGGAGCGGCCCGCCCTCGGGACGCCAGTTGGGCCAGCCGGTCGTATGGTTGAGCACGTGACGCGCCGTGATGTGGTCCAGCAGCGGGTCGTCGGGCGCATAGCGATCGGGTAGATAGAGGGTCAAGGGCGTGTCGAGGTCGAGCTTGCCCTGTTCCGCCAGCTTGAGCACGGCGTAGGCGAAGACCGGCTTGCTCAGCGAGGCCGCCTGAAACACCGTATCCGCCGCGACGAGCTCTGTCTTGTTGGCCCGCTTCACTCCAAAACCACGCTGCCAGTTGATGGTGGCGTCGCGCACGTCGGCGATGGAGAGGCCGGGGACGTGCGCCTGCCTCATGAGCGCGGGGATCTCCGCCGCGAGATGGTCCTCCGCCGGGCGAGAGGCGCCGAATGTCATAGGATGTTCTCCTGATCGGAGGATGGCGGCAACTGGACCACCGGAAGGAGCGGGCTATGGAAGTCGCTCGCCAGGCAGTCCATCAACACGATGTCGTAGGCGTGCCCGCCGACGCGGTGGGCCTGACGTCGCCGGCCGATCTCCTTGAAGCCGGCCTTTTCGTACGACCGGATGGCGCGCTCATTGTAGGCGAAGGGGTCGAGCATGACGTTGTGCAGGCCCAGCGCGCGGAAGGCATAGTCGAGCGCCAGGAACGTGGTTTCCGTGCCGTAGCCCTTGCCCCAGCAGTCGGCCTCGCCGATGCGGATGCCGAAAAGCGCCGTGCGGTGGGTCGGGTTGATGTCGGTCAGCTCGACGATGCCGATGGGACGCAGCGTGGCGCGCTCGTAGATGACGAAGAGCACCCAGTCGGGCCGCGTCCCCTTGCTGTACAATTCGTACTCCGCCTCGGTCGCCTCCACCGTGCGCGGCCGCGCCGAGTCGCCGGACAGGATCGAGAGCGCGAGGTCGTTGTCCCACCTGGCCCACAGCGGCAGAATCTCGCGGTGGGGCGGCCCCAGGAGCACCGTGGGGCCGGACAGCATGATCAGCGGTTGCGAATGCGTGCGTTGTTGAGATGCCTGGTGTCGTGTATCCATGTGCTGGTCGTCCTCCACGGTTCATGTCAAAGATCGACAGAAAACGGCGATGACCGGGAGGCGCATGGCATGGCGATGATAGGGCGCGGACGCGTCGATACACGACGCGTCCGCGCCAGCACAGGCGCAAGAAACCTCCCGGAGCGCGGGAGGGTGAGCGCATCCAGAGCCGTCGGCCTAAGCGACGATATGCCCAACGCTCAACCATCCCACGCGCCATCGTCCTCCCGGATAGGTGAGGAGCGTCGTTGGGATAGTCGTCTTTGGCTCGGCGGTGCTCATGAGAGATGGTTGTCCTTTCGCTAGATAGCGTAGTGTAGTGCGATGCGGTTGTCAACGTGGACCGACGATGTATCCCAAGCCGGTGCGCCTTGCACAAGACAACGCGACAATGACTAGACAAACCGTATGGTGGGGGAGTAGTATATTCGTACAACGTACGCCTGGACGATGACGGCTCAGACTCATACCCTACTAGGTATTGCGACGTCATACCTCGACCAGTGCGATACCATGATCTTCGGTGCGTGCAACAATACGGTCCGTCGTGCGGAGCAGGGCTGCTCCACGTCAACCCCTCACCCTCGGGCGAATGCGTGAGGGTGGGAGTCCTGGCGATTTGGTGATACAACGGCAATCCGCTATACAACCGTTGGAGTGAGGAGTACCCCGCCACGATGTCTGCCACGCTCCGCTCTCTCGACGCCCCACACACGGCCCTGGCGACGGACCAACCCGCCATCCAGGCCAGCGGCCTGGGCATGACCTATGCGCCGCAGGGTCGCCAGGGCCGGTCGCAGGGGCGCAACAGCATGGGCACCGTCGCGCTGACCGATGTGACCATCGACGTGGCGCCGGGAGAGTTTGTCTCGCTGCTCGGTCCCTCCGGCTGCGGCAAGAGCACGCTGTTGCGCCTGATCGGCGACCTGCTGCGGCCCACCAACGGCACGCTGCTAGTGAAAGGAAAGAGCGCCGAGCGGGCACGGCGCGACCGCGACTATGGCATCGTCTTCCAGGCGCCCGCGCTGTACGACTGGCGCACCGTGGCCAGGAATGTGCAGCTGCCGCTGGAGATCTTCGGCGTGGGCCGCGCCGAGCGCGAGCGCCGCACCGCCGACCTGCTGCGCCTGATGAACCTGCAAGACTTCGCCTCCTCCTACCCCTGGCAGCTGTCCGGCGGCATGCAGCAGCGCGTGGCCATCGCCCGCGCGCTCTCGTTCCGCCCCTCCATCCTGTTGATGGACGAGCCGTTCGGCGCCCTCGACGAGATGACGCGCGAGCGGCTCAACGCCGAACTGCTAACCTTGTGGGCCGAGACGGGCACGACCATCGTCTTCGTGACGCACAGCATCCCCGAGGCCGTCTTCCTGTCCGACCGCGTGGTGGTGATGACGCCGCGGCCCGGCCGCATCGAGCGCATCGTCCCGGTCGACCTGCCCCGCCCGCGCACCTCCGAGACGCGCGAGGCCCCGGCGTTCTTCCGCCTGATCGCCGAGGTGCGGGCCTGCCTGCGCGAGGAGCACGCGCTGTGAGGGCCGACATGGACAAGACGGCCACCGCGCCGTCCGCGGCCCTGACGCGGATGCGCCCCGCCGCCCCGCCAACGCGCGCTCGCGTCCTCGCCGCGACGGCGCTGCGGTCTCTGCGGCGCTCCTGGCCCGTGGCGCTCGTCGGCGTGGTGTTGATCGCGCTGTGGTACGCCGTGGGCCTGTACGACGACATCCCGGCGGCCAGTCAGCTGCTCGGACCCGGGGCGTCGTCCGGCCAGGTCTGGAACGCCGCGCTCAACCTGCACAATCCGTGGGTGCCGCTGCCGCACCAGGTGCTGGCCGACTTCTTCGGCGCCCTGGCGCAACCGCCGGACGCGCCGGCTGGCCTGTGGCTGCATCTGGGGACGACGGGCATGGAAGCCTTGTTGGGCCTTGTCGCCGGTACCGTCCTGGGCGTGCTGATCGCCACCGTGTTCGTGCTCAGCCGCCCCCTTGAGCGCACCTTCTTGCCCTACGTGGTGGCCTCGCAGACGGTCCCCGTGATCGCACTGGCGCCGATCATCATCAGCATCTTCGGCATCTCGCTGACCTCAAAGGTCATCATTTCCACCTACCTGACCTTCTTTGCCGTGGCCGTCAGTACCACCAAGGGCTTCAAGAGCACCGCCCCGCTGGCCCACGAGCTGATGCGCTCCTACGCTGCCAACCCCTGGCAGGTCTACTGGAAGCTGCGCTTCCCGACCGCGCTGCCCTACCTGTTCACGGGCCTCAAGGTCGCGGCCACGGCCAGCCTCGTCGGCGCGATCATCGCCGAACTGCCCTTCGGCTCGGCCACCGGCCTGGGCGCCCGCCTGCTGCAGGCGACCACCTATGACGCCACGGTCGCCATCTGGTCGACCATCCTGGCCGCTGCCGTGCTGGGCATGGCGGCCTACGGCGCCATCGCGCTGCTGGAGCGGCTGGTGGTACGCCGCCCGGCGACGAGTATAGGAGGGCCGGAGTAGTGGCCACGATGATCCCGCGCCAGGCGCCGGGGGGGCCGCTACGGCCCGGCAGCCTCTCCACCCCTCTCACCCGCGAGCGTCTCTGGCGCGTGCTCCCGCCAACGGTCGCGTTCGTCGCCATCGTGACCCTGTGGGAAAAGGCGCTGCACCTGGCCCAGGTCCCGCCGCCCAGCCAGATCCTGGCCGCGCTGGGCGCGCAGCGCGACGTGCTGCTCGACGACACGGTGGCCACATTCTGGGAGGAGGCGTTGCGCGGCTACCTGATCGGCTGCGGCCTGGCCTTCCTGGTGGCGATCCTGTGCGCGCGCTTCCCCTTGCTGCGGCGTGGGTTGGTCCCCTATGCCGTGGTCAGCAACTCGATCCCCATCATCGCCGTGGCTCCCATCGTGGTGTTCTGGTTCGGCTTCTACTGGCAGTCCAAGGCCATCGTGGTCGCCCTGCTGACGTTCTTCCCGATGCTGGTCAACACGGTGCAAGGACTGACGAGCTACGACCCGCTCTCGCGCGAGTTGTTGCGCTCCTACGCGGCCGGACCCTGGACGGTCTTTCGGCGGTTGCAGTTGCCCAACGCGCTGCCCTATATCTTCAACGGACTCAAGATCTGCACCACGCTGAGCATGATCGGCGCGGTGGTGTCGGAGTATTTCCCCGGCCCCAACCGCGGGCTGGGCTTCGAGATCGTCAACCAGGCCAACAACGGGGCCTGGGACCAGGTGTGGGCGGGCGTCCTGCTGGCCTGTGCCGTCGGCATCCTCTTCTACATGGGCATCCTGTTGCTGGAGCGCACGCTGACGTTCTGGCACGCGTCGTACCGGTGAGAGTTCCCTCCCCTGGCGCAGCGTGGCGCATACCGGCGAGGAGGCTACAGGGTTGTCGTTGCGTCGCCCGATAGGCGGCAATGATGCCGAGGGTAGGGCGCCCCATTCGAGGGGGGAAAGGAGAGCCGCTATTGTAGTATCCCGGAAACGGGGTCCAGGACAATACCCAGGAGACACTTTAGTGTCCGTCGTTTGCCATGCGACTTCAGTCGCAGGCCGCAGCATATACCCTGCCATACGACTTTAGTCGTAGGCGTCGCCAACCACATCCACATGCATCTAAAAGTAGGAGATGACCGCCATGATTCATCCCTTTCCCTCCGCTGGGCAGACCCATCGTAGCGGCCGGTCCATTCGCCGCCTCGCCCTTAGCCTGTGCGTCACCGCCGGCCTGCTAGCCACTCCTCTCGCTACGGCCCAGGCCGCGCATCCCGGCATGCGGCCTCGCGCGCTGACCCCGGTCACGCTGGTGCTCAAGTGGGTGCCGCAGGCCCAGTTCGCCGGCTACTACGTGGCGCTCAACAAGGGCTACTACGCCAAGATGGGCCTCGACGTCAAGATCCAGCCGGGCGGACCCGACATCGTGCCCGAGCAGGTGGTCGAGAGCGGCGCGGCCGACTTCGGCCTGGACTGGCTGCCCTCTCTCCTGACGCAGCGCGACCACGGCCAGGACCTGGTCAACATCGCCCAGATCTTCCAGACCACGGGCATGCGCCTGGTGGCCTTCAAGACCAGCAATATCCGTAGCACGGCCGACTTCAAGGGCAAGCGCATCGGCGTGTGGTATTCCGGCAACCAGTACCAGTTCCTGGCCTGGATGGCCAAGCTCGGCTACAACCCCAGCCGGGACATGACGGTCATCCACCAGGGCTTCGAGGTCAACACCTTCCTGAGCCACCAATTAGACATGGCCTCGGCCATGACCTACAATGAACTCGGGGTGATCCTGGAGAGCGGCGTCAAGCTGAGCCAGCTCAACGTGTTCGACTACGGCGCGGCCGGGGTGAGCATGCTGGAGGACGGCGTCTATGCGCGTTCCAGCTACCTCAAGACCCATCGCGACGTGGCCGTGCGCTTCCTGGAGGCGTCGATCATGGGCTGGCAGGACGTGGTGCGCGACCCCGTGGCCGCCGGCAAGATCGTGAAGACGTACGATACGGCCGGCCAGATGAACCTCGCGCACCAGATCTACATGGCGCGGGAGGTAAAAAAGCTGATCATGTTCGGCCCGGCTAAGGCCAAGGGCATCGGGTACATGGACCCCATGGCCTTTACCCAGACCGCCCAGCTCAGCAAGCGCTACGGCGTGATCACCAAGATGCCCAGCGGCGCCTACGACCAATCCTACTGGCAAGCCGCTGCCGCAGCCCTGTCCGCCAAGCATTTGTTGATGACGCAGTAAGCAGTGGCTAGTGACTAGTGGTTAGTGGCTAGTGAGGTTTACTATAGCGTTTCAGATAAAGAATCGGAATCCCCAGGCGGCATTGACGCTCACCGTGTGAGCCGTTTGTCTGAAACATTATCTGAGAGTCTATAGTCACTAACCACTAGTCACTAGCCACTCGAAAGGAGGCATGGTGCAACTAGGAGAACGCGTGACCGTGGAGCCGGGCGTCGGCGAGGTAAGCGGGGTCGGTCAGGTTGGCCAGGCCGATGGGGTTGACGGGGTCGGCCCGACTGGCGACGTGGCCACGGTGGTGGAGGACGACCGCCGCTATGTGCTGCACTCGTGGTCGAATCAGTCGCAGATCAACCCGCTGCCTGTCGCCGGGGCGGAGGGCCGCTACTTCTGGGACTACGACGGCAAGCGCTACCTTGACTTCGCCTCGCAGCTGATCAATTCTAACCTGGGCCACCAGCATCCTCGCGTGGTGCGGGCCATCCAGGAGCAGGCCGGCCGCCTCTGCTTCGTGGCCCCGAGCTTCGCCAACGACCAGCGCGGGACGTTGGCTCGCCTGCTGGCCGAGGTCACGCCGGGCGACCTGTCGATGAGCTTCTTCACCAACGGCGGCGCCGAGGCCAACGAGAACGCCATCAAGATGGCGCGCGCCTACACTGGCCGCCACAAGATCATCGCCCGCTACCGCTCCTACCACGGCGCGACCGCCGGCGCGGTCACGCTGACCGGCGACCCGCGTCGCTGGCCGGCCGAGCCGGGCATCCCCGGCGTGGTGCGCGCCCTCGACCCCTATACCTACCGCTGCTCGTTCTGTCGCCCTGGAGGCTGCAACCTGCGCTGCGCCGACCACGTGGACGAGGTCATTCAGTACGAGGGACCCAACACCATCGCCGCGATGATCCTGGAGACGGTGGTGGGCACCAACGGCATCATCCCACCGCCGCCCGGCTACCTGCAGCGCGTGCGCGAGATCCTGGATCGCTATGACATCCTGATGATCGCCGACGAGGTGATGTGCGGCTTCGGGCGCACCGGGCGCTGGTTCGCCTGCCAGAACTGGGACGTGACGCCCGACCTGCTGACCATGGCCAAGGGCATCAACTCGGGCTATGTCCCCCTCGGCGCCGTGACCATGAGCGAGCGCCTCGCCGAGTGGTTCCGCACCCAGACCTTCTGGGGCGGCCTGACCTACAGCGGGCATCCGCTGGCCTGCGCCGCCGCCGTGGCCACCATCGAGACCTACCGCGACGAGCGGGTGATCGAGAACGCCGCGGCTATGGGCGAGGTGGCGCGGCCCATCCTGGCCGACATGCAGCAACGCCACCCTTCCATCGGCGAGGTGCGCGGCCTGGGCCTCTTTTGGGGCCTGGAGTTGGTCAAGAACCGCGAGACGCGCGAGCCCCTGGTTCCGTTCAACGCTAGCGGTCCCGCTATGGCCCCCGTCAGCGCGATGCAGAAGCGGGCCATGGAGCGCGGTCTCTACCTGTTTGCGCACTGGAACGTCGCCGTGGTCGCGCCCCCGCTTACAGTCACCGCCGACGAGTTGCGCGAGGGCCTGAGCATCCTGGATGAGTGTTTGGACATCGCGGACGCCGCGATACAATAGGGCCTGCGACTGCGGTCGCATGGCACAGGCGGCACAATAGGGCCTGCGACTAAAGTCGCATGGCACAGAACGACAACTAAAGTCGTTTGGAGCGACACGTGGTGAGACACTTTAGTGTCCGTCGTTTGCCATGCGACTTTAGTCGCAGGCCAAGGTAGGCCCTGTTAGCTAGGAGCAACCTATGGACACCATCATTCGCGGCGGCACGGTCGTTACGGCCGGCGACCGCTACGTGGCCGACATCGGGATCGAGGATGGCGTGATCACGCAGATCGGGCGCGATCTGCTGGCCGATACCGAGCCGCTCAGCGGCGGGGTTACGGTGGAGCGAGCGGGCAGTCGCGTGACGCCGGCGGGGGATGGCGTGCCCCAGGTGATCGACGCGACGGGCTGCTACGTGATCCCCGGCGCCATCGACGCCCATGTGCACCTCGATATGCCCTTCGGCGGGACCATGACCTCGGACGACTACGCCTCGGGCACTGTCGCTGCGGCCTGCGGCGGCGTCACCACCGTGGTCGACTACTGCCTGCAATCGGTCGGCCACCCGCCCACCGAGGCGGTCGAGCAGTGGCATCGCAAGGCCGAGGGCAAGGCCGTGATCGACTACGGCTTCCACCTGGCCATCACCGACCTCGCGGCCGACGTGCTGAACGAGCTGCCCCAGCTGGTCGACCACGGCCTGACCAGCTTCAAGTGCTTTATGGCCTACAAGGGCGTCTTCCAGATCGACGACGCCACCATGTTCCAGCTGCTAGAGCAGGCCCGCGAACTGGGCGCGCTGGTCAACGTGCATGCCGAGAACGGCGACGTGGTCGACTTGCTGATCAATCGCTACGTGGCGCAGGGCATGCTGACCCCCTGGTACCATCGCGCCAGCCGCACCCCCGAGGCCGAGGGCGAGGCCACGGCGCGCGCCATCGCCCTGGCCGAGATGGCCCACGCCCCGCTCAACATCGTGCATATGACCTGCATCGAGTCGATCCGTCCGCTCCAAATTGCCCGCGAGCGCGGCCTGCCCGTCTACGGCGAGACCTGCCCGCAGTACCTGCTGCTCGACGAGACGCAGTACCACGAGGACGACTGGGACGGCTTCGGCGGGGCAAAATACGTGATGTCGCCGCCGCTGCGAGATCGGAGCAACCACGAGGTGCTGTGGAAGGCCCTGGCGCAGGGCGACCTGCAGACGCTGATGACCGACCACTGCTCGTTCCGCATGAGCGACCAGAAAACGCTGGGCCGCGACAACTTCGCCAAGATCCCCAATGGCGCGCCCGGCATCGAGACGCGCCTGGCCCTGGCCTACTCCGAGGGCGTGGCCAAGGGCCGCTTCTCGCTCGAGCGGATGGTGGCGCTGCTCTCTACCAACGCCGCGCGCATGTACGGCATGTACCCACGGAAGGGCACGCTGGCCGTGGGCAGCGACGCCGACGTGGTGCTGCTCGACCCCAACAAACGGGTGACGCTCTCCGCCGCCACGCTCAACCAGCAGACCGACTACACCCCCTTCGAGGGTATGGAAGTGACGGGCTACCCCGTGCTGACCCTCTCGCGCGGCGACGTCATCGCCGTCGACGGCGCGTTCATCGGGACGGCCGGACGCGGGACGTTTTTGAGGAGGGGGCCCCACGCGAGCCCGTAAGGAGCGGAACGGGGGCCTAACGGGGCCTGCGACTGCGGTCGCATGGCAAACCACCGCGCTGGACCGGGACCGGCCGCAGCCGGTCGGGGGCCAGTCAGCCATGGGCCGACTGTGGTTGGGTGGGGTACGACAAGGACGTAATCTCAGGGGTGGTTAGTCGAGTCAGTTGAGGCTTTGGTTCAGTTAGGATGCGGGCGCATGAGGGAGGCTAGGCCCAATACGGTTCAGTTAAGGGAAACAGGACGAGATGACTCCTACCGCGGAGTGTGGCATGCTGAGATTTACGACGATCACAGGGTGTCACACTCAGCAAAGGAGTCATCCCATGGGATTTAT
>JAABUZ0100001173.1_pt1 | contig 52274 bp, 49 predicted proteins | sample 5562091 | NCBI WGS metagenome assembly JAABUZ01 (sample SAMN12813069, study PRJNA571459) | rock metagenome | isolation source: Antarctica rocks | place: Antarctica: Victoria Land, Linnaeus Terrace sud | collected 2015-12-21 | reverse complement strand
CACGCCGCGCGGGGGCATCTGTCAGCTCCTGATGATCGTCGGGGTTCCCAGCGGGATGTGGGCCAGGAGCCACCGCCCGGCGGGAAGGCTCAGGCGCAGGCAGCCGTGGCTGACCGGCTCACCGATGCTGGCGCTCTCGGGCGTGGAGTGGATCGCGATGCGGTTGCCTCCGTTCCAGCCCTGGATCGCGTGCGGCGCGAGCGCCGAGAGCGCGAGGATGCAGCAGCCGTAGGGCCCGCTGGGGTCCCCGGTGTTCAGGCGATCGGTGACCGAGAAGCGGCCCGTGGGCGTGGGGGCGCTGGGACGCCCGATCGCCACCGTGTAGCGCTCCACGGGGCGGCCGCCGAGGAGCACGGTCAGCCGCCGCGCGGCCAGCGATACCTGGAGCTTCCAGTTCACCCGGGCCAGCGAAGCCGCCGGGCGCGGGATCCAGCCGACCCGCCCGTTGCCCGCCACCGGACTGATCACCCCGAGCCAGCCGGGGGCGAAGGCCACCACCCACATCGCCGCCGGGGAGCCGAAGCCGGTGCGGCGCTGCACGGGCCCGAAGTTCCTCCCTCCCGGCGCCCGGCGCATCGTCGTGGACGAGCGCAGGATCGCCACCACCGCCCCGGGCCCCGGGGGGAGCGTCGCCCCTCGAGCGGCGACGCTGGCCGGCGCCGCAGCCAGCGGGCGATAGCCGCCGGGGCTGAGCGCCTGGGCGGAGACGGTGCGCGACGTGATCACGACCCCCACGAGGATCGGCAGCAGCGGCACCAGGGCCAGCAGCAGGGGAAGCTGGCGTCCTCGCCGGGGCGCGGCGGGCGGCTGGCTCTCCGGCTTGGGGTCCCACGTCAGCTCCGGGATGTCCGACATCGCCCCTGTATCTTCGCAGCCACCGCGGCCCGTCCCGCCATCAGGTCAGGCACATCTCGTTTGGCAGCACCGGCCTCCCGTGGAGCGCCGCTCAGTCCGGACCCACGAACCCCTGCAGGATCCCGCGCCGACCGCGCCAGCCGCCGGAGCGCGTGGGCAGCTCAAAGCGGCGGCCCACCTGGACATGGGTGAACCCGACGGCGAGCATCATCCGCCGCAGCGCAGCCTCGGAGAGCAGCCACCACCGGAACTGGTTGATGCCGTCGAACTCCGCCAGCGCCCGGCGGCCCCCCAGGTGGAAGCGCTTGACGGGGTTGCAGACGATCGTGCTCCCCCGGCAGACCAGACGCATCCGCTGCAGCGCGGTGATCGGATCCTTCAGGTGCACGAGCAGGTCCCCGCAGAAGATGAGGTCGAACTCGCCGAGATCGCTGTCCAGCGCATACACCGAGCGCTCCACGCGCTGCACCTTCGATCCCAGCGCGTCCCGCGCCAGCTCGAAGCGCGCGCTCTTGGTTTCATCCAGGGCTGGCTCCACGCGCGCCCGCCACAACGGCGGCCAGTCGAGGTCGTCGACTTCGGCCAGGTCGGTGGCCACGACCTCCAGCGCTCCGCGGCGCTCCATCTCAAAGGCCCAGAAGCCGTCCATGGTGCCGACATCCAGACAGCGCATGCCGCTCAGGCTCTGGGGCAGGAGGTAGCGGTCAAGCGCCGGGCGGTGGTCGAACATGCCCTCGGTGAGGATCCCCGGCGCCAGCTCGATGGTGTGATACCAGGGGTAGCGGGCAACCTCGGTCACGAGCTCGGCGGGGGTCCGGTTCATGCGCCGCGCACAGCCTCCACGTGGGCCTTCAACCACATCCGGCTGGTGCCCGCCGGGGCTCGCCAGCGTCGCCACCCGAGCGCCAGGGCGCCCGTCGCGCCTGCGCGGGCGGCGGCGCCGGCGATGTTGACCGCCGCCGTCAGCCACATCCGCAGCGGGCCACGGCGGCGCCGGAGCATGGCGTAGGTGGCGGCCATGAAGCGGGCGGTCCGCCGCTCGCCGAAGGCCCGCTGCGCCGAGGCGCCGGACTCGTGTCGCACGCGCGCGGCCGGCTGGTAGGCGGTGCGCCAGCCCTGCTGGCGCAGGCGCCAGGACAGGTCGAGGTCCTCGGCGTACATCCACTGGCGCGGATCGAAGCCCCCCACCGAGTCGAACGCCGTGCGGCGCAGCAGCAGGCAGGCGCCGATCGCCCACGGCACCGTGCGCCCGCGCTCCGGGTTCCAGAAGCCCTCCAGGCACAGCCGCTCGCCCAGCGAGGGGCTCAAGCGATGCAGCCCGAGGTTGAACGCGAGCGTCACCGGCAGCGTGGGCAGCGGATGCACGGAGTGCTGGGTCACGCCGTCGGGAAGCACGAGACGCGGGGCCACGCAGCCCACCCGCGGGTCCTCCCCCCGGGCCAGCAGCGCCGCCAGCGCGCCTTCGGCCAACGCCACGTCCCCGTTGGCCGCCAGCAGCCACTCCGCCCGTGTCTGCGCCGCCACGGCGTTGACGGCCGTGCCGAAGCCGAGATTGCGCTCCGGCTCGAGGACCCGGGCCCAGGGCGCACGGGCGCGCACGGCGGCGGGGGAGCCGTCGCTGGAGCCGTTGTCGACGACCCACACCTCCGCCCGGCCGGTGCGGACCTCGCCGGCCAGCGAGTCCAGGCAGCGGAGCAGCAGCTCCCGGGTGTTCCAGGAGACGACCGCCACCGTCACCTGCGGTTGGCCGGCAATCACGGCGCCGGAGTATGGCGGACGCCTCCGGGCGCTGGCGAGCTCGGTGGGCGCCTGGCGGTTCAGCGCCGGGGGCCTTCGCCTGCGCCAAGCCTATGATCGGGCCATGTCCTCGCCCGCGCGCGTCCTGGCGATCGGCACGGTCTACCCGCCGCACCACCTGGGGGGATACGAGATCATCTGGCGCGGGGTGATGGGCCACCTGCGCGAGCAGGGCCACCTCACGCGCGTGCTCGTGACCGGACACCGGCAGCCCGAGGTTCCCGCGTACGCCGAGGAGGACCCCGGGGTGTACCGGGAGCTCGAGTGGTACTGGAGCGAGCACCGGTGGCGCTCGCTGTCGCTGCGCGCGCGATTGGGCCTGGAGCGGCGCAACGCCTCCCGCTTCGATCACCACGTGCGCGAGCTCCGCCCGGAGGTGATCGCCTGGTGGCCAGTCGGCGGACTGTCGCTCAGCCTGATCGAGCGTGCCCGCCGGGCGGGGATCGCGTCGGTGCTGTTCGTGCTCGACCCGTGGCTCAGCTACGGCCGTGAGCGGGATCTGTGGCTGCGCACCTGTGCGCGCCTGGGACCGGCGGCGAAGGTGATGGGGCGGCTGAGCGGCGTTCCCGCCGGGGTCGACTGGTCGGGCGCCGGCCGGTGGGTGTTCTGCTCGGAGACGATGCGCCGGAACACGGCCGCCGCGGGCCTGAGGCTGCCCGCGGGCGTGATCCTGCGCCCCGGGGTGGAGCGCTGCTTGTTGGCCCTGCCCCCGGAGGCCGTGGCGCCGCCATGGCGCTGGCGGCTGCTGTACCTGGGGCGGGTGGTGGAGCAGAAGGGGGTGGCCACGGCGGTGGCCGCACTGTCCCGGCTGCCGCCCGAGGCCCGCCTGACTGTCGTGGGCGACGGGGACGCCCCGTACCGCCGGCACCTGGAACGCCTGGCCACAAGGCTCGGGGTGCGGGAGCGCGTGCACCTGCGCGGGCCCTGTGCCCGGGCCGAGCTCCCCGCGCTGCTGCGGTCGAGCGATGCCGTGGTGTTCCCGGTGCAGTGGCCGGAACCGTGGGGGCTCGTGCCGCTGGAGGCGATGGCGGCCGGACGGCCGGTGATCGCCACTGGAGCCGGAGGCTCGGGAGAGTACCTTGTGGACGAGCGGAACTCGCTGCTGTTCACCGCCGGGGATGCCGAGGCGCTGGCGGCTCGGGTGCAGCGGCTGGCCGCGGATTCCGGACTGCGGGAACGCCTACGCGCCGGCGGACTGGCCACCGCCAACGCCCACACTGCGGAGGCGTTCAACCGACAGGCAGCGGACGAGATCCTGGCCGCCGCCAAAGCTCCTCGTCCTCCCCGGTGACCAGGCACCGGGCGGCGTCGATGCCCATCTTCACGGCGTGGTCCATGTTGCCCATCTCGTAGCGCCAGGATCCGAACCGCCCCCGGGAGAGGATTCCCTGCCCCATCAGCCACCGCTGGATCGTCTCCAGAGCCTGGTCTCGTCCCAGCGTGGGATGGGATAGGCGTAGTCGATACGTTCGACGTGCACCGAGGCCACCGGCGGGCGTCCTGGGACCACCCCCGCCTCCCGCAGCCCCGCCTCCACCGCCTCCTCCAACCCCGGCCGTGACACCGGCTTGTGCTCGGAGAACGCCGCCTCGGTCATGTAGGAGCAGTACCGGGACAGGTCCCCGGCGGGGACATTGGCGGCGGCGTACTTGGCGAAGTTGGTGACGCGATAGAAGGGAAGCCCGGGCTGGGGGAAGTACATCCACGAGTGCTCGTCGCGCAGCGGGGTCTCGTAGCCCACGCCGACCATGTAGACGCCGTTGTGATCCAGCCGGCCTCCCGCCCGGCGAACCGCCTCGGGGCAGTCGTCGAGCGCCTCCACGAGCCCGTCGAGCGGCATCGTGCTCAGGAGACGCTCGTAGCCCAGCCGCTCGCCGTCGGACAGCGTCACCATCCGGCGCCGCGCGTCGACCTCTTCCACCGCCGCCCGCAGCCGGATCCGCGGGGAAAGGGGTGCGGCCATCCGCCGGTAGATCTCGCCGGTGCCACCCCGCCGAGGAAAGACGAAGGTGTTGTTGGGACCCCAGGCCATGTCGTCGCGCTGCTGGCGGACGCTGGCCAGGGCGCGCTCGTAGTCCACCACCGACACCCGCTCGGCGAATCCAGTGCGATGCCATGCCGGTGGCGGGGAACACCCACACCTTGAAGTTGTAGGGGGCCATGAAGTGCCGGGTGATGCCCTCGCCGAAGACACTCCGCATCCAGGTGGCGAAGTCGGCGGCCGGCGGGGCCCCGGGTGCCCGCCTCAGACCCTCCAGGCACTCGTCCCGCACAGCGGCCGGGAGGTGGCAGGAGGTTGTTCTGGAAGGGGTAGGGCACCCAGCTCCCATGCGAGCGCACGTAGGAGGAGCGCTCGTGACGCTCGACCTCCTCGCCCATGGTCTCGGCCAGCAGGACGTCGAACTCGCCAAAGTGGCTGAAGACGACGTGGCCGTCTAGGTCCCAGGTGAAGCCGGCGGGATCGACGACCGAGCTGGCGAGGCCACCGACACCGTCACCGCGCTCCACGATCGTCCACCGGCGGTGGCCGAGGCGATCGAGCTCACGGGCGCAGGCCAGCCCGCAGGGCCCGGCCCCGATGATCAGCACCCGGGCCTCGTCGGGAATCGGCATCCCATCCACGGCGGCCACGGTAGCGGTGGGTCCCCGCCGACGAGCGCGCGGGCCCGTCCCGGAGCCGACCTCTACCATCCGCCGGCCCGTGGACAGCGAGGCGCAGAGCAAGCCGAGGGTGGCCGTCGCCATCCCCGCCTACAACGAGGCCGAGGGGATCGAAGAGTTCCTGCTGGAGATCGATGCCGCGTTGGCGCCGATGAGCTCCGAGCTGGTGCTGGTCGTCGTCGACGACGCCTCCACCGACAGCACGCCCGCGGCGCTCGCGGCGCTCGAGTCGCGGCTGACGGCCACGCTGGAGACGATCCGTTCCCCGGTCAACCGCGGCCACGGGCCCAGCGTGCTCCAAGCCTACCGACGAGCGCTGGAGCACAAGGCAGACTTCGTGCTCCAGGTCGACGGCGACGGCGAGTTCCACGGCAGCGACCTGCGACGGGTCCTGGTGCTGCTGCTCGACCAGGCCCACGCGGCCTGCGGTGTGCGGCGCTTCCGCCAGGACCCCTGGTTCCGGATGGCGATGACGCGGCTCCTGCGGCTGTACGTACGGGGCGGCTTCGGCGTGCGGGCGCGGGACCCCAACTGCCCGCTCCGAGGGTACGAGAGCGCGCTGCTGGCCGAGCAACTGGCGCTGCTGCCGCCGGCGTGCCTGATCCCCAACCTGTACCTGACGGTGATCGCGGCGCGGCGCGGCGCGGCGCTGGTGGAAGTCGACGTCAGCCACCGCGTGCGCCGCGGGCGCTCGCCATCGGGCAGCTCCTGGAGGAGCCGGGGGCCCTCGCCGATCCCCTGGCGGCTGGTGCGCTTCTCGATTGCCGCCCTGGCCGAGTCGGCTTCCCTGCGCGCGGGGCTGAAGGCGGGGCGCCACCGTGGTCGCCTCTGAGCCCGCGCGTCCGGCGCAGCGGTGCGCGGCCTGCGGCGCACCGCGCCTCGTGCTCCACATGCGCGTCGCCGGGGAGGCGGGTCCGGAGGGGCTGGCGCCGGGCACCCTTCGCTTCGGCGTGGCCCTGGCCGACGTCGCGCGCTGCGCCGCCTGCGGCCACATGCAGCTGGCGCCGATGCCCGGGCACGAGATGCTGGAGCGGGCCTATGAGGAGGCCGAGTCGGGCGACTACCTCAACGAGGAGGCCGGGCAGCGGGCCACCGCGCGCGCAGCCCTCGACCGGATCGAGCGCCACGTCGCGCCGGAGCGACTGCTGGATGCGGGCTGCTGGGTCGGATTCCTGCTCGACGAGGCCCGTCGGCGCGGGTGGCAGGTCGTGGGCGTCGAGCCCAGCGAGTTCGCCGTCCGTCATGCCCGGGAGCGGCTGGGGCTGGATGTCCGTCAGGCCGCCCTGTTCGACGCCGGGCTGGAGCCGCGCGGCTTCGATGCGCTGGTGCTGGCTGACGTGATCGAGCATCTGCCCGACCCCGGCGCGGCCCTGGATCAGTTGGCGGCACTGGCGCGTCCCGGTGCCGTGCTGGCGCTGATGCTGCCCGACGCCGGCAGCCGGATGGCACGGCTACTGGGACGCCGGTGGTGGTCGGTGATCCCGACCCACGTCCACCTCTTCACCCGGCGCTCGCTGACCGTGCTGCTGGAGCGCCACGGCTGGCAGGTGCTGGAGCTGGGCACCGCGCCCAAGGCCTTCACCGTGCGGTACTACCTCGGGCGCATCGGCGGCTACGCCCCGTGGCTGTCCCGTCTGCTCGTGGCCACGGCCGAGCGCGCCGGGGTGGCGGGGCGGGTGTGGGCGCCGGACTTCGGCGACCGGATGGCGGTGATCGCCCGGGCGCCCGGCCCTCCCGCCGGGCGCCCCGCGACGATGGGCCCCAGCCATAGCTAGAGCACCGCAGAGCGGAACCTGAGGCTGCCGCGCAGCAGCGCCGCCGCACCGACGGCGTCGGCGGCCAGCCCCCCCAGCACGGCTTCGACCGCCTCCCCGCGCCCCCAGCGCCCCGCCTCGGCGCTCAGCTCCCGCAGGTAGGGCAACAGGCCGAGGGCGCCCAGCCGCTGGTGACCGCGCACTCCCAGCGCCACGGCCGCCAGGGCGAGGTCAAAGGCCGCGGTGCGGCGGCTCAGGAACAGGCGGCCCAACAGGAGCTCGTGGCGCAGCTCCGGCACCTCTCGGACCAGCAGCGGGAACAGCTCCAGGCGCCGCCGCTCCGCCGCGAACTCAGCGCCGCGCCGCGCCACCACCTCGTGGTAAACCACGGCCTCGGCGCAGAAGCCCGTCCGGGCCCCGGCCCGCCGGGCCCGCCAGCCGAAGATCACGTCCTCCCCGAAGGGCCCCTGCAGACGGGGGCCAAGGAGCACCTCCAATCCGGCCGGGAAGCCGCCCAGGCGCTCGAACAGCGTCCGCCCGACGAACAGGTTGGCGCTTTCGAACAGGGGCCCCCCGCGCCCGACGGTGAGCGTGCGGTCAAACGGCGCGCGTGGCGCCGCCGGGTCCGTCTCCACCCGCCCCTGCACGAGCTCCGTGTCGGCGGCCGCCGCGGCCCCCGCCGCCAACCAGCCCGGCGCCGGCCAGCAGTCGGCGTCCACAAAGGCCAGCACGCTTCCCCGCGCCACCGCGGCCCCGGCGTTGCGCGCCGCGCCCGGACCCTCGCCGCGCCGGCGGCGGAGCACCGTCGCCGCTCCGCTGCCCTCGGCCAGCTCCGCGGTGCCGTCGCGGGAGCCGTTGTCGACCACGATCAGCTCGTGACCACCCGCGGCCCGCTGAGTGGCCATCGCGCTCAGCAGCCGTGGCAGCGTCCGCACGGCGTCGCGGGCGGGCACGATCACGCTGACCGATGGCGCGCCGCTCACGGCGGCGGTCAGCCGGAGTGGGGCTGCCGGGCGATGGCGATGATCGAGTGCCCGAAGGGCAGGCTCCGGCGGCTGAGAATGTGGCGCTCGGAGCCCATCATCGTTGCCAGGGCGCGGTTGAGCGGCGCCGGCATGGTGTGGGAGAGGTTGGTGCGCTGCCGCGGATCAACGAAGCGCTCCTGCAGCTTCTTGACCATTACCGCCGGCAAGATCGCGGGGAACAGCAGGGCGTTGAAGTAGGTGACCTGCACCGGCTCCAACCCCGCCGCCAACAGCTTCGCCCGCAGTCCGCGCGCCGTGTAGCGCCGCTGGTGGTGGGCCACACGATCGTTGTTGGCATACAGGAACTGGTAGGCGGGCACGGAGATGAAGACCAGGCCGCCGGGGGCCAGCACGCGGCGCACCTCCCGCAGGACGCCGAGATCGTCGGGCACGTGTTCGATCGTGTCGAACAGCGTCACCAGGTCCACGGAGGCCGGCTCGGCGGGGAGCTCCAGCGCCGAGCCCACGAACACCCGCTCAAACCCCCGCTGGCGGCAGAGCTCGACCAGCTCCGGTGACATGTCCACGCCTGTGACCGCTCCGAACCGCGACAGCGGTCCCAGCATGCCGCCGGCACCGCAGCCCACGTCGAGGATGCGCGCGTCACCCGGACTGCCGAGCTGGCGCGCCAGCAGGGTAAAGAAGATCCGCCGGCGACCGACGAACCAAAAGTGGTTCCGTTCCAGCTCGATGAACTGGCGGTTGGCGGTCTCCTCCACCCGTGCCGCTACTCAGCGCGCGCCAGGACGATCATCTCGTCCATGAAGTTCAGGTACACCCGCGCGGAGCCCAGCTGGGTGAGCGGCCTCAGCGCCGCGCTGAGCGCCGGATGCAGGCGGGCGGCGCGCTCGGCGATGAAGGCCGTGGAGACGTACTTGCCGCCGTAGCGGTGCGTGAGCTGACGCGGCTCCAGCCCGGCCTCGCGCAGCAGCGTGCGCACCGTGGCGGGGGTGAAGTGCAGGATGTGCTCGGCGTGCTTGTAGTGGTGCCAGCGGGGACCAAGCGCCCGGGCGAAGGGGCTGTCGATGTCCTGGGTCTCCAGCACCAGCAGCCCCCCGGGGGCCAGCAGTCGGCGAGCCTTGCGCAGCAGCTCCCGGGGATCGACGACGTGCTCGACGACGTCCCACATCGTGATCAGGTCGAAGAAGCCGTCCGGGTGGGTCACGGTGGAGAGCGGGCCGAAGTGGACGGTGTCGAAGCCGAAGTGGTCGCGGGCGTGGCTGCCGATCGTCTCGGAGATCTCGACGCCGTAGGCCTCGAAGCCCCGCTCCCGCAGCACCGCCATGCAGAAGCCCGCGGCGCAGCCGACGTCCAACGCCCGGCCGCCGGGCGGTCCGCGGCGCAGCACGAAGTCCAGGCGCCGCCGGAAGGTGTCCAGGTACAGCCGCTGGTCGCTGCGGTAGTCGCTGTAGCCGAGCGTCTTGGGCGAGCCCGAGCGCCAATAAGAGTCGTCCTGGTAGATCCCCGCCAGCCCCTCCTCCCCCAGGCGCGGGGACACCCAGCCCAGCCCGCAGCGCTCGCAACGGTGCACGCTGTAGGGGGGCTCGGCGAAGGCGGTGCGGAACCGATCCGAGCCGCACATCGGACAGCGCGCGATCGTCACGGTGGCCGCAGGGGCGCTCACCGCCATCAGCCGAAGTACTCGCTCTCGGTGGCGACGGCCTCGTGCCCGGCGTCGCGCTCCTCCAGCAGCGCCCACGCCATCCGGCGCCCCATCTCGATCGACTGGTCCATGTTGTTGTAGCGGAACAGGCCCTGGCGCCCGCCCGTCTGGACGTTCTCGATCGTGTGCACGAACTCCAGGATGGGAGCCAGGTGCTCCTTGTACTGCAGGTCGTAGACGGGATAGGCGAAGGGGATCTTGCGCACGAAGCCCTCCAGCACCTCGTGCGGTGCCACCAAGCCGATCCGCCCCAGATCGGTGGTGGCGATCTCGATCAGCTCCTCGTCGCTGGCGCGCCAGTGCTCGTCGCCGATGCGGCAGGTGATCTCGGCGCAGACCATGGTCTTGTCCGGGGGCGCCGCGTGGGGGCTGAAGTTCTTGAACTCCGAGATGCGGTGGACGGTGAGGTGGCGCTCGGGCAGGTAGAGCCAGCTGTCCGGGGACACCGAGGGCTTGTCGAGCTTGAGGTAGACGAAGACGATGGAGACGTAGCGCAGGCTGGCGATCGCCCGGCGTACCGGCTCGGGCGCCGCCGGACGCACGGTGCGAGCCAGCGTGGTGATGGGGATCGTGGAGATGAAGTGGTCGGCCTCGACGGTGCCGGGAGCGGCGCCGCCGTAGTCCACGGCGGTCACACGCCGGCCATCGGCGTCGAGGTGGACGCGGGTCACCGGAGTGCCGGTGTGCACCGTGGCCCCCAGCGCCTCCAGCTCACGCACGTATCCGCGGGCGATCTCTCCGATCCCGCCGCGCTGGGGATAGATGAAGTTGCTGACCAGCGTCCGCGGGGTGTCGGCGGGGCGCAGCAGGGTCTGCTTGACGGTGTCGGCCAGGCTCAGCAAGGAGATGCGCTGGCTGGCCCAGTCGCCGGAGATCTGCTCGGGCGGCATCTTCCACGACTTGCCCGTGTAGAGGCCGAAGAACAGCTCGTAGAGGGTGCGGCCGAAGCGTTTGACGACCCAGCCCTCGAAGTTCTCGTCGCTGTGGTGGCTGAGGCCGACGCGCTCGGTGAAGCGGACCCAGAAGTAGTCCAGGAACGAGCGCACCAGCACCCGGCGGGGGAGGTTTCGCAGCACGTTCCCGGCCCGCAGCGGATATTCGAAGAAGCGGTTGAAGAGGACGATGCGGGACAGCCGCTGAGCTTGGTGATGGTTGCCGGCGAGGATCTGCTTGACGTGCTCGATCAGCTCCGGGTCGGTGGTGTGGAAGCGGTGGGGGCCGAAGTCGTAGGACCACTGCTCCCCGTCGGCGGCCTCGGTGAACGAGGTGGCCATCCCCCCCGGTTGGTCCTCGCGCTCGAGCACGACGACGTCGATCCCGCCCAGGGCCAGCTCGTAGGCACAGGAAAGGCCGGCAAGCCCGCTGCCCAGGACGCAGACGCTCGAAGTCATTCAGCGGCGGATGGTAGCCGTCCCCCCTGCCGCCACCGCCCACGCCGAACACCGGCCAGCGCCGCCGCTGCCAGCATGACCAGGAACGGGTCCAGGGGCGAGCGATAGCGGGTGGAGCCGGCAAACGGGAGCACGGAGAGCAGGATCACCACCGGGACGCCCCACAGCGCCGCCGGTGCGCGCCGCAGCGCGCCGCGCGCCACCCCCAGGAGGGCCAGCAGGCCGAGCAGCCAGAAGGCGATCACGCTGGCCACAGCCAGGTAGCGCGGGTATCCCTCCCAGGTGGCGTTCCAGCGCTCGAAGCCAGTCCCGGAGAGGTTGAGCAGCCGAATCGCGCTCCACTTGGCCACCTTCAACGGGTACGCGGGGTGGGCGCGAACGTAGCCCCAGGCGTCGCGCGCCAGGCGATCGGAGATCTGCGCCTCGTTCAGCCGCGGGTCCCGGGCCAGGGCCTGCTCGACCTGCGGGAAGGGCGAAGTCCACAACGTCGGGTAGCGGGCGTGGTCGGCGGCGCTGCTGTAGGTCCCGGCGAGCGCGTAGCCGTTCTCGGTGGTGATCGGCACAAGCTCATGGAACTGCCGGGCATTGCGGATCGTCCACGGCGCCAGCGTGACCACGATCGCCAGCAGCATCGCCGCCGGGGTCGCGGCCCGCCACCGGCGGCGCACGCCGCTGCGCCGGCGGGGAGCCTCGGCGCCCAGCAGCAGGCCGAGCGGGAGGGCAAGGATGATCCCGTTGCCGCGGGTCAGGGCGGCGAGGGCGATCAGCACGCCGGTGGCCGGAGCCCACCGCTCCGGCCGCGGCGAGTCGCGCCCCCGCAGCGCCGCCAGCGTGGCCGCGAGCACGAGCGGGATGAACAGCGACTCGGTCATCAGGGAGCTCCCCACCAGCACCAGCGGCGGGTAGATCGCCGCCAGCGCCCCGGCCGCCAGCGCCACCCGGGGCCCAAACAGTCGCACCGTGATCAGGCACACGAAGACGACCGCGGCTGTGCCCAGCAGCGCCTCCAGGACCCGGCCGGCGTTCTGGCGGGCCTGGGGGTCGGTGGGCCCGACCGCCCGGTAGGCGACGGCCAGCACCACCGGGAACAGCGGCGGCGGGTAGGCAGTGGCGCTGCGAAACGGCGGGATCGGAGTCCGCGGCAGGCTGCCCGTCCGTGCCAGCGAGCTGGCCATGCGGTCGTAGGTCTGCGAGTCGGCGATCGGCCGGAAGCCCGGCGAGGTGACGAACACCAGCAGCCGCACGCACAGCGCCACCAGCGCGATGATGGTGACCCAGTGGCCGAAGGCTACCCGCCGCCATCCCTGCGCCCGGCGGCCAGGCACAGCGCTCGTCTCGGCTGTTCTGACCGTGCTCAGAGAGAGTCAGGGTACCGGGGGCCTAGACTCGCGGAGCGCCATGACGATCACCCCCGAGAGCCCGGAGGCCGAGCGCGACCTGCACGCGTCGATCGCTGAGGTGCCGATGTGGTACCACAGCATCGAGCTGGCGCCGGGAGTGGTGACCCCCGGACGGTTTGACCTGCGGCCCAGCGTGGGCCGGCTGCCGTGGCCGCAGGTGCGAGGCCGTCGCTGCTTGGACGTCGGCACCTCCGATGGCTTCCTGGCCTTCGAGCTCGAGCGCCGCGGCGCCGGCGAGGTGGTGGCCACCGACATCGGGAGCCACGAGGAGTGGGATTGGGAAGAGCACCTGCACGGCGACGGCCCCGCGTACCTGCGCCACGTGTCCGGGCCCACCACCGGGATCGGCTTCGCCGCGGCCCACCGCGCTCTGGCCTCCCGCGTGCAGCGGCGGGAGCTGAGCGTGTACCAGCTGAGCCCGGAGACCGTGGGCACCTTCGACGTGGTCGTGTGCGGAAGCCTGCTGCTGCACCTGCGTGATCCCGTGGCGGCCTTGGCGGCGATTCGCTCGGTGTGCGCGGGCGAGCTGCTGTGCACCAACCAGGTCGAGCTCGGACTCTCGCTGCTGCACCGCCGCCGCCCGTTGATGCGCCTGGACGGCACCAGCGGGCTGGCGCAGTGGTGGCTGCCCTCCGTCGCCGGTCAGCGTCAGCTGCTGCGCGCGGCCGGCTTTGAGATCATCGCGGAGTCTGGCCTCTACCCGGTGCGCTTCGGCCCGAGCCACCCCCCCCGCTCGCGGCGGCCTCGGTGGCTGCTGCGCGCGATTCTGCAGCGGACTGCTACGGGGGCGGAGGGGGTTCCGCACTGCGCGATGCGCGCCCGTCCCGCCAACCCGGGACCGGAGCGCGACGCCGCGCCCAGCGCGCCGCCGCCCGCATCGCCGGGCGCTCCACCGCCAGCCAGCTGAGCGCGGCCAGCGGCAGTGTCGCCGCCAGCACCAGCACGCTGTCGGCGGCCCAGGCGGCGCCGCCCCCGTGCCAGCCCAGCCGGCTGTGGCGCCAGACCAGCTGCACCACGGTGTCGTGCCACAGGTAGATGCCGTAGGAGATCAGCCCGACGGGCGCCAGCAACCGGGAGAGCCGACGGGTCAGGCGACCCTCGGTGGCCATCGCGGCCAGGATCAGGCCGCTGGCAAGGACGAAGGGCACCTGGTAGTTGAGCGCCAGGATCCGCTCCCCGGAGCGCTCCATGGCATAGGCCGCCGCCCACAGGGCAGCCGCGGCCGGGAGCATCGCCCCCGGATGGCCCAGGAGACCCGGCCGGCGCAGGAGCGGGGCGTTGCGCTCTGCGGCGATGTTCGCCAGGGCCAGCGCCATCCCAGGGCAGAAGGCATACAGCGACACCTGCAGGCCGATCCGGGCCAACAGCGAGAGCAGCCCGGTGTCAGAGCCCAGCTCGACCGGCGCGAGGTAGGCCCAGACGGCGGTCAGGGCCCCCGCGCCGACGACGGCACCCAGCAGCGTCCCGACCCGCCACGGCCGCGGGTGCAGGGCCCGCAGCACCAGCGCCGCCAGCGGCACGAACAGGTAGAAGGCGGCCTCCACGCCCAGCGTCCAGGCGACGAAGAAGATGCTGGTGGGCTCGCCGGCGTGCGGCCACGAGCTCTGGGCCAGCAGCAGATGGACCGGCCACTGGTAGGCCCGCACGCCCCCGGGCGGGGGAAGCAGGATGACCACGGCCCCCAGCGCCAGCCAGTAGGCGGGGTAGATCCGGGCCGCCCGGCGCAGGAGGTAGGCCCGGATCGGTGGCGGCGGCGCGCCCGCCACCAGCGCCCGCAGGAACGGTCCGGCGATCAGGTAGCCGCTCAGCGAGAAGAAGATCAGCACGCCCGCCCCCAGCATCTGGCGGACGGCCATGCCCACCGGACCCGGGTAGCCGTTGTCGGCGATGAAGCTGGCGTGGGCCAGCAGGACCATCAGGGCGGCTATCGCCCGCACCGCGTCGAGCGCGGCCGAGCGGTTGCGCTCCGTGGTGCGGTCGGCGCCGGGCTCCCGCGCCAGGGCCGCCTGCGCGGCCTCGGGTCCGCGCGCCAGGACCGCCGGCGGGGCGAGCGGGGCGGGCGTGGCTCCTGCGGGAGCGGCCGATCCGGTTGGTCTCACCGCCGCCGCCCGCGAGCCCCGCGCCACGCCCTCAGGTTCAGTCGGGCGGGCCCGGTGCCGAGCCGTGTCCTCGGCGTGCCCTGCCGGGCCACGAGCTCGGCCAGGTAGGCGTCGAGTCCCGACGCCTCCAGGAACACCCGCTCGCGGAAGCGGAAGCTCCCCCGCCACCACAGGCACAGCACCCGCTGCCGACTGTTCAGCCCGTCGCGGAAGGAGGTGGGGAACTGGTCGCTGGGGCGGCCATGGAGCACGTGGGGCTTGAACACGAAGGTGAGCTCGTCCTCGTCGAGGTCGATCAGCCAGCGGTGGTGGCTCCAGCCCACCCACGGCCCCTGGAATCCGTAGGTTTGCTCCTCCAGCCGTGAGGGCACCTCCACGTAACCGGCTCTGGAGACGCGGATCAGCTCCTGGCAGACGAACACCGGGTCACGCACGTCCTCCAGGGTGTGCGAGCAGACCGAGAAGTCGAACTGCCCGTCGGCGAACGGCCACGGCGTCCGCGCGCAGATGTCCCGGCGGACCCAGGTGTCGGCGGTGAAGCGCTCGCTCTCCCCGTCCCCGTCGGACCCGTGGGTGGCGCGTGCCTCGTAGGGCATCAGGTCGAGCACCCAGTCGGCCCGCGTGAACGGACGGGCGCCGCCCCCCACGTCCAGCACCAGGTCGTCCTCGACGAGCTGCTCCAGGATTAGAGTTCGGCTCTCGGCAAGCATCGGCGGTGAGGCGGGTGAGCCTACGCCCCGGACGTTATTCTCGCCTCAGGGTGACCAGCCAGCCGATTCACAGCCTGGTGGCCAGGGCGCTGCGACGGCTGGGCCGTGCCCGCCGGGGGGTGCTGGACGCGGGGAGCCTGCGCGTCTGGCTGCTGTACCTGCCCGGACCGGGGCCCCGGCTGATGTCATGGCTGCGCAAGCGGTGGGTGATGTGGCGCAACCCGCAGGCCCACATCGAGTTCCGCGGCCCGGTGTACCTCGGCCCCCGCTTCAGCCTCGACATGCCCCGCGGCGGGACCTTCATCGTCGGTCCCGCAGTGGAGTTCCGCCGCGGCTTCCGGGCCGAGTTCGGCACGCCGGAGGCGACGATCACGGTCGGCGCCTCGGTGGTCTTCACCTACGACGTGCTGATCCAGTGCTCGTCCTCGATCACCATCGGGGACCACTGCCAGTTCGGACAGGCATCGCTGCTGGTCGACGGCAACCACCGCTTCCGTGAGCTCGACCGCCCGATGCTGGCGCAGGGCTACGACCTGCGCCCGGTGCGAATCGCCGACCACGCGGTGGTCACCACCAAGTGCACGGTGCTGGCCGACATCGGGGAGCGGACGTTCGTGGGCGCCAACTCGGTCGTCTCGCGTCCCCTGCCGGCCTTCTGCGCCGCCGCGGGCGCACCCGCGCGGGCGCTCGAGTACTTCGGTCCGCCGGGCGGGGAGCCGCCGGAGCTGGCGCCGCCCGGCTGACGGCGTGCGGATCAGCCCCGGCTGAGCGCCCCCCGCATCAGCTGCGCCACCGAGCCCGCCCCGGCGAGGGTGCCCGGGCGGCGATCGCTGCGGTAGGCGATCAGGTGCGAGCGACCGTGGTCAAAGCGGCGGTAGCGCAGCAGGCCCAGGCGAGCGGCCCGGGCCAGGATCGTGGCGATCGGCAGCGGTCGATGCAGGGACGTCTCCCCGGGAAGCGGCTCCAGCAGGTTGACCATCACGATCGCCGCCCGCCGCTCCAGCTCGCCCAGGAAGGCCAGCGGCTCGGCGACGTGCTCGATCACGTCGAAGGCGAAGGCGGCGTCGAAGCCGCCCGGAACCTCACCGTCGAGATCGTGAATCGCGGCGGCGAGCCCACGCCGGGCCAGCCGCCAGCGCAGGTAGCGGGTGCTGGGGTTGTCGTAGTCGGCGAAGCTCACGCGCAGCCCCGCCTCCAGCAGGCGCAGGCCGTCGGAGCCGATTCCGCACCCGTAGTCGAGCACCGTGGCGCCGGGGGGCAGCAGGGACTGGAGCTCGTGGCGGTAGGGGTCCTTGACCCCGGACATGGAGAAGGCGGTGAGGTCGTAGAGGTAGTGCTCGCTGCTGCGGTAGAACCGAGCCTCGTCGCCCACCGCGGCGGCCTCCTCGTCGAGCACCCGGCGGTGGTGGACCAGACGATCGTGGTCGTAGCGATCCCCCAGGTACTCCTGCAGCTCCTCCAGGTCGCGCTCGCCCTCCCAGGTGGCCTGGAAGGGACCCGCCAGCCGCTGCCCGTACCAGCGGTCGGCGCGCCGCTGCACCCGCTCGCGCAGCGGTGCCAGACGCGCCGGGACCAAGTCCACCACCAGCGGCCACAGGACCGAGACGGGCGGCTGGGCGGCCTGGACGGCGAGCCGCTGCGCGAACCAGGGTGTAAACCAGGGGTGCTTGGCCTGCATGAGCCGCTCCCCCTGGGCGCGGCTGCGGTAGCGCGCGACGATGCTGTCCCAGCTGTGGCGGTGCAGGTGCAGGGTCACCGCCCGCGGCTCGTAGAGCAGCCGCATCCCCTGCTGGTCCAGGCGCCAGCCGAGGTCGAGGTCCTCGTAGTCGAAGCGAAACCGCGGATCGAACCCGCCACCGGCCTCGAACAGCTGGCGCTTGAGCGAGACGTTGCAGGAGTAGAAGCGCCCGAAGCCGGCCTCGGCACCGCCCTCGCGCAGGAGCTGGCGGTAGTCGAACTGCGCCCCCGACCAGTCCAGCCAGCGCATCAGCCTCCCCCCCGCCACCTCCGGGTGCCAGTCCACGTGCCCCAGCACCGCCACCTCCGCCTGCGGATGGGCGGCGTGCCGCTCCAGGTGGCGCTGGACGAGGTCCGGCGCGGGGATCATGTCGTCGCCGAGGAACAGCAGCAGCGGCCGCCGGCTCTGCGCCGCGGCCAGGTTGCGGGCCGGGCCGGGGCCCTCGTGCGCCTGGCCCAGCGCACGGACGTCCTCGCGTGCCGCCAGCCACGACGGCGGTCGCTGGTCGGCTCCGTCGCAGACCACGACGGTCTCGAACCCCGTGACCGTCTGCGCCCGGAGCGCCGCCAGCGTCCGCTCCAGGATCGGCCACCGGTCCCGGGTGGGGATCGCGACCGTGAGTTCGCTGGCCCGCATCGACCCCGATCGTGCGGGCTAGGCCCCGGAGGCCAGGCGGTGGGCGGCCAACCACCCCTCGGCCAGCGGCCCCTCGGGGGCCCTGTACTGCGGGTGGTCGAAGAGGTGGACCAGGTACATCTGCTCGTGCCAGGCCAGCGACTGCTCGCTCTCGGGCAGGCTGAAGCGCAGCCCGTGGATCTTCCCGATCTTGCGCTCGGCGTGGGCGGCGTTGAAGTCCTCGATCGCCGCGCGCTCGCCGGTGAAGTCGGTCCAGCCGTAGCCGAAGACATCGTCGAAGTAGGCCACCACCCGCGGGAGCAGCAACGGCGCGGGCGCCTCCAGCAGGGCGAAGGAGTCGATCGTGGAGGAGTAGTAATCCAGGTCGAAGGCGATGAACCCCACCGGCGCGGGGTCCGCGCGGACGAAGTCGGCCACCGTCTCGGCCACGGGGCCAAGCCACAGCCGCGCCCCCCGCAGCCGCGCGCGCAGGGCCGCCTCGTCCATCTCGAACCATCCCGGCTCGATCAGCCACGGCAGGTCCCGGTGGTCGACGGGGGGCGGCATGCCGCTGCCGGCGTCGAAGCCGTGGACCTCGATCTGTACTCCGGAGAACGCGCTCGCCGCCGCCGCGGCGCGCTCCAGCGCCAGCAGCCCGTTGCCGCCCGCCACCCCCAGCTCGAGCACCGAGATCCGGGGCAGCCCCAGCGCCGTGGCCACCCGGCTGGCCAGCAGCGTGCCCCAGAGGTAGTGGGGCCGGGTGCGCACGCCCCGCTGCTGGCACCAGCGGAAGGTGACGGCGACGTCGTTGGTGGCGGGTACGGGTGCCGCCCCGGCGCCGCGGGCGCGACGGGAGCGCAGCACCGCGCCGACCGGCCCCGCGCCAAGCGTGGCGGCGGCGCGGCGACGCAGAGCCGCCCCTACGCGCCCGTGCCGCATGCCCACACGCTCATGACGCGCGGCGCCGGCGAGCCGCACGCGCGGCATCGATCAGCACCGGTGGGACCACCTGCCGCGCCACCGCCCTGGCCCGCTCGGCCGCAGGACGGCGCCCCGGATCCTCCCCCGGCTGAGCCCACACGGTGTTGTGCGTGGCGGCCGGCCCCCCGCGTTCCTCAGGGCGGCCGATGCTGTAGTAGTAGAGCGCCAGCGACCGCCGGCTGCGCTCGGGCGGGCAGGCCAGGGGATGCGGGTGACCGTGGAACGAGCGCTCGGTGGTGCTGAACACCACCAGCCGGTTGAAGAGCGGCAGGATGCGCTGCTCGCAGCGCTGCATGTCGGAGCTCCAGAGCTCTAGGGCTCCGCCCCATTCCTGCTGCCACTCCCGGTTGAGGTAGAGCAGCACGTTGAGCCGCCGGTCGAGTCCGGTGGCGGGATGACGGTTGAAGTCGACGTGGATGTTCAGGTGCCCCCCGGCCACGATCTGGTGCAGCCCGCCGCCCTCGAAGTACGGGTCCACGATCAGCCCCCGGATGCCCGTCAGCGCACCCAGGAAGTCCAGGAAGGTGGCCGCGTTGAGCTCGCTCAGGAGCTGGCGCGTGCCCGGCCCCACGCCCCCGTCGCCAGCGCTGGCGAGCTTGCGCTCGGTCTCGCTCTCGAAGCGCAGCCAGCCCTCCTGCTGGGGAGAGGGGAACTCGGAGAGCACCTCGTCGAGGACCCACTCGGGGCAGAAGTCGTCGAGCACGACGTGCGGAAACGGATGCGCCTCCACGTAGCGCGGGTGAGCCTCCTCGGCGAGGGCCATGAGCTGCTGGCAGTCGAAGCGGAACGGCGTCGGCATGGCCATCGGGCCAGGATGGTACCCGGACCAGGTGGCGGGTCGGCTATGGGGCCGGCGCCCGCGAGCCGGCGCCGGCCGTCCGCCGGGCCCCGGTCGGCTTGATCACCTCCGCCCACAAATCCGCACGTCCGAAGGGGGGCGGTGAGACGATGGACCGCGAGGCGGTAATAGGTGATGCGAGTGCGAGGGTCGGGCACGAACTCCGTGTGCATCCACTCCCCGTGGCGAACCCGCACGCGGGCGAAGCCGGTCTTCCGTAGCCGGCGCCGGAGCGAGCGGGCGGTCTGCTCGCCGACATGCATCAGATGCTCGTGATGGTTGCGCGGGTCGCGCGGCCACGTGCGCTGGCGCCGGCGAGTCACCGCCCGCTGCAGGCGATAGGTGACGTCGTAGATCAGCCGGTTGGGCAGCGTGTGGATGAGGATCCGGCCTCCCGGACGCAGCACCCGGCCCGCTTCCCGCAGCGCCCCGTCCTGCTCCTGGGGGCTGAGGTGCTCGATCACGTCGATCATCGTGACGAGGTCGGCGCACCCGTCCGGCGCTGGCAGCGAGCGCGCGTCCGGCGAGCACGATCCGCGCCCTCGGTGGGTCCCCGTGGGCTCGCAGCGTCCTGCGGGCCAGCTCCACGGCGGCCTCCGAGTACTCCACCCCCACCGCCGTAGCCCCGCGCTGCGCAGCGGCCACGATCAGCTCGCCGCGACCGGCGCCGATGTCCACCAGCGTCTCCCCGGCACGGAGGCCGGCGCGCTCCAGCACGCCCGGGTACAACGCCGCCATCTCGCTCCCCTGGGACGTGCGCCATTCCAGGAACCCGGCGCAGCAACCCAGGTAGTACTCGTCGTCGTAGGCGCTGGCGGGGACCACCGGGGGCGGCAGCGGGTCCCGGGTCATGGCCGTCCTCGGGGACGGCCGGCACGGTGCGGTGGGGACCTCCAAGCGCGGATCGGATGCTCATGCTCGGAGGTCCCCGGGTGCGTCCGCCCGGTGCGCAACCCCGCCGCCGAGCACCCCGACGCAGGCCAGCACCGCGATCACCGGCTCGAGCGTGGCGCGGTAGCGGGTGCCGGAGTCGGCGGTGTAGACCAGCGAGGCTCCCAGCGCCATCGCCGTCAGCCCCGCCAGCAGCGCACGGCGCCGTCGCAGCCGCCACAGGCCCAGGAGCGCCAGCGGCAGGAACAGGTAGTAGGCGTCCAGTCCCAGCCTGGCCAGGGTGGGGCTGCGACCCTCGAAGGGCACCTCGGCCAGCGCGCGAGACCGTCGCCGCACGTCCCACAGCCGGGAGAGCCCGTTCCAGAAGAATGCAGCCGGGACGGCCTGCGGGTGAGCCTCGATGTAGGACAGGGTCAGCCGCGTCAGCCGGGCGTGCAGCACCATGTCGCTGAGCGGGCGCCGCGGGTGGAGCACCGCCCCCGCGCTCGGCGGGTCCGGGCGCCAGGCGTAGGGAAACGACCTGTCGTGGGCGGACTGGGCGTTGAAGGTGCCGTAGCCCGCGGCGTCGTCGAGGGCGATCGGCAGGAAGCCGTGCAGGACGAGCTCGTTGCGCACCGTCCAGGGGGCCACCACCAGCGCCGCCACCAGCGCCGCGATCGCGGTCAGCCCCAGGCCGCGCCGCCAACCGCCGGAGACGATCCACGCCGCCAGCAGGGCCAGGAGCAGGTAGGCGCAGCTCGGGCGGATCAGCAGGATGATCCCGAGCAGTCCGCCGCAGAGGACCGACCGCCAGCGCGTGGGCGGTCGGCTGAGGGCGACCAGCAGGATCAGCAGCGTCAGCGGGGTGGCCAGCGCCTCGGCGTAGAGCAGCTCCTCGTACTGGAAGGCGAGCGGGTAGAGGGCCACGGCCACGGCCGCCGCGCCCGCCACCCGCGGGCTGAACAGACGGCGCGCCAACAGCCAGGCGAGGCCGATCGTCAGCGCCCCCAGCGGGACCTGCACCAGCCGCACGATCAGGGGATGGTGTCCGCCGAGCGCGTACAGCAGGCCGACCCAGGCGGGGTAGCCGGGGGGCTTCCAGGCGCCGGCGTGGAGGACGCCGTAGGGCAGCCGCGTCCAGAAGAGGTGCCCGTGGGCGATCAGCCAGCCCTCGGCGTCGTATTCCAGCTCGTCGCCGGCCAGCGGCAGGTGACGTGTGGCGAGCACGTAGGTCACCCGGACGCCGAGACCGAGTCCCACCGCCACCAGCAGGATCAGGCCCTCCCCGGAGGCGATCCGTCCGCGGAGGCCAACGCGGTGACCCCAGGCTCCCGGGAGCCCAGACGGGTGTCGGGGGGAGGGGCGCAGGACAGAGCTCACGGGGTGGGGCGCGGCGCGAGGCTCACGAGGCCGGCGCGCTCAGTGCGGGCGGAGCGTAGACCTCCAGGCCGGCCGCGGCGTAGACGGGGCGGAGGCCGGCCAGGCAGGCGCGGATGGGCGCCGCGTAGGGGTCGGCCGCCCCGCCGGTCTCGAGCACCAGCCAGCCCGACCGCCGGCGACGCGCCACCGTGGCGCAGTCCTCGGTGGGCCCGAGCACCACGAGCGGGTGGGCCAGCCGCGCACCGGTCAGCGACGCGATCGCCGCCGGGGCGATCGCCACCGGCTCGCGGCCGCGGTCGAACTCCGCGCGAGACTCCAGCCACCGCACCAGGCCCGCGTCGGCCTGGCCCGTGCCGGCATGAGCCGCCATGAAGCCGCCGACGGGGATGAGCAGCGCGGCCAGGGACGCCGCCGCGACGGCCAGGAGCAGCAGCGGCGAGGCGACCCGACGGACCCGGGCCGGCGAGCCGATCCGCCGGAGCCGGCCCGCACCCAGGGTGACCACGGCCCCGGCCGCGCCGGCCAGCAGCAGCGTTACGGCCGCGGGCGCGGCGGGAAAGCCGAGGTTCGCACCGCGCGCAAGGTTGAGGGCCACTGCCACCCCCAGGATCAGCAGCGACGGCCACTCCCGCCCTCGGCCCGCCACCGCCACCGCCACGGTCGCTGCCAGCAGGCACGGCAGCAGGTAGCGGGTGGCACCCAGCGCGAGCGCGGTGTTGTTCCAGTTGCCGGTGTAGGGCGAGGCCGCCCACAGCAGCAGCGCCGCCAGCACGCACGTCGCCGCGGCGAACGCGCGCCAGCCCGCCCACAGCGGCGCCAGCACCGCCCCGCCCAGGGCCACCGTTCCGCCCGCCAGCGTCTGCAGGTACATCCCCACCCGGCCATGCAGGGTGGCGCGGAAGTGGGTGAGAAAGCTCGGATCGATGGCCCGCAGCGGAGCCGGTACCGGGTCACTGCCGGGGAAAGCCTGCAACGGCCACAGCGGGGAACCGTGCTGGACCAGGTCGCGCAGGTACCAGAACCCTCCACTCAGGAGCGCCACCACCACCGCTGCGCAGATGGACAGCGCCACCCGCGGGGCGGCCACGGCCGCGCGCTGGTCTCGCAGCCGCCACAGGCCGGCGGCCACCACGATCCCCAGCAGCAGCGCCGGCGTGGCCTTGGTCCCGATCGCCAGCCCCGCCGCCAGCAGCGCCGGGGCCAGCAGCAGCGGCGAGCGCCGCCACGAGGCGGCCACCAGGGCAGCGGCGCAGACCAGCCACGCCGCCGCGGGCAGGTCGTTGTTGGGGCCGGGCAGCTGCACCACCACGATCGGCAGCGTCGCCGCCACCGCGGCGGCCAGCCACGACAGGCGCGGGCTGAGGTCGAGCTCACCCAACCCCACGCGAACGCTGGCCACCAGCAGCACCAGGGTGGCCGGCGTGGCCAGCATCGCGGGCACGAGCGTGTGCGCGAGGCCCACGAGCCAGGCCACCAGCACCTCGTGGGTGATGGGAAAGCTCCCGAACGCGAAGGCATCGTTGACGGTGACCACGGACCCCGGGCGACCGTCGTGCACCCACTGGACCGGCAGGGCCAGGTGATCTGCGAGCCCGTCCAGGCCGATCCCGGGGTGGCGAAGCATCCAGACCAGGTAGGCGACGAGCACGCCGCCCAGCGCGCCGCGGCCCAGCCGCCCTGGCAGGCCCAGCGCTCCCCACCACCGCGTGAGCTGAGCGCAGACCGGCACCCGCCCGCCCGAGGCGCGGAGCAGCGCTCGCGCGCCCAGCCACACCATCGCCGCGGCCAGGAACAGCGCCGCCGGGGTGGCGCCGAGCCCCACCAGGCCGAGCCCGGCGGCACCGAGCACCGCGGCGCTGGCGGCCACCGGGGCCGCGGCCACCGCATGCAGCAGTCCCCCTCCCCCCCCGCCCATGGCGCCGCCAGCCAGGCGCCACGCGCCCGCGGCCAGGGAGCCAACCGCGCCGAGCAGGAGCAGCTGATCGGCGAGCAGGCTCACGCCGCCGCGGATGCCCTCTCCAGGCTTCCGTAGAGCTCCAGGTAGGCATCTGTGCAGCGCTCGCTGGAGAGCTCCTGCGCGCGGCGGCGGCAGCGGGAGGCGGTGAGCGGATCATGCGTGAGCTCGATCGCCTCCAGCAGCGCCCGCGCCAGCACCTGGGGGTGCAGGCGGTCAAACAGCACCCCCACGCCGGAACGGTCGATCACCTCGGGGACGCCGCCGCCGTCATAGCCCACCCCCGGCGTGCCGCAGGCCATGGCCTCCGCCAGCACCAGCCCGAAGGCCTCGTCGGGTGCCGGCAGTGCCGAGACCCAGGCCTCACCGTAGGCCAGGGCGAGCGCCGCGGGATCATCGAGGTCCCGCCAGATGACCCCCGGGCCGCCGGCGAACGGGAGCGCACCGCCGCCGTTCCGGGGGCGGGAGAGCACGAGGCGGGCGTCGGGCAGCTCCCGCCGGATCAGCGCCAGCGCCCCCACCAGCAACTCGACGTGCTTGCGCGGCTCCTCCGCGGCCGCGGCACAGACGATCGTGGGCGTGGCCGCGCGCGCCGGCGCGGGGCGGAAGGTGTCCAGATCGACCCCGGGGTGGATCACCGGCGCCTCGTAGCCGAGCTCACGCGCGAAGACCTCGGCGGCGTGAGCGCTGAGGGCCACGACCGCGTCGCACCCGCGCAGCGCCACGCCCAGCACGCGTCCCCTGCGGCGCTCGCGCAGCCACGGCCCGGTGGGGATGCCGAGGTAGGAGAGGACCGAGGGCCGGCCGCTGCGCCGGCTCCAGCGCGCCGCCGCCAGGGCGTCGGCGGGGTAGACGGCGTGCGCCAGGTCGTAGTCCCCGGAGCACAGGGCCAGATAGCTGAGCGGAACGTGGGTGACGTAGGGCTCCAGAAGGCGACCGAGCACGGGGCCGTGCGGGGGGCGCGGGAGGCGCAGGATCGGCAGGTCCTGCTCGTTGCCCCGCCGGGGCAACGGCCGGCGATGGCTGGTGATCAGCCGTGGACGGTGGCCGTGACGCCTCAGCCCGCCGGCCAGCTCCGCGACGAAGCGTTCTCCCCCGCGCCGGACCTCGGGCCAGAAGCAGGGGCTGAGCAGCGCGACCCGCAGCGACCCGGGAGCAGGCACCTCAGGCTCCGCGGGAGCGCAGGTAACCGATGGCCTCGGTGAGGAGCGCCCGCTCGATCAGCCACGTCGCCCCGGCCGCCACCAGGACGTAGCTGACCAGCGTGAGCACCGCCAGCGAAGCCGGGCGGGGGCCTCCACCCACCGCCACGCGCTCCAGCGCCACCACGGCTGCCGCGGGCACCGTCGGCAGCGCCGCCCGCAACGCGTGCGGCAGAAAGCGGAAGCCCTCGAACAGCCGCACGACGTACCACGCCCGCACCACGAGCGCGACGGCGCCGCTGGCGGCGATGCCGACGGCCAGCCCGTCCAGGCCGTCGACGGCGAGCAGCGGGATGCCCACGCCCAGCAGGGCCGCGGTGGAGGCGACGGCGGTCACTCCCAGGGGCCGGGTGTCGGCGCGGACGCGGAAGTAGTCGTCCCAGTTGAAGCCGACGTGGTTGATCGCCGCCACGATCCCCATCACCTGGAGCAGTCCCACGGCGGGACGCCACTTCTCGCCGATCGCGAAGTGCACGAGGTCTCCGGCGAACAGAGCCAGGCCCACTCCGAAGGGCATCGCCCACATCAGGGCCAGGCGGTTGGACTTCACGAACGACTCCCGCAGCAGGTCGACGCGGTGCTGCATGGCGCAGATCGCTGGGTACAGCGTGCCGCTGAGGAGCGCGTCGAGGCGGGTGGTGAACTCGGTGATCTTGGAGGCCAGCGCGACGGCGCCGGCCCCGGCGAGCCCGAGGCGGGCGTTTGCGGCGATCATCGTCCCGTTGGCCAGCAGCACGGTGCAGAGCGTGGCCACCAGGATCGGCCCCGAGAAGGACACGTAGCCCGACAGCGTGCCGCGGTCATAGCGCCAGCGCAGGCGGAAGGGCGAGGTCAGGATCGCCACCGCGGCGCCCACCCAGGCCCCGGCCACCAGGCCCAGCGCCAGCGCCCAATACCCCAGCCCAGCCGCGGCCAGCACGATCGTGACCACGAACGCCACCACCGGCTCCACCGCCGACAGCGCGCGCTGGCGGGCGAAGTTCATGGCGCGGTAGGCGATCCAGAACGGGGCCTGAAGCGCGTCGGCGGCCAGCACGCTGATGACCACCGCCCCCGGAGCGATCAGCTCCCAGTGCCCGTAGACCACCGCGACCACCGGCAGTGCCACCACCAGCACCACCATCGCCGCGGCCGTCAGCATCAGCTCCAGCGTGAACGCCCTTTGGAAGGCCAGCTCCTGGTCGGCCTCCTCCTGCTGGAGGTACTTGTCGCTGATCCCCACCACCTTCAGCTGTGCCAGCACGCCCAGGGAGACCACCAGGATCCCCCACACCCCGTAGGCAGCGCGGGTGAGCAGCACCGCCAGCAGAAAGCCCTGCACCAGGCCGAGCAGGCTCAGCCCGATGTCGAACCCGGCGTTGAGCACCACCCCGCGCGCTGCGAAGGCCCGCAGCGAGCGCCCGCCGGTGTCGATGCCCCTGCGCGTCGGCGGCTGCGGCAGGAGTCCCGATGCTCCCTCCTCACCGTGTCCGGCGGCGGGATCGATGATCGTGTCTGGCACCGAGGCGATCGTACCGCCGCCCTCGGTGACCCCACCCACGCCACCTGGGGACGGGGGCCTAGAATCGCCCGGGCATGGGGTCGCCCGACGATCCTCGCCACCTACCGGCGCCTCCCGCGGCCGAGCCCCTGGTCTCGGTGGTGATCTCCACCTTCAACCGGCCGGCGCGCCTGGCCGCGCTGCTCCAGGCGCTGGGCGACCAGACGGCGGGTCCCCGACGGTTCGAGGTGATCGTGGTCGACAACGGCTCTCAGGGAACCGAGACCGGCGCGGTGATCTCGACAGAGAGGGCGCGCGGACGGCTGGCGCTGCGGACGCTGCGCCACGAGCGCACGCGCGGTCCCAGCGGCGGGCGCAACAGCGGTTGGCGCCTGGCGCGCGCGCCGCTGGTGGCCTTCACCGACGACGACTGCCGCCCGACGGCCGAGTGGCTGGCCGAGGCGCTGACGGTGGCGCGCCGGCATCCCGGGGCGGTGGTCCAGGGCCCGACCGCACCCGACCCGCGGGAGCTGACCGCCGCCTCCGCCGGCCGCGCGGAGAGCCTGCGTGCGCACACCGTCAGGGTTGACCGTCTCGGACCCCAGTACGAGACCTGCAACATCTTCTATCCCCGGCCGCTGCTGGCGGAGCTCGGCGGCTTCGACGAGAGCTTTGGAACACGGCCGGCCGGTGAGGACACGGATCTGGCCTGGCGCGCGATCGAGCGTGGCGTCGGGACGGTGTTCGCCCCGGGGGCGCTCGTCTACCACGCGGTGGAGCGACTGGGGCATCTGCAGGCGCTGCGGCTGGCGACGCGTTGGAGCGAGGGCGTGCGCCTCTACGCCCGTCATCCCGCCGCCCGCACCATGCTCTACCGAGGGGTGTTCTGGAATGTCTGGCATTACCTGCTGTGGCGCTCGATCGCCGCCCTGGCGGCGCCGGCTCCGCTGCGGCGCCTGCTGCTCACCCGCCATCTGCTGGAGCTCCGTCGGCGTGCGGGCGCCGAGCCGGCCGGGGCTGCGGCCGTTCCCTTACTGCTCCTGCACGACCTCGTGGAGTGCGGCGCGATCACGTGGGGGGCGATCCGCCACCGGACACTGGTGCTCTGACGCCAACCGGTTCCCCGGCGACGCGCCGAGACCGACTACGCTTGGTGACGTGCTCGGCTTCCGCGACAAGACCAAGATGATCAGCTCCGACCGGGCGCTGCGCGGGCGCGACCGGGAGATGCCCGTCACCGGGCGCCACGCCGTGCTCGGCACGCCGATGCAGCCCCCGTTCCCGGACGGGCTGGAGCGCGTGGTCGTGGGCATGGGGTGCTTCTGGGGCGCCGAGCGCGTGTTCTGGACGGTCCCGGGCGTTTACACCACGGCCGTCGGCTACGCCGGGGGCCACACGCCCAATCCCACCTACGAAGAGGTGTGCAGCGCCAGCACCGGCCACACCGAAGCGGTGCTGGTGGTCTACGACCCGCAGCGGATCGCCCTGGAGGAGATCCTGCGCCGCTTCTGGGAGAACCACGATCCCACCCAGGGGATGCGCCAGGGCAACGATGTGGGAACGCAGTATCGCTCCGCCATCTACGCCTCCGACGAGCGGTCGCTGCAGACCGCGGAAGCTTCACGGAACGCCTACGACGAGCGCCTGCGAAGCACCGGCTACGCCGGCATCACGACCGAGATCGCGCCCGCGGGCCCGTTCTACTACGCCGAGGCCTACCACCAGCAGTACCTCCACAAGAACCCGGGGGGCTACTGCGGGCTCGGGGGCACCGGCGTCAGCTGCCCGGTGGGCCTCAGCGCCGTCGACGCCTAGCGCGCGGGCGGCGCGCCCTCAGCCGCCCGCCACAGCGGGCAGGATCGTGACCTCGTCCCCATCCCGGACCTCCGTCTGGAGCCCGTCCAGGAAGCGGATGTCCTCACCGCCGACGTACACGTTCACGAACCTGCGCAGCCCACCGTCCTCGGCGATCCGGCTGCGCAACTCTTCGTAGCGCGCATACAGGGAGTCGAGCACCTCGCCGACGGTGGCGCCGTCGACCGCGGCGGTGGCATCGCCACCGGTCGCGGCTCGCAACTGGCTCGGGATCTTGACGTTGACAGCCATCGGCGGGTGATCTCTCAGGCCGGGACCGTCAGCTGCTCCCTGGCGGTCTCGAAGGCGTCGAGGTCGGCATCGATCTCGATCGTCTCAAAGGTCCCCCGGGCGCAGTCGAGCGTCTTCAGGCCCTCGCCGGTGATGTACAGCACCACCCGCTCGTCACGGTCGATGTCGCCGCACTGGGCCAGCTTGGCCAGCACCGCCGTGGTCACGCCGCCTGCCGTCTCGGTGAAGATGCCGGTGGTCCGCGCCAGCAGCTTGATCCCCTCGCGGATCTCATCGTCGGTGACGGAGTCGACCCGGCCGCCGGTTCTGCGGGCGAGGTCGAGCGCGTAGGGGCCGTCGGCAGGGTTGCCGATCGCCAGCGACTTGGCGATCGTGTTGGGCTTCACCGGACGGCAGAAGTCCTGCCCGGCCTCGAACGCGGTCGCCACCGGCGAGCAGCCCGCCGCCTGCGCGCCGTTGAAGGTGGGCAGCCGACCCTCGATCAGCCCGAGGTCTAGCCACTCCTCGAAGCCGCGAGCGATTTTCGTGAACAGCGAGCCGGAGGCGATCGGCGACACCACCCGGTCGGGCAGCTGCCAGCCGAGCTGCTCGGCGGTCTCGTAGGCCAGCGTCTTGGAGCCCTCGGCGTAATAGGGGCGCATGTTGATGTTCACGAACGCCCAGGCGTGCTCGCCGGAGATCTCGGTGCACAGGCGGTTGACGTCGTCGTAGTTGCCGCGGACCGCCACCAGGTTGGTGCCGTAGACGCCCGTGGCCAGCACCTTCTGCTCCTCCAGGTCGGAGGGGATGAAGACGTAGGACTCGAGGCCGGCAGCCGCGGCGTGCGCGGCGACAGCGTTGGCGAGGTTGCCCGTGGAGGCGCAGGCGATCGTCTCGAAGCCGAGCTCCCGGGCCCGCGCCAGGGCCACGGCGACTACCCGATCCTTGAACGAGTGCGTTGGGTTGGCGGCGTCGTTCTTGACCCAGACCTCCCTGAGGCCGAGCTGCTCGGCCAGCCGGTCGGCGCGCAGCAGCGACGTCCATCCCGCCGGGAGCGTGCCCTTGGGCGGGACCGCCAGGGGCAGGAAATCCGCGTAGCGCCAGATCGAATGAGGGCCGGCCTGGATCCGGCGGCGCAGCTCCTCGGGATCGGTGTGCTCGCGGGAGGCATAGGTCACCTCCAAGGGCCCGAAGCAGTGCTCGCACACGTAACTCGCGTCGAGCGGATAAGCGGTCTGGCACTCTTTGCAGGTCAGAGACTCTGGCGGCATATGTAAGAAACCTCCGCCGGGGTCTGTGGTCAGAGGTTGGGAAACCGCCCTCTCCACATCTCCCAGGCTGATCGTTGGAGCCTGATGGAATTGGCACCGTTCCCTTGCGGGCGGTTGCCGGGGTTTCTAAGGGCCATTTCCCTCCACCCCTCTGGATGCGTACTGCTATGTGAGAAGGAGTATAACCATGTTCAGCGGCGGAAACCACTCGGGCGTCCGATTCTGGTTCAACGTAACGGGCGTCGCCCGGTGGTGTTTGCCAGTTCAGCATGACCGCCGCCACCTCCGAGGATCCGGCGCAGCAACTGGAGGCGGCCTTTGGCCTGCGCGGCTCCGGCTCCGGCCCCGGCCGGCGGATGCTGGTCATCGTCAACCCCTACGCCACGACCGTCTCCGATCGGCTCAAGCACCTCGTCGTCTATGCCCTGCGCGGCAGCTACGAGGTGGACGCCGTCGACACCGAGTCCCGCGATCACGCCACCGAGCTCTGCCGGGAGGCGGCCGCCGAGGGCTACGACGTGGTGGTGGCCTTCGGGGGCGACGGGACCGTGAACGAGGCCGCCAACGGCCTGGCCGGCTCGGACACAGCGCTCACCTGCCTGCCCGGTGGGCGCACGAACGTGTACTGCCGGATGCTCGGCATCCCCACCGACGTCGTCGACGCCACCGAGCACCTGCTGCGGATGGCCGACGACTGGCGCCCCCGGCGCGTCGACATCGGCCGGGTCGGCGAGCGCCGGTTCGTCTTCTCCGCCGGCGTCGGGCTGGACGCCAGCGTCGTGGAGCGAGTCGACGCGCACCCGCGCCTGAAGGCCCGCCTCGGCGAGTGGTACTACACCTGGACGGGGATCGGGACCTTCAACCGCCACTACCTGATCCGTCCCCCCCGGTTGGAGGTGGAGCTGGGCGAAGAGCGGATCGCCGGGGTCACCGCGATCATCCAGAACGGTGCCCCATACACGTTCTTCGGCAACCGACCGGTGGAGATGGGCGAGGGGGCCACGCTGGGCAGCGGCGACCTGGCGGGGGTGGTGCTGACCCGCGCGAGCCCGATCGACATTCCCACGATCACCTGGCGTGCGCTCACCGCCCGCGCGCGGCTCAGCCGCCACCGGCGGGTGCACCCTTTCTCGGGCCTCGCGCAGCTGCGGGTGCGTTCGTTGGACGAGCGTCCGCTCCCGTTGCAGGTCGACGGCGACTACATCGGCTGCGTCCGGCAGGCCGAGTTTCAGGTGACCCCGGGCGGGATCCTCGTCGTCTCCTGAACGGCACGGATAGACCGTTCGTCCAGAACCGATCCCGCGCGCTGGCCGCTGGCATGCCGGCTCGGGTGCGATCTTCAACCTGCGCTCAGACCGGCTGCGCCCGGCCGGCTGGACCTCCGCCGACGCGGCCGGGCTGCCGATCCTTCCCGGCCTGGCTCGCTACGACGAGGTCGCCCGCGGCGCCATCGACCACGCTCTGCGTTTCACCGTGAGCTGCCACCGCCTACGCCTACGTTTACCCGGCGCGACACCGGACCTCCGGATGCTCGAAGGCCCACGCTCCGCCGATGGGCCTCCGCCTGCGGCTCAGGGCCTCGGTGAACATCTCCCGCCTGCCCTACCAGGCCCGGGTGGTGGCTCAGGCGCTCAAGCGCTACGGGATGATCGTGGCCGACAACGGTGCTTCGTGGTTCATCTCCGGTGCTCCGGACAGGCGCTGGAAGGACGACGATCTCCATCTCTTGGGGCTGCTAGAGGGGCGGGACTTCGAAGTCCTCGACACCCGCTCGCTGCCCCACCCCGGTCGCTGATACCCGGGGCACACGCACCCCGGGGGGGCGAATCTCAGCCGCTGGGGGCTCTGTCCTCAGGTGAGCTCCGGGAGCCGCCCGCGGCTGCAGATGACCGAGCGCGATCGGCAGATGCTGGCCTTCATCGCCGATCACCGCCTGGTGCTTGCCAGCCACGTGCAGGCGCTGCTGGGGGTCAGCCCGGACGCGGCGCGGACTCGCCTGCGAAAGCTGGAGCGCTCCGGCTACCTGGATCGGCGGGCGCTCTTCCACCTCCAGCCGGCCTGCTACCAGGTCACCTCGCGCGGGCTCGGCGCGATCGCCAGCGAGCTGCCTCGCCCCCGCGGAGTGGACATGCGGGAGTACGTGCACGACGTCGGCACCGGCTGGCTGTGGCTGTCGGCCAGCCGGGGCGCGTTCGGACCGGTGGCGGAGATCCTCAGCGAGCGGCAATTGCGCTCCCGGGAGGGTTTCCCGCGCCGGGACAGCATCGGCGGTGAGCTGGGCGGTGGTCCCGTGGCCGGAGAGCGTTACGGGGTGAGGCTGTGGGACTTCGGTCCCGGCGGCCGTGAGCGGCTGCACTATCCCGACCTCCGCCTGCGTACGCCGGAGGGCAAGTGCATTGCCCTGGAGCTGGAGTTGAGCGCCAAGAGTCGCGGCCGGCTGGACAAGGTCATGTCCGCCTACGCCGCCGACCGGCGCATCGATGCCGTCGTCTACCTCGTGGATCGGCCAGAGGTCGGCCGGCGGGTGCGCGCCGCGGCGGCGAGAGCCGGCGCGTCCTCGCCGGTGCAGGTGCAGCAGTTCGCCTGGACGCCCTCGATGGGCCGCATGGCGACCCAGCTCTCCCTGGGCGGAGCGCGGGGACGCTCGCGGGGAAGCGAGGCCGAGCTGTGAGTCCGGCCGGGCCACCCGCCCGCCGGCCCGTGTGGGCGCTGGCGGCGCTAGCCGTGCTGATGGTGCTCCCACCGAGCAGCGCGGTCGGCCTGGTGGCCGTAGCGCTAATGCTGGCCGGGGGGATGCGGCTGGTGCGGGCCGTGCGGGCCGTGAGAGCGGCCCGGGCTCCCGCCGCGGCCGGCGCGATGATCCTGGGGCGCGACCGTCGCGGTGCGGCGGTGGCGCTCGATGACCGGCAGCTCGCCGCGCACGGCCTGATCCTCGGTGCCAGTGGCGCGGGGAAGTCGACCACGCTGCTGGTGATCCTCACCGACCGCATCGAGCGCGGTGCACCGGTGGTGGCGATCGACATGAAGGGATCTCCCGCGTTCGAGCGCCGGCTGGCGGCGGCCGCTGCCGCCGCCGGGCGCCCGCTGCGGGTGTTCTCACCCGAGGGAGGCGAGCGCTGGAACCCGCTGCAGTACGGCAACGCCACCGAGCTCAAGGACAAGCTGATATCCAGCGAGCGCTTCACCGAGCCGCACTACCAGCGAGCCGCCGAGCGCTACGTGCAGCTGGCGCTGGGAGTGCTGATGGAGGTCCACCCCGGCCGGCCGGCGACGCTGCGCGAGGTCGTGGACGCGCTGGAGCCGCGCCGCCTGTCGGCGCTCACCCGCCAGTTGCCCCCGGAGCGCGCCGAGCGCGTGGAGTCCTACCTCGCCGGGCTCACACCCGACCAGCACAGCGCCGTCCGCGGCCTGGGCACGAGGCTGGCGCTCCTCAGCGAGTCGCATGTCGGCGCGCTCCTGGAGCCGGCCGGCGGCGCGGACCCGGCGATGGCCGGGGGCACCGGGGTCGGGATCGACCTGCGCCGGGCGCTGGAGGGTGAGGAGGTCGTGCTCTTCAGCCTGCACTCGAGCGTCTACGGCAAGCTCTCGGCCCAGCTCGGCACCCTGGCGGTCCAGGATCTGGTGGCGGCGACGGGCCATCGGCTGAGCGCCACCGCCGGCGGTGCTCAGCACCGGCAGGCGATCGTCGGCGTCGACGAGTTCTCCGCACTCGGAGCCGACAACGTGATCTCGCTGCTGGCGCGCGGCCGGGAGTCGGGCGTGAGCGTGCTGCTGGCCACCCAGGAGCTCGCCGACCTCGATCGCGCGGCGGCCGGCCTACGTGACCAGGTGCTGGGGAACACGGCCGTCAAGGTGGTGCACCGCCAGGACGTCCCGGCCTCGGCTCAGACCGTGGCTCGGATGACGGGCACCGAGAAGGTGTGGGAGCAGACCTTCAGGTTCGGCGGGTTTCCCAGCCGCTTCGACACCAGCCGCGGCACGCGGCGACAGGTGGAGCAGCTGCGCATCCATCCCAACGAGATCATGTCGCTGCGCACGGGCGAGGCGGTGGTGCTGACCAAGGTGCCGCAGACGCAGACGTCGCTGGTGCGGATCACCGCGCCTGCACCGGCGCTGGTCAACGCCGTCGATCCTGGACGGCGACCGGCGGAGCGGGCCGCGCCGGAGCCCGTAGCCCGCGGGCACCAGCAACCTGGGCTCCCCCCGCGGATTCCGGCGGCGCGCCCCCCGCCGGCCACCTCGTCGCCCTCGCGGCGGCGCCAGGCCGCCGAACGCCGGCAGGGACCAGAGATCGGCTGACAGGATGGAGCCGCCGCTGTTCCGATGGCGTCCGCGGTTGAGGGTGGTCGGCGCCTGCGTACGTTCGTGGGTTGCGGGTGGACCCGGTAGAGCCACTCCGGAGGTCGCCGACCATGAATGCCCGTAGGAGAGCGACCTTCCCTCGACCGGCAGCCCGGACGGTAGGCTGATGACATGGACGCCGGCTCAACAGAACGTCAGGACAGCAAGCCCACCAGCGTGGCGGCACTCGAGCGACGACGCGAGGCGATACAGCGCGGGCGAGGGTACTCGCTGGGCTCGCGCCCGGCCGATGCCTGTCTGAGGAGCTGATCGCCGAGCGCCGCGAAGAAGCCCGCCGCGAGCGCCCCGTGCCAGCCGGCACGGCGTGAGGGTCGGGCCCAGCTGCGTCCTTGGCGCCTCGGCGCTGCTCGCATTCCTGCGCGAGGAGCCCGGCGCCGAGGCGGTAGCGAGAGCGCTCGAGGCTGGCGCGGCGATGAGCGCCGCCAACTGGTTGCGAGCATCCGCCTCTCAGCTCTCATTGCTGACACGCTACCCCGCTACCCCGCGCCCGGAGTCACCCGGTAGGCGTCGAACACGGCGTCGATGTTGCGCAGGCGGTTGATCGCCTGATCCAGCGTGCGGGTGTCGCCGACCTCCACCACGAACCGGTTCTTGACCATCGGGTGGCTGACCGTGCAGCGCGCCTCCAGGATGTTGATGCCGGCCTCGGCAAAGGTGCGGGACATATCCTCCAGCAGGCGATGGCGATCCCAGCCGTCGACCTCGATCTCCACGCGGAACGCGGTCTCGGCGTCACCCTCCCAGGCCACGGCGGTGAAGCGATCGGGGTCCTTGCGCAGCACCGCCACGTTCGGGCAGTCCTCGCGGTGGATCGTGATCCCCCGGCCCAGCGAGATGTAGCCGACGATCGGGTCGCCCGGCACCGGTCGGCAGCACTTCGCCAGCCGCAGCATCACCTCGTCGATGCCGTCGACCGCAATCCCGTAGCGCGCCGAGGAGGCCGTCGGGCGCGTGCGGCGCCGGCGGGTCTGGAGCAGGTCGTCGGTGGCCGTGGGCGCGGTCTCCGCCGTCTCGCCCTGCTTCAGGCGCTGCATGACCTTGTTGACCACGACCTTCGCCGAGATCTTGGCCCCGCCGAGCGCGATGTAGAAGTCCTCGCCCTTGCGGAAGCCCATCTCCCTGATGACGTCCGCCAGCAGTGGCGAGCCTACGAGCTTCTGCGCCGGAAGACCCTGCTTCCTGAGGTGCTCCTGGAGCAGCTCACGACCGCTGTGCTCGGTGTCCTTGCGCGACTCGGCCTTGAACCACGCCTTGATCTTGTTGCGGGCGCGCGTGGTGCGCACCAGCGCCAGCCAGTCGCGTGAGGGTCCACGCTCGCGCTTGGAGGTCAGGACCTCGATGATCTCGCCCGAGCGCAGCTGGTAGGACAGCGGCACGATCTTGCCGTTGACCTTGGCCCCGACACAGCGATGCCCGACATCGGTGTGGATCTCGTAGGCGAAGTCCAGCGGCGTGGCCCCGGCAGCCAGGGACTTGACCTCGCCCTTGGGGGTGAACACGAACACCTCGTCCTCGAACAGGTCGACCTTCAGGGAGTCCATGAAATCCCGGGGATCGGAGAGCTCCTGCTGCCAGTCCAGCAGCGTGCGCAGCCACTTGAGCTTGCCGTCGGAGTCCTTGAGATCGCTGGCCGAGGGGGCATGGCGACCGTCCTCCTTGTACATCCAGTGGGCGGCGATCCCGAACTCCGCCAAGTCGTGCATGTCCCGCGTGCGGATCTGGATCTCCAGCGGCCGGCCCTCGGGCCCGATCACCGTCGTGTGCAGCGACTGGTACATGTTGAACTTCGGCATCGCGATGAAGTCCTTGAAGCGTCCCGGCAGCGGCTTCCACAGCGAGTGGATCACGCCCACGGCGCCGTAGGTGTCCTTCACCGAGGCGACGATCACCCGCATCGCGGTGAGGTCGTAGATCTCGTTGAACTCCCGGCCCTTCTTGGTCATCTTGGAGTAGATGGAGTAGAAGTGCTTGGCGCGCCCTGAGATCTCGGCTTCGATCCCCAGCTCGTCGAGCTCCTTGGTCAGGTACTCGCCCGCCTGGTTGACGTAGCGCTCGCGCTCGGCGCGCTGCTGGGCCACGAGGCCCTTGATCTCGTCGTACTTGCGCGGGTGCAGGGTCTGGAAGGCAAGGTCCTCCAGCTCCCACTTGATCGCGTGGATGCCGAGGCGGTGGGCGATCGGGGCGTAGATGTCGAGCGTCTCGCGAGCCTTCTCGATCTGCTTCTGCTTGGGCATCGCGGCGATCGTGCGCATGTTGTGCAGGCGATCGGCGAGCTTGATCAGGATGACCCGGATGTCGGAGGCCATCGCCACCATCATCTTGCGGTAGTTCTCGGCCTGGGCCTCGTCCCGGGACTGGAAGGTGAGGCCGGTGAGCTTGGTGACGCCGTCGACGAGGGTGGCGATCTCCTCGCCGAAGGACTCCCGCACGTCCTCCAGCGACGCCGAGGTGTCCTCCACCGTGTCGTGCAGGAGCGCGGCGCACAGGGTCTCGGTGTCCAGGCGCATCCCCGCGCAGATCTTGGCCACGCCGACGGGATGGATGATGAAGTCCTCGCCGGACTTGCGGCGTTGGTCGGCGTGGTGCACGCACGCGTACACGAACGCCTCCTCGACCCGCGCGCGGTCGATGTGGACGGCCGCCTGGGCGGCGTGCTCCTCGACGATGGCAAAGAGGTCCGACAGCAGCCGCCGCTCGACGGTGGTCAGCTCGGCCCGCTCGATCGCCGCCCTGACCTCGGCCTGGCCGTCGCCGTTCCCGTCCCGCCCGACGCTGTCGACCGGCGGTCGTGTCGGTGGGATGAGCGTGGCCCCGCCCCTCGCGCGGGCGCCGTCGCGCCCGGAGCGCGCGTCGTTGCCGCGGCTCAGGCGCTTGGCCGAAGGCTGGCGCTGCTCAGGAATCGCCGACCCTCCTCGCAGCGTTGGGAGACCAACCGGTAGGTCGGCGATCGGTCCAGTGCGGTCGGAGCCTGACTGGCGATCGCGATCGCCGGCTCCGAGGGGTTCAGCCTGACGAGGTCGAGCTCGGAGAGGATCCGGACCAACCGTCCCGCCAGGCGTGGCGGGCGCCGGTGCTGGCCCTCGCCGCCGAGCAGGCGCTCGAGCTCCTCCCCGGTCACCGACTGCCGGGCCTTCAACCGCCGGTAGAGCTCTACGAGCGGCGCCCGGAGATCATGTTCGAACTCGTGCATCTGCAAGGCGAAGCGTAGCTCAGGCTCGCCCCAGGCCAGGTGGGTGTAGCCGCTCCCGGCCCGCAGCAACGCCTGCTCCTCGGGACTGGCCGGGGGGTCGAGCGCGACCAGATGCCCGAACTCCCGCGCCGTCGCCGGATCCTCGGAGAGCTCCGCGTATGAGACCAGAGCAAATCCGCCGGCTCGCTGCGCGAGCCCCGGTAGGCGTCGGGGAACGTCGATGCAGACCGCCAGCACGCCGCCGCTGGCGGCCCGGGCGTCGGCCAGCACCGCCAGCGGGCTCTGCCCCCGCCGGTCTAGGACCTCGCGCCCCGGTGCATCCGCCCCGCCCTCATCTGGCTGCGGGATCGCCAGCGGTCGATCCAGCTCCGCGAACACGGCCTGGAGGTACTGGGTCCCTCCCGGTAGCTCGATCGGCGCGGGCGTGCAAGGCCGGGCGTGGCGGAGCACCAGCCGCGGCTCGACGGCGCCGTTCCACACGTTGCGCTCCAGCGAGAAGGTCGCGTCCAGAGGCTGGCCGTCGCCGCCCGGCATGTTGCCCTCGCACCCGAACGCCACGCCCCTGGCGCGAGCGCCGCCCGAGCTCACCGAGAAGCGGGCATGGCGCCCCTCCCCCATCGAGCGCACGTCGTCCAGGCGGGCGCCGGCGACGAGCAGGCGGGGACGGGGGTTGCCCATCCCGCAGGGCTCGAGCCGGGCCAGCTCCTCAGCCAGCTCCAGCCCCAGCTCGGACCCGCACACGACCGCGTCGACCCGCTCCACCGGCGTCAGCAGGTCCGGCGTGAGGACCTCCTGCGCGTGAGCCTCCAGCGCGCCCCGGAGTGCATCGATTCTCTCAGGGGAAACGGTCAGACCCGCCGCGGCGCGGTGGCCGCCGTAGCCGATCAGATGCTCAGCGCAGGCGTGGAGCGCACCCAGGAGATCGAAGCCCGGGATGCTCCGCCCCGAGCCCGGGGCCTTCTCGCCGTCGCCGAGGGCGATCAGCACCGCTGGACGATGGTGGCGCTCGACGATCCGGGAGGCGACGATTCCGACTACGCCGGGGTGCCAATCCCGACCGGCCAGCACGTAGGCGCTGCGCTCGCCGAGCTCCTGGACCTGCGCCTCGGCCTCCCAGAGGATCCGCTGCTCGACGGCACGGCGTTCCGCGTTGACGGCGTCGAGCTCCTCCGCGATCTCCCGCGCCCGCGCGGAGTCTTGGGTGAGCAGCAGCTCCAGCCCCGCGTCGGCGCGCCGCAGGCGTCCGGCGGCGTTGATCCGCGGCGCCAGGCGGAACCCCAGCGAGGATGCGTCCAGGTCGCTCGGATCGGTGCGCGAGACGGTCATCAGCGCCCGCAGTCCCGGGCGCGTGGTGTTCGCCATGGCCGCGAGCCCGTCACGCACGAGGCGGCGGTTCTCACCCCGGAGCGGCATCAGATCGGCGACCGTGGCCAGCGCGACCAGCTCCAGCTCCGCCTCCGTCGGGGCTCCGAGGGCCTGGCCGAGCTTGAAGGCCACGGCCGTCCCGCACAGCTCCGCGCACGGGTAGCCGCACAGTGCCGGGTGCACGATCGGGCAATCCGGTACCTGGCCGTCGGCCCGCGGAGCGTGGTGGTCGGTTATCACCACGTCCATCCCCGCGGCCGTGGCCGCAGTCACCTCGGCCACGGCGGTGATGCCGCAGTCGACGGTGACCAGCAGGGCCGTTCCGCGCGCCGCGAGCCGTTCCACGGTGGCAGCGGAGAGACCGTAGCCGTCGTCCACGCGGCTGGGCAGGAACCAGCCGACATCGGCCCCCAGCCAGCGCAGCCCCCGCACCAGGATGGCGGTGGCACAGATCCCATCGACGTCGTAGTCGCCGTGGACGACGATCCGGCTGCCGGCGTGCAGGTGACGCCTGATCGTCTCTGACGCCCGCTCGATCCCGGCAAAGCACGACGGGTCGTGGCGCTCAGAGGGCTCCAGGAAGTCCCGGGCGGCGTCCGGGTCCCCCACGCCGCGGCGGACCAGCACCTGCGCCAGCACGTGCCCGACACCTAGCCGGCGCCGCAGCGCCAGGGCCGCGGCGAGGTCGTAGGGCGGGATCTCCAGGCGCCGCTCGGGAGGCGGCGCATCGACCGCCTTGCACTCCGGCACGACGCGCAGCGGCGCGGGAGCGGGCGGGGCCTCGTCGATCAGTAGAGCTGTCTCTGGCACAGTCCCGGCAGCGTAGGTGCCGGTCCCGACGGAAACCGGGGGAGCGGAGGCCCGGGGACTTGTCCGGAGTGCTCAGCGTGCGGCGTCGGCGCGCTCGCGGCGCACCCCGGCCACGTATACGAGCGCGATCCCGATCAGGGTGCCGGGGATCGCCTCCAGGGCCGTGCCCAGGTTCGTGTCGTGGGATCCGGGGATGTTCAACCCGTTGATCGCCAGCCCGCAGAGCGCCGCGCCGAGCACCGCGGCGATGAAGGCGCCGACGATCCCGCCCCAGTAGCGGTCGGGCAGCCAGATCGTGAAGTGCCACAGCGCCAGGCCCATCATCACCCACGCCAGCATCCCCATCAGCGTCGCCTCCCGTGTCGGCGGTTGCGCGGGCGGGACTTGGAGGCCTGCTTGGGCTTGCGCACCTGAGCCACGCCCTCGTTCTCGGCGACGTCGGGAGCGGGACCGGGACCGGAGTCCGCCGCATTCCCGGGCTCCGCCGCCGGCGCCGGGTCGGCCGCAGGCGCTCGGTCCTCCACCGGCGCCACCTCCGCCGCGGGCGCGGGAGGGACGGCGTCGGGAGTGTGCGCCAGGCGCTTGGTCAGCGTGGATGTGTGGCGGCCGGGGAGCTCTGACCCCAGCGTCAGGTCGCGCTTCATCTCCTCGAACTCGGCCACCGAGACGTTGTCGGGCTCGGGCTGGGTCAGGCGGCCTGTCCGCCGCGGAGACTTGGAGCCCGGATCGACGTCGCTCGCGCTGGGGGCGTAGGCCGGCACGAGGCCGCTCTCGGCCTCGATCCGGCGGCGCCGGGCGCGGTAGACCGACTCCCGCTCCTTCCAGTGCGTGAGCACCGGAGAGGCGATGAAGATCGACGAGTACGCCCCGGAGGCGACGCCGATCAGCAGGGCAAAGGCGAAGTCCCGCAGCTCCGTCCCACCGAACAGCAGCAGCGCCAGGATCGGCATCAGCGTGCAGGAGGTGGTGGCCAGCGAACGGGTCAGCACCTCCGCCATCGACCGGTTGACGATCTGCGAGAACGCTGCCCGCGGCATCCGCGGCACGTTCTCGCGGACCCGGTCGAACACGATGATGGTGTCGTAGAGCGAGTAGCCCAAGATCGTCAGCAGCGCGGCCACGGTCGCTGTCGTCACCTCCCGGCCGGTCAGGGAGTAGACGCCGCTGGTGATGAGCAGGTCGTGCATCAGCGCGATCAGCACCGGAACCGCGAACTTCCACTCGAATCGCAGCGCCACGTAGGCGGAGATCACCAGCAGGGAGGCGATGATCGCGATCAGGGCGCTGTTGGCCACGGTCTTTCCGAACGTCGGCCCCACCGAGCTGGAGTCGAACGATCTCAACCCGAAGCGACTGAGCAGAGCCCCGCGAACCCGGGCCACCCCCGCCGGTTGGAGCTTCTTGACCGAGATCTGGAACACGCTGGTACCCAGTGCCGGGTTGCTCACGCGCTGCACGACCGGGCTGGCGGCACCGGCCGCGGCAGCGGTGGACTGGACCTGCGACTCGCTGGTGGCGGCGTTCAGGCTGGTGGTGATCCGGGTGCCCGAGGTGAAGTCGATGCCGAGGTTCAACCCTCGCCCGCCGATCGCCAGCGCCCCCACCAGCAGGATCACCCCGGACATGGAGAAGAAGTACCGGGAGGCGCCCATGAAGTCAAAGCGGGTTCTGGAGCCGCGGGCGGCCCCCTCGGAGCGCTTGCCACCGGCGCCGAGCGCGGACGGACGCGAGATCACCCGGGAGTTGCCCATCGTCATCAGGATCGCCTGCGTGGCCATGACCGCGGTAAACAGCGACACGATCACTCCGATCCCCAGGGTGAAGGCGAAGCCCTTGACCTCGGCGGTGGCGAGCACGAAGAGGATGAACGCGGTCATGATCGTGACCACGTTGGCGTCGATGATCGCCGTCAGACCCTTCTTGTAGCCGGTGATGATGCCCTGGCGGATCGAGCGTCCGGCCCGGATCTCCTCCTTCACGCGCTCGAAGATCACGATGTTGGCGTCGGCGGCCACGCCGATGGTCAGGATCAGGCCGGCGATGCCCGGCAGGGTCAGCGTGATCGGGATCAGCTTGATCAGCGCGTAGAAGTAGACGGCATAGACGATCAGGCCCGCGGTGGCGATCAGGCCGAGGACGCGATAGAAGGCGATCAGGAACACCGCCACCACGATCAGGCCGGCCAGGCCGGCGAGCAGGCCCTGGTGGAGCGCCTGCTTGCCGAGCGTCGCCGAGACCTGCGACTCGGAGATCAGCTTGAGCTTGATCGGCAGCGCGCCGAGGCGCAGCTGCGAGGCCAGGTCCTGCGCGGTCTGGATCGTGAAGCCACCGGTGATGTCGGCACCGGTGTCGCCCGGGATCCCGTCGGGATTGGCCACGAAGTCGATTGAGGGGACGGTGATGAGCTGGTTGTCCAGCGCCACCGCGAAATGCTGCAGGTTGGTGTTGCCCAGTCCGGAGGCGAGGTCCCCCCGGTGGGCGATCCGCGCCGTCACCGTCTGGAACTCGTTCTTGCCCTTGGCGGTGAAGCTAAAGGCGACGTCGGGCGAGCCGGTGCTGGTATCGGTCGACTGCATGGGGCTGGTGATGTCGCTGCCCAGCAACGCGACGTGGTCGCGCAGCACGTAGAACTGCGCGTTCGGGTCGCTGATCAGGGTCGGGTGGGCGAAGCTCGCCGGCACCGCCTGCAGGACCACCGTTCCGCGCGGCACCGCCAGCGTCCGGACCCCCGGCTGCGAGGCGCTCACTCCCGCGGGCAGTCCGGCCCGCAGGTCCTGGGTGTTGTCGTCGGGGCCCGAGAGCAGGCAGTGCGCCCCGGCCACCGGCGCCCTGCCCTGAGCCCGGGCCGCGGTGGCGCAGGCGGTGCTCCCGGGGGCGCCGAACGTGAACAGCTGAGGACCATTGCGGGCGTTGTCGCTGCTGGCCTCGGGCCGCTGCTTGGAGGCCAGCTTCACGGCATCGTAGAGCGACGAGCTGCCCGCGCTGGGAGACCCGCCGCCGCGGCTGATGGTCTTTGAGGCCTGATCCTGGATCTGGAGCTGGCCGGCCACGGGCTTGCCGTTGGGCGCCAGGGCATTGGCCTCCCAGTCGTAGAAGTACAGCCGCGCGGTGCTCCCGACCAGCTTCTCGGCCCGGGCGGTGTTCTTGACGTCCGGCAGGCTGGCCGAGATCAGGTTGTTGCCCGTCGTCTGGATCTGCGGCTCGGAGACGCCGAGGACATCGATGCGCTGGCGCATGATGTCCACCGCGCGCGCGAGAGCATCCTGGGTGACCTTCGGCGTCTGGGGCGTTGGCTGCCCCTGGTAGACGAGCTCGACGCCACCCTTGAGATCCAGCCCCAAGCGGGTCTTCTTGTCCTTCACGACCCCGGGGACGCCGGCGATCACCACCAGCGAGGCGAGCAGCAGCCCGAGGACGAGCAGCAGGATGAAGCTGTTGCGCTGACGATCGGTCATCGGAGCCCCCCGATGCTACGGGAGCGACCAGCGGGGGTCATGACCGTGGGTTGCCGGGAGTCAAGACCAGCAGCAGGCCGCCCTCCTCGTCGTCGTAGGCGGGAAAGATGTCGGCGACGGCGTTGGCCGGCAGATCTCCCTCGGCGTTGACGCGGACCGGCTTGCCCTGCACCCGCACCTCCCACTCCAGCACGGTGCGCAGATGGTCGGTGCCCTCCTCCCACCGCAGGCCCAGCACCTCACCCGCGGCGCGGCCCATGACCTGCTCGGTCTTCAGCCCGGTGAGCTCGAAGGAGCCGCGCCCACAGTCGACGATCCGCCCCTCGCGGTCGCAGGCGAAGAACGCGGCCCCCGGCGCTGGGTAGTAGTCGTCGAGCAGCTCGAACAGGTAGGCGAAGCCGCACTTCTCGCAGCCGCGCGCCTCCCGGCGGAAACCGACGTTGCGGTCGGTCCCCATCGAGCGGTAGCCGCAGTGCGGGCAGATGAAGTAGCGCTCACGAGCCATCTGGGCAGCGGAGGATAGACAGACGCACTCCCGCTCAGAGCAACCTCTGCGGCCCCGGCGACTCCAGTCCTAGGTGCGAGAACGCGCGCCGGGTCGCCATCCGCCCCCGCGGCGTGCGCTCGATCAGGCCGCGTTGCAGCAGGTAGGGCTCGTAGACATCCTCGATCGTGTCCTGCTCCTCCCCGACCGCGACCGCCATTGTCGAGAGACCCACCGGTCCCCCGCCGAACTTCTCGCAGATGGCGCGCAGGATCTCCCGGTCGAGGCGGTCGAGGCCTTCGGCATCGACCTCCAGCAGGTCCAGGGCATCCTGGGCCGCCTCGACGGTGACCACGCCGCTGCCGCGCACCTCGGCGTAGTCACGCACGCGCTTGAGCAGGCGGTTGGCCACCCGCGGGGTGCCACGGCTGCGGGCGGCCACAGCGATGGCGCCGTCATCCTCGATGGCGACGCCCAGCAGCCGGGCGGAGCGCTTGACGATCCGAGCCAGGTCGGCGGCGGCGTAGTGCTCCAGCCGGTGCTGGATGCCGAAGCGGTCCCGCAGCGGCGTGCTCAGCAGGCCGGCGCGCGTCGTGGCACCGATCAGGGTGAATGGCGGCAGCTCCAGGGTCACCACCCGGGCACCGGCGCCCTGTCCCACCGTGATCGGGAGCGTCCGGTCCTCCATTGCGGGATAGAAGGTCTCCTCCAGGGCCCGCGGCAGGCGGTGGATCTCATCGACGAAGAACACCGACCGTGGCTCCAGCGCGGTCAAAAGGGCGGCGATGTCGCCCTTGCGCTCCAGCGCCGGTCCGGCGGTCTGGACGAACCCCACCTCCAGCTCAGCGGCGATGATCTGCGCCAGCGAGGTCTTGCCCAACCCCGGGGGCCCGGCCAGCAGCACGTGGTCGAGCGCCTCGCCCCGGGAGGCCGTCGCCGAAATCGACACCCGCAGCTGATCCTTGAGCGCATCCTGACCGACGAAATCCTCCAGTCGTCGTGGACGCAGCGAGCGCTCCAGCTCGTCGTCGGGCAGCGCCTCGGGCGCCTGGATCCGCGGCTCGACGTGGCTCACCGGCGTGCCGATCTCAGTGCGTGCGCGATCAGGTCCTCGGCCCGCTCGCCGGCGGCGCCGTCGAGCAGGTCATCGGCCTCTTGGGGGGTGTAGCCGAGGCCGACGAGACCCTCCCGCGCCAGCACCCGCGGATCGTCTGAGCGCGTGACCTGGATCGCCTGCTCGGGCAGCGTCGTCCCCACCTTCTCCCGGAGCTCGACGATGATGCGCTCGGCCGTGCGCTTGCCGATCCCGGGGACCGCCTGCAGACGCGCCGCGTCGCCCGCCGCCAGCGCCGCCAGCAGTTCTCGCGGCGGGCCGCCGGAGAGCACCGCCAGCGCCATCTTCGGACCCACCGACTGCACTCCCAGCAGCATCAGGAAGAGCTCCCGCTCCTCCTCGGAGGCAAAGCCGTACAGAGCCAGGGCGTCGTCGCGGACGACGAGATGGGCGTGGAGCGTGGCGTCCTTGCCCACCGCCGGAACGTGCCTGAGCGTCTGAGCGGAGATGGCCAGCCGGTATCCGACCCCGCCGCAGTCGATCACCACGTGATCGGCCCGCCGTACCGCCACCTGGCCGCAAACAAGCGCGATCATGCGCCCCCCCATGTCGATCGCTCGCCCGCGGGCCTGCTGGCCGCTCGCCGTCCAGGCTCACTTGAAAGGCCAGCGCCCGCGTCATCCGGCTGGCTCGCTTGAAAGATCGACGGGGGCGTCATCCTGCTGCAACCGCCGCCGCCAGTGGCGCTCGGTTGAGATCGCAGACCGCCACCGCCAGCGCGTCGGCGGCGTGATCGGTCCTGGCCACCGCCGCCAGCCCCAGCAGCCGCGCGACCATCCGTCCGACCTGGTCCTTGCCGGCCCGCCCGTGACCGCACACCGCGCCCTTGACCTGCTGCGGGGTGTAGGAGCGAGAGGGCAGCCCGTGCTGGCCGGCGGCCAGCAGCACCACCCCCCGGGCCTGACCGACGGCGAAGGCGGTGCGCACGTTGGCACCGAAGTACAGGTCCTCGATCGCGAGGGCATCGGGAGCGTGGCGGTTGATCAGCTCGCAGATCCGGGCGTGGATCTCCGCCAGGCGGCGCTCCACGGCCACGCCCGCATGAGTCGTGATCACTCCCTCCTCCAGCGCGCGCAGGGTGGCTCCGGCGCTCTGGACCACGCCGTAGCCGGTGCTGGCGGTGCCGGGATCGATGCCGAGGACGACCATCCTGGCGTGATTCTGCGCCAGTCCCCGGACGCCTGCCTCAAGCCCGGCTCCGCTGAGCCCCCTACCGGCCTACGCAGGAGCTGAGGTGACCATCGCTCCACACCCGGTACACCCGCCAGGCCCCCACTGTCGCCAGCAGCTGGCGGCGGTTGAGGTCGCGCGCGAGCGGGGCGGGACCACCGTCGATGGGATCGTGCGGGCCGATGAAGAGGACGCCCTGGTGGTGCATCGTGGTACCGACGCGACCGAGGGTGACGTGCAGCTTCCAGGCCAGCGCGGTCTGCACCCCGTGGTTGACCGCCGCGTAGCTGGACTTGCAGGGAAAGACGCCGCGATGGCTCCCGACCGCCCGCACCGCGTCTGAGAGCTGGTCCAGTCGCGCAACGGCGTGGCTGGCGCGTGAGGGCTGGGCGCGCGCCTCGCCGATGCGCCCGCTGGAGAGCGGGATGGAGACGGCCACCAGCAGGGCCACGGCCACGGCGCCCAGGGCGGCGGCCATCCCGGGGCCCCGTGCGCCCGCGAGGCTTGCGCCCAGCGCGGCGAGCCGCGCCACCCCCACGCCGGCGAGCACGCAGATCAGGCCCGCCGCGGGCAGGAAGAAGCGTTCAAGGCCCGGATAGCCGGCGAGCGTCATCGCCACCACCAGCACCCACCACCCCAGGGCGGCGAGGGCCACGCCCGCGATCAGCCGGTCACGCTGGCGCCACAGGCTCAGTCCCACCGCCACCACGGCGAGGACCAGCAGCGGCGCCAGCTGGATGTCAGCGCCTCGGCGCAGCACCTCCAGCAGCGGATCCGAGCCGAGGTGGCCGTCGTAGGCCTTGGCGTGCGAAGCGGCCAGGAACGGCTGGCCCGAGCCGATCCAGGGTGGCACGAACCACAGGAACGGGATCGAGAGCAACCCCAGCACGATCACCGCACGGCGGGCGCCGGCGGCGTCGCGTCGCCACAGCCAGACGGCATAGAGCAGGATGAAGGGCCACGCCTCGGGCCGGATCAGGGATGCCGCCACTCCCAGCAGGAACGCCTGCGGGTGGCGGCCGGCGAGGTGGCGGTCGATCGCCCACAGGCAGGCGCCGAGCAGCATCGGCTCCGAGGTGCCGCGAAACATGTAGTAGGCCCAGAACTGGGTCAGCACCAGGCCGACGACAGCGACCACCCCGGCGACCACCGCCGGCCACGCTGGCCCGCGGCGGCCGCGCTGGGCCAGCAGCGCCCCCAGCCGGAAGGCGGCGACCACGCCCAGGAGGCCGCCGGCGCGCGCGGTGATCACCCACAGCGTGGGCGCCGCCCCCCCGAAGAGGCCGAACACCGTGGTGAAGAGAAACGGCAGCGGCTTCCAGGAGGGGCCGCCGCCGACGGTGAAGCTGAGGTGGGGATCTGTGACCTCGTGCCCCCACACGATCCACGACCACGGGTCATAGCTCGGCACCGTCGGCAGGAGCGCGGCCGACACCGCGGCCAGCACCACGCAGGCCACCCCGCAGAGCAGCAGCGGGGAGCGCCGCGGCCGAGCCCGAGTCTCAGAACCGTCCGCGGCGGTGTCCTGGGCGGCCGCCACGGCGGCGGGCTGCTCGGTGACCGCCGAACGTTGCACTGCTAGACCCGGGAGAAGCGACACCGCAGGAGCGTGCCGATCACGCGGAAGCCGTCGAGCGCCGTCAGCTTCTTGCCCTCCGACGTGGCCCGAGCCCGGTAGTGAACCGGCATCTCGAAGATGCGCTCTCCACGCTGCACCAGCCGGGCGGTGATCTCCGGCTCGATCGCGAACCCCGGCGACTGCAGCGGCAGGCTGCGGAACAGCTCCGTGCGGAGGATCTTGTGGCAGGTCATGATGTCGTGCAGGTAGACGTTGTAGAGGACGTTGCACGCCAGCGTCACGCCCTTGTTGCCGAGCACGAACAGGAACGAGTGGCTCGTGTAGCCGTCGAAGGCGCGCACGCCGAAGCAGGCGTTGGAGCGGCCGTCCAGCAGGGGTGGCATCAGCAGCACCAGGTCGGCGGCGTCGTACTCCAGGTCGGCGTCGAAGATGGCCGAGAACTCCCCGCGCGCGTGCTGGAGCCCGGTCCTGACCGCTGCGCCCTTGCCCTGGTTGTGCTCGTGCTCGAACAGCCGCACCCGCTCTCCCCAGCTACGGCCACGCAGGATCTCCCGCGTGCCGTCGACCGAGCCGTCATCGACGACGATCAGCTCGAAGTCCGTGGGCAGCTCGGTCGCGAGGACCTCCACGATCGCCTGCTCGACGCGTTCGCGCTCGTTGTAGACGGGCATCAGGATCGAGAGCATGTGAGCGTGGATCGTGGGTCTGGGCAGGGGCCGACTACAGGAGGCCACCCGCGAGGCGCGCCGATGCTAGCGAACGCGGGGGTCGATCAGCGAGGATGTCGACCATGGACTTCGATGCGGATCGATTGCTTGGCGACCTGGAGGGAGACGAGCGCGACGCCCGGCGGCGGCTGCTGGTGCATCTCGTAGAGCAGGGGTTCACCGAGGCGCAGCTTTCTCAGGCGGTGGCCGAGGACCGCCTCGTGCTGCTGGAGGTGGAGCGGCTGCTCGGCGGTCGCTACACCGCGAACGAGGACCGCGCCGCCCGCGCGACTGGTCAAGACGATCGGCGACGCGGCGATGTTCGTCAGCCCTGAGCCCGCGGCGCTGGTGAGCGCGGCGCTGTCGCTGGTGCAGGCCTTCCAGGACGCGGAGCTACCGAGCCTGCGCGCCGGCGTCGCGGTCGGTCCCGCACTGCAGCGCGCGGGGGACTACTTCGGTCATTCGGTCAACCTCGCCAGCCGCGTGACGGGGATCGCCCACCCGGGCAGCGTCCTCTGCACCCAGGAGGTTCACGACCTGGCCCAGGAGCAGTTCAAGTGGTCCTTCACCGGTCGTCATCGGCTCAAGGGCGTGTCGGGCCCGCAGGCGCTGCACCGCGCCCGGCCGCGCCCGGAGCGCTAGCTCCCCGCGCCGGCCCTGCCTATCTCGCCGCGAGCAGGTCCACGACGAACACCAGCGGGGCGTTCGGCGGGATCGTGGGCGGGCTGCCCTGGGCTCCGTAGGCGAGGCTCGCGGGGATGATCAACTCCCGGCGGCCGCCGACCTTCATGCCGGGCACGCCCTGGTCCCAGCCCTTGATCACCTGTCCCTGGCCGAGCTGGAAGGGGAAGGTCTGGCTGCGCTTCCAGGAGGAGTCGAACTCCTTGCCGTTCTTGTAGAGCACGCCCACGTAGTTGACGCTGACGCTGCTCCCGGCCTTGGCCACCGCGCCGGTGCCCTTGATCAGGTCCTTGGTCACCAGGTGCGCGGGCGCCCCCCCCTTGGGCGCCGCTACGACCGGCTTCTTGGACAGCGGCGAGGGGGGCTTGGGGGTGGCAACAGACGGGGTGGAGCTGGAGCTGGCCGAGCTGGAGCTGGCCGAGCTCGAGCTGGCCGAGCTCAAGCTGGAGCTGGCCGAGGCGGTCGTGGCCCCACCCGAGGGCGCCGTCTGAACCCCGGGCGCCTTGGAGGACCCACATGCGGCCAGAGCCAGCGCGGCAGCCACGGCGGCCGGGGTCAGGAAGGTCTTCGCGAGCATCGCGGAAGCAGCGTAGCGAGGCCGCGCTCAGCCTGCGATCCGCTCCAGCACGGACAAGTCGACATCGAAGTTGGCGTGCACCGCGCCGACGTCGTCCAGTTCCTCCAGGGCATCGATCAGCTTCATCAACTTGGCGGCATCTGCCTCCTGCACCGGCACGCGCACCTTCGGGCGCTGGGCCACGTCGGCGCTCTGCAGCTCGATGTCCGCCTGCTGCAGGGCCTCGCGCACCGCGACCAGATCCGCAGGCTCGGCGACCACCTCCAGCACGTCCTCGTCGCGGAGGATGTCCAGCGCGCCGGCGTCGATCGCCGGCATCAGGTCGTCCTCGTCGTAGCGGCCGGCGTCGAGCACGATCACCGCCTGCTTGTCGAACAGGTAGGAGACCGAGCCGGGCTCGCCGAGGCTGCCCCCGTGCTTGGAGAGCAGGTGGCGCACATCGGCCCCGGTACGGTTGCGATTGTCGGTCAGGGCCTCGATCAGCAGGGCGACCCCGCCGGGGCCGTAGCCCTCGTAGAGAACCGTTTCGATCTGATCGGCGTCGACCCCCTCCCCGGTGCCCTTGGCGATCGCGCGCTCGATGTTGTCCTTGGGCATGGAGGCGTCGCGGGCCTTCTGGATGGCCAGCGCCAGCGACGGATTGCCGTCGGGGTCGCCGCCGCCCTCGCGGGCGGCGACCGTGATGGCCCGGGCGAGCTTGGTGAAGTGCTGGCCGCGGCGGGCATCCACCACCGCCTTCTTGTGCTTGATCGAAGCCCACTTGGAGTGGCCGGACATGTGGTCAAAGTCTAGGACGCACCCAGCGGGTGAGCAGATGCTGGCCCAGGGGGTAGCCTGAGCGCTGTGAGACGAGCCCTCCTCCCCACCGTGCTGCTGCTGGCCGCCCTGCTTGCCGGTTGTGGCTCCAGTTCCAGCAGCTCCAGCTCCAGCAGCCCCTCCGCCTCCTCCACCACACCCGCCTCGGGGGGAACCGGCTCCGCGGCCGGCACGATCGAGGTGACGATGAAGAACCTGGCGTTCTCACCTACGACAGTCCACGCCAAGGTTGGCCAGACCGTCCACTGGGTCAATGACGACGGACCGCCGCACAACGTCACCGGGACGAGCGGACCCAAGTTCACACCGTCCTCGACCCTGTCCACCGGCGGCAGCTTCCAGCTCAAGCTGACCCAGCCCGGCACGGTCCATTACATCTGCACGATCCACCCCTTCATGAAGGCGACGATCGTCGTCGGCCGGTGAGCGCAGCATGAACGCCATCGCCCATCCGGGCATCTTCAAGGCCTACGACATCCGCGGCATCCACGGGGAGGAGCTCGACGCGGCGCTCGCCGGGCAGATCGGGCGCGCGTTCACGCGCGTGATCGCGGAGCTCGAGGGCAAGCCCGCCGGCGAGCTGCGGCTCGGCCTCGGCCGGGACATGCGCCTCACCGCGCCCGAGATGGCGCGCGCCTACCGGGACGGTATGGCCGCGGAGGGCGCCACCGTGCTCGACGCCGGCCAGGTCGGCACCGAGGTCCTCTACTACCTCGTCGGCTCCCGGGAGCTCGACGGCGGGCTGATGTGCACCGCCTCGCACAACCCCAAGCCGTACACCGGGGTCAAGCTCATCAAGCGTGGCGCGATCGCGCTCTCCGGCGATGCCGGCATCGGGGACGTCAGGGAGCAGATAGAGCGGGGGCTGGGCGACGCTCCCGGCGGGGGCGAGGTGGAGGAGGTCGACGTCCTGCGGGAGTTCCAGCAGGCGGCCCTGGCGCTCATAGATCCCGATCAGATCCGGCCGCTGCGGGTCGTGGTGGACGGCGGCAACGGCATGGCCGGGCCGATGGTGGGGCCGCTGCTGGAGCACTTGGGGCTGGATCTCGTGAAGACCTACTGGCAGCCGGACGGCAACCTCCCAGACCACGAGCCCAACCCGCTGCTGGAGGAGAACCGCGAGTTCATCATGCGCGCCGTGCTGGAGCAGGAGGCCGACCTCGGCATCGCCTGGGACGGGGACGCCGACCGCTGCTTCTTCATCGACGACACGGGATCGTTCGTCGACGGCGACTTCCTGACCGCGCTGCTGGCCGAGGCGATGCTGCGCAAGCATCCCGGGAGCACCGTGCTCTACGACGTCCGCGCCAGCCGGGCGGTCCCGGACACGGTGCACGCCGGCGGCGGACGGGCCCTGCGCAACCGCGTCGGACACGCGTTCTTCAAGACCCGGATGCGTGAGGAGGACGGAGTCTTCGGGGGCGAGGTCTCGGGGCACTACTACTTCCGGGACTTCTACTGCGCCGACTCCGGGACGATTCCGGCGCTGCTGATCCTGGAGCTGCTGGGCTCCACCGGCTCGCGCATGTCAGAGCTGCTGGAGCCCCTGCGCTCGCGGTACTTCATCTCCGGCGAGATCAACTCCGAGGTCTCCGATCCCCAGGCCAAGCTGGAGGAGCTGGGCGAGCGCTACTCCGACGCCGACCAGGATCGCCTGGACGGCGTCTCCATCGACTACGAGGACTGGCACTTCAACGTCCGCCCGTCGAACACCGAGCCGCTGCTGCGGCTGTGCGTCGAGTCGCTGCGCTCCCGAGAGGACATGGAGCGCCGGCGCGACGAGGTGCTGTCGCTGATCAGGCGGTGAGCGCCTCTCCGGCGCCCGCCCGGTCGGATCCGCTGGCGGGGGCCGCCGCCGCGGGCATACACACGCTCGCCCTTCCCACCCCGTTCGCCGTCGGTCGCGTCAACTGCTACCTGATCGAGGACGAGCCGCTCACGCTCGTGGACACCGGGCCGAACTCCGGCAAGTCGCTGGACGAGCTCCAGCAGGCGCTCGCCCGCCACGGCTACGAAGTCGAGGACCTTGGCCTGATCGTGATCACCCACCAGCACTTCGACCACCTCGGGTGGCGGCCCCGGGAGCCACTGCCGGGCTGGCCCTCCTCTGTGGCCTCGGCGCGATCCTCCTCGGCGCGCTGCTGCTCGCCGGGCTGCTGGCCGCACCCCGGGAGCGGCGCGCCATTCTCGACGCC